>Ga0209427_10003555_pt1 | contig 18249 bp, 17 predicted proteins | sample DeeMarSWOR136_30_FD_187465 | JGI IMG/M metagenome (GOLD analysis project Ga0209427, IMG submission 187465) | Marine sediment microbial communities from White Oak River estuary, North Carolina - WOR-1-36_30 (SPAdes) (version 2) | ecosystem: Environmental > Aquatic > Marine > Intertidal zone >...
TGCACATACAATAGACGGCAGGCATGTTGAACTTTGCAGAAAACTATTTCCCTCAACAGACAACCGCAAAGGATATGGGAATGGGTTAATAATCAGAGACAGAGGAACATTTACTGCTTACAGGGATGATGAAACACAAGGGCGATTGTATAATGGAATATTCCATGATGACTGGAGCTGGCAAGGTTATGGAAATGGCATGATAATAAGGCAGGAAGGAGTATTTATTGCAATGAGGGAAGATAAAAAACCAATCTGCCTTTATAGTAAAATTCATGGGGAATTTGATGTGAATAAAGATTCTTGGTTGGGTTATGGAAATGGCTTGTTAATAATTAAAGATCATGTAATTACTGCTTATCCTGAAGAAGGAGACCCTATAAAACTCTATGAAGGAGATATGCATGTCACATTAGGAGGTTATGGAAAAGGTGTAATAGTGCAGGTAGAAAGCAAAGTAACTGCTTATGATGAAGATGGAAAAGAAACCCTTCTTTTTGACGGAGGAAAAGAATTCTGGGATGACACCTGGATTGGCACTAACAGGTTTGATATCCAGGGTTTTAAGGATGGTTTAATAGTTAGGAGAGGCAAGGTATTTACTGCCTGCAGGCCAAAAGAAAAATGAAAAAGGAAACAAAAATATTAGGAAACCCTGAAGAACAGAAAGGAATAGATAGGCTGCTAAGGAAAGCTGGGAAAGATTCATTGATTAACAGGGTTATTGAAGAGAAAGGAGAACAAAAACCGCAGCAGAATGATGACGGAATTATTTATGGGAAGATAACTGGGCTTGAGAAAATCAGGGAATTCAAAGGATGTTTTGATGTTCCTGCACCTTTTGAATGTGTCCAGTTTATGCCTAAAAGCAAGAATATCCTGACTTTGCAGAATGGAATATTTAGGTTATACATGCCTGACGGGCCACAAGATTCAACAGATTTTGAGATACAATCAGAGCTTGAGGGAGGGGCAGTACTTACAGGCTTTAGATTCAACCCAAATGGAAAATATCTTGCATTGTATGCTGGAAAAGATGACAAAAATGTCTTTACACTTTTTGATTTGCGCAATAGAAAAAAATGTGAAAGAAAGATAGGATATGACATAGTTAAATTTGCAGGGTCAAAAAGAAGAGAATACGGATGGCTCACATATGATATCGTTTGTGCAAAAGGGAGTTTATTAGAAACCAGGGAAATTGGAAGACTAGATGGAGTCTTAGGCGGCGGCACAGTGAAATCAAATCCAGATAAACCTCCAAATGATTCTGATATAATTGATATGGATTTAAGCAAAGACGGAAGGTATGTTGCTGTTGCAGGAGAAGACCATTTTATAAGGGTGTATGAGCATAAGAAATCCCATTTTTTAGCGCCTTTGGAAGAAGTTGCCCATATACAATGCCCAGATGACCTTGAAAAAATTGCATTCAGCCCAAATGGAAGGTATCTGGCAACAGCTTCTGTATATCCATATGACAAGCGGGGAGGCATTGATGCATCAGACAGCTATACTCTCAGGGTATTTGAATTTAATCCAGATAAAGGCATGTTTACAGCAAGATTACTAAAATTTATAGAACATTCTGACACAGAAGAACACATAGACTTGCTTAGATTTGCCCCAGATTCATATCATCTTGTTACAGGAAACCAGTTTATAGGTCCTTTAAACATATACCTTCCTTCACAAGAAAAAAAAGATTTAGAGCTTGCTGCAAGCCTGGAAGGCAGGGTGATTAGATTTGCATTTGATTCAACTGGAAAATACCTTGCATTTGCAGACAATGTTGAGAGGACATTGACTCTTTATGAAGTCAAAAGGAACATATCAAGGAAGATTGTTGCTTTTCCCCCAGGGGCATTAGGAAAATGACAAAAGAAACTAAAATTATTGGAAACCCGGAAGAGAAGAAAGGAATAAAGAGACTGCTAAGGCAGGCTGGCAAGGACAGGGTGATTAATGAGGTTATTGCTGGGAAAGAAGATAATTCTAGTGAAATAGATTTAGAAGTAATCAGAAGCATAGTGCACCCACAGTGCATTGGAGGAATTGCATTTACTCCTGATGGAAATCACATCACAACAGCATGCTATGATGGAATGTTAAGAAAATATTCTCTTGATAGTATGGTAGCTGATCATATAATCTCTGAGCATAAAATCTCATATGGAATAGGGGATTTTACAAGCAAAACTTCAGTCATGAAAAAAAGCTTGGTTATGGAAGAAGGAATCTTTGATTTGGTTTATTCAAAAATAGTAAAAAAAGATCTTATATGCCTGGCAAGCCATAACCAAGGAGAAGGAATGATTATCCATGGAACAGAGATGGATATTATGAATACAAGCGTGTCTGGTAATTATGCAAAATATCTTCTTGATTACACTCCTACAGCATTTGCATATAATCCAGAAACATCAGAAATTGTAGTTGGAACTGAAACAGGGGATCTGCATTTTTATAAATTAACAGATAAAGGACTTAAAGAACATATCAAACCTTTTAAGGCTTCTACAAAAGATATAACTGCTCTTTCATTTACTCCAGGCAGGACGCAGGATAGGAAAAGTATTGCACTTGCAGATGGAAACAATAATCTAGTAATATATGTATATGATCCAACGCTTCCTTTCCAGAATCTTGGTCTTTTGCATAGTATTGGAATCTCTCCTGAAACATATGCTATTGCACACTGCCCTAATAAAAAACTATGCAGGGCAATTGCAACTGAAAAAGGAATTTTCACCTGGAACAAGCCAGATGAAATTGAACATCTCATAGGCGGAGAAGCTCATGCTTTGGCATTCAGCCCAGACGGCAAATATATGGCAGCTGCATTTGGAACCTATGATGATCTAAGTTCAGAATCACTTATGAATTTGTATGAGATAAAATAAACATGAAACAAACAAAAATATTAGGAAACCAGGAGCCTGAGAATTTGAAAGAGAAATTGCTAAGGCAGGCTGGTGAAGATAAATTTATTGATGCTGTTATCAGAAAGAAAAAATCTAAGACTGATACTGGTGATTTTTTTAAGCAATTCAAACAGTGCCAGAAAGCATGGGAATTGATTCATGCTATTGAAAATTCAGGTAATTTTGATGAAGAAAAAGGATTATATAAGTACACAATACATGGCAGGGAAACCCATTATTCTGCATGTGAAAATATTTCAGTTGCCCTTGCTTATCTTGCTGTTGGAAAGATAGAAGAGGCAGAGTATTTAATCATGAATGTTGAAAAAAAGATAGGTTTCCATAAACAATATGTTTCTAATATTACAGGTGATAGGGGTGGGTTAATCATCACTCATGACAGCTCAGGTGATTCATGGAATATTGAAGATAATTCTCTTCTTGCGCTTGCTTATCTTGGTTTGGATGGTTTAGGAAGAGCCACTCATCAGATTGAGGCTATAGAAGCAAATGCATCAATGTATGATGATTTATTATTTGAAAAATACCAGGAGTCAACACAAGAAGAACCTCTTGAAGCAGTTTCTGGGGATAATCTTGCATTTGCCCTTGCATTAGGAGCAATAAATAATACCAAAGAAGATGCCAGCAATTACAGGGAACAAATAGAGCAGGTTATTGGCTATGATAACAATAGAGTCTTTGACCCTGAAATTCCTACAGGATTAATTATGGGCAGTAACCTTGATTCTAGTGTTTTTACAGATGATAATGCACTGCTTGCGCTTGTCTATATGTCAATTGAAGATGATTTAGATAAAGCTTCAAAATTGATTAAAGGCATTGAAAAACACATAGGGTTTAATAAAGATACTTGGTTGGCAAATACCTATAACGGAAGCTCTCATACTACAATAAAAGGCAGCGCCCTTCTTGTTTTGGCTTATATGATGCAGGAGTTTTACAGGACAAAATGAAAGATGAAAACCAGATATTAGGAAGCCAGGAGCCTGAGAATTTGAAAGACAAACTGCTGAAGCAGGCTGGTGAAGATAAGAAGATTAAAAGGATTATTGAAGGCAAATCAGGGGATACAACTGCTGTTGGCAAGAGGAATATACTTAATGGCATTGAAGAGATACTTCTGTGCGAGCTTCATGAGTCTAAATATACAAAATGGAAAGGCTACGGCAATGGCATTGCAATTGAGCATTCCAGGACTCCTGCAGGGGAGATTGGCTTTTCAATGATAAGGGATGATAATGTTGAAGATAAAATTTTTATTTTTGACCCAAATAATCCAAATTTTATTGACTGGAGCACTTATAATGAAGGCATAGTGCTTCAGAGAAGCAAGACAATATTTACACTTTATCCAGAGGATGGCGAGCCTGAAGAAATTGACTTGACCAGACTTGATTTCCAGGATTATACTGAATGGGTTGGAGGACTGGGAGGCATAATCATCAGGAATGGGGAATGCCTGCAGGAAGCTCAGAATGGATTTTCCATGTGCCTTTATAATGAGATGGATTATGGAGAATTTGATGAATGGAATTGTTTTGGAAAAGATGTTTTAGTCAGGAAAGGCGATGACATCTTTGCTTATCTAGTAAAAGGGGATCTTGCCTGTACAAGATTACTGCTCTACAAGAGAAGAAAACATGACAGGGACCATGCTTATATGTATAAAAAAGACGGGCATGGATTTATAGAGCCAGTTAGGAATGCAAAGCCATCTGGCCCCCATGGCATAGGTGTCAATATAGAAGACTGCAATATTTACGGCGGCTATAAAAACGGTTTGATAGTCAGGGAAGTAGATGGAGGATTTTCAAAATTTATGGCATATCCTGCAGAAGAAGGTGCAGAGCCAATCCTGGTTTACGGGCCAAGAATCCTGAATGAGTTTGATGAATGGATGCCTTATGGAAACGGAATAATCCTGAGAAAAGGCGAGAAATTCTTTGCATACAAGATTTTGGAGAAAGAAGATGAAAGGACAGAGTAAAATTTTAGGAAACCAGGAGCCTGAGAATTTGAAAGACAAACTGCTGAGGCAGGCAGGTGAAGACAGGAAGATTAAAAGGATTATTGAAGGAAAGAAGCTAGAATCAAGAAACGTTAGTTCAGGATATATTATACATGAGGGATTGGAATGGGAGGCAGAGTTTTATAAAGATAATTCAAAAGTTTCTTTTCCAATGCATCCTGGGCTGTTTTTTACTGAGAGCCTGGAAAGAATAAAAGAAGCTGGTTTTGAACGCCACCCAAGGCCTGCAGAATTTTTAGGATTCCTCCTTGATTATTGGGAAGGAAAATTTGAAGAAAACACTATTTTAACACAGCTGGCTGAAAGCGCCCGTGATTTGCGAGGAACCTGGCTTAGCGCAGCTGTTGAACTAAAACTAAAACATGACAATTGTTATATGTTTCATACTGACCCTCCAAATATCTGCTATGACCCTACCAAAGGAGGATATTATGCTGATGGGGTATTGAGACACCAAGGAGGGATGTACTTTGAGGTTGATGAAATCCCAGAAAAAGGAGAATTTGAAACACATATGCTTTCAGACAGGCTGATGAGATACCTGTATGGCATTGGCTTTGATAAACTCCCTTTTAGATTACAATTAGGAAATGTTTATCTTCCAGTTGAGCCTGGAAAACCACACCTTCTTCAATATTTGGAAACAAAAATTATCAGCTGCGGCACACAATTTGGATATTCTATTGGAGTGCGCAGGGTAAAAGATGAAAATAAGAAAGATGAACAGAGAAAGGATTCCCACATTTGGGATTTTGATATCAATCCAGAAATAAGAATGCCAGGAATATCGCCAGGATGAAAATGAAAAAAGAATCAAAAATAATTGGGAATGAGGAAGAGCAGAAAGGGATAGAGAGGCTGCTGGAGAAAGCTGGGAAAGACAAGGTTATCCAAAAAGCCCTTGGGGAATATGAGTATAATTCCCTGGGTGATTTGAAGTTTGTCCCCTGTGAAGAAGCAAGGAAACTAATCAAGAGCATTGAAGAGCATGTTAAATCCAGAAGCTATGAAGACGGCTCGCAATTATTCCAGGCAGGGGTAAGCCTCACCCATGTCCACACTTATCATAATGCAGCACTTGCACTTGCTTATTTTGGAATGGGAGAAGATATGAAAGGCATAAGATTAATCAAAGGCATTGAAGGACACATTGGAGTGCATAGAAAATTAGGTTTAGTGAGGAGAGGAACAGACCATGTCAAGCTGTATACTGGCGACAGTGTACTTCTTGCACTTGCCTATATTGCCTGCGGCAGGAAAACAAATGCTAAAAATATAATCAAGGCAGTAGAAGAACATGTTGGTTTTGATGAAAAAACAGGGTTAGTTAAAGCAGGCACTGGAATTCTAGCCAGCAATATAGGATATACAGATGATAATGCACTTCTCGCACTTGCTTACAATACATTGGGAAGAAATAGTGATAAATCAAAAATACTTAGAGGAGTAGGAGAACATATTGGCTATTACAGGAAAACAATGCTAGTCCTGTGCAGCACAGAGGCTTCTCCAGATGATTACAAAAGAGCATATGCCTCTAATAGCACAGCCCTTGCACTTGCTTATGCTGCTGCTTTTGGAGACAAGGACCATTCTGGATTTATAGCATCACAAACCCTAATGGAAGCCATAGAAAATGATATTGGTTTTGATTTTGAAACTGGCTTGCTTAACCTTAGATATGGAGCTGCTATAGATAATGTTAAGCCAAGCATTGCCGGCAATGCACTGTTTGCATTGTGCAAAATGGCAGAAAAATACTATGAGGAAACAAACAAACTGCTTTATGAAGCATGGAAGGAAGATGCCAAGAGGAAAAAAACAGATGGCTGAAACAAAAATAATTGGAGACCAGAAACAAAGGAAATCAATAGACAGGCTGCTGGAGAAAGCTGGGAAAGACAAGGTTATTAATGGGGTTATTGGTGGAAAGATTCCTTCAACTTCTCCTGGAAGGGTTATCAAGTTAAGGAAAATTATAGAAGAGGAATTTGAATGCTCTTTGAATGGGGTTGCTTTTACTGCAGACAGCAAACATATTATGGTGGGAAGAGAAGACAGTTATACTGTTCTTTTTAATGTTGATGGGCAAACAAATATTTTTAGCATGCCAGGTAAGATACAACACATGCACCATTATATTGGAAAGATAAAGATAAATGGGAAAGGCTTGCTTGGTTTTATACATGATGATGACTTATATAACATATCTCTTTATGAAATAACCTCCAAAGGAGATTATGGGGATGAGCCTAAGCATATACTTGCCAATACCCATCCTGCTTTTATTAGTGATTTTGCATTCAGCCCTGACGGCAGATATGCAGCTGTATGCGGCGGCAATAGGGAAATGAACCAGGGCTTTGTTACAATACATGAATTTGACAGCCTGAGAAATGTAACGCGTGTTAAACTTGATAAAGACTTCAAATATTTTTGTGATGCAGTTGCATATACTCCAGATGGGAAATATATCATTACCTCAGAAAGGACATTAGTGCTGCATAATGCTGATAATTTTGAGCCTGCAGGAAGGCTGTTAAAACCTGGCAAAACAATCAAGGGTGTTGAGGCAAGCCCAGATGGAAGGTATGTTGCTGTTGGAGAAGGTTATTGGGCAGGGGTTTATGAATCAGATGAAAAACTTAAATTAACAAGAATCAAGAAGATTCCTTTTAGTGACCACAGGATTGAAGATATTTCATTTAGCCCAGACGGCAAGTATCTGGCTATGGTAGGCAGGGAAGGTTTTGACAGCCCCAAGCATGGAATTTTGATGATATTTAACTTGATAAGGGAAAAATGAATAAAGAAAATAAAATTTTAGGAAACCCGGAACAAGAAAAACAAATACCTAGATTAATCAGGAGGGCTGGCGAGGATGGCTTAATAAACAGGGTTATCAGAGGGGAGAGAGACCTTATCAGGGCTGAGGCAAGTGACTTTTTCAAGCAGTTTAAACATTGTGATAAAGCAGATAGGCTACTTAGCAAAATCATAATTGAGAACCCAGCTAAGGATAAAAAAGGATTATACAAAGCTACACAAGATGGTGAGTCTTTTTACCGCGCTTATGACAATATTTCAGCAGCTCTTATTTATCCTGTCTTTGAAGACCAAAAAGGAGTTTATCATATAATCGAACGGGTGCAGGAGGCTATTGGTTTTAGTGAAGAAGGGCTTATACTCCAAAGCAGAGACAGCCCTATATGGGATATTACTGACAATTCCCTGCTTGCTCTTGCTTATCTTGGATTAGGCAGAAAAAAAGATGCTTTGGAGCATATTGAATTGATAAAAGCAAATTCACGCTGGCATGAGTCTGATGATTATATTGCACTGAATCAAATAGAAGATGACAATGAAATCATTACAATAGCTAATGCTTCATATGCCCTTGCATTGTCTGCATTAGGCAAGAACAAAGAAGCAGAAAAGATAATGGGATATATTGAAAAAACTGTTGGAGAGAATATTAAAAATTTTCCTGGCTTATATGTCAATGGCTTATATTTTTACAGCACCCATGCTTTTGATATTTATTCAAGCTGCAATGCCATGATGGCCCTTGCCAAGATGGCAGTTAATAAGGATTTGGATGGAGCTTCAAAATTAATTGGGAAAATAGAAGAACATATTGGCTTTGATGAAAAAACTGGATTGGTTAAACATTCAGCTACAGAAGATGGTGATGAGTGCTGGATAGGGGACAGCGCCATTCTTGCTTTGGCTTATATGATGCAGGAGTTTTACAGGACAAAATGAAAGAAGAGAATAAAATTTTAGGAAACCAGGAAGACAAGAAAGGAATAGAGAGACTGCTGGAGCAGGCGGGACAAGACAGAGTTATTGAAGGGGTTGTAAAGGGGGAAGGAAAAATAATTGTCCCAGATAAAAAGATAATAGTTCCTTCTGATATAAGATATGGCGACCCTGTTTTATGCTCTTTTGGAGATTACTATAAAGTTGGATTTTTTGATGGAGTAGAAGAAGGCTTCTTATTTTTATCAGGTGATGGGCGTACTCCTTTGAAATATCCTTCTGTTGATTCAATTGAAAAATTAACTGAAAAAAGCATGCACCAGGTTAATAAAAGAAGTTTTAATGACATAATAAAAAAATATAGACATAATATTGTTGAAATTAGATTCAGAGCAGGACAAAAACAGATTGGTTTTCTTGTAAAAATTGGAGCAGACTTTGTTGATATGTCTATAGGTTATATGCCTACAATTAGAGATCCTTACTTCCCAATATCAATAAAAACTGATGGAGCTGAAGTTTTAATTGCATATAAAAATCCAAAAAAATGAATAAAAACAAGATAATCGGAGACCCGGAAGAGCAGAAAGGGATAGAGAGACTGCTGAGGCAGGCTGGGCAGGACAGGGTTATTAATGAGGTTATTGAAGGAAAAGACCCTGATGCAAAATTCCAGGGAGTTGCTCTATTTAATGATGAGGAAAGAGGCCCATATTTTAGTGTTTACAAAGGAGGTACTATGGAGGATTATGACGCATATAGGGTAAGTACTTTGATGAAAGGAGAAGGGCTTTTGAAACATACATGGCTTGAAAAGCCTGTAACATATAATGAAATCCTTGAAAAAGCACTTGAGCTTTGGGGAGATGAATATGACTGGCTTGAGAATTTGATTAAGCAGTATATTGTTAAAGAAGAGAAGCCAAAGGCAGATATTGGTTTTTATGACAGCCATTATATGCCTTCAGGATTAGCTACTGTGGCTGTGACTTTTAAAACAGAGAATATTCCTCTAGAGGCAGCAGATTGCTTATGCCAATATCCTGATGATATATCTTTACCTCCAATAGTTGTTGTCCAGCCTAAACATGATTCAGTTGAATGTCAGAGTGCAGTCAGAGAGCATATTGAAGCGCATCCTGAAACCCATTTTTATATTACAAGTTTTATAGAAAGGGGCCTCAAAAATAATATTGGAGAACACAAGAATGTAACTTATTTTGATACATCAGATGATTTAGCATCAACTATGCTAAAAATATTAGAAAAACTCAAAGAAAAAACATTAAAAAAACTCAAACAATATGAAAATGGACAAAGAAGCTAAAATTTTAGGAAGCAGGGAACAAAGAAACACAATAGATGACTTAGTCAGGAGAGCTGGGAAAGACAAAGTTATAAATGAAGTTATTGAGGGAAAAAAAGAGGAATTGCCAAATTCAGATAAAAAATACAAAGGAATTAGACTTTCTTATGATCATACTATTGACTTTTATACTGAAGGCCAAAGAGATTCTTATGAGGATGCATGTTTGCATGAAAAAACTATTAATTATCACTGGTCAGATTCTCCATTAACACATGAAGAAATAATAGAAAGAGCAAGAAAATTCTGGGGAGGGAAAATCCGCTGGTTAGAACATGCGATAGACAAGTATCTTGAAGATTTATTTATTCAAGAAAAAGAAAAGCCTGTGATTGGTTTTTATCATCATGGCATGGCAGGAGGATTAGCAGCAGTTGCCAAAACTTTTGAGGAAGAAGGAATTCCTTCTGAGACAGGAGAATGTATTTGTGTATATGCAGCAGATCGTCTTGCTGAGATTTCAAGTGATTTACCAAAAACAGTAGTAATTAAGCCATCTTATGATTTTGAGGGGTGCTGGAAGGGGCTTAGGAAAATAATTGAAGCAAACCCTGAAACTCAATTTTATATGTCTTTTACTGACCTGCCTATAAGCCAAACAGTAGGGTCTCATCTTAATCTAACTTATTTTTTAACAAGAAATAAATTTCATAGTGCAATGCAAAAATTATTAGAAAAATTCAAAAAAGAAAAAAATGAACAAAGAAGCTAAGATTTTAGGAAACCAGGAAGAGCAGAAAGGAATAGAGAAACTGCTTAGGCAGGCTGGGCAGGACAGGGTGATTGATGGAGTTATCAGAGGTGAAGATCCAGAGAAAGAATCAGGAAGAATATATCATGGAATCATGTTATATGAGGATAAGACTCTCGGGCTTTATACAAAATATGATAAAGATGCTTTTGAAAGTAGACGGTTCCGTGAAGAAACTGTGCTTCATGACTGGTCAAGCTCCCCATTAACCCGCAAAGAAATATTAGAAAGAGCAAGAAAAGATTGGAGAGGAAAAGTTAGGTGGGCTGAACAGGCAATTGATAAATATATCCACTGGGTAGAACAGGCAAAACCTATGGTTGGTTTTTATGCACATAGAGATTTTGAAGAGTTGCCTGAGATTATGAAGAAATTTGAAGATGCAGGAATTCGCGTTGAAAGGAGAAATTGTCTTTGTAAAAGTAATTTAGATTATCTTATTACCCACCAAGAAATATTACCCATGGTATCAGTCATTAAACCAAACTTTTTCATTGAAGCAGAATATTGCTGGAAAGACCTTCGTAAGGTGATTACGAGCATCCCTAGGACTAGATTTTTCATATATGCTCCGCATGAAGATGCACGAAAGATGAAAGAAGAAATTGGATACCACCATCGTAATCTGATTTATATTGGCAGCAGCAGCGAGCTGCTGGAGCATATGGACTATATATTAGAACAACTTAAACAGAACAAAAATGAATAAAGAAGCTAAAATACTCGGAAATCAGGAAGAGCAGAAAGGAATAGAGAGGCTGCTGGAGCAGGCTGGGCAGGATAAGGTGATTGATGGAGTTATCAGAGGTGAAGATCCAGAAAAGAAATATAAGGGAATCATGCTGTTTAGGAATAAAACAATTAAATTTTATACTGAAGATGATGAACTTGATTACAATAATGATTTTAACAACTCCATGACACGTTATTGGCATACCTCCCCATTAACCCGCAGAGAACTTCTGGAGAATGTAAAGAGATTATATGGAAAAGATATCCCTTGGGTTGAGGATTGGATTAATACTTATCTTGAAAAAGCAAAGCATGTGGTTACTTTTTATTGCCACAATGAGGCTGACTCTGTGAGAAAACTTATTAAAAAATATGCAGATAAGCTAAAAAATGCAGGAATACCTGTTGAAGAAAAAGAATGCCTCTGCAAGTTTAACACAGATTATCTTATGACTCATCAGGAAGAATTGCCTGAAACTATGATTATTTTTCCTGATTACCTTCCTTTTCCTGATTACCTTCCGCATGAAGAAAGAAAGTGCTGGAAAAAGATCCGTGTCGCAACTTTAGTGCTTCCTACAAAAGGATTTGGAATATATCTCTTGCCTGACTATTCTGCAGATGATATGTTAGTGGAAACAATAGGTAAAAGGAACAACATAATTTATTTCCCAGGAGAAGAAAGCACGTTTGATAATTATATTGATATGCTCATTAAAGCATTCACGAGTAAACCAAAATAATATTGCTTGCTCAGCTGGTTTCCTCTCCCTTTATTCTTGCTGGGGAGGGGAAATCAGCATTTTTTAATTTTCTTTGCTTAATTTCCATCCCCTTATCTCTGCGAGGAGATGGAAATTAAGCAGGATTTATCATGCAAATGAGAATTATGTCTTTTTCTTCGTTTATTTCTTTTTCAATTGTGAATAAACCGCTGATTAGCTGCTTTATTTCACCTATTTTTTGGGATTTTTTCAGGATGCTCAGGACTATTTTGTTTTTTGCAACGCGTTTTATTTCATTTAATGCTTTTCCAATGTCATTGAAGTTATGGACTGCTGTTATGCTTATGACAAAATCAAAGGAATTGCCTGGAAATGGGAGCTTTTCTGCAGTCCCGATGAGATAATCCCCATCTTTGTCTTTTTCCCTTGCTAATTTGATTAATTCTTCTGACGGGTCTATTCCAAATCTTTTACATTTCCAGAACCTTGTTGAGATACCTGAACCGCAGCCAACATCAAGCAAAGTGTCAGATAGTTTTGGGTTGATGTATTGAGCAATGAGGTTTAGTTTTTTGAGCTGCTCTTGCCCATGCAATTCTTCATAGCCTGGGGCTATTTTATCGTAGTAGTTCATCAGCATCTGAAAAGTATAACATTTATATATAGTTAATTATTCTGTATTTGTGGTGGAAATGAGGGAAGAATGCATTAAGAAGATACGGGAATTTACAAAATGCAATTTTGTGAGGTTTTTGCCTAGCGGTGATGCTGCTGTTTTTGCTGCATTTTATTTGGCAAAAAAGATGAATCCAAAGGCATTTATGCTTATTCCAGACCAAGGGGGATGGATGAGCTATGAGACCTATCCCAGAATTCTTGGTTTTGATATCAAGAAAATAAAAACAGACTCTGGTGTTGTTGATTTGGTTAACCTTGATGACAATGCTGAGAAAGGTGCTGCTTTTATCTTTACAAACCCTGCTGGTTATTTTGCAGAACAGCCTTTATTGCAGATTCATGATGTGTGCAAAGGAAAGTGCATCTGCATCCTTGATGCATCTGGATGCCTTGGAGACGCGTATCTCTGCAACGGCAATAATGCAGATATTGTGATTGGCTCCTTTGGAAAATGGAAGCCAGTCGATTTAGGATATGGGGGCTTTATTGCAGCAAAAGAAAACATATTTGCCAAACATGCTGATTTTTTCAGGATGTTCAAGGCAAATATTGACTACAAGAAATTATATGAGAAATTGTCAGAGGCTGAAGAGCGCCTTGGATTTTTCTACAAGAAATGCGAGGATATTAAACAAGATTTGTCTGGTTTTGATGTTGTGCACCCTGGCAAGAAGGGGATAAATGTTGTTGTGCGCTTCAAGGATGATGCAGAGAAAGAAAAGATTATAAAGTACTGCGAGGATAATGGTTATGAATATACGCTTTGTCCGCGCTATATACGTGTTGAGGATGATGCTGTAAGCATTGAAGTAAAGCGTTTATGAGGTGAACTAAAATGAAAGAACCTGAATCAATGGATGAATGTTTTTATTTTACAAACAGGACAATTGGAGAGAAAGGGCAGGCAATGGCATGGTGCTTTAAGCCGATGTGCCCGAAGTGCAAGAAATCAAAACTCGGAAAGCCAGTTGACTCCAAGACAGGCAAGGTAAAGACAAGGGCAGATGTTTATGTATGCCCTTCATGCGGTTATGAGATAGCTAAAAAGGAACTAGAGCCGACACTGACATTGAATATTAAATATACATGCCCTCATTGCGGCAAATCAGGGGAGGCAACAACGGAATTCAAGAGGAAGAAATTCCAGGGTGTTGATGCATTTGTATTCAAATGCCAGTTCTGCGGGGAGAAGATAGGCATTACAAAGAAGATGAAGCAGCCTAAGAAGAAGTGATTTATTCTTTATTATTTGTTTGGGAGATATATTCATCTAACGTATTTTTAAAATCTTCTGCGTTCTGGGGATTTTCAGAGATATAGGTTTGAACAACAGATACAACCTGCTTGTTAATCCATTCTGGAATCTGATTTTCTTTTTTCTTCATATACTTCTCAATTATTTCCCCTGCGTTTTTAAAATAAAGCATCATGGTTCTAACTACTTTTTTTGCTTTTTTTTCAGGCACACCGCATTTCTGCAGTGCCTTTTGTGCAGAAGTTTTATCCCTGTCAACCATGGACCTTTCAAATTCAGAGTAATAACGGTTAAATTCTCCAATTTCAAATGAATCACAGTAAGACATTAACATTGTCTTTTTATAAATATGGAATACAAAGTTTCTTTCTTCCAAGTTTCTTTCTAATTTTTCTTTTATTTCCTTATTTCTCTGGAATAATATTTCTGCTGCCTGCTCCCTTGTTATTGGGTTTCCTTTTTCCTCGTGTTCCCTGATTATCTCTTCAACATCATCGTATGAGCGGGCAATTAAATCAGCTTCTAACCCTTGAATCTGCGAGGATACCAATTCCTCTGCCATATGCTGCTTAAGCAGTGAGATTTGAAGCCTTTTCCTGAGGTCTGCGTCAGGAGGATTTTTGACAGTATACATGCTGTATTCAAATTTGTCTTTAAATTCCCGCTCTCTGCCGTCTGCAGAAAATAACTTTTTCATGAATTCATATTTTTGTTTTATAACAGGATGGACGCACAGCTCCCTGAACTGGTCTCCAAACAACAGATACATTGCAAAGGTGTCTGCAAAGTCTTCATTTGGGGCTGTTGCTGCATAGGCAGTGAGAAAATACTTTGGCCTTTTTTTTCTCGGGATGTTTTTAGGAAGAGCTGCTTCAATTTCATCCCATGCTTTTGAAACCCTCTTATTTGAGGCATATAGTGATTCCCCAATCTCATGGGCTATTGTTTGGCAGAACATAATCCTAAACATGGCCATATCTATCAGCTCCATCTCTGTTTTTTGTTTTTCTGCTTTTTTTGCCCCAGTCATCTTGTAAAAAAGAACTTTTCCTTCAAGTTCTGCACTATTCTGCGCGCTTGGTGTTAAAATTGGGAGGGATAGTTTGATTGTTTTTTGCTTGGAAGAGTAAGAGCCGGCTTCTTCATAGTTAACCAAAACATCCTCTATATTGAGATAATCAGATGTTCTTTTTATTATCCTAGCAACCCCTTTTCTCAGGTATTCTGGAACATCCTCAAGGATTCTTTTGATATCCATAAGCTCATCAAAGCTGAACTTAACTGTCCTTACCAAATATTCAGGGTATGTGAATTGCTTGCCAAAAAAGGTTGACCTGGACAGCTGTTCAACCCAAGTGTATGTCTGGTTTGAGGCAAATACTCCCAGGTCCAGGATTTGGTCCTGCACAATGTCTGTTGGCATCTGGTTTTTTTGGCTGTAATTTTCTTCAATTATCCCTTTTGTTAATTCCTCAAATATTTCCCTCAGGATCATGTCTTTCCTGTCAAGCTTGGTTATCCTTCTGTGGAATTGGTATGCAACACGGTGTGCAAGATGGGAAACAATCGGCACAGAATCAACAATTTTCCCTGATTCCTTAATGAAGTTTACATCTGTCCCATATATCTTAACATAGCCCCTGAACGGCTTTTTTGCTTTAATAAATTTCGGGACTCTTTCAAGTGTTCCGATTAGCCTGACAAAATCTGTTATGCATTGGATGTACGGGCAGTCAAAATATGATTTGTTATAGAAATCCACAATTTCATCCCTTACAATTCTGTTACTGGATTTGATGATATCCTCAAGCAGTTCTTCTGGTATATCATCCAAGCCCCTGAAACTTCTTACAAGGAGTTCATCTCCCCTGAGCAATGGGATGATATCCTCATCTTTCAATAGCTTTTCAAAAAGGTCATTATCATCTATGGTCAGAAGCACAAGCGCCTTGATTACCTTGGAAACATCTGGATGAAAATAAAATAATTCTGTCTGCTTGTCAATACCTGTTATTCCTCCAATCTGCCAGGGATTCCTGGCTGCAGTGGCATCAAATTCATTTTCATCTATTGTCCCTTCTGCAAATACAAGCCCTTCAAGGTTCATCTCAATCAAGGCAGGAGGCCAATACATACGGGATGGTTTGTCAAGCACCCATGTTTTTCTTTTATTGTTAGTAAGGGATATCCATGCAATCTCATTAACAGTTAAATCTGGATAAAAAAACGCGACATCCTGCAGTTTGCTGTTTACTACTTTTTCTTTTTCAACTACCATATGGGCTGCCTCACTTGATACCCCTTTTTCTGCCTTGATGTCATTTTCAGGAGAAGTGATATGTTCATAGAGAATATCTATCCCGCGTTCAAATGAAGCTGCCTTTACAAGCCCTTCAAGCAGCTTTTTCTTTAGTTTATCAAGCCCGTGTTTTTTTCTGTATTCTGCAAGCACCCCTCCTGAAACAAATTTCTGCAGTGCTTTTGTTTTTGGCATTGGTTTTAACGGCTTATGCTCAGGCTCTCCTGCTTTTTCTTCAATCTTCCTGTAATCTTCCATGGTCTTGCAGAAAGAGTCCCTTAAACAGGACATTCCGCCGTAATAATTCCTCATTGCCTCAATGCATTGTATACCATCTGTTGGAGCCCTGAATATATTTGGGATAAATGTCTCAAATAGCTTGATGTGGTCTTTTATCCTTACTAATGCCAGTGATTTCTCTTTATCTTTAGCCAATTACTCCACCCTTAGATTATTTGAGTAATTTTATACTTATAAATGTTTTGTTCATCATCCCTTTTTGGTAGTAATAAATTTATTAGAATAAGGTGACAGGTACATTTAATTAGTACTAACTGGGCAGTAGTGAAAAAGAAAAACTTTAAATACTAGCTGTGTATTCTATATTATATACGTGGTTAAAAATGACTATAGGTGGCAAGCTAAAACGAGCATATAACACAGGAAAGATACTTGCAATAGGCGTGCCTTTTGCAGCATTAGTTGGGTTTACATTATGGAAAGGGATTTCTCTTTATAATTATTTTCTAGGCAGCGGAACCTTTGAAAGGGCTGCTGAAGCATATTTTATTGGCTCAGACAAATCACAGAAGAAGATAAAAAAAGAAGCTGAAAAGCTTGAAAACCATATTGATGATGTCAAGTCATTAAGAAAAGACCTTGATGATTTAAGGCAGAGAGAACAGGAAACCCTTGAAGACAGGATAAAGGAATTTAATGAAAAAGGAGAAAAAGAAAAAGCAGAGAAATTAACAAAGTTAAAGCAGGGAATACAAGAGAATGATGCCAGGTTAAAGGAGACATATGACAAGGCACAGGAAAAGCTTGAGGATATTACAAAAGTCCCAGACAAGCTTGCCAAATATTCAACATTATGGAGAAGGACTGTTAAAGTAGAGACATACCTTGTTTATGAATTCATAACCTATGCAAGGCAGAAATCAAAAGAAAGAAAAGAAGCAGGCGGAACAATGGGAAAACTGCAGGAGACATTTGAAGGCATAGGAAGGATGTGGCTTGGTGCACTTGGCAAGACACCTGAAGATTCTGAAAATAAATACAAAGAACTTACACAGAGAATTAGGATGTATTCAAGTGCTGAATTAGGAAAGCAGGGAATTGCAAACCTTATTGAGGACTTGAACAAACAGCTTGAAAACAAGAACCTGAGCAAAGGAGAGAAAGAGATGTATGAGCTGTTGAGAGACAGCATCAGGGAAACAGAAGACACAAAGGTTGCTTCACAGATACTTGATTACCTTGAAAAAGGAAAGGTTCCTGCTGATATTGACAAGACTGCACAGAAATATCTTAATGAGAATGTTGAAAGCCAGAAAGAGCTGCTTGGCTTGATAGACACCTACCATAAACTTGTTATGGACAGGTATGATATTGTTGTACAGGCAGAGGAAACAGGCATTGAGCTTGAGCAGGGGAATTTTGAAATGCTTGAAGAGCTTACAAAAAAGGCAGATGTAATTGTTG
>Ga0209427_10003556_pt1 | contig 18249 bp, 15 predicted proteins | sample DeeMarSWOR136_30_FD_187465 | JGI IMG/M metagenome (GOLD analysis project Ga0209427, IMG submission 187465) | Marine sediment microbial communities from White Oak River estuary, North Carolina - WOR-1-36_30 (SPAdes) (version 2) | ecosystem: Environmental > Aquatic > Marine > Intertidal zone >...
CGCTCAACGTCTTCCTCTACGTCTCGAAGTTCGGCGTCGCGATGAGGGCCACCGCCGAGGACGAGTTCCTCGCCTCGAGCCTGGGAGTGAACATCCACCTCGTCCACGTCGCCTCCTGGTTCATCTCGGGGGCCTTGGCGGGTTTGGCCGGCGCCATTATCCCCCTCTGGATTGGGACCAGCATCGACTACAGCGACATCCTCCTAGTGAACGTCATGGCCGGCAGCGTCCTGGGCGGCCTCACCAGCATCACCGGCGCCATCGTCGGCGGGTTCTTGGTGGCCTCGGCCAAGAAGAGCCTCACCTACGTATTGATGAGGGCCTTAGGGACTTGGGTGGGCGGCTACGAGGAACTCATCCCCATAGTACTATTGTTCACCATCCTCGCGATAGAGCCCAACGGGATAATGGCCATCAGATGGAAGGAAGTCTCAGTGCACAGGGTCAAGGACTCGCTGCGCAGGCTCAGAGAAACCCTCCGTAACCTCCTGACATCGGAGTGATGGCCGTCACACCAGACCAATGGCTCGTTATCACTTCGCTTAAATCAGGACCCAGCGTATCTGTACTGCTATGCCCTCCATCACGTGTCCAAGCTGCGGCAGAGAGCACACGGTGGAGGAGTACGAGGATGACAGATTCTGCAAGGCATGCGGCAGCCTCCTCAGGGTAGGGAGAGGGTCGGGCAGAGGATACGACGGGTGGAGGCGGCTCTTCCCCTACGAGCCTTACCCCCCACAGGTTGGCTTCATCAGGGACATCCAGGAGACCGTCGGGAGGGGCGGTGTCCTCGTGGCCGAGGCGTGTAACGGGTTCGGGAAGACCGTGAGCGTCCTCAGCTGCCTGCTCTCCATGGGTAAGAAGGTCATCTACGGCACCAGGACCCACGAGCAGGTGCGTCAGGTGCTCCTCGAGCTGGAGAAGATCAACGAGAAGTCGGGGGAGAGCTACACGGCTGTGAACCTGGCCAGCAGGGAGCACCTGTGCGTGAACCCGGAGTGCAGGGACCTGCCGAGGAACGAGGCCCAGGAGCGCTGTAACGTACTGCGGAAGAACGATGAATGCCCCTACGTCAGCGACCTAGACAAGCCGCCCAGGGGCTTACCCTGCATCCTGTCTAGGGATATACTGGTGAAGGAGGGGCGCCGTAGAGATATTTGCCCTTACTACCTGGCCAGACGCATGATGAAGGAGTCCAGGGTGGTGGTGGCGCCCTACCCGTACATTTTCAACCCCGTGATCAGGCTCACCACAGGGCTGGACCTGGAGGGCTGGGTGTTGGTCCTCGACGAGGGCCACAACGTGGACCAGGTGGGCCAGGATATACTCAGCGACACCATGACGGAGCGGGGACTGAGCGCAGCCGCGGAGGAGCTGAGGCTCATCGGGGAGTCGCCGCGGTTAATCGAGCGCCTCGGCGAGCATCTACTTAGGAGCGATCAGGGTAAGCCTCGCCTCGTCTCTGCGGAGGCGCTTCAACGGGACCTGGAACTGGCCCTCGGGATGGACGTGGACGCTTTCATCGAGGGCCACGCCGTATATGTTGAAGCCATCAGGGCGAAGAAGATGCAGAGCGGGAACCCACCTGTCTCCTACCTCAACGGACTCCTCGGGTTCTTCGAGCTCCTCCAGACGAGCGTCAAGGAGAAGTACGTCGGCGTCTACACCCGGAGCCATTACGGGGCGCCGATGATAGAGTACAGGTGCCTGGACCCAAGCCTGGCCGTTGTGCCCGTGGTGGAGGCAGCAGACGGCACCATAGTCATGAGCGGCACCCTGAGCCCCCTGGACACGTTCAGCGAAATAATCGGCCTCGGAGACGCCGTCCAGAGGTCGTACCCAAGCATACAGAAGAGTAAACGGATCAGGATGGTCGTGGAGACCGGGGTAACCACGGCCTACCGTGAACGCACAGACGAGATGATCACCCACATGGGCGAGGCCGTGTCCAGGGCCATAGAGTCCGTTGATCAGGGCGTCCTCCTCTTCTTCACTCAGCGAGGATTCATGAACACCTGCCTGGATGCCTGGGCGTCCAAGGGGACAGCGAAAAGCCAGGGAGGAAGGCTCTACATGGGCGGCAAGCAGCTCTACAGGGAGGGCACGGACGCCAGGCGTAACAGGGACGTGGTGGCCAGGTACAAGAGGATGGCGGTGGGCGTCGGCGGCGCCGTCCTCTGCTGCGTCTTCAGGGGCAGAAACAGCGAGGGAAGCAACTTCCCGGGGGACCAGGCCAGAGGCATCGTGCTGGTGGGTGTCCCCTACGCCAACTACGGCGACCCCCTCGTCAAGGCCCAGATAAGGTACTACAACGGGCTGAGGCGAGGCCTCGGGAACAAGTGGTACACCATGGACGCGTACAGGGCAGCGAACCAGAGCCTCGGCCGCGGCATCAGGGGCCGCGACGACTGGTGCCACTACTGGCTGCTGGACAGGCGGTACGAGGAGAACCTCCGCCTCATATCCCGATGGGCCCAGGGAGACGGCGTCGAGGTGCGCCGCGGAGAGAGCCTCGTACAACAGACGTTTTAAGCCCTCGACACGCCAAAGGATCAGTGAAAACCGGTGCCCAGGGGACACGTTCTAGGCGTTGACGGCGGCGGCTCCGCGACGCGGAGCGTCATAATCTCCACGGGGGGCGAGGTGCTCGCCACGGCCCAGGCGGGGCCGTCCAACCCCATCACCATGGGCTCGGAGAGGGCTCTGGCTAGCATCCTTGAGGCGGTGGACGAGGCGTCTGCCCGGTGCGGCGTGCAAGAGTTTCTGGCCAGCAGGCTGGGCGTTGCAGGCACGGACAGGTCCAGGCTGAGGCAGGAGCTCCTCGCCGGCATGCGCAGCTCCTTCGGGGACACGGCGATAGTCTCGGACGCCGCCTCGGCCCTCGCGGGCGGCACAGGTTGTAGACCAGGCGTGGTCGTCATCGCCGGAACCGGCTCCATAGCTTACGGAGAGAACAGCCTAGGGCAGACGGCGCGCGCCGGCGGCTGGGGGTGGAGGCTGGGGGACGAGGGCAGCGGCTACACCATAGGCCTGAAGGCCATCATGGCCGCACTCCGGGCCCACGACGGCAGAGGCCCCGAGACCGTGCTCGAGCAGAAGATAGTCAGCCACCTCGGCCTCGGGCGCTTAGAGGACATCATAGACTGGGTCTATGAGCCGGGCCGGGAGCCCAGGGACATCGCGTACCTCGTCCCCATCGTCAGGGAGGCAGAGGCCGAGGGCGACGAAGCCGCGGCGCTGGTGATGGCTGAGGCAGGCGCGGAGCTCGGGTTCGTGGCGAACGCCGTGATAAGGCGGCTGGGCATGTCAGGCGAGTTCCCTGTGTCCCTCAACGGCGGCGTCTTCAAGCAGCCCAGCGGATACATATTCGCCTTCGAGGAGGTGGTGAGGCGTGAGGCCCCTCTATGCGCGCTCATCAAGCCGCGGATGCCGCCGCTACTGGGCTCCGGCCTCCTCGCCCTGAGGTCCCTGGGAGTGACCGTAGACGAGGCGCTGCTACGGAGAGTGGAGAAAAGCTACATGAGGCTCGGTGAAGCCCATGAGTAGGGTGTCCGAGAGGGTGAACCCCCGTTCACAGGGCATCGACGCCAAGACGACGGCTGAGGTGCTTGAGATGATCAACAGCGAGGACTCCCGCGTGGCAGGCTCGGTGGCCTCGCGGCTAGCCGAGGCGGAGAGAGCCGTCGAGCTGATGGTCTCGACGCTGAGGGATGGCGGCCGCGTCTTCCTCGTCGGCGCAGGCACCAGCGGCCGCCTCTGCGTCCTCGAGGCCGCGGAGATTCCTCCGACCTACGGGCTGCCCTCGGAGAAGATCCAGGCCGTCATCGCCGGTGGAGACGAGGCGGTGTTCAAGTCGGTTGAGGCCGCCGAGGACAAAGTGGATGACGCAGAAGAGGATTTAGCGCGTCTGGGTCTAGGGGGGGCCGATCTGGTGGTCGGTGTATCGGCGTCCGGCTCCACTCCTTACGTGCTGGGGGCCGTGAAGTACGCGGGGAGCCTTGGCGCCCGCACCGTTGGCGTGGCTAACAACATGGATACGCCCCTGTCGAGGCTGGTCGACGTCGCCATCGAGGTCGTTGTGGGCCCCGAGGTGGTGGCCGGCTCGACGAGGATGAAGGCTGGGACTGCTCAGAAGATGGTGCTGAACATGATGACCACCGCCTCCATGGTGAGGCTGGGGCTGGTGCACGACGGCTACATGGTGGGGGTCCAGGCCAGCAACAGGAAACTCGTCGACCGAAGCATCGGGATGATAACCGAGATAACGGGGGTGGACAGGGCAGAAGCCGAGAGCCTCCTCGATGCCGCCGGGGGCGACGTCCGTGTGGCGATACTCCTCGCGACGACCGATATGACGCCTGACGAGGCCAAGGCTTCCCTCGAAGGATGGGTGTCGCTGAGGGAGATACTGGAGAGAAGAGGAGCTAAGACATGACTGCAGAGCAAACACGCTCAGAAAGAGGTGGCTCGGCCCCTTGACAGTCACGACGGGGCTTGACGTGCTGCTGATGAACCCCGTGAAGCACCTGGGCTCTCAGGCCGTGGCCCTCGTCACCAACCACACAGGGGTGACGCGTAGCTTGGAGTCTGCCATGGACGCGTTCCACGAGAGCCCAGAGATCGAGTTAGTGGTCGCGTTCGGCCCCGAGCACGGGGTTAGGGGCGACGTACAGGACGCCCTGGGCGTCGAGTCCAGCGTGGACAGGTACACCGGGCTGCCCGTGCACAGCCTCTACGGCGACCACCTCAAGCCCACGCCGGAGACGCTGGACGGCGTCGACGCCCTGGTGTTCGACATCCAGGACTGCGGGGCACGGTTCTACACCTATGTGTCCACCCTCACTTACTGCATGGAGGCCGCCGAGGAGAACGGCGTCTCCATGGTCGTACTGGACAGGCCCAACCCGGTGAACGGGGAGGCCGTCGAGGGGAACATACTCGAGCCCGGCTTCGAGTCCTTCGTCGGGCTGCACCCGATCCCCGTCCGCCACGGCTTGACCATGGGCGAGCTGGCGTCGTTCATCAACCGTGGCATCGGGTGCGACCTCACCGTAGTGGAGATGACGGGCTGGGATAGGGGCATGTGGTTCGACGAGACGGGGCTTCCCTGGGTGCAGCCCAGCCCCAACCTGCCCACCTTGAACACCGCGACGGTGTACCCCGGGACCTGCTTCTTCGAGGGCGTCAACGCGTCGGAGGGCAGGGGCACCACCAGCCCCTTCGAGTACCTCGGAGCCCCATGGATAGACAGCAGAGAATGGGCTTCTACCCTCAACGAACTCGGTCTCCCCGGCGTCGGGTTCAGGGCCTGCCATTTTACACCAACGTTCTGGCGGTACAGAGGCGAGAGCTGTGGCGGCGTCCAGGTGCATGTCACGGATCGCGACTCGTTTAGGCCTGTAGAGACCGGCGTCCACATGCTGAGGACACTAATGAAACTACACCCCGACAGTTTCGGGTTCAACGAGCCCACCTACGAGGAGAGGCGACACTTCGACCTCCTCGCCGGGACCGACCGCCTGAGGCTCAGCCTACTGGAAGGCGTACCGGTGAGGGAGATCACGGCCTCGTGGGAGCCGGGGCTCGAGCGCTTCAATGACGAGCGCCGCTCCATTCTGCTGTACGGGGAGGGCTCCGGATGAGCGGGTACACCCTTAGGGGCACGGCGGTGACCCCGTTTGAGCTCGTATCCCACGGCCAGGTGGAGATTGCCGGCGGCAGGGTGCTGTACGTCGGCCCGCGTAAGCATCCCTACGGGGAGGTTTTCGACCATGGCGACGACCTCATCTGCCCAGGCCTCGTCGACGTCCACGTCCACGGCGGAGCCGGGTACGACGCCATGGACGAAGACCCAGAGACCATGGACGGCATATCGCGCTACTTGGCGGCCGGGGGCGTCACAGGGTTTCTCGCCACCACACAGACCGCGCCTAGGAGAGAACTGCTTGAATCAGTGAAACGCATAGCCGAGGCCGCGGAATCGGGGCTCGGCGGGGCGAGGCTGCTGGGGCTTCACCTGGAGGGCCCATACCTGAGCGAGGAGAGGCGGGGCGCCCAGCACGTCGACGCCATACGCACCCCCGACACTGAGGAGCTCGGGGCGCTCCACGCAGCCGCCGGGGGGTTGCTGAGGATGGTGACCCTCGCCCCCGAGGTCCCCGGGGCGCTGGAGGCTATAAGTTGGCTCGCTGACCAGGGGGTAGTCGCCTCGGCGGGTCACACGGACGCCGACTATGACACCGCGTTGGCGGCCTTCGGCCACGGCCTGAGCCACGTGAGCCACCTCTACAACGGTATGAGGGGCCTCCACCACAGGGAGCCCGGGATACTGGGCGCCGCCCTAACCGATGGAAGGGTCTCCGTGGAGCTCATAGCCGACGGCCATCACGTCCACTCTGCCGCGCTGCGTCTCGCCGCCCTCTGCAAGGGCCCGGCCAAGACCGTCCTCGTCTCAGACAGCATAAAGCCCGCTGGGCTGCCTGACGGAGAGTACACCTACAGGGGCAGGCGGATGGTGCTAAGGGACGGTTTGGTGAGGCTTCATGACGGCGTCATCGCCGGCAGCTCCATCAGGCTCAACGACGCAGTCAGGGTGATGGTAGAGGAAGCCGGTTTCTCGGTCTCGGAGGCCGTCCAGATGGCGTCCCACTCCCCCGCCCGCGTGCTGAGGCTGACCCCCGGCAAGGGAAAGCTGGCGGAGGGCTCCGACGCCGACGTCACCATAATGGACTGGGGGTTCAACGTCAAGGAGACCATCGTGGGCGGCGACACGGTGTACAGGAGCGACACGTGATGGGGTACGATCATGTCCAGAGGCTGCGCGAGAAGTCTGCACGCCTAGTCGTAGGGCTCATGTCGGGGACCTCAGCCGACGGCGTCACCGCCGCCGTCTCCATGATCACCGGAACAGGCGTAGACGCCGAGGTCAGGCTTATCACCTATAGGACTTATCCGTACCCCGCCGCGGTCCGCGAGAGACTGTTCACACTGTTCAAGGACGGCGCCTCTGGGCTCAGCGAGACATCCGAGCTGAACATGCTCGTCGGGCACCTGTTCGCGGACGCCGCCAACGGTATCATAGGCGAGGCGGGGCTCGACCCGAGGGAGATCGATCTCGTCGGCTCCCACGGCCAGACGGTTTGGCATCAGCCGATGCTCAAAGAGGCCGCGGGGCACCTATATAGGTCCACCAAGCAGATCGGGGAGCCGGCGGTCATCGCAGCCCGGACCAGGCTACCCGTGGTCGCGGACTTCAGGAAGGCCGACATCGCCGCCGGCGGGGAGGGGGCGCCCCTGACGCCGTATCTTGACTACGTCCTCCACAGGTCATCCAAGGCGCACAGGGTGCTTCAGAACATCGGCGGCATCGCCAACCTCACGTACCTTCCGGCGGGGTGTGGCATCGGCGACGTGGTGGCGTTCGACACGGGTCCAGGCAACATGATCATAGACGCCGCCGCCAAACGCTACGCAGGTCTGAGCCAAGATGTGGACGGGGAGCTGGCGAGGAGCGGGGAACCCAACAAGGCTCTTCTGGAGGAGCTGCTGATGCACCCGTATTATGATAGGAAGCCGCCTAAAAGCACGGGCCGGGAGGTCTTCGGGGAGCAGTACGCCATAGAAGTGTTCAACCGAGCCGACGCCCAGGGACTGAGCCCAGTAGACGTGGTCGCCACCGTCACCGAACTCACCGTCGAGTCCATAGCCCGGGCATACGAGGGCCACCTCCCCGGCCCCATCGACGAGGCATACATCAGCGGCGGCGGCTCTAGGAACACGTACCTCGTGGAGCGTCTACGGCATAGGCTGGGGACCTCGGTGCACGACTACTCTCTGCTGGGTTACCCATCGGAGGCGAAGGAGGCGCTGCTGATGGCTCTTCTGGCAAATGAGCACATCATGGGGACGCCGTGCAACGTTCCTGCCTCCACCGGCGCCGACAGAAGGGCAGTGCTCGGCTACTTGACGCTTCCCTGAGAATTTTTATGCGGCCCAGCCGTCATTCTTTGCTGTGAGTCAATTGGATCAAACCGTTCTCAGAGAGGCTTTGTCGAGGGTAGACGAGGCGAGGATCGTGGAGCTGGCCAAGGAACTGGTCCGGGTGCCCAGCGTCTCCGGGGAGGAGAAGGCCGTGATGTACCGGGCCAGGGAGCTCCTTGAGGAGATAGGGATCGAGGCCGAGCTCCATGGAAGCGAGGATCGACCCATAATCAACGCAGTGCTAAACCCGGGCGCCGAGAGGCTGCTGGTGTTCAACGGCCACCTGGACGTAGTTCCCATCGCGAAGCCTGACGCCTGGACCAAGGCGCCCTGGGACCCCGTGCTCATAGACGGGATGCTCTACGGTCGGGGCGCCAGCGACATGAAGAGCAGCTGCGCCGTCATGATACACGTGCTGGAGATACTGAAGGACATGGGGCTGCCCCTCAGCGTAGGTGTCCACCTAGTGCCTGACGAGGAGCGGGGCGCCACCTTCGGCTCCAAGGTTCTTGTTGAGAAGATCACGCGAGGCGAGATGAGGCGCCCCGACTACGTGGTGATAGGCGAGCAGAGCAACCTCAAGGTCAGGGTGGCTGAGCGCGGTATGTTCGGCTTCCAGGTCAAGTTCTACGGTAGGGCCGCCCACACTGCGGCTTCACGCACCTTTGGGATCAACGCCATCGCCAAGGCCTCCAAGGGGGTGCTGGCGCTTGAGCACCACATCGACAAGTTCCACGAGTGGATAGGCCACCCCATGCAGAGCGTCAACATAATACAGGCGGGAACCGTGAGCAACCAGGTGCCCGCCGAGTGCACCATCACCGTGGACCGCCGCCTCATAATCGGAGAGACCGCCGACGACGCAGTAGCCGAGGTAAAGGCCGACCTAGACAAGGCGGGGGAAGGAGACCCCGACTGGAGCTGGGAGATAGTCGCCCCAAAGGACGAGGAAGGAAACTGGGTATACACGCCCGCCAACTACACGCCGCCCGACTCGGAGCTGGGCCAAGCTTTCATGGAGGCGGTGCCGGCGGCACTGGGCATCGAGCCGGAACTTTACGTGGAGTGGGCTGGAAGCACCGACGGCCGCCTCTACAGGCAGGAAGGTATGCAGACCATCGGGTTCGGCCCCATAGGGTTCGGCGCCCACGGGCCGGACGAGTTCGTGTACGTGGACAGCCTCGTCAAGACGGCCAAAGTCTACCTGGCCCTGGCGCTGAGGCTGGCCGAGGGCTAGCCCCCCAGCTCTATCCCTAGCGTCTTCGAAACTTTTCCCATGAACTCTACGTACTCTGGGCTCGTGGAGTCGATGCTCTTGATGAACTCGAAGATGGAGTAGAAATCGACGTCGTTCTCGCTTATGAGCTCCTCGTTTTCTGCCATCCAGTCTCCCAGCGCAGCGTCACGCCTCTGCAATATCCCCATATACTCCTCGGCCAGCTCCTCGACGATGCCCAGATCCAGCCCTGGTCGATTAGCCTTCGCGAGCCTACCCGCCTCCTTGAAGTAGCGTCTATACTTCTCTAGGCTTTCCTCGGGGTCCCGGTGTATGAAGCCCCTCGCCGTCCTACCATAATAAGCCACCATGTGGCGGCCCTCAAGCACCTTGTTCACCACCTCGATGAGGCCGTGCTCCTCTAGGACGCCGAGGTGGAAGTAGAGGCTGGTCTTGCTCACCTTCACCCCCTCCTCCTTGAGGCGTACCCTGATCTCCTCTGCCTTGAGGGCGCGGCGCACCCGTTCCACCGGCTCCTCCTCGAAACGGTCCACGACGCCCTCCCTCAGTATCCTGAGTACCGCCGGGCGCGCCGGGTGGCTCGACATCACCTTGGATGGTAGCGCAAGCACGGTGACCGGCGGGAGCCTCTCCCAGAACTCGTATAATGTTTCTCTCTCGCCATGTTCATCTTCTTTGAAGGTGTTCATCGGCGTGTCCTCCCTCATTTATTGTTCAGAAACATTTATTAGCTTGACCATTCAAGCGGTATTTGAATGGTTTACGGTTCAAATATGCTTTGAACCGTGGCTGCGTGTCCGGATGCAAGGGCTCTAGACCTAGAGCGGACAGTCCGACCATACATATTAAGATGGATGAGGCGGTATCATGAACAAGATTGGGAACGTCGTCGTGGAGGAGTCGGTGAACAAAGAGTCTTTCACCGAGATCATCGGGGGGCTTGATCTGAGGCCTCCGGTCATAATCAAGCCTAACTGGGGTTTCTCCGTCTGTTTCACCGAGGCGGAGATCCTCGACTGGACCCTAGAGACATGCAACGGTGATGCTATCGTTGTGGAGAGCTACGGGTGGGCCCGGTCAAAAGACATGCTTCTCAAGGGTGAATGGGGGTCGTTTGAGAGAGCCGACCTGAGGAAAAGCGATGAATGGTTCATGGAGTATTCAGGCATAGGAAAGGTGCTGGAGAAGCACGGCGTCGAGTTCCTGAACATCACCGAGGAATACTGGGCTGAACGAACGGCGTCGCCGGATGAGGTAAAGGAGCTCGTCGAGGCGAAACATCAGCCACTGGTTGAGACCGATTTTCTGGGGTTCGTACCCAGTAGGCTGTACGAGATGAGAGAGGGGACCCTTCTGAGTTTAGCTAAGGTGAGGACGCTTGAATCGCCCATGTGGGTCTCGCTGTCTGTGAAGAACCTGTTTGGCATGATCCCAGGTCCAAGCAGGGGCAAGTACCACGGCAAGAATCATAACAGGCTCAACCAGAGCATCGTGGACATAAACAAGGTCTATGACTCTCTGTTTGACGTTAGGGGCGTCGTGGAGGCTGTTCATACTGCTTCCGTGAGGAATCGGGATACTATGGAGTGGCGGAATATTGAGAATCTGGGCTTCATGTCAGCATCCATGGAACCGGTTGAGTTGGACGCCGTTATCACTGGCCTGCTTGGCACGGATCCAAACGATGTGGGGTACCTGAAGCTAGCCTCGGAGACCTTTGGCGCCTGGGACGATGAGGCTGTCAAGGAAGGGATTAGGTCCGCCCCTGATTTCACGCACCTCACGAGTTGAAGCCATGTCAAAGAGTCTAACATCTGATGGGAGGCCAAGGGAGAATAGGTTACTGGGTGAGGAGTATCCCGGTTCCGACCAGATTCAAGGCGCCCTTTTCATCTTGCTGGCTGTGATCTGGGGTCTTGATAGTCTCATTTTTAAGAGATACATACTTACTCAGGTTTCCTTTGCTCCTAGGCTGATAGCGTGCATTGTGTTAGCTGCGTCAGGAGCCTATCTGATGTATTCTTCTCACAAGCTGGTTATAGAGGCAGCAGAGCCCACGCTAGTGGATTGGGGGGTGTATCGAGTCGCCCGGCATCCAATGTATCTCGGGATAATGTTGTTTGAGCTTGGCTTGGTGTCTTCAACGTTATCCATCCCCGCTCTTCTGTTGATGATGGCGATCTTCGTTGCGAACGACAAATTCGCCGAATACGAAGAGGATTCACTTGTTCAAGAGCTAGGTGACGAGTATAAAACGTATTTATCAAAAGTAAAACGATGGGGACTTGTTTGACTGGGCTTGACCGGAGGAGTAAGAGTGAGTCTAGCTTAGCTCCGCTATCGCCTCGACGAGGTTCATGGCGAGCCTCTGGTTGTCCGCCGTGTATATCCAGGGCTCCATGAGCCACGTGGTGTCCCCGAAGGCCACCACGGTGCTGTTGCCCTTGTCGATGACGGATACCGTGGCGTAGACCCTCGTCTGCTCCGAGACAGAGTTGTAGGTGCTGTACGACGCGTAGGCCGCGTCGGCGTCCGTGGTGCTCAGGTATGTGGAAGTGAAGAACACCAGCGTGTCCAGTCCCTCGGTGAGGAACGTGTCCTCGAACTGGGTCACCTTGACGTTCCTGTAGAAGCCGTGGTAGTTTACCACGTTGTAGAGGTATCCCTTCCCGTAGTGGAGGCCCCAGTGGTTGGCCAGGCTGTTTATGGCTCCCTGCATCACGCTGGTGTCCAGGAACTCGACGCTGGCGTCGCTGAGGAACACCAGCATGCCGCCCCCCTCCACGAACTCCTTGACGGCGGTGTACTGCTCGTATGTGTATGCCTGCGTCGGCGCGACAATGAAGAGGCACGTGGCGTTGCCCAGGGCCGACTCGACCTTGTCCCAGTCGCTGCTGTACCCCACGAAGGCGCCGCGCTTGGCTAGCTCCGCGGAGAGATAGTCGAGGACGTAGGGGCTCACCTTGTTGCCGTGGCTCCTGTCCACGACAACCTGTCCGATGGTCTCCATCTCCTCCGTGACGTTGCCCTCAGGCTCCTCGCCGTCGTTCTCCATGACTACGTCCCGGGGCATGTAGAGGTAGTATAGGGCCGGCGGCGGGTTTGCCTCGTTGAGCTCGCCGATGCTGGGGTACTCCAGGTTGACGGTCACGGTGGTGTTGGCCACCCTGGCTACGAGGCTGTCGACAGTGTATGTCTCCAGCCCCGCCTGCTCGGCGGCGTAACTGATGGCCGACTGCCTGCTTCCTATCTCGTCGACGAGACCCTGGTTCACGGCCTCCCTGCCCAGGTAGACGCCGCCCCTCTTCAGCACACTCATAGCCATGTTGAGCCTGGTTCCCCTGCCTTCCTTGACGGAGGAGGCGAAGCTGTCAAGGGCCTTGGTGATGTTGAACGGGAACAGCGCGGGGCTAAAGCCAGTGATCTTCTGGGGTCCCGACTCGAAGGTGGACTCGCTGGGCACGAGGAAGCCCGGGCCCACCCCGATGACCCCGACGTTACCCACCATTGACGACGGCTGGGCGTAGATCTGGTCCGCCGTCACTGCCAGATAGTAGCCGCCCGACAGCGCCATGGAGGCCGACGCGACAACGGGCTTCTTCTCCCTGAGCTCCAGGAGGTCCAGGTAGACCTGCTCGATGAGGTACGCTGTTCCGCCGGGGGAGTCTATCTCCAAAACCACGGCCTTGACGCTATCGTCTTCCATGGCCTCGTGAACCGCGGCGGAGAGTATACCCGCGTACTCGGTGTCCTCGATGACTCCTTGGATCTCTATGACGCCTATGACCCCCTTCTTCTTGACGGTCACAGGGGACCCCGGCTCCCACATGAATATCACCGCCATCGCCGCTATCATTATGAACGAGAAGACCGCGAGCGCGACAGCAGCCCTGTTCCTGTTAATCCTCTCCATGCTCCATCTTCACCGGTACCCCAATACTGAGCTTCTGCTTTAATATGGTTATTCCCAGAACCTTATAACCCGTGGCGTCGCCTGGTTTCCCTGTGTCAAGATGAGTGAAAGCATTCTACCGGGAGAGCCGGAGGCCTTCAGCCTCTTCGGTAGGCCACTCTACCGGACTCCGCTGAGGCCCGAGACCCTCGACCAGCAGATTAAGTTGTACCAGGACGCCCTGAGTAGCTGGAAGGAGGACCCAGACGATCCCGACAACGTCATATGGCTGGGGAGACGAACGGCGTACTTGGGCAGGTTCAGGGAAGCCATAGCCATCTACAGCATAGGCATCGACAGGCACCCCGAGGACCCCAGGCTCTACAGGCACAGGGGCCACAGGTTCATCTCCATACGCCTCTTCGAGAGGGCCGTCGAGGACTTCGAGAGGGCGGCTGATCTCATGGCCGGAGCGCCTGACGAGGTGGAGCCAGACGGTATCCCCAACCCCCGCGGCGTCCCCGTGAGCACCCTCCACTTCAACGTCTGGTACCACCTGGGACTGGCGCGCTACCTGCTGGGCAACCTGGAGGCCGCGCTCCACGCCTACAGGAAGTGCCTAAAGGTGTCTGAGATAGATGACAAGTACGTCGCCACCGCCCACTGGGCCTACATGACGATGAGGCTGCTCGGGAGAGACGAGGAGGCAGAGGCTCTTCTAGACAGGGTCAGCCCCAAGATGGACATAATCGAGAACCACAACTACCACGACTCCCTCCTCATGTACAAGGGGGAGACGTCGCCCGAGGAGCTTATGGAGAAGGCCCGCGGCCAGGGCGCATTGGGGCTGGTCACCACCGGCTACGGGGTCGCCAACTGGTACAGCTACAACGGCTTGAAGGAGAAGGCAGCCGTGATACTGCATGAGATACTCTCCCTAGAGGGGTGGGCAGGGTTCGGGTACATAGCCGCGGAGGCCGACCTCAAGCGCATGGGTTTAAACCCCTAACCGTGTCCCCTGTGTTCCTTCGATTTTCTAATCACCTTTAGTGAAGAGGCTGAGCCCCAGGAACGCGGCCAGACAGAGGACTACGCTGTAGGCGCTGGAAGCCCAGAGCCCCTGGCTCTGCCAGAGGTGCCCCACCACGGTGTTGGATACGAAGAACGCCGAGCCCACAACGAGGTAGTAGACCCCGTACGCGGTGCCCAGCACAGCCTCCTCGACGTAGCCCGGGATGAGGGCCCTCTGGACGGTCTCCACCACCCCCATGTACACCCCGTAGACCGCCGCTATCAGGTAAGCATACGGCACAGCCTTGGGTGAGACGTAGAGAAGCCCTGCCGAAGCGACGAAGACTAGGTACCCGACACCCAGGGTTCTGGCCCTCCCTATACTGTCTGACAGCTTGCCCGCTGGAAGAGCCACGAGGGTGTGGGTGACGTTCAGCACCGCGTACACCACCGGGATCAGAGGGTCGCCGACGCCCATTAGCCGCGCGTTCAGCAGTATGAAGCTGAAGTTGAAGGCGCCGAGGCTGAACAGCGCCACAATCATCAGGAGACGCAGGAAATCGCCTTGGACCACCTCCCTCAGACCCTCCAGGAACCTGAACTCACGCGTCGAGTCGCCGACGATCTCCTTGACGCCGAGGAGGATTATGACGAGGGCAGCGGTCCCAGGCACCAGGGACAACCAGAACACGTCTTTAACCGTCCAGCCTAGGAGCACCATCACCCCAGTCGCGGCAAGGGGGCCGACGATGGCGCCCATCTGGTCCAGGGATCTGTGGAGACCGAAAGCCTCCCCCTGCCTCCCCAGAGGAACCGAGGCGCTGATGAGGGCGTCTCGCGGCGCCGTCCTGACTCCCTTCCCCATCCGCTCCACTACCCTTATTGTCATGATGTGAGACACGTTCGTGGCCGCTGCGAAGAGCGGCTTGGCGACGTTAGACAAGGCGTAGCCGAAGAGGATGAACGGCTTCCTCCTCCGGAACTTGTCGCTGAAGAAACCCGAGACGGCGCGCAGGGCGTAGCTCACCGCCTCCGCCGTGCCCTCCACGAGGCCGAGGGACGCAATGGTTCCCCCGGGCAGCCCCAGGATGTACACAGGTAGGAGGCAGAACACCATCTCGCTGGAACAGTCCGTGAAGAAGCTGACCAGCCCCAGCATGTAGACGTTTCTAAGCTCGCCTTCGCCGTCAGCCATACAGGCTAAGGTACATGAAGGGAGAATTAAGGGTTCCATCTAGGCGTCAACGTAAAATCAAAGTAGACGCCCTGTTCATGTAGGTTGAAACCTTGAGCGGGGACGGTGAGAGAGAGTACATCCACATGGTGAAGGAGACGGCGAAGGCCATGTGGGGGCCGGAGGCGGCCGAGAAGTTCGGCGACCACATCGAGCGCACCGCAGCGGCGGTCTACGCCGTGAGCAACTATCCTCTGGAGCCCGGCGTCGAGCCCGTCACCAGGATGAGGCCGGGGGACAGGTGATGGAGCCGTACAGATTGAGTCTGGCCGAGGCGTCCCGCATGATAAGGGACGGAAGCCTCACGCCCACACGGCTCGCCGAGTCCTACCTGGACAGGATAGACAAGCTGGAGCCGGCAGTCGAGGCTTGGGTCACCGTGGACCGTGAAGCCGCAATGAAGGCCGCGGAGGCCGCCACCAGGGAGGCCGAGGAGGGACGGATCAGGAGCCCCATCCACGGCGTCCCCTTCGGCGTCAAGGACATCTACTACACCGAGGGCATGAGGACGACCATGGGCAGCAGCCTCTACTCGAGCTTCGTGCCTGACCACGACGCCGCCGTAGTTAAGACCCTCAGGGAGGCCGGGGCGGTGGTCCTCGGCAAGACGGAGACCACCGAGTTCGCGGTCCACGACCCCGCGCCCACTAGAAACCCCTGGAACATCCTCCACACTCCTGGGGGCAGCAGCAGCGGCTCCGCGGCGGCCGTCTCATGCGGCATGGCGCCCATGGCTCTCGGCAGCCAGACAGGGGGCAGCGTCGTCAGGCCCGCCAGCTACTGCGGCGTCGTAGGCTTCAAACCCACCTACGATCTCCTCAGCAGGGAAGGCGTCTTTCCCCTGAGCTGGAGCCTCGACCATGTCGGTTACATGACCCGTTCCGTGGAGGACGCCGCCATCACTCTCAAGACCCTGAAGAAGGATGTGGCACACGCCCAAGGCATGGATGACACCCCGAAGATGGGGCTCCTGGGCGGCTACTTCAAAGAGAATGCGTCGGACGAGGTCTGGCTTGGCTTCGAGCAGGCCGTGGGTAAGCTGTGGGGCGAGGGCGCCGAGTTCATCGACGTGGCGCTCCCCCCGAGCTTCGGGATGGTTCCGAGTGTGCACAGGGTTGTAATGTCGGTGGAGGCCGCGGCCGTCCACGAGGACGGGTTCAGAGTAAACGCCGACGGGTACAGAGAGTACATCAAAGGCTTCATCTCCAGCGGCCTCCTCGTCCCAGCCACCGCGTACCTGCGGGCCCAGAGGATAAGGGGCATCATAATCCGAGAAATCCATGCGTTGATGAGGGACTACGACTGCTTGGCATGCCCTTCCACCGTGGACACCGCGCCCAGGGGCCTGGGGTGGACGGGCAGCCCCGCCTTCAACGCGCCGTGGAGCCTCACCGGCCTCCCCTCCGTGACGGTGCCCTCGGGGCTCAGCGAGGACGAGATGCCCCTCGGCCTCCAGCTCATAGGGAGGCCGCACAGGGAGCTCGACCTGCTAGAGGTGGCGACGTGGTGCGAGGAAAAGCTGGGGTTCCCCAAGGAACCCAGGGACCCCTACAAGCCGTGAAGCCCTAGAGGGTCTTCACTTCCTCGCCGCCCATGACGGCCGAGACCTCAACCAAGTCCTCAAGGCCGCTGGACGTCAGCTTCCTGCCCAGGACCTCCTGGATCTGGAAGATGCCGGCAGGGTTAGCCATCTCCACCTGTATCTTGACGGGTTTCTGCTCTCCCTTGCCGATGTTCACCCGTTTGATGGCGAGGGCCGACACCGAGTGGATATCGTTCTTGCCTCCCCTGTAGGGCTCCCTGGACCGGCCCTCCGCGAGGTCGGTGCCGTCGGCCACGGTGACCACGCCGGCCTCTACGCTTAGGCAGGGAACGTTGTCGTCGCTGGCGTAGATAGCGTGCAGTGTCTCGGACTTGAGGCGGTACACTAGCTCGGCGTCGTAGGGGTAGACGCGTCCCAGCACCCGTTCGAGGATGGGCGCCGCCAGCACCAGGCCGTTCTGCTCGTGGCGGTTCCTGTGGATGGCGTTGCCTATGTCATGTAGGTAGGCGCCGCATAGTACGATTATCTTCGCGTTCTCGTAGTCGCCCACCCCGTCGGTGACGCAGCTGGGCTCCACGGCCTCCGTCACCAGCCTGAATATCTCCAGGGCGCTGCCCGCCACTATCTTGGCGTGGACGGGACCGTGGTCGTTGTATATGAGCCTCTTGACCGCCATGACGTTGGCCATCCTGAGGTAGCTCTGTGCCTCGCCGTCGCTCTCGAGGAGCCTGAAGGTCTCCAGTACGGCGGGCTCCTCCAGGTTCCGGTGGACCAGGCGGCTGGATACCGTGTTCATCCTGCTCGGGTGATATGGACGACTCCGCAGAGAAAAACCCTTAGCCCTTGGGGATGGTGAACGTGAAGGTGGTTCCCTCTCCCAGGACTGTCTCAAAGCCTATTGTTCCGCCGTGGGACTCCACTATACGTTTGCAGGCGGGGACGCCCAGGCCTTTGCCTCCCTTCCTTTTACCCATGAAGGGCTTGTAGATCACCTTCGCCACCTCTTCGGGGATGCCAAGCCCAGTGTCGCTTATCTTCACCTCGACGTGGTCGCTATGGTCCTTTATGCCGACTCTTATTACGCCGCCCTCGGGCATGGCGTCGATGGCGTTCTTGATGAGCTTCCTGAAGACCAGCGCCACCTTGGTGGGGTCCAATCTGAACCTCTCTATCTCGTCGGCTTCAAGAGTCAACTCCACGGTGTCGGGTACCTCGAGCTCGCTGATCCCTAGCTCATAGGCTTTGACGATATCGGCTTCGACCATCTTCAGCAGGTGGCCCTTGTAGAAGTCCCTGAAGCTGTCCAGTATCTGGGTCGTCTGCTTGAGGCTCTCCCTTATCATGGTGTAGAA
>Ga0209427_10003557_pt1 | contig 18248 bp, 15 predicted proteins | sample DeeMarSWOR136_30_FD_187465 | JGI IMG/M metagenome (GOLD analysis project Ga0209427, IMG submission 187465) | Marine sediment microbial communities from White Oak River estuary, North Carolina - WOR-1-36_30 (SPAdes) (version 2) | ecosystem: Environmental > Aquatic > Marine > Intertidal zone >...
GAAGCACAACTTTCTGGAACCTTCAGGTGAGCAGCGGTAGTCGCACCGCCACAGGTACAATCACCATCCAGAACAACTTCAGTATGAGTGGAGCCGGGGCTCTTGACGGAAACGGGCAGGACATCTCAGTCGGAGGAAACTGGAGCAACGCGGGTACCTTCACCCACGGGGGTGGTACGGTCACCATAATCGATTCAGAGAAAACAACGATCATATCAGGGAACAATACCTTTCATAATTTTACCTGTAGCACTGCCGGAAAAACAATTCAATTCACCGAATCGGAAACGCAGACCATTCAGGGCTCCTTTACCATCCAGGGCTCGCTCGGCGCTCTCGTAACGCTTGAGAGCACCAGTAGTGGAAGCCAGTGGAATATCGACAATGCGGGTGACTCTGAAGATGTGGACTTTTCAGCCATTGAGGACAGCAATAATATCGCCGGTGCCCTCAAGATCATCACCGCTGATGACAGCATAGACAACGGTAACAACATTAACTGGACAATAAATCTCGTCGAAAAGACATGGGTGGGCGGCACAGCCGGGAACGAAACATCGTGGAACACAGACGGGAACTGGAGCCCCAACGGGGTACCCACACCCGCCTACGCTGTTGTCATTTCTTCTGCTGCCGCATATATGCCGGTGGTGGATGTGGCCACCGTGACGATCAAGAACCTGACAATTGAGTCCGGTGCATCGCTTGCAACAGATGGAAACTCCATCGATATTACCAACTCCTTTGAAAGCCAGGGAACACTCTTTCGGCAGGGAAACGACAGCGTGAGCCTGATGGATTCCGATTCTGGCCTTGTGGTGTATCAAACTTCCGGAGGCACCATCCAATCTGGCTATGCAGGGACAGACTACTACAGACTGCAGATCAACGAGCCTTCGTCCGTATTCAGCCTCAGCGACAACCTCGAAGTCGCAGACGACCTGACAATCGCAGACGGCACGCTCTCCGCCGGAAGCTTTTCCGTTACCGTTTCAGGTGATTGGTCTGTTTCCTCCGGGGCAGTGTTTGACGGAGGAACAGGCACAGTCATCTTTTCGAGCGGATTCGAGCAGTCACTGGAATCAGGTGGTTCTTCATTCAACAATCTGACAAAACAGGGTGGCTCCCGTCTTATAATCACGACCAACTCACTCACGGTGACGGGTACTCTTGCTATAAGTAGTGCATCCGATACCGTTGATATGAGCAACCTGGGCTTCAGTATCGGTACACTTCTAAACAACGGGACGCTGGAGCTCGATGGGACCCAGGTGACCCAGAGCATCTCCAGCATGGACACGGATTCAGGGCTGGTTTTTTACAACGGAGCTTCCGGGGGAACGGTCAGGCTCACAGAATTCTACAATTTAGAGATCAGCAGGAACGCACGCACCTTTACCTTGAGCAACGCGGTCGATATCAATGGAGACCTTTCCATCACTGCAGGTACCCTGAAAACGAACAGCAATACCATTACTGCTGCAGGAGACTGGAACAATTCGGGTAACTTTACTGCAGGGAGCGGTACGGTTGTATTTGATACCACAGGTCTTTCCACAATTTCGGGAAATGCGGTCTTTTACAACCTAAGCTGTACTACGGCCGGGAAAACGATGCGGTTTTCAGCCGGTTCGACCCAGAGCGTAGGTGGCACCTTCACCATGCAGGGAGCGTCCGGAAACCACATCACTCTTCAGAGCACCTCAGCGGGAATCGCATGGAATCTGAATGCGTCGAGTTCCATAGTTTCCTATGCGACGGTGCAGGACAGCAATGCGAGCGGAGGAAACACGGTAAACGCGTCAGACAGCACAGATAACGGGAACAATTCGAACTGGGATTTCAATCCGGGTATTACGATTACCACCCGCCGTACAGAGGATTCCACCGGGAACGTGGGGCAGATAGACCGGATCAAGCTTACGGCCTATGAAGCTTTGAACGACGATTTCAGCAACATCAGCGTGAGTGTGACAGGATATGGGACTTACAGCACCCCGGGAGACTTTGAAACCGGGATCCCCAATGATAATGTCTTTTATGTGAATATTTCGGAAAGCGGTTCTCCGGATTCAGGAGTCACACCGGGTGTCCAGATTACTGCAAATACGAACCTGAGGGACAGTGCAACCGGGCTTAAGCCTGTGGTAACTGATCCTTCGGCGGTCACACCGACAGACGGTGCAGCGCCAATATTGACGAGTGTATCGATTGCCTCCGATAATGCGGACAGCACACTGGCGAAGGTCGGGGACACGGTGACGATAGGGATCACGGCCTCTGAGGGGCTTTTGGGGTTACCGGTGGTAACGATTGACGGGAATGCGGCGGACAGTGTGGTGAGTGTGGGGGGGAACAGCTATGAGGCGACGCGGGTGATGCAGTCTGGGGACACGGAAGGGGTGGTAGGGTTTAGCATCGACTTTACGGATGCGGTGGGGAACGCGGGGGTACAGGTGAGTGCGACGACGGACAGTTCCTCGGTAAGTTTTGACAGGACGATTCCATTACTCACAAGTGTATCGATTTCATCAAACAATGTAAACCCGGCAGTTGCAATTGCAGGGAATACGGTGACGATAATATTTACATCAAACGAGACACTGAATGGACTACCAGCAGTAATGATAGATGGAAACGCGGCAGATTCGGTGAACAATCTGGGTGGAAATAATTATGATGCGGTGAGGGTTATGCAGGCTGGTGACACTGAAGGAGTGATCGGCTTTACAATTGATTTTGCTGATGCTGCAGGCAACGCAGGAGCCCAGGTAATGGCCACGACAGACGGATCCAGTGTAACTTATGATGAGAGCGCCCCGTCGATCAACGGTGCAGTGCTTGCGGGTGACAACAGGTATGTGGATATAACTTTCAGTGAGGGCGTGTACAGTACCTCGACCGGGTCAGGTTTTATTGAAACCACGGATTTTACGGTTGTGTTTACACAAAACGGTGGTACAGCAACCGGAGTTACTGTTTCAGCATTGACTCGAGTCGACAGCAACCCCTTAACAGGGGGTGAGACCCTTGTGCGAGTACATCTTTCCATGAACGGATATCCCTCCGGGGTGGAAACAATAGAAATATCACCGGTAGACAGTTCTTCTATTTATGACGCTGCGGGGAATGCGGTGCCGGTCACAGAAACAACCGGGATTATCACACTGAATGAGCAACCCCTTGCAGGAGGAAAGGTAATCATCAGGAATAATATCATAAATCCGGGACGAGGAGAGAAGACCACGATCAATTTCAGGCTCGATAGAAGAGAGAAGGTAAACATCACCGTATACGATCTCAATGGTGATCCTGTCAAGGTAATTTACAAACGTATGGCGTCGGTGGGGTTGAATGAAGCCCTCTGGTACGGGAAGAATAAAGCTGGAAGACCTGTAGTTCAGGGCGTATACTTCGTGGTCGTGAGGATTGGAAAATCCAGACATATAAAAAAGGTCCTGGTGGTGAGATGAGGAAGGTTGGTGGAAAAGATGAACAGGTGGTTTGTGTTATACTGTACATCAGGTACTGGTGGTATTCTGTGTGAGAGCGTGTGTTGCGAGCACGACTTACTGTTTTTATAAGAGAGAGAAGGGAATGCCAAAGGCGATACTTATTGTAATAGCCTTTATACTCTTGAGTGCCTCCTTAAGCCTTTCCTATACAGGGGAGGCGGGCCCACCCATGCTCAAAATGATCTACGGTTCAAGAGCATTGAGCCTTGGAGGCGCTTTTGTCGGGGTATCCGATGATGTCTACTATATTGACAGCAATCCGGCCGGTGGGGATGTAAAAAAGATCACTCAGATTTCTCTTTTGCACCAGGAATGGATAGAAGATGTGAATTATGAGGCTTTGCGAATCTCGAGTGGTTTTTTCAATAAATTTTATTTGGGTCTCGGACTCACCTATCTCTATATACCTTTTACCTATTACGATGAGTATGGGTACGACAGCGGGGCTGCTGCCTTTATATCTCAGGCAATGGCCACACTCAACTTTGGAATCAAGATGACTAAGCACAATCTGGGCATTGGTACGAACTTCAAGGTATTGTATAATAATGTGCCCAGCTCTCTTCTTGAGGCTCGCTATGGTAACAGCTACGAAGACCAGAACTACCTGGTCTTTGCAACCGATATAGGAATAATATCCCGTACGAATTTAATGAAGCGTTACATCGGGCCCGAACCCAGTCTTACCTTCGGATTTGTATTGAAAAATCTTGGCTATAGTGAAGCAATAGAGAAATTACCGACCGAGCTCCATGCGGGTGTATCCTACAGGCCTTTTCGCCACCTGCTCCTTGCTGCTGAAGCGGTCTATCCATTCTACGAGCCTATCTACGGATCATTTGGTGTTGAGTTTGATATTTTACAAAAGGTTTTTCTTCAGGGAGGTATACAAATAAAAGAAAATCCGATGTTTGCAGTCGGTATTGGCTATAAGAGAAAGGATATGGAAGTCAATGTTTCCTATACACCGAGCCTGGTATTCCCTAATATGATAAGTGTATCACTGAACTTTTTCCTTGGAGAAACGGAGACAAATCTGCGGGAGAAAAAAATAGAGGCCTACTTTGTGGTAGCACTGGAATATTTCAGTGAGCGGCGCTTTCAGGATGCACTTGAATTGGTGGATAAGGTGCTCGAGCTCGACCCGAAGCATAAAAGAGCACGGAGCTTAAAAGAGACAATAATTAAGAAGATTAAGCTTGAGGAAAGCGTAGAAAAGTATAATAATTCTTCGAATTAACCGGAAATTATCATTGTGGTTTATTATTTATCATGCTGCTGTTATATACCGTACATATACTCTCTGTGTTTTGGGGAAAGCTGATCGAGTCAGTCGATCGCGATCAATCGATCGCGATCAATCGATCGCAAGATCTTTTTCAAGGCCAAATACAAGAGCACTTTTCGTTGTTTCCTTAATTGCGTATGATCCGAATACCTTCCGCACCCAGATCAGGGCAACGACTGCCGCAATGACATTCCCGGTTATCATGCCGTACCATACGCCGTATATATTGAGGTCCATGGCATACACCAAGAAATGGGCCATCGGGAGTGCAACACCAACAACTCTGATAACGGTAATGATCAATCCAGGGATGGCTCTCCCTATCGCCTGGAAGCTCGAGTTGGCGAGCATCGCCATCCCGCCGAGTATAAATGAATATTCCACAATTCTCGTCTGCAGGACAGCATATCGAGTAACCTGATCTACCGTCGAGAAAAAGGGGTATATTTTCGGTGCTAAGATTATGAGCAGGGTTGCAAGCATTGCCATTACGCTCACCATGGTGAGCAGCCCTACTCTCCAGATGTCAATCATGCGCCTGAACTGCATCCTTCCGAAATTCTGACCGATCATAGTGAGCATGGCGGTCCCTATTGACAGTATGGGAACGATCATGATGTAGTCCCACCTTCCGCATATGGAAAAAGCGGTCAGAGCGAGAGGATCGATGCTCATAATAAGCCTGTTGAAAAAGATGAAGCTAACGGCCATAGTAAAATGTCCAACGCTTTGGGGAAATCCAACCGCAACGATCCGTTTTATGATCCCGAGTTTCACGTTACGCAGTTTCCATTCTATGGGAACAATGGTCTTTTTCTTTGCGAATAGGGTGAGCACATACACATAGGGAACAATCTGTGCGATTGCTGTGGCAAGTCCGGCGCCTCGTACACCCATACCCAGAGGGAAGATGAAAATTGGGTCAAGTATGATGTTGGCGACTGTGGATATTATCATTGCGAACATAATCTGTTTCATGAGCCCTTCACCCATGAGTATGCCGGCAAAGACATGGGCAACGATCATCATCGCACCGGCCGGGAGCATGAATTGCAGGTATTCGATCCCGTGGGTAAAGTAATCTCCCTTTGCACCGAGCAGCAGAAGGAGTTTTTCGTCAAAGATGTAACCGAACACAAGAAGAAGAGTCGCAAATACGACGCCAATTATGAGACCAGACTCTGCAGTGCGGTTAAGCACATACCGGTTTTTTTCTCCTATGGCTCTTGAAACGAGTGAGCTCACACCAATCATGATTCCCGAGGCGAGGGCGATGACAAGAAACAGGATTGGAAATACGATACCGACACCACCCACATAGGAGGGATCGGTGAGATCTATCCTGCTGATCCAGATGGTATCGACGATATTGTATAGTATTTGAAATACCATGCCGAAAAATATGGGCATGGTGAGTTTGACGAGCAGCTTGAGAATCGGACCCTCAAACATGCCCTTGATTTCATTCTGGTCCGCTTGTGAATCCCGTGTAAGCGCTTCTTCTGCCATAGATAGTACTCTCTCGATGTTAGAAAATTGATTACTGAGAACTAAATAGTCACAGCTGGATAATTCTCACGAATTACTCACCTATTCAATAATTAGTTTCTAAATTATGAAAATGCCGTTAGTCATTTAAAATAATATCTACATGCTATTAAAGTGAAATTGATTTTTACTCACGATTATGCTACCCTTTTTGTATGACTTCGATGTATACAAAAGAAGCGATTTCAGAATTCTATACACTACTTGATTACTATAAGATTAAAAGTGAAGTTGAAGTAAAAAAAATATTTGATGTATTCTACCTCTATTTCAAACTCGATAATGAGGATGACCTTTATATAACAAAATATGGGCTGCCAATTTTTCGGAATTTATTTCCTTATAATTTTTTAACTGATGATAATTGGTTTAAAAAAAACTCTATCAGATTGTGGGGCAGTAGCTGTACCTATAAAGTGAAGACGAAAGAGATCGATGGGAAACAAAGGGATGTGGTAGTAAAGTATAATCGGATGGGACAGGAGATACCGGGCGCTGATGAAACAGAAGAGTTGAGCAGTGCAGTGTTTAACAGCCCTTTTGAAGAATTTTCACTCGTAATGGAGCTGAGAGATACAAAATATGAATCCCACGGGAAGATTGTAACTCAAAAGCCTCTCGCCATATATGTACCTTCCGAAAGAGCAGAGCTGTGGCGCATGGGGAGAAACAAATCTATAATGCAAGCCAAACTTGAAGTACATAAAGACATTGAACTGGATATGTTTCGATCCTATGTGATGATTTATGAGTGGATTAAAGGGATTGACGCCGCCCACGCCTGTCGGATGGGTTTTTTAGACGATAATGAAATGATTGTTCTCACACTCAGAGTTGAAAAGGAGATGAAAAACAAAGGATTTACTGTAAAAGATAGAAAACCCCATCACATTATTATCAGGCCACAAGAGGATAGTTCGCTTGCGAGAAACAAGCAGGAAAATCTGCTCTATGCAGTGATTGATTATGAATTGCTGGAAAGGACGGGGGAAAGAGAAACAAATATCAAGCGGACAAAGCGAGTTAATTACCTGGTCAAACAAAAAAATCGATTTGTACTGAGTTCTTCGAAATACTTCCCTCCGCATTTGAAGCACGTGAATATTTTTGGGGTGCATTATATATTTGGTCATGCTGAAAGCACGAAAGGCATATTGTGGGTCCTAGGAAAAGATCCCGATCTCTTTGATTATTTTTTACCCGAACGATGGGGAAACACTCCGCGAAAGAAACTGTCGTCACATCATGAAATATATTACACATTGACGAAGGATAATATCCATCTTGTCTGGAAAGTATCGAAAGTGGGAACACAGCCTGATATGGATCCCTATCGAGAAGATGAAAGGAAAATTCTTGAACACGGGTTCAACAGTCCTTTCGAAGAAATAAGTTTTGCTATTGAACTGAGCGAAAAGGGAATTCGAACCGTTTATCCAAGAGCCGTCTACATGTTTGGAAATAAAATAGTTATTTCTGATTCAATTTCAGACAACAGCAGATATGAAAGCCACAAGAGATATTTAACTCCGGATGGGAATCCAATCCTGAGGAAAGATTATAAATACATCATTATATGGGGATACTGGAATGGCCCAGATGAGAAATTGGCTGCAAAAGATGGTGATTATTTGGAGGGTATAAGTGCATTAAATGCCTACAGGAAAGATATGATAAGCAGGGATGAATATATACAGCTTCTGAGGAGGAAGGAAGAAAGATTAAAAAAAGTGGGATTCGAAGATCTTCACTTGAGAGGAAGTCATGTGCTTCTCTCACTCGACAGCATCGGGAACCTTCTAAAAGATTATGAAGGTATCCCTGAAATGAGAATATGTAACTTTGAACTGCTTAAAAAAATACCATAATATACGCCCTCAGTTCCTCATCCTTGTTGACGTGATATCCTGCATACATTTTTTCACTCTGGTCGATACGACTGCTCTGAGCATAAAGACCAATTTGTACGGATACACAGATACAGTCTATTTCATTTGATAAGGTGGGATGCATTTATTTTTTCTTTTTTTTAATCTATATGGGTTGATAATCACCCACAGAAGGGTTTATTCAAGCATTTCGTTAATCTTTGTTTCCGTATTCTTGAGCTCATCTCTCAGGTCAGCCCTGTCCAGGATGATGCGTTGCAGCATATCTCGGATTTCCTGGTTTATCTTTAGAAATTCTGGATGGAAGGGGAGGGGACGGACGTACTCCAGTGCCTCGATGGGAAACCGGTAGTTTGGATTTTCCTTCACAAAGGCTTTGATCTCAAGAGAGTTCACTACCGACTGACGGATCGGGAGAAATCCGATTCTCTCGAACATCTTGATATCGTTTTCCCTCTTGAGAAGCCAGAACATGAAGTCGAGGGCTGCCTTTCTCTTCTTACTATTCTTTGTGAAGTTCACAAGGGCGGTTCCGCTGAGTACGGAAAACCGCTTCCCGTTCAAGGAGGGCATGTGGGAAACCCTTAATTTCCACGGGAGGTTCTGCTCGCCGTAGGAGATGCCGGCGCTTGAGAACCATCCCATTGCGAGCTTGCCCGTGAGAAAGGCCTGGGCGCTCTCCCAGTCCGTCCACTTCTGCGGCATGATCCTGTGCGTGAAGACAAGGTCATACACCATGGAAATGGTTTTTTCCATCTCCCGGGAGGTGAGGTTTACCCTTTTGTTGTCTGCTGTGAAGAGCGATCCGCCATTTGCCCATAATATCGGCAAAAGACCGTATACGCCGTTGAGGTAGAATGACAGGGCGTAGGTGTCTTGAACACCATCACCGTCGGTGTCCCTGGAGAGCTTTTTGCCAGCTGTGATGAGTTGTTCCCATGTGGTTGGAGGCTCCTCAGGGTCGAGCCCCGCCTTGACAAAGGCGTTTTCATTGTATATGAACACATCGATCAAGGCGCAAAAGGGGAGTCCGTAAACTTTTTCGTCCCTCTTTACGAGGTCCCACAGCTTCTCCTGCACATCACCCCTCAATTCATCTGGTATCTCCTCGTTGATCGGATCGATGAAGCCGTTATCTATATAGGCCTGCAGAAACTCGATCGGCACCTGTGCCACTTCAGGAAGCTGGTTCGTGATGGCGGCGGTGAGCATTTTTACCTGGGCATCTTCGAAGAATCCCTGAAAATCTGCTTTTACTGTGATTTCCTTGTGAGTCGCATTGTACTCGTTGATCATCTCTTCGATGACAGGCTTCACGTGGTAACCAAGAATGTGCCAGAAACGGATCTCTATTTTTTTTGCAAAGAGCGAGGTTGCCACAATCAAGAACAGGATGAGAAAAAGTAACTTTTTCATAATAACGTTCCAATGAATACGTATACTCAGTATGTCATGAAACCGCCTAGACTCCAGGACCATGGGCAGAGATTGAAATTTGGGCACAGGTCGGATGCGTGCTGTGCCTGTGGAACATCACTTTTCAGGGGAAGGCACAACAGGAAACCCGTCCGAGGCGATTGCCCCGCCGTCAACCGGAATAACGGCTCCATTGATGAAATCAGATGCACCGGAGGCGAGGAAAACCGTGATGCCGAACATGTCTTCTCTTTTCCCTGCCCGCCCGATGGGAATGCGCTGTGTGAGTTCCTTATAAAAGGGCTTTACGCTCAAGTAAGGGGACGTGAGATCTGTCCAGCACCAGGTCGGAGCAATGGCATTGACGCAAATACCATTCTTTGCCCACTCGCATGCCATTGACATGGTCATCAGATTTACAGCCGATTTACTTGCGGCGTATGCGGCATCCCCGGCCCTGCCCGCAAACCCCTGAAGGGAAGAGATGTTGATGATTTTTCCATGCCCCTGATTGAGCATTACCTTCGCTGCCTCCCGGGAGCAGAGAAAGGTGCCTTTCACGTTCACGTCCATAATGTACTCCCAGAGATCGATGGGAAATTCGGTAATTGGACGCACTTCCGCGTACCCCGCACTGTTGACCAGGATATCGAGACGGCCGAAATGCTTTGCCACCTTGTCCACCATTTTGATGACCTGTTCCTCTTCTCTGACCTCCACCTGGACTGCGATGGATTTTCGACCCATATTGATTATCTCTTCGACAACACGTTCATTGTTTGCCTGCGTTTTTCCAACAATCGCTACATCTGCACCCGCGCCAGCGAGGGCGAGCGCCATCGCCTCACCCAGACCTTTTCCGCCCCCTGTTACCACAGCGACCTTCCCGCTGAGATTAAAGAGACTCTGCACCTTTTTCGCTTTTGTAACCAGCTCTTCCATTGATTTTCCTCCGGCTCTATTTCGGTGTTTCGTTTTTCTTGTAAATGGACATTCCCTCGCTGAACACATCCGGAGTTGCATAGCCGCTCTCAAAGGGCATGGACGCACCGCTGTAGACCCAGATAAACTCCACCGGTTCGTCAAAGGGGTTTCTCAGCCAGTGTATCTCCTCAATTTTCGAGAACTGCATATCACCTGGCGTGAAGAGGTATTCCCTATCCACACTTCCCACCACACATTTACCGCTCAGGCAGTAGATAAACTCTTCTGCGTAGAAATGACAGTGGGGCTCATGGTAGGAACCGGGGTGATACACGGAGCGCCCCATTACGGTTTGCTTTGAACCATTATTCTCGCGGCTTACGATGAGCTCTGTTTCTACATCACCATAGATGCCGGGCCATTTTCCAGGAGGCATGGGCTCCACCTCACGCCAGTTCACGTGTTTGACCCGCCCTTCAGGAAAATCATAGATCTTCCGCGGCAGTTCGACTTTTCTCCGTTTCATGCTACACACCTCCAGTTAATTAGTTATTCATACAGCCGTGTTCTTACCACACAGGCAGTGTCATTATACAATTAATTCTGATTTCCGAAAGACATTTCGTACATAGAAGGAGAAGAGGTGATTATTATTTCGGGGCCACTGATGTCTAGTCCTCATCGACCTCTATTCCGAACTCGAGGAGCGATTCCTGCGCCCTCTTTCCCTGGTCTGACTCGACCTCTGAGAGCATGTTATTCTGATTTTCAGCGGAGGGAAGCCAGTTTGCGACATCGGCGTACCACCGGAGTGTATCGGTCAGGAGCCTGTTCTTTTTTTCAAGCATGGCAACTCTGTTCTGCATGGCAATATTATCGTCTGCAAGTGCCTGTACCCTATCTTTGCATTCCTTATACTTAACCCACTCTCCATTATCGTTTATCTCAGTTGCGATTTTGATCTCTCGATTTCTGTCGAAATAGTGATAGATTTTATACCTTTTTAACATATAAAACACCCCGGTATTTTTTATTTAAAAATGATCAAGGTTTTTCTGAGGCATGTAAAGATACAAATACTTACTATCGTATATAATAATATTACTACGTTCCCCGTCGTGAGTACATATCAATTTTAATATGGTCAACACAGGAATGAAGAGAATGAAGAGATTTTTTCTTGACAAACAATTTATTTTATGTACCATGGGGATCATAGAGAAAAAGAAAAAAGTGTAAACATTTTTCGGTTGTAAAGGGTATTTCGCTCAATTTTTTCCGGGTATAACTCTCAACACGGTGAATGTCTATTAATTTTTATGGGGAGGGGAACGTCGTACTTTTCAATTGTTAGGTAAGAAATGGGCGGCGCTTTTCCAATGAAAAAGTATATCCCCATTCTGTTTTTGCTCACTGCAATTTTTATCTTTCTTCACTGTGGATACGGTCCAGGTGGTCCAGACACTCCTGGGGATGCCGATCCCCTACTTTATCTAGAGCCGCAGTATCTGGATTTTGGTTACTCGACAGAATCACTCTTATTCAACATAAAGAACGTTGGAAGCGGGACACTCTACTGGACTATAATGGAAGATTACAATTGGATCGATTGTTCTGAGACCGAAGGAGAAAGCACTGGTGAAATTATTCCTGTCACGGTCAGTGTTGACAGGTCTGTCAGCAAACTCACTCCTGAAAACCACGGGTTCATAAACGTATACTGGAACAAAGGCATTGAACAGGTAGAAGTGCTCGTGCTGGTTTCCATTGATGATCAGATATTCGGTGAAGTGTATTATGTAAGCAACAGTGAAGAGTTTCCGGTCGTGGGAGCAGTTGTGAAAGTATATGGAGTGGAGCAGTGCCTTACAGATGAAAATGGAGAGTTTGTACTGGATTATACCGACGGAGAGATAGACCTATCGGTAGAGCACAGCGGGTTTGAAACCTACAGCTATAATGGAAAGACACCCGAAGGTGTTTGGCGAATTCAGCTTATTCCTCTTTGATGAGAATAAATACATCTTGAAATTTTAAAAACTTCCCTTATACAACTCGTATTCAGTGTCCCTTTAGCGTTCATCTATTATTATATTTTATTTCGATTAATCTTTATACTCTACTGTAATTCAATGCTGCTTCTGAGCAACCTGTATGGAGCGGCAGCTCTGGAGCACCCTCTTGGTTCAACTGAGATCGCACGGGAATATGGAAATAATAAACGAATGGGCGCTCGTGCTCTCATCTGAGTCCATTCCCTGTGATATCCAAGAAAAGGACGGTCGGTGGGTGATCTCCGTGGAGGAATCTTTCTACGAGAGGGCCGAAAAGATACTCAGTGATTATGACAGGGAAAATCGGGTATCCCTTGTTGCAGCAGAGGAGCTGAGAGCCAGGGGTAAGTCTTACTCTCCCTATGCTGTGTCTTTTCTGCTCCTCGCCATTTTCATTCTTCTGAAGCTGACTGGACTGGAAGAGTCATTTATCAGGACCGGGGCAGCATCTGCCGGAAAGATACTCCAGGGTGAGCTATGGCGCATCATAACGGCCCTCACCCTGCACGCAGACCTGCTCCATGTACTTGCAAACGCATTCTCATGCTGGGTCTTCTGCGCTCCCGTTGTAAACATCTATGGATCAGGGCTCGGATGGTTCCTTATACTGCTTGCGGGAGCGAGCGGGAATCTCATCACCGCCTTTATCTACCGCACTGCGCATACTTCCATTGGAGCATCAACGTCACTCTTCGGTGCAGTGGGCCTGCTCGGGGCATCGAGATGTGCATTAGGCAAAAGGTACCGTCTTCAGGGAAGAAAAACGTGGTTTTATATTGCGGGAACTGTTACGCTCGTTGCGGTGATGGGCGTGGGTGAAAATGTGGATGTACTTGCCCATCTCTTTGGTGCAATGATGGGGGTCATCTTCGGGTTTCCTTCTGCACGAAAAATGAGCAGGCCTTCCGGCCAGCTCTCACAGAACGTGCAGTTCATCATGGGAGCGGGTACGGCAGCAGTCGTGCTTCTCTCATGGATCTGTGCTCTGTACCTCACCTGATATTCTAAATGCCTTCACGTAATCCTCTGACGCATTTTTTGCATCACCCGGCTTACTTCAATAGATGGATGTGAAAAAGATGCAAAATGAAATATTTTAGTTTACGCACGCATAATGATTGGATAGAATTAATATTGTAATCATTTCAACGATTTAAGAATGGCATACGTCCTTTGATGGAGGCTGAGCATGATAAAGAAAATAATACTTTTCGTTTGTACTTTTATTTTAATTTCAATCGCTCCTTCTTATCTTTTTTCGGTATCAGTGGATTGGGTCTCTGGAGATGTAACCTACAGTCACCTGAAAAGTGAATGGCGGGCACTGAATGTGGGAACACAGCTTGCAACTGGTGATATCGTAAAGACCGGAACTTACAGCGAGGTGACGCTGATCGATGACGGTGTGGAGATATACCTGCTTGAGAACTCAACCTTCACCATTTCAGAAAAATACGAAGACGAACAGCAGAAGACGAGCCTAATGCTCTTTCTGGGGCGGATGAAGTTCAAGCTTTCGAGGGCCAGAAAGACCGAACCTGAAATCCGGACACAGACGGTTAATCTAACGATTCGGGGAACAGAGTTCGAGGTTGGATCAGGATTTGATGGGTCAACCCTCGTTTTACTCTCCGATGGGGTCGTTTCTGTCAGAGGTAAAACAAAGGAGCTCGTCCTTGAGGGAGGAGAAGGAACCGAAATCGCATTTGGAGAGGAGCCCACGGAAAAGTTCGAGCTTATCACAAGGGTGATAGACTGGAATGAATGGTTCATCGATACAAAAGAATCGGTAAAGGGAAATGAGCTTTTGCTCTTGAATAAGATCTTGGAGCGTTTTCAGGAGATAGATGGGCAGATCAAGGAATATGAGCGAATGAGGGAAGAGGCCCGGGTGAAGCAGAAGGAACATGTGGAGACTCGCGACAGGCTTCGTGAAGAGGGCAGGGACGAAGAGGCAGCCGAATATTCCAGAAAAGCGGGCGCTGAGGGAAAGGCAGCTTATCATCTCTTGATGAACATCAGATTTCTCGCGCTCTCCTCCATAGGATTGCACGACCTTGCGCTCGATATATTTAAGGGAGTTGAAAAGCCCGATGCGGAGCTTAAAGAGAGCTCTGAGCAGATAAACGAGATATACGGACGCATTGAACGCAGTTACATATATGAGGGAGACAGGGAAGCTCTTGAAAAACGAGCCCGTAAGAAGAAGGGGTGTTTGAAGCTTTTTTAATTTCTTCTCCGGTATTATATTGAACTTAATGTATGTGGGGGGAAGGGATTCAAGCTTTTTCCAACTTGTGTAGATCCTATGAAGCATACCCTGAAGATTCTTTATATACTGGGCTTTTTTATAGCCTTCTGCTTCCAGCTTGGGGCCCAGGAGGTTACCGATCTTTTTCCCGACTTTCCGGTTGAAATCCTCAATGAACCGAGAGAGGCGGATGAGACAATACTGCCATTCGTTTTCAACGGGTATATATATACTTTTTCCCTTGAGGGGGAGAGTCTTCTCTGGCGGATGTTTATAGGCGGTGACCTCACAAACCCCTTTATTGTGGAGGGCGGGACGCTCTACCTCTACGACGTTTACAACAGGGTATATTCCATTGACATGAGGAGCGGCATCATCCTTTGGAAACTCGAGCTGCGCTCCGTTGTCAAAGGTAAACCCTGCACACACCACAATTCTCTGATTCTCGCCACCCAGAAGGGGATCATCTACGTGATCAACAGAAGGACCGGCAGAATCATATATGAGTATAAGGCAGAAGGGGAGGTCAATTCGGGTCCAAGTATTTACGAAGACCTCATGATTGTAGCATACAAGAACGGGAGGGTGGTTGCCTACGACACGAGCTCCAAGGAGATACAGTGGGAGTTTTTCTGCAATGGAATAATCAACATCAAACCGGTTATAAAGGACGGGTATCTTTTCATCGGGGCATGGGATGATACCTTCTATGTGCTCCATGCGGATGATGGAACCCCCCTGTGGGCGAGCTATGTGGGGGATAATATTTCAAGGGATTTCATCGTTTTTGATGAAGAGATCGTCCTCTTCTTCTCCAGGGGTGAGATACTCTGTCTCAACGGAGGTGACGGAGAGATAAAGTGGGTGAAATACTACCAGGGAGTCGAGTTTAACTATAATTACTATCAGGGGAGAGGAAAATTTCTCATCTTTATCCCCGATCTCATCGCTCTTGATCCGGAGGACGGGAGCACCGTGTTCGACTATCGAGAGAGGACCTTCTTCTTCTACAAGGAGATGCTGTTCGAGAACATGATAGAGGGAAAGGTACGTTTGAATGAAGAGGAAAGGGCCCGTCTGCTCGCCGAAAAATATTTTACGGTAAACAGCTATCCGCTTCTTCCTCCCCTATCTATTGGTGTAGACCTGATCTATTTTGTTGCCGATAATTCATACTTATATATATATAATTTGAAAGAGGACTTTTTTCTGTTAAAGTATAAATTAAGCTGAGGTTTCCCATGAGAGTTATTACACTGTTTCTACTAATCTGTATTCTGTTTTCTCTCGGATCATGTGCCTCCTTTAAGAAAAAGGAAGCTTTCGAAGAAGGGATCAAAGGGCAGATAATTCCGGTTGATAAATCGGGTGACGTGATCCAATTCCAGAAAAGGGATAACGTCTTGATCAATCTTATCCCACTGAAGGGCGGTTCCTATTCTGAGGAGCACTCCATTACGGCAAATCCGAAACCCGATGGTAACTTTCAGGTACGGCTGAAACCGGGAGCATATGGGGTTGAAATATTCCTGGAGGGGTTCTATGTGGAGAGCGTTCAGATTACCGTACAGGAGGGTCAGACCATCGATCTCGGTGTCGTCAAGCTACAGAGAATTGAATCGGTGAGTGGTAAACCGATCAAGGGTGAAACCGGCGATGAGGTGACTCTGAGTGAAGGGGATGTGAATATTCAACCGCCGACCCAGTAAAATCACCGTGCAGTTTCATTGAATGTAAATTGAATCGAGTAAATACTTTCATACTCCTGTTTTTCTCTTTCCTGCTCTCCTTTCTGGTGGTTTTTCTGTTCCTCAGGGAGACACAGGTACGAGAACCTCAAGTAATCCTCTCTCCCCTCAAGATAGAGGCATACCGGATTGACCGTCATCCGCTCCCCGATGCCGATATTTATCTTAATCAGAGGTTTATAGGAAGGACCGACAGCAAGGGGTTCTTTTTAAAAGATATCAATCTTGTGGTCGGGGAATCCTATATATTGAGAATCGAAAAGGAAAGAGACGGGTATGTGTACGGCCCGTGGGAAACACACTTCAGGGTTGAAGAGGAGCGCCGAAGGAGAAGAGAAAAAAAGAAGATAGAGGAGGAAAGCGTCCCCAATCTGGAGGGAGAATCTGACATTTTGACCGAGATAGAGAGAGCTCAGCTCGGGAAGGCGAGCCAGTATGAAAAGTATCACTTTCTTGCAGTCATCGACGGCTACATGTTCTATTCAATCAGAGTCCTTGGAAAGGACGACAGCACCATCCAGGATGCCGCTGTCATCATAAATGGCAAGGAAGAGGGTAAGACGGACAGAAAGGGGATTATCATCGTACGGTACTCGGGGGAGGACAGCAAAGAGGACGACATCCAGGTGTTTAAAGAGGGTGAGCACATCTGGATGAACCGGGTCCAGATAAACCCCAGCGCCTCTATTGACATCAGACTCAACCAGATGCTTCTCATCGATCTGCAGATCAATACCGAATACTACGACGTGGTGAGAGGAGTCGAGAACGTAGATGTATATCTGGGAAAAGAGTTCGTGGGAAGAACAGATGAAGAGGGTCTCTTCTCCTTCAAATACATGAACGAAAACGGAGTAGACGGCTCCCTGGAACTGACGATTGAATACCCGGATCCCTATCTGCCGAAAAAGCAGAGAAGGAACTTCCTGATACGAGAGGACCTTCCAAAGCTAACGGTTGTGGATTTCGCGTACAACAGAAAGACCGTTTCTCCGAAAGTTGCTGTCATGCCTATCGCTTTTAAAGACAGAAACAATTTCTTTCTGAGACGACACACCCATGATTTGAAGACCGCTATTGAAGACAACATTTCATCCGAAGGCTTTTTCTCAGTGGTGCCCAGTGCAGGAGTGTCGGAGATGTTTCGTCAATTCAACATAGACTTCCGGGATTCCGGTATGAACTGGAAAGATATCCCGAATATTAAAAAAGAGGTTGATGCAATACTCGTTGGAGACATGAGTGGCGAAAGTGGCGGGCTGAACGTGAGCATTCAAGCCTTTGACTACACTGGGGAGAGGATCTTCGAGGTTGCAAGAACGGTGACTCTGCGGGAGCTCCAGGCTCTGTCCGAGGATGTCGCACAGCGATTAAAGGCCAATTTCCCACTGGAAGGAAACATCATATCAGTAGAGAAAAAACTATCAATCAATCTCGGAGCAAGGCAGGGTATTCGGAAGAACAACCTGTTCTACGGTTTTGTGGATTACTACGACAGGATGAAAAAAAGCTATGCAAAGAAAAGAGTGGTCAAACTTATCGTCATCGATGTGGGAAAAAACCGATCCGAAGGTGAGCTCGAATCGGTGACCGAAGGTTACCTGCTTGAAGCGGG
>Ga0209427_10003558_pt1 | contig 18244 bp, 11 predicted proteins | sample DeeMarSWOR136_30_FD_187465 | JGI IMG/M metagenome (GOLD analysis project Ga0209427, IMG submission 187465) | Marine sediment microbial communities from White Oak River estuary, North Carolina - WOR-1-36_30 (SPAdes) (version 2) | ecosystem: Environmental > Aquatic > Marine > Intertidal zone >...
CGCCTTTCCTGCCAGTTGATAGGACAAATCGCATGAGCCTTCCGATAAAAGCGTTCTTGTCAGGCGGCGGTCTGAGTTAATAAGGTTAAGGGCAAACATTTCAGTCTGAAAGGCCGTTAGTCTTTCAACAGACGGTTTCAAAGCAACCGGCTTCAACTGCCCCGAGGCCTCCACCTGAAACGGCTTGTCCACAGTCATAAGAAGATCGGAAACACCATCATGTGATTCAAGCATGGCTGTTAGGATATTATCAATCTGCTGTTTTTTCATGTCCTCTATCCCCCTTTCTTAAAACCGTTAATAGGCAAAGATCTGTGGCTGATAAACAAAAGCCCTTTTATACGCAGGGGTCAGTTTATGCATCCGTAAAATCCGTGGGTGGATTCTTTAAATATGGTCTAAACATCTCCTTATTATTGCATTTCGCATAAGCATCGTCCGCGCTAATCTTTTTAGTCTGCAGAAGGACCATGATGGCATCATCCAGTGTCTGCATGCCGTATTTCTTTCCTGTCTGCATAGCGGACGGGATCTGGAATGTCTTGGACTCCCTTATCAGGTTCCTGATAGCCGGGATTGCTATCATAATCTCCAGGGCAGCGACCCTTCCCTTCTTATCAATCCTCTTGAATAGGTTCTGGGCCACCACTGCCCGGAGACCATCGGCAAGTGTATTTCTTATCTGGGCCTGCTGGTTGACAGGAAATACCTCGATGATACGATCCACAGTCTTGGCGGCGCTTGTTGTATGCAATGTTCCGAATACAAGGTGTCCGGTAGCTGAAGCCTCAATAGCCAACGCAATGGTCTCTAAATCCCTCATCTCTCCTACAAGTATAATATCGGGATCCTCTCTTAGTGCCCCCCTCAGCGCTGCCGAAAATGATCTCGTGTGGAGCCCCACTTCCCTGTGGTTTACTACGGCCTCTTTACTCTTATGCACGAATTCTATGGGATCTTCAACCGTGAGGATATGGTCTTTACGGGTCCTGTTAGCCTCATCGACAATAGCTGCCAGGGTTGTTGATTTGCCGCTGCCCGTGGGTCCTGTAACCAGGACTAGGCCCCTGGGAAGAGAGGCCAATTTGCGCACTACAGGGGGAAGGCCAAGCTGTTCGCAGGTCAATATATCCGACGGTATCTCCCTGAAGACCGCGGCGACACCCCATTTCTGTTCAAAGAAATTAGCCCTGTACCTGGCAAGACCAGGTATCTCGTAGGCAAAATCCACATCCCCGGTCTCCTCAAAAACTTTTACCTTATCTTCCGGTGCTATTTCATAAAGCATAGCCTTGAGGGCGTCATTATTCAGTTCTTTATACTTCACCCTTGTCAATTCACCCTGGACACGCAGGACTGGCTGTTGTCCGGTTACAAGATGAAGATCCGAGGCCCCCTGCTCATTCATAAGCTTAAAAAAGGCATCTATCTGTGCCATACTCTATTACCTCCTGCTATAAAAGGTTATTCTGCCTGTCAGTAGTAAATGGTATTTTAAAAGATACTGAATTATGAACATTGTAAACGATAATTATCGTCATTCGCAGATATTATAAACAGAAATATCTTGCGGATTCAACCACCAAATTAAAAGTTCTCAGATTTTCAAACTTACCTTAATATTCTTAACGTACCTCATTTGTATATTACTATAGCACCATGCCGCTCATGGTAAAAGCCTTTTTTATCTCATTATTATATAGCCACTATAGTGAAAGCATTAAATAAACGGCTATCTTGACCCTCGTGATTGCCATACATGTCCTGCAGGATTATTTTTTCTAAGGCGAAAATAGTACGGTACCCAGCACTTTTCATAACTCGCAGCAAGGGCGAGCTATCTCAGGTCACAGCTGTTATTCGAAAGACGATATCTCAAAAAAGATTCCGCCTAAGCCCTGAAATGGTCTTATTTTTAAGGGTTTACTCCCCCGAATTTATGGCAGAACATCCGGTTACTAACCGGAAAGGGCCTATCAAGCCCTTAAAAATAAGACCATCGGCAATAAAGCCTATAGATATAGTCTTGAGAAAATCAGTGTGAAAGGGTTTTTGTCACCCGCCTGTAGAAGATGCCGCTTTAGGTGACGAAATCCTTACGCCGGTTCATTGCAAGTATTTTTTTTGCTCTAAAAAAAGCCCTTGCCGGACATCAGTAGCCTGCTCATATAAATATGGCTACTTATTTATTGTGTTCACTATAGATCCTTCCAGTACCTGCCATGTACCCTTCTAACCGGTTTGATGGCATGATCAACCATTTTCATATCCGCCCCGGACAACAGGTCCTTTGAGTCAGTCCTTGACTTTCCGGAAAGCTCCTTTAATATCGCCTTAACCGAATCACTCTGTCCCTGAATGTGGTATCCACCTTCAAGTGTGATGATTACCTTTCCATCGCAACATAGGTCTGCTATGTCCATAATAATTCTGGTTAGCCCTGCAAACCCGCGGGGAGTGACATCCATCCCACCTAAAGGATCATCCTTGAATATATCAAAACCGGCTGAAACAAGTATTATATCAGGGTCAAACTCTCTGGCGACAGGTCTTAAGATACGATCGAATATTGCCATAAATTCACCATCTCCATAACCGGTCGAAAGAGGCACATTGATGGTAAATCCTTCTCCTTTGCCTTTCCCCGCTTCAGCATGTGATCCGGTCCCGGGGTAATAGGGGTACTGATGGGTTGAAAAATACAGGACAGAATGATCATCCTCGAAGGCATGCTGGGTGCCATTGCCATGATGGAGGTCCCAATCAGCGATGAGGATACGATCAAGACCTAGATATTTTTGTGCATATCTGGCGCCTATTGCCACATTATTAAATAAACAAAAGCCCATTGCCCTGGCCTTTTCGGCGTGATGCCCCGGAGGCCTTATCAAGGCAAAGGCATTTTCCAGTTCGCCGGAATAGACCATGGAGATAGCCTCGCACAATCCCCCGGCGGCAAGTAGCGCCGCTTTATAGGACCCAGGGGATGTCTGGGTATCAGGGTCCAGGTATGTGTAACTTTTACCATTGGAGGCCTCCAATATATCTATATAATCCGGCGAATGTATCATGAGAAGTTCCTCTCTTTCAGCCATCCTCGCCCGTATATCCTGAAAATTTCCCCTAATATCAGGATCTTCCAACATCTCATAGATTGCCTTAAGGCGCTGAGGGCTTTCAGGATGATAGTCCCCCATTACATGATCCAGATACCTCATATCCCTTACTATCCCGGTTTTATTCATAGATTATCCTCCATAGGCAGAGAAAACCGTTAGAAATAACTCTATTCTTGTAACATAAATTCAGCTCATTTAAAAGTGATTCAATATGTTTAATCTATTAATAAATATTTAAACACTAAAAATTCATAGAGATCGCAATCTATCGTTGCTTCTATTTAAGTCTTGGATCCTATCCCTGAAAATAGGGCCCATTTATCCTTGATTATTGATTATCCTGGAAGTAAATTATTATCATCAAATGATAGAACAGTATAATAAAATTTAAGGGATAAATCTCTTATTAGGATCGGATCATGTTCTTTTTCATTGGAGGGATTCAACCTAAGACCGTTGATATCGATAAAAAATCCAGTATATGTTTTTCTTGCGGCTTCCAACAGGTCCGGCTCAAGAGAATAGATCAATATATATCCATCTTTTTTCTACCTGTGCTGCGCATAAAAAAGGGAGAGCCGTTCTTAATGTGCGATAGGTGCGGTAGCATATCTTCTGATGAAACAGGGAAGGACTTCTTTCATATTCCCAAAGAAGATATCCCTATTAGATGTCGATATTGTGGAAAAAATATCAATCCTGATTTTCATTTTTGTCCATTCTGTGGCAAATCTCTCTAGTCAGTCGATACATATTTTTGGTAGCGTTCAAAGGTGTTGACATTATTAGATCTCACTGGTGCAGATAGATTCCAACATTCGGGATAGTAATGATGCGTATATTCCATAAGTCCACAATGCTTATACCAGTACTTTTAAACTTAGATATTTTTTAATATTGAAAGGGATAGTCTGTGAAACGATCGGTGATGGACGAGCAAGAGATCTTGAATCAGCTTGAAGAACTGGCTGAAAGCCTTGGTATTATAATCAGATACGAGCAGCTACTAAAGGAAGGGTCTTTTTTCCCGGGAGGTCTTTGCAAGGTAAAGGGAGAGAATATCCTTATTATAAATTCCATGGCCGGCATAGACGATAAGATTGAAATCCTCACAAAGGCGGTTATCTCATTTGACCTAAGCAGGGTCTATATGCGTCCCGCCTTAAGAGAATTCCTGTCGAAGCACTCGCCAGAAAAATCTGATTACCGTCATTAGTCGAATATAGCACTATTCGTATTAATCTTTCTCTCTGCTTATAAGGCTATTACGCATATAAAATTCCAGATACTTGGCAACAGCCACTTTCATATTCTTCCTTTCGGATATCTCCTGAATACCTCTTATATCATGATAATAATCAAGGTTATTATATATATCACCTGATATACTGTGGAGGTGTTGAGATCTAACAAGATTCTCGTCTACCTTAAATCCCCTTGATTCCATCACTCGTGGACCCGTGAATATAACGAGCGCTCTTGGTTCGGCAATTATGACATCACCAAGGGCAGCATAACTGGCAATTGCGCCTCCTGTTGAAGGATCCGCTAGGATAGATATATATGGAAGGCCGTTTCGTTTCAGACGGTTAACAGATTCAATGGTTTTGGTCATTTGCATCAGGGCGGATATACCTTCATAGAGCCTTGCGCCCCCGGAACAGCACAGGCTAATGAATGGAAGTTTCTCCTGTATCGCGAGGTCTGCCGCCCTTCTGAATTTTTCACCGAATACAACCCCCATGGAGCCGCCGCAAAAATAGAATTCACTTATTGCCATTATAACCTTTATATTGTAAATTGAAGCACTTCCTATCACAAGGGATTCCTTGAAATGGGAGCGACCCTCCTGCCTTTTAAGAAAATCCTTATAATATTCAGTGATTGTATCCTCTCCAAACAACTGATCGACAGTGAGATTGCGATAGACCTCATGAAAGCTTCCAGTATCAGCAAGACAATCTATCCAGCCTTCCGCCCCGAGTATGTAAGAGTATCCGCATTCGGGACATACGTGAAAATTGTCAAGGAAGGATTGCAAAGAGATAAGTTTTCCACAGCCATCTCGGATATTGTCTTTGCCCTTAACGCTTCCGCATTCAATATATTCCTGAGTTGTTTCCTTGTACTCGACCCCGTCGTAGTCATCATTTACCTCGGTCAGGCTGGAATAATTTATTATCTTTATATCGGGTGGCGGTTTACGGAAAAGCTTTTTTATCGGCGCCTCAAAAAATCGTTTAATATCATAGAATTTACCGCTCGACTTTAAGATACCGTATTTTCTCGCCCTGGCCTCCCTTTTCCTGATCAGCTTTTTTATACGCGTCCCTGACAGATGTTTGATGGATCTAACCAGAAACTCCCTTATATTATCCGCCAGCTCCTGACAGTCGGCAACATCCGCAGGAGATGGGACAATACGGTCTATTACGTCAAGCCTTTTAAGCTCTTCGGCAGTAGGTTTCAGGATGGTCAGGGCGTCTTTTATACGGCCTGAATCCCTGAATACAATTGAAGCCATGCTTTCGGGTGGTGCTGTCGCATAGAGGGCATCATCCATCTGTCCTCTGACATCTGTTACCTGAATTGCCAATGCCCCGCCGCTGCCTCCTTCACCCAGGATGAGGGAAATAGTCTTGATGGGGATAGTTAAAAATTTTTTAATCAGGTGGGCAATAAAGAAGGCCTGAAAATGCTGGGCGGACTCCATAGAAATATCTGCCCCATATGTGTCTACGAGACAAAATATCATGTTCCTGTCGGGATCTGATTCCTCGGCCTGTTTTAACACTGAGAGGATCAGCGAATGATCATGGGATGTAAACATGCCATAATTAAGTTTATCAAGATCCTCCTGCTTTTTCAGGTCAGATGGCTTAGGTTTTTGCTGCCCTATAACAAAGAGATTTCGATCCATAAACCGGCATGTCCCGGTTATAAGTGACACGCTCCCGCCCTCGATTGGTTCAAAATCAGGGAAAAGCATGTCAATAATATCCGAACTCCTTGGCCGGAATGGATTCCTGGTTCGCTTTTTGAATATATCGACAAGTTCTAACTTTGGCATAATTTCTTATCCTGTTCCATGAATATATGGGAAATCTATCATTCTTTATAATCCGGATCAATCCTTGTTATTAAAAAAAGCAAATGACATATTCTAAGATACCTCCTATTGATCAGTACCTGTCGAATCACTTTTCTTGGTGTCTTTAACGGCATTGTTGATGTCTTTCAGTATCTTTATAGGGCTTAAAAGCAGCCGTTTTAAGACGCCGCCAACGCCTGCTCCAAGCTTATCAAAAGGGATAAACCTTACAACAGGATTTAAATAAGACCCTTTAATCTCAAAAGGGTAAAGGAGAACCGATCCTTTTTCACCGGTAATAATATAACCCAGGATAGGGATCATACCTACCAGATCATCAATGGTGCCGTGAGGTTGAGTGCCTAATACAAAATCAACGCTTTTTCCCGGGATCTCCACTTTACCATAGCCTACGGCATTAAAAACAGGACTTCTCATTACAAAATTATCTGTGCTAAGTATGCCTTTATCGATTGTTATATCCGCGGTCATGCTTTCAAAGTAAAATCCCTCCCCTTTTAGCTCCGGCGGTCTCTTTTTATATATGTTCTGGAGGCTTAAAAAATTCAGGACATTGATAATCACCCGCGATTGCTTCAACAACCCTTGATTTAAAGAGAATCTCGCTTTTCCCGCCAAGCTGGGAATGAGATCCTCTTTTTCTTTACCTGTCATGGTAATCTGGGCATCCAAGTTTAGGCCTCCCTTTATACCCTTATTCTCCATTCCCAGGGCTTCGAGCAATTCATCAATAGGCTGCTCAGCCAGGCGGATATCTCCTGAGAAAAACATCCGCTGCTCTTTGCCGGTTATCACATGGCCGTTTGCCATTAATATGCCGTGTGCCAGATTTGCCCTGAAATCCTCTATAGAAAGGCCTTTATCCCTAAGATTCATCTTAGCTGTCATCCCTTCAAACATTAATTTTCGCCATCTGCCTGCTGATATATCCAGATCGATGCCTATATCCATATCATGTATAAATCTGCCCGAACCCTCCACTTTATCTCCCATTGCGCTCGAATCTCCAGCCGTAACTATATTTGATACATCGAGGAAATCCGATTTTATTGCAATATTTCCCACGGGACTGTTCCATCCTTTGATCTCTCCGTTTATATTAACCATGTCTCCGCCAAGATTCATGAAGCAGTCTGTGATTCGGGCCCGTTTCCCTGAAAAGCTTAACTGGAATGAACAATCGCTGATTGGCGATGAAAGGATACCCAAACGAAAATGTAAATCCTTACCATCTAATTGGCCAGTGATATCAAGCTCACTTCCATCCAGCTTCGCTATAGAGACCTTTAAGTCTCCATTTATCCTCCCGGAGGCAGGAAGCCTATCTTTCTTGATATGGATGCCAATATCTTCTACAGACAGGTTGGATGACCTGATACTAAATTGAATGGGTTCCTTTTTTTGCATGTCATACTCACCCGACAGCTCAATAAGGGAGTCCCGGAGCCTGCAAATGATCTCTTTCAGTTTGATCCTGTCGTATGGTTTGATATCAAGGTCAAAGGCTATACTGTTATTATCCCCCGGGGGTAGAACGTAGAATCCTTCTGATCCAAAGGTCATGCCATCCAGTGTTATGTTGCCCAGACAAGACCAATAATCATCCTTTTTTGCCATAGAGATATGCCACGGCAATGGCCTGTTAAATCTCAGGCGTGGATCCTGCCATTTAAAGAATACCGGAATTACCTGATTCATATCCATGTCGGCAGATATATCCGCCCCCTGGATTTCCAGCCTTTTGCCTTCAAAAATAAAGTCTACCGTCGCATTAAAAGACGTATCTCCCCAGAGACCTGCCCCCCGAAAGCTGTTATGATTGGTTTCATCAATATGGATCTCAGCCTCTTTAAATGCCAGGGGCAATAGCAATTCTTTTTTATCTAACGAACTGTCATTGAAAAAAAACTCGCCTTTCAGGATTACGGGCGACTCCCAGCCGCTTTCATAACCGATCCTGGTCTGGCACTCCAGATGACCCCCAAGACCTCGAATCTTATCCACGGATCGTCGTATGCCCGGAGGTATGATACTCATCTCTTCCTGGCTGATCAGTTCCTGAATATCAAAGGATCCGCCAATCAACATCTCATAATGTGGTGAATGAGTTAAAACGTCTTTAATATCAAGACCCGAATCCCTTATCTCAGAATTTCCGAAACGCGCGCTCAATCCAGAGACATGAAAGTCACCATCCTTAAGAGTGATCTTACCTGAAACCTCCTGGAATGGTATTTGAATGCCGTTTCCCGAGGCCTCAAGATTACGACATAGAAGACCTAATGCCAGCACAGAACGATTCTCGGGTATTGACATGTTATTTAATTGGACGGTATTGCCCTTAAGAGTAAAAAAATCCAGTTTGATATCACCATGATCAAACATGGAGAAAAGCTCATTTTCGACCCATGAAGCCATAAGAGGAAACGGGAAAATATCCTTAAACTCTGCAAGGGACATAAAGTCGCTTCTGGCCGAAAGCTCAAGATATGGGGAGTCCTTCTCTTTGAGATCAATCAGTAGGCCAAGATCCATGGAAATATCTTGAGTCGTCATCTTTAAGGGCAGGAATCTTACAGATCTGCCTTCGATAATAGACTGGAAGTCAAGGGCAATCTTCTGGATTAAGAAATCCTTATGGCGATCCTTTTTGAGAAGAGAAAATTTAAGGGACGTGATATCTATCCGTCCGTTTAAAAATGTCTTACCTTTAAGATCCCACTTTATCTGCAACATGGATTCAAAACTGCCTTGTTTCAATGGCAGTGATTTAGGCCAGGGAATCCAGTTTAGGGGCGCTTTACCGGTCTTAAGAATTATGTCAACCGACGGGGATACTCCATCTTCCAAAGGCTGAAGGATTGTTCCATTGAGATCGAATTGGGATTTTTTCCCTTTAAATCCGATCATTCCATGGGATTTTAGCCTCAGAGTGGGTGGAGAGGACATTATTTTGCGGGCATCGAGATATAACTCCTCCATCTGAAGAGATATTCCCACAAAATTCACCTGACCTTGCTCAATAAGCATGGATTGGATCCCCTGTATCCAGAAAAACGGCAACTTTTTGATGTCTAATGCATTATTACCGGTGGGCACTTTTAACTCATCCTTCACGACCAGATCTATTTTCGGTCTGAACATGTGGAGGTCGGACGGTACGATATGTCCTGAAATCAATTCTCTGGCATCCAGTATGATCCTTACGCTCGAAGCTGAAAAGGCATTATTGTTATTTTTTGATTTTGCGTCAAAGTCATGGATCAATATCCCGATACCTCTCCAGAAATCTAACTCTATCTCTCCGGTCCGGATATCATATCCGATCGCATTAGCAACCTTGTCAATCAGGGCCTTCTGGACAGAAGGCGTCTGAATAAAGGCATTACCCAAGGCGAGGATAGAGATGAAAAGGATAGCCAATAAAAGGAGGGGGATCGTGAACGATCTTATTTTTTTTAGGAACATTTTTCGAAATAATCGCTAAGTATCCTGTCATGATCAAAGGCAAGATCAAGGGGCAGGTTATCTTGATTAAATATATCTATCCCTATTGCGTCATCAGCCGCACAAGCCTTTCCTTTTGCCCTAGCCCTAAAAACAACCGAGATAGTGTGCAGTCGCGGATCTCTGGCAGGTTCTGAATATGCCCCAAGCTGTGAGATGAGTTCTATATCCAATGATGTCTCCTCCTTAGCCTCCCTAATGGCAGCCATCTCAAGGGTCTCCCCGTAATTCACAAAGCCGCCGGGGAGCGCCCACCCGTATGGCGGATTTTTTCGACGTATCAGTACTATTCCACCCTCCGTCTCTATAACAACATCAACAGTAGGAAACGGATTCCTGTATCTCTCAACTTCCTTGCCACAGTGAGGGCATAGAAGGTGCTCTTTCAATATAATGATCCTCCTTGCCTTATTTACAGACCTCAATAATAAATTCCCTGCCCTAAAGAGGACAGGATTGATAATAGAATATAAAACATTGCCCAATCCTGGAGATCTTATTCCCTGTAACCATTTGGGACCGGTATACCATCCACATAGACCATATTCTGTTCGTCGAATGCGAACCTGCCTTCGGCAATCATCTCAATAGTGCGGGGAAATATCTTCCAGTCACCGACTTCTTTAAGCCTTCCCTGATGCTCTTCGGCTACCTTTAATAATCTATCTCTGTCTTCCATTAATTCCTCAAGAGGTTCAGAGAGTTCCACCCTTAGGGGCCCAGAAATCATCAGGATCGGACCGGTATCCACACCTTGATCCGTCCACAGGGTTGATGATCGAAGGGTGGTCTCACCGGCAATAATAGCGTCTAGAACAGCATGATCACCCACATATTTCCTCTTTCCTTCAGGAGTGACTATAGAGAGATCAGCAGGGTGAACATTGATACATCCCTTCAGGGTTATGTAGCTCATATAACCGCCGAGGGCAATAATATTTATCTCAAACGCCTGTATAAGCTTGGCGGCTAGGCTGTCGAATTCCTTTCTTGCAAGGAGGCCATTGGTATCAAGGACACTCCTTTTCAGCCCCCTCATGCGATAAAATGTTCTAATGTCATAACTGAAATAAGGGATGCCATTTTCATAGGCTATCTTTTCTCCCTTACATTTACCATCGGACCTGTCGCTAAAAATAAAAACAACGTGAAATGGCGATGAACCCCTTTGCCTGATTAACAACCTCTCCCTCTCGATCAATCTAATAATATTAGTACCTGATTCGGACATGAAGGCCGCTACCCTCATGGGAAGGCTACTTTTATTGGCATCAAAGATCTTTTTTAGTTTCATATTATTCCTTAAAATTAGATATGTTATTGTTCTATATATCCATTTTATATTTAAAGCAATTATAAGATTACTCTGACGGAAAATACTTGATCACATTGACCGCTTGGCCTTCTTCTGCTAACATTATTTCTTTATTATATTTGATAGACCCAAGTAATGGGCAAGACTCGAACTCTATCTCGATATCAGCACTGGTCGATCTGATAATGCCAATACTTGTGAATGTTACTAAAATAATTCATTAAAAATGTATAATTTTATTCAATTATTAATTATATTATTGACAAATATATTAACTTATGTATAATTTTTATTATAATATTCAGTACATAGGCGGAGAATAAGTAAATGTATCTGGAATATTGGGGATTAAAAAAATTCCCATTTGAAAATGTCCCGGACCCGGATTTTTTTTATCTATCGAAATCACATGAGGAGGCATTAACACGCCTTATCTACGCTGCAAAAATGAGGAAGGGCGCGGCTATGTTATCAGGAGAGATAGGCTGCGGCAAAACCACCCTATCAAAGGTATATATAAAAGAACTTTCAGGGAACAATTACGATATCGGTCTTATTGTAAATCCCCATTTGGAGACTATAGAATTCTTACAGGAGATATTATATCAATTTGATATTGCCGATGTCCCGGACACGAAGGTAAAATGTCTCAGGGCCCTTAATAACAAGATGCTGGAAAATCTGAAGGCCAATAAGGAGACTATATTAATAATAGATGAGGCTCAGTTACTTACTTTAAGCACATTTGAGGAAATCCGGCTTCTGCTTAACTTTCAGTTAAACAATCGATTCCTGATGACCGTTATTCTCCTTGGCCAACCCGAATTGAGGGAAAGGGTGAAAAACATTGAACAGCTGGATCAGAGAATCGCCATAAAATACCACATATCACCTTTTAATCTTGAAGAAACAATTCATTATATTATCTTTAGACAGAGGAAGTCCGGTAGAGAAGAGAATCTTTTTGACAGCGAGGCAATGGAAAGGATATATGAGCACAGTAATGGAATCCCCAGAAAGATCAATAATCTCTGTGATCTTTCACTTTTGATCGGATTCAGCACAAATGAAAAGATTATCGATTCCAAGATAGTGGAGAATATTATCAGCGATGGTGCGCTTTTCTGACATCATAAAGATAAAAGAAAAAGAGGGGAGCAAGACCCTGCAAAGGGAACGGTATGCCCGAGAAGACAAGTTCAGTCTGAGCGAGTCCCAGATATTCCAGACTAAGAAAAAGGATCCCGGTGATGTGTCTCTGGAAAACAAACCAGGTTTGGAAATCGTGACATACTATGAAAAATTTATCGAAAGGGCTATGGATGTAAAGGAAAGGGTAAAAGCTGATAAAGGTATAAGTCCCTCTCCGATACTTTCAGATCTGCACTATATTATCGAGCAAGACCTTATTGATAAGCTTTATGAATACGCGATGTCTGCGCATGAAGACTATGAAGAGATGATTATCCATACCATTGATGTGACCTTTACAGCACTCAAGATCGGCAAGGGGATGGATTATGATATCAAGATGCTTTTAAGATTAGGTCTGGCCGCATTCCTCGAAAATGTGGGCATGTATAAGATACCTGAAAGTATTCTTAAGAGCAGGGGGAAGCTTGGGCAAGAAGAGGTAAAGTTGATTAGAAAACATCCTGAGTTAAGCCGTGATATACTGTGGCAGATGGGAGAAAATTATAAATGGTTGGCTGATGTGGCCTACCAGATCCATGAGAGACATAACGGGTCAGGTTATCCCTTGGGTCTTAAAGGCAATGAAATATCTGAACTCGCATCGATTATCGGGCTTACCGATACCTACTCGGCAATGATAAAAAACAGGCCTTACAGGAGGAAATTCATTCAGACTGATAGCATAAAATCCATTGTGGGGGTCAATAAGGGTCAATTCCCGCCAAAGATAGTAAAGGTTTTTTTAAACCAGATTTCGCTGTTTCCTGTCAATTCATATATAAGATTGAATAACAGGTCTGTCGGGAGGGTAATATCAACGGATAAAATGCAACCCCTAAGGCCGACCATTGAGCTTCTTTATGACGGGTCGGGGAACAGACTAGAAAAACCGCAGATCATTCGTTTGTCGGAAAATCCTCTATTATATATCGATGGTAATGCCAAACTGGATTTCCTCAATAAACATAAAGCTGATATTCAAGATCATCACAATGGGAAAGATCTTTCATAATTTCGTGATAGGTCCCTCCTCCGTAATATGCAGGAGAATCGGTATAGCCTTCTCCATATGCATCATCTTCCTGAGCGCATTTCTGCTGCAGGCGTGCTATTCTTCAACGGCTGTCAAGGGTATGCCTGTCAAGGAACTCGTCATGGCCGAAGATCAAAGGATCCTAAAGAAAGCAACCACCCGCGAAGATGATGAGGCGATTACTTTGATGAGCCAGTCGCGCGGCAATAAGACATTTATCGAAATATCCGGAATACCGGAATATCTTATAGGTCCTTCGGACGTCTTAGAAATCAATTCCCATATCGGGGATCAAGTGACATCAACCATGGTTACAGTAAATAGCAGGGGCAAAATCTCCTATTCTTTTATAGATGATCTCGAAGTGAATGGCCTGGCGCCAAGTCAACTGGATGAGCTTATCACGGAGAAGATGTCCGCCTTTATAAAAAATCCCAGGATCGATGTGCTCGTTAAGGAATTTAACAGCAAGAGCGTCACAGTGCTTGGTGAGGTTGCCTCGCTTAGGACTACCGCCGCCGGTGGTTATGCTGGTAGCGGCAGGATCTTCCTTAAGGGTAAAACCACATTGATGGACCTAATAGCAAAGGCGGGGGGATATACGGTGGACGCTGATATAAAAAATGTCACCCTCATCAGACAGGGGAAGAAATACGCGATTAATCTCTATGATATCCTTGAAAAAGGCGATGATAGCCGCAATGTCATACTTGATGATGGTGATGTTGTGGATGTTCCTGAACTGCCGGTGTTTGGTGAAAGGGTATTGGTACTGGGCGAGGTAAAATCCCAGGGCATTTACTCCCTAAAAGACGCTCGTGATCTCCTTGGGGCTATCTCACTTGCCGGGAGTATCACATCTCTGGCAAAAGAGGAGAACACCCTTATTGTAAGGGGATACGGCACACAGGAAAACGGGCCTCTGGTTATGATGTCCGATGTGAAGGCCATGCTCAGAAAGGCTGATATGGCCCAGAACATAGAACTCCAGGATGGTGATCTTGTATATGTGCCGAGGATATTGATAGGGGATATAAACGAGTGGATCTCCCACATGACCCCAATGCTTGATTTTCTACTTTATCCACAAAGAATAACAGGCGAATATTTTTTTGGAGATCTTATCAACTCAAGTAACAAATGACGGAAAAAACAAGAGGATATCTTGGCGCAATATGACATAAATCTCAGAGAATACTGGCGGATTCTCAAAAAAAGGAAATTCATAGTAATAACTACCGCCGTCATCTTAGGCCTGTTCAGCACGATCTTCGCAATCTTTCAAGCCCCCACTCCCCTGTATACATCTGTCTGCAGTATCAAGTTTGAAAAGGAGACAACCCTTGAGGGCCTTTACAAAAAGACCCTTTCATGGTCCGAAGGCGATGACATCGAGACACAGATTTCCATCATCAACGGCTTTTCCGTCCTGCTGGAAGTTGCCAAAGCCATGGGGCTTATTCCAAGTAAATCTACCGGCGTGGAACCGGCTGCGATCACCGCCGTAGAACGAATTAAAGGGAAGGTGAAAGTCGAAAGGGAAAACTATACAAACATCCTAAATATCAGCGTTACCGATCCCGATCCAGCCTTCGCTCAGAAAATGGCCAATGAACTGGCCTACACCTATAAAAGAATGCACGCCGAGCAACAGGGCAAACGGACCATTGACGCCATAAAGTATATTGAGGATCAACTGGCATCCGTGCGTAATAAACTCAAACTGTCCGAGGAAAATTTCAACAGATACAGTCAAGCCAACCAGCTCATCTCCATAGATATGCAGAGCGAAAATCTCCTGTTAAGGAAAAAAGAGCTCACTGACGAGATCCGCCAGCAGAATGAGAATAAAAGTGATTTCAAGGCCATTTCGACAAGGGTGGAAAAGTTCATTCAGGACCCGTCTTCATCGGAGGTTAACTTCTATTCGTCAAGGGCAACTCCTCAGTATCAGGCCTCAAATGACAGACTTATAGAACTCTTATTAAAGAGAGACTCTATTCTGGAAAACTATACCTCTCAGCATCCGGAAGTCATAGCAATCGGGCAGAAAATAACCGAAACCGCCAGAAAGATACTCGCTCTGCTTAAACAGCAGATTGTCGCAGCGGATAGAAAGATTGCGGATCTCGAAAAAGAGACACGCGATATTGATTCCAAAACCAATCTCCTGATGGAAAAAAAGCTGGAATACGACCGTCTGAAGAGAGATGTTGATTCTAACAGGAACATGACCGCACTTCTTGAGCAGAAAAATCAGGAAGCCCTGATCACACAGGCTGAAAAGCCTGAAGAGGTTGTCATCGTCAAACCGGCGCTGTTGTCGTCCACACCGATCAATCCTCCTAAGACAATGGCCACTGGGGCGATGGGCATTGTTATCGGTATTGTGCTTGGCCTGGTTTTCGCCTTTATTGTTGAGACATTTGACACATCTCTGGGCGCCATAGAGGATGTGGAGGAGACTCTGGGGGCCAAGGTCCTGGGTGTTATTCCCCATGCGGAATATAAAGATATCATTGTGAGTTTGAAGGATAAAATCCCAGGCGAGATGGATGAATCCGTCTTAAAAAAGATGGTTAATCTCGCCTCACACTTCGCACCCAAGACCATGATTGCAGAAAGTTTCAGGGCCCTGAGGACCAACATTCAGTTCAGTGAAGGTGATAAAAACATCAAGACTATAGCCATTACGAGCACCTCCCCTCAGGAGGGAAAAACCATGGTTTCTGCGAACCTGGCTATAAGCCTTGCTCAGTCAGGGCTTAAAACGCTTCTGGTGGGTTCAGACCTTCGAAAACCAATGTTGGGAATGGTATTTGGCCTGGAGGAAACACCGGGGCTTACAGAAATCATACTTGGTGATTATCCGTGGAGTCATACGGTCAAGACTATCACTGATATCATAATAATGGGCAAAATATCCTTGGATGATGTCATTATGACCCCAGGAATGGATAACCTGAATATCATCACCAGCGGAACCATACCTCCTAATCCTGCCGAACTTATTGAATCAGACCGTTTTATGACCTTTATAGAAGAGGCAAAAAAGCAGTATGATATTTTAATCTTTGACTCAACCCCAGTGCTTTCAGCGGCCGATGCCGCAATACTCGGGCAAAAGATGGACGGCGTGCTTATCGTCTATCGGGTAGGTGTCGTATCCAAAGGCCTGTTGAAGAGGACAGCTACCCAATTGCAACAGGTCAAGTGCAATATTATCGGTATAATCCTTAACGGCATGAAGCCCGATATCAGCCCTGATTTTCCGGATTACAAATATTATAAATACTACTCCTACTATGGCAAAGAAGGAGATAGAGAAAAGTCACATAGAGGCATAAAATCCTTCTGGCCTTTCGGAAGAAAAGGAGGGGATCGCGAATCATCCGTCATGAGCCGGTTGCCCTCTACTGCGGAAAAGGCAGATCAGGAGGATAAGAAGGGAAGGGGCGCTATTCTGAGATTGGGGCTCATGATCTTTGCATCTCTTTTAATTGCACTGGGCATCCTCTGGCGAACCGGAATAATAAATCCGGTCATGCAGGATAGCCGGCCTGCTATCATACCTTCTGGAGGCGAAAAGACACCAAGCGAGACCGCTAAACATGATGAAATCCGTCCTATGACATCCTTGTCTGTTGAAAATATTGAGCCAGAGACGGGTGTTGAGCATGAGGAGGCAATAGCAATCGTTAAAACCGATAACATGACAGCCCGTGATGACGACAATTCAATGACTGATGCGGATTATCTCTCCGGATCATTCCCATTTTCCATCTATTTCGGTTCTTCTATCTCCAAAGAAAAGGTGGAAGCAGAAATCGACCAATACAGGCGTGAGGGCTTACCTGTTTACTGGGTCAGGATAGATTTCAAGGAGAAGGGTATCTGGTACCGGATATATGCAGGATATTTCAAGGATCAGGAACAGGCGCAGGTTGTTGTAAATAAATACAACTTCACAGACACCGAGATCAAGAATACGGCCTATGCAAATCTAATCGGGACCTATGATACTGAGGATGAACTCGAAAATATGACTCGGAAGATTGAGGAACTTGGATATTCGCCTTACACCATCATTGATCAAGCAGGCAGATCTTCTCTATTTGTCGGCGCATTTATAACCGAGGAGGGGGCTGAGGAAGAGAATAAGGAACTTCAATCCCGCGGTATCCCTAGCCGGGTCGTCAAACGATAGTAAAGCTGAGAACCAAATCCTGCCCCCAATAATATTTTATAGCTCATCTTCAAATCATTTGATCGATGATACGGATTCAAGACGTACAGGGATCAAGGATTGGAGTGGGATGGGCAAAAGAATCCATTGTCATTATTATATGGAGGCTTGATACGCTAGGCAGGTTGAAATATCTCACGGAACGGACACATTTAAGCAATTCCGGTCAAGGCACACTTCAACTGATTATCCCGCTTATAATCATACTATTGATCCTCATTTCCATTGCCATCTCAATACCGCGTATTCCTACCGCCTCCACCATCGCCCTTATGGTCGGCTTTGTCATTTTCATTGCCAGCTTTGTCAGCACGAATATCGCCCTTTACATACTCATATTTTCCATGCTCTTAAGTCCCGAGTTTATTGTAGGAAGCACAGAGGGGGCTACGCTGCAACGGGGAGTGACCCTGAGGCTTGATGACTTCATATTGCTAATTATCGGCTTCAGCTGGCTGGCCAAGATGGCCTTGCGTAAAGAATTAGGACTGCTTAAACATACCCCCCTTAATCGCCCAATAATTGCTTATATTGTGGTCTGTATTCTTTCAACTGGCATAGGGATGTTGACCGGTCATGTTCACCGCGTAAAAAGTTTTTTTTACATCCTCAAATATATAGAATACTTTATGCTTTATTTTCTGGTAACTAACAATATCCGTGACAAAAAGCAGATTAAGGCCTTTATTATTGCCTTTTTAATCACCTGCGCTATAGT
>Ga0209427_10003559_pt1 | contig 18240 bp, 14 predicted proteins | sample DeeMarSWOR136_30_FD_187465 | JGI IMG/M metagenome (GOLD analysis project Ga0209427, IMG submission 187465) | Marine sediment microbial communities from White Oak River estuary, North Carolina - WOR-1-36_30 (SPAdes) (version 2) | ecosystem: Environmental > Aquatic > Marine > Intertidal zone >...
CGCCGTCAGGCAAGGTGCCCCCGAGATCCTCGAAGCCATCAACAGGGGCCTCCAGATCGTCAAGGATCAGGGCCTCATCGACGACCTCAAGGAGAAGTGGCTAGAAGAAGAATCTGGGTGATAGCGACATCTCTGACAACCTCGAGGGGCTTGCCAACGCTTTGAGGCAAGATCCCCTCAGCAGCGACATCACGCTGTAGCATGTCCAGTCTACTATGGGTGCTGCATCATTGGTTCGTGCGGCACCCATAGTTTACTGCTCTGGCTTGCTAGAATCACCTCGTACGACTGTATGACGAAAAGGAAGTCCCTGATGACAACCACTGACACGAGTTGCCAGCTGGACAGCGCCGCGCCGGTCCAGGAAGACGAAGCGAAGCCGTTTTGGCAGCGCTTCGATCGCTGGTGGCTGCTTTTCGCAGCTGTCGTCATCATGACCGCTTGGCTGATCCTGGCAAGACCCGATCCGTACCGGCGCGCCTTTGTCTTCTTGCAGGATGGCATCCGCGTCACGGTAAGCATCACAATGGTGTCTTTCCTGTTCATCCTGGTTGCAGGCCTCATCGGCGGGCTGGGACGCATCTCCAAGAATCCCCTCATCAACGGCATTTCTTCCATATACGTGGAGGTCGTGCGCGGCATTCCACTGCTGGTGCAGCTCTTGTTTATCTACTACGCCTCGCCCATCGTGCTGCGAGGACTCGGCAGGCGTCTGTTGGACATCTGGCCAGGTTTTGCCACCAGGCTGATCGAGATAAAGCTGAATCCCTTTGCTGCTGCAGTGTTGGGCCTGACCGTCTGCTACGGAGCCTACATGTCAGAAATCTTTCGCGCAGGGATCGAGTCCATCGCCAAGGGTCAAATGGAGGCGGCGCGTTCGCTTGGCATGAGCTATTTTCAGGCCATGCGCCATGTCATTCTGCCCCAGGCCGTGCGCGTCGTCCTGCCCCCGGTGGGCAACGAGTTCATAGCACTGCTGAAGGACTCGTCGCTGGTTTCGGTCGTAGCGGTGGCCGATATGACGCGCAGAGGGCGCGAGTTCATGGCCAGCACGTTCCTGGCCCTCGAAACCTGGCTGCTGGTGGCTTTGCTGTATCTGATAATGACCTTGTTCTTTGCCCGGGTCGTAGCCTATTTAGAGAGGGAAACAACCTTTGTCCACTAACATCATCGAGATCGAGCACGTCAGCAAACGCTTTGGCCGGGTGGTCGCGCTTGATGACGTCAGCCTAACCGTGAAGCGTGGCGAGGTCGTAGTCATCATCGGGCCCAGCGGCGGAGGCAAATCGACGTTGCTCCGTTGCATCAACCACCTGGAAGCAGTGGACAGTGGGCGGATCGTTGTGGACGGTATCCCGCTCACCGACGCGGAGAACATTGACAAAGTAAGAGCTGAGGTGGGCATGGTCTTCCAGCTGTTCAATCTTTTCCCGCACGTCACAGCTCTGGAGAACATCACGCTGGCACAGCGAGTGGTCCGCAAGCGGTCACATCAAGAAGCGGAAGACATCGCCCATGAGCTGCTGGCCAGAGTAGGCATTCCGGAGAAAGCCGATGCTTACCCTGTGCAGCTCTCCGGTGGACAGCAGCAGCGCGTTGCTATCGCTCGGGCTCTGGCGATGCAACCCAAGATCATGCTCTTCGATGAGCCTACATCGGCACTCGATCCGGAGATGATCAAGGAAGTGTTGGATGTGATGCTGGATCTGGCGGAAGAGGGCATGACAATGGTGGTAGTTTCGCATGAGATGGGGTTCGTCAAAGCGGCTGCCCATCGCGTCGCCCTCATGTGCGATGGACACATCGTTGAGGAAACCACACCAAAGGAACTGTTTACCGCTGCGAAGGAGGAGCGGACCAAGCAGTTCCTCAGCCAGATCCTGATCTAGTAATGCTCGACTCGGCGCTCTGTGCCTGCGCGCAAGCGCTGGATGTTCGGTCTCAGTTCAAGGATAATGATGGCGCAAGCCAAGACGCCATATACTACGACAGCGGGCGGTGACAAGGAAAGCAAGTACGCAGCCACCGTGGCCAGCACCATCATCAGCGCCGTAGCGATCGAGGCTATGGACGCCGTGCGCCACAAAAAGGCGGCAACGAGCGCTGCTAATGCCATGAACGGCACCACATGCGGTGCCAGGGCGGTCACAACCCCGGCATTGGTCATTGAGCCCGCGCCGCCGCGAAAGCCAAGAAAGACCGACCGGTTGTGACCCACCACCGCTGCCAGCCCGGCCAAGACTGCACCAGCATCAGTACCCACCAAGGCTCGGGCGACCAGCACGGCCAACGCACCCTTGCCAAAGTCGCCGACGATGGTGACCAAAGCTGCTTCCCGGCCAGCCGAACGCAGGATGTTCGTGCCCCCGGTGCGGCCGCTGCCATGTCGCCGGGGATCTATGCCCTTCCATAGCCATGCAACCACGTAACCCGTGGGAAAAGCCCCCAACAGGTAGCCAACAACGGCTGCCCCTGCATAAAGCAGGATTTCCATTGTGCGCATAACCTCCAGTATCATGATCCACATCTATAACACGTGTCAGCACCTGCAGTTGCTCAAAGTCACATACAGATCTGCGGCCACTGACGTGCTGTAGTATAGTCGATGCGCTCAGCGTGAGCAAAACCCGGGGCATTCGAGGAGGAGATGAACCGCCCTGATAGCGGGTACCCTGCCTGGTGATGGCGGGGACCCCGCTTGTCGGCTGCGCAACTCGGCTAGGTCCGATAGTTGCTGATTTCTGGTGATAGTGTTAGAATCATTGAACCCTACGGTGAGTCCGAGAAGGCTACCACCCCCAACGCCACGCAGGTTTCTGGGCCATAAGCTTTGCAGTCAAGGCTGTCGCGAGGTAGGACATGAAGCAGACAATTGGTCAGGCGGTTGCGCGAAACGATGCTTTGGACAAGGTCACTGGCCGCTTGAAGTTTCCCGGTGACCTCGATATGGAAGGACAGCTGTATGCCAAGATGCTGTGGAGCGAACGCCCACATGCTCATGTCCAGATCGACACCTCCGAAGCCGAGGCCGCACCCGGTGTTGTCGTTGTCCTCACCGGGAAGGACGTGCCTCGCAACGAGTTCGGTCTTATCTTCAAGGACCAACCGGTGTTCAGCTTTGATGTCGTACGCTCTGTCGGTGACCCTATTGCCATGGTCGTTGCCGAGACGGAGGGGGCTGCAGCAAAGGCCTGTGAGCTGATCAATGTGGAATACGCGGACTTGCCCGTGGTCACCGATCCCCGTGTGGCGATGAAGCGAGGCGCACCAGTGATCCACGAGGAGAAAGGTTCGAATATTCTCAAGACCTACCGCATCCGCAAGGGAGATGTGGAGAGGGGCTTTGCACAAGCCGACGTCATCGTCGAAGACGACTATTTTACGCCCCTCACCGAACATGCCTTCATGCAGCCAGAGGCGGGCATCGGCTACATTGATGACGAGGGACGTGTCACTGTGCACAGCACTGGGCAGTGGGCGCACGACGACCGACACCAGATCGCCCACGCGCTGGATCTGCCGGAAGAACAGATACGGATAATCTACACACCAGCTGGTGGCGCATTCGGTGGCCGCGAGGATATCTCGGTACAGCTCGTGCTCGCTCTGGCGGCATGGAAGGTGCAAAGGCCAGTCAAGATCGTGTGGAGCCGCGAGGAATCCACTCGAGGCCACCACAAGCGCCACGCATTTTACATCCACCACAAAGTGGGTGCGACCAAAGAGGGCAAGATCACTGCGATGGAAGTCAGAATCGTGGCCGATGCTGGAGCTTATGCTTCATCCTCGACGGCAGTGCTGGCCAACGCCGTGCTGCTGTGCACTGGCCCCTATGAAGTTCCCAATGTCAACGTCGATGGTTATGTCGTCTACACAAACAACCTGCGCACAGGCGCGATGCGCGGCTTTGGGGCCCCTCAAGCCATTTTCGCTGCGGAGCTGCAGTTGTCCAAACTCGCTGAGAAGTTGGGTATGGATCCTGCCACGCTGCGTCTGAAGAACGTCTTGATGGAGGGATCCAGGCTTGCTACCAACACAGTGGTTCCCCCAGGGGTAGCGGTCCGCGAGACACTGTTGGAGGTCACCGAAACCGCAGGCTGGTCAGAGAAGGGTCCAGAACGTACACCAGCCGCAGCCAACAGGCGCACAGGAGTTGGCCTCGCCTGCGGTTGGAAGAACGTTGGCTACAGCTTCGGCTTCCCAGAACAAGCTTCCTGCATCGCTGAGCTGTATGGTGAGGAACAGCCGGAGCGCGGCGTGATCAAAATTGGCGCCGCCGAAGTTGGGCAGGGCGTGTCAACAATTCTCGCGCAGATCGCAGCGCAGACACTGCGCCTTCCCTACGAAGCCATTGAGGTTCACGAATTGGATACCTCCATCGTGCCTGACGCCGGCAGTTCGTCGGCCTCTCGCCATGCCTTCATGTCAGGCAACGCAGTGAAAGGAGCCTGCGAGCGCGCTTTAGAAATCTGGAAGCAGGGCGAACGTCCCGCCGTCGTGACATATCAATACATCCCGCCCAGGACAACGCCTTTCGACCCAGCGACCGGTGAATGCTACCCAAACTTCAGCTATGGCTATGCCAGCCAGATAGCGGAAGTGCAAGTCGATACCGAAACCGGAGAGGCGGCTCTGACGCGCGTTTTCGCAGCGCACGATCCCGGAAAGACCATCAATCCGCGAGCCCTGGAAGGACAGGTGGAGGGTGGTGTCGTCATGGCCCAAGGATGGGCACTGATCGAGGACTTTATTCAGCAGGACGGATACATCAAGACAAGTCGCCTTTCGGAGTACCTGATACCTACTTCGATGGATGCGCCCGAGGAGATCGCCTCCTGTCTGGTCGAAGTCGCTGACCCGCTGGGCCCGTACGGGGCGCGCGGCATTGGCGAGATGACCATGATGCTGCTGGCTCCTGCCATTCTCGATGCCATACACGATGCGACAGGCATTTGGTTCAACAAGATTCCGGTAAGGGCCGAAGACGTGCTGTTGGCACTGAAGGGAAAAGCGGGCAGTTCGAGGTAGTCATGACGGTTGGCGTATGCACAATCCATCTTCACATCCCCGCCAATCGCTCGCTGAAGGACAAGCGCCGCGTGCTGAAATCTCTCATGGCTCGCGTGCGCAAGGACTTTAACGTGTCCATCGCGGAGGTAGACCGGCAAGACGCCTGGCAAACAGCCACTCTCGGTGTGGCTTGTGTTTCGTCTGATTCCACCTACGCCCATGGCCTGCTCTCCAAGGTCGTAGAGGCCATCTCCACTTACCGCCTCGATGCTGACATTCTAGACTTTGAGATTGAGATTCTATAGATGTTGAAATGGCTACGACGCAACAACCCGCTCAGCATTATCGCACTAGCGTGGCTGGGACTGCTCAGCCTCAGTCTCGTCGTCATCGGTTGGCAGAACCTAAGTGGCTCCATTGGCTTACCCATCGGAGCCGCTTGGTGGTTGCCCAGCGCGACACCGTCCGCCTCGCCCACGGCGACGGCCACCCATTCGCCAACACCTACCGCGACAGCAACGTTGACACCCACGAGAACGACAACGCCCACGCGCACACCCACGGCCACTCCCACGCAGCTTAGCGGGCGTGTGCTGCCTGTGCCCATCATCCTGCAGGAATTGCCGCTGTCATGTGAGTCTGCCGGGATGCGTATGGTGCTGGGTGCGCTCCTCGATGCCGTGCCGAGTGAGGAAGAACTACTGGAGTGTCTGCCTAGAGACTCCAACCCATATCTGGGATTCCGCGGCGATCCCGCCGGATACAATCGTTTCGCCGATGGCTCCATCAACTGGGAGAACTACGGTGCCTACGCTCCCATAGTAGCCGATACACTCAACAGGTGTGCTTTGGAACCTGCACGCAGCGAGTTCGAGGCTGTTGCAGCAAGCAATGTCAGCTACGATCAGGTTGCCGCGGCAGTGCTTGACGGCTATCCTGTGATCGTGTGGGTGGCAAGAAGCGATCAAGCAGAGACCAGGACCATTGATACGCCGCAAGGCCCTGTGCAGCTGGTCTTTGGGGAGCACGTTTGGGTCGTTGTCGGCTACCACGAGGACGGCACATTCGACGTGCACGATCCCTATCCACGCAAGAACGGTGTGCAGACGTTCAGCGTTGACGCTTTCCCAAACTGGGATTTGTTCGACCGTATGGCCGTCTTTGTCAGGCCGCGGCAAGCGCAGTCGGAATCGGGACCTTGATCCATATCAAGCGCACGAGGTTTTCGAGAGTCTATGGAAGGCGACTCACCTTCACCTCAGACACAGAGCAAGCCCGTAGCATCGTCCGTTGTGCAGAACGCGGAGTCGGTGCAGACTGAGCCCAAAGACCGTGGAGACTCCCTGGCAGGCCGGGCCTTGGGCCTGGCCGGACGGCTGGTCTCGAGATGGCCGCAACGGACCAGGACGCTGGCCGCCTGCTTCCTGTTTGGCTTGCTGTTTGTCTACGCTGTCAGGCTGAGCAGCTCCGACATGCAGTCCTCGCTCCGTCCGGAAGCCACACCCCAGGAAATGGCAAGCCACGGAACAAGCCTGTCCATAGGCCCCGCGGCGACACCGCCGTCCGCAAGCGTCACACCTGCTCAGATCGCAACCGCTACTCCTGTTCTTGCCGCCACGGCAGTACCTCAGCCAGCAGCGACGATCACGACCACGAACACGGTTCCCCCACCTGCATATTCCTCGCCTGTCCGAATTCGCATACCCAGCATCAACCTAGATGCAGACGTCGTGGAGGTGGAATACGATCCCCAAGAAGCGAGCGAGGAAATGGCGACCTTGTGGGACGTGGCCGACTGGGCAGCGGGTTTTCATCTTGGCTCTGCGTATCCCGGGCACACAGGTAACATAGTGATCGCCGGCCACAACAACATCAGAGGCCGGGTGTTCCGCCACCTGCTGGATCTGCTGCCGGGAGACGACATCTACCTATACGCGGATGGGCAGGAGTATCACTATCAGGTTACGCAGCGGCTGCTCCTAAAGGAGCAGGGGATGCCTCCAGAAGTACAACGTGAGAACGCAAAGTGGATCGAGCCTACGCTTGATGAACGCCTGACACTGGTCAGTTGCTGGCCCTTTATTCGGCCAGATCATCGGGTGGTTGTCGTCGCACGGCCCGCATACCGGTGAGGCTGCCCAGGCGGTTCTCTGGCAAGGCTCAAACAGCATCGCTAGGGTGACGCGTCCCCTCATTCCCCTCTGCAGCAAGCGCACGGTACAGCGCGATCCATTCATCAACGCTCAGCGTCTGCGCGCGGCGCCGCTCATCGATTCCCGCCTCGGCCATAGCTCGAGAGATCCGTTGCGATTCCACCGCCAGGCCACTAGGGAGTGCATTGCGCAGCTGCTTGCGCCGCTGAGCGAACCCAGCGCGCACCAGGTCGAAGAACTGAGGAATGTGGTGGGAGGCAATGGGCAACTTGCCATGTGGATCGATGCGGACGATGGCTGAATCGACTTTCGGAACTGGGTAGAAAGAGCGAGCGGGCACGCGGGCAACGCGATGTGGCCGTCCATAGAACTGTACGCTGACCGCCAGCAGGCTCATCTGACCAGGCTGCGCAACGATACGTTGCGCGACTTCTCGCTGTACCATGAGAACGATGAGCTGGGGTCGGGCGATTGCCTCCAGCAAGTGCCGCAGCACGGCCGAAGTGATGTAGTAGGGGATGTTGGCCACTACCTTATATGGGCGCACTTCTCGGGAGGGCTCCTCTTGCATCAGCCTGGCAATGTCCAGAGACAAGATGTCGCCCACGACAATCTCTACGTTGGCCAATCCCTCAAGGCGCCGCCGCAGGATCGCCACCAACTGCTCGTCAATCTCGACAGTCACCACGCGCCGGGCTTGCGCAGCCAGAGCCTCGGTCAGAACCCCCAGCCCAGAGCCAATCTCAAGCACGGTGTCACCAGATCCGACCTCGGCTGCAGCGAGTATCCGCCCCAGCACCCGACGATCAACCAGGAAGTTCTGCCCCAGCCGCTTCTGCGGTCGAAGTTCGAGCTCTCGCAACAATGCCTTGATGCCCATAGCCATCCGGACGCAACCAGCCCTCAGCGCCGCTCACGCGGATAGTCCGGCAGGATCCAGCGAATCTCATCTTCGGGTGGCACCGGTTCAAGCAGGTACACATCCACCCACGTCTTCCACAGTACCAGGTTATCGTCGTCGTAGCATAGGTCAATCCACCGCCCCAGTATCTTGCCACCCGTATCCGCTGCAGTGCCAAATCCATAACCTGGCACGTACACCTCGGTTCGCAGTCTCACGACGCGGGGATCAACCGCCACAACACCCTTCGCCGCTGGCCATCCCAGCCGAGTGATGCCATATAGGGGATGATCTGGCGGCTTCCCGGCCGTCGCGGCTGAGTAGGAGGTGGCAAGCATGCGTATCCTTCGCCAATAGCGGATCACACCGTCGGCGGTCTCTAGTTCCCGTACAACAATGTTGGTTCCATAGGACATGATGCATGTAGTGGGTTGCTGTTCTATCCATTCTTCGGTGACCATGCGTGATCGCTCTTCGCCGTTCTCGTATACGATGCGCACCCGCCGTTTTCGCACCCCTGGTTCCCCAGCCTGGTCAGTCCGCTGTTGATCCAGTTGCAGCCCGCTGTCGGGACGCCATACGGTCTCGAAGGGAACGTCCTCACTCTCCGACACCCAGGCCTCGATCACGCGCACTACGTGCACGGTCGTGTCCGGTGTGATTTCCACATCAAGACCTGGAGTGGTATAGTCCTTGCCCAGCAATGCGATTCCCGTCTCACCCAGCAGCTGACCGACAGTCTGCGCCTGGGTTCGGGTTTTCACCGTTCTGCCATCTACCTGGATGGCCACCGGCGTGGCACGGTGGATCTCCACGTGCAGGCCTGCCGAAAGCAAAGTACCCAACCCAGGGCGAACCCGATCACCTAGATACAGGGCAATGTCCTGATTGAGCAGTGCTTCGCCCACCGTCCGCGCTACGGTGTGAATCATGACCTGCGCACCGCCATCGATGATGGACAGTGGAATGGCTCGCTGCAATCTGAGCCGCGACCATGCAGACTCTGTGGACACCCACAGGCGCTCGACCAATCCCTGAATCAGTGGCCAGCGGCTTGGGGTCCAATTGTGGCGCCGCAGTGGCGAATCCAACCCTACCGGATCGCCATCCAGCATCACGACATCGTGCGGCTGCGGATTCAGGCCCGCTTCAAGCAACAAACCCAGCACCTGCTCGCAGTGCGTATAATGCTCAACCACCTGGCCATCTGCTTCGATCAGGACGGGCAATGCCTTCTGCACCGCAACCGTGTGGTGCTCAAGAAGGGCGGCGTCCAGCGGAGCCAATACGATGTCCTCTGACCGCAGGTCCAAGCCAACCTCACGCAAGAGCGCGCCTATGGTCTGCTGGTGTGTTCGGACCTGCCACTGCTTCCCGTTCACCTCCAACGTGATGAGCTCACCAGACTGCACATAACTCCGGACCATCAGCGCTATGATACCCACGGTGAGCAGCAGCGCGATCAAGCCCGCCGGCGCCCTTTTACCTTGAGGCGTTAACAATGATGGCAGGAGTCTGACTTCGCGCCCGCCTAGCACTTGCTCACGTTCAGACAAATTCCCGGTTCTCCAGATCTCCCCCAACAGCTGGACCGCTTGCAGCGCCGTCTACAACTCGAGCGGCAGATTCACCGGCCAGGTATCCGGTGGAGAAGGCGGCCTGCAGGTTGTAGCCCCCAGTATCCGCATCAACGTCAATCACTTCTCCGCAGAAGAACAGCCCTCTGATTAGCCTGGACTCCATGGTGCGCGGACTGATCTCTCTTGTGTCTATACCCCCGGCGGTGATGATCGCCTCAGCGAGTGGACGAGACTCCACCACCGTCACGCGAAGATCTTGGAGCAGACGGCCAATGCCCTTGCGTTCCGAGGCGGTGATCTGATGACCACGCTTGTCAGCCGCTATGCCCAGGATTGTAACTACTCCATCGATCATCTTGCCGGGCAGAAGCTCAGCCAAGATGCCACGCAGTTGCCTGCGCCCATGAGCGTCTAGCTCTCGACGCAATCGTTCGTCCAGTTCATCGGGGGTGAGGGCAGGTTTGAGATTGATGGACAGGCATATCTGTCCCCTGGCCAGCGCATCCACAGCCCGTTTGCTGAGCGTCAGAACAACTGGCCCGGACACACCAAAGTGCGTGAACAGCATCTCCCCAAATCCCTGCCCGATCTCTGTACCATTGAGAAGCAAGCTGACTCGCACGTTGCGCAGACTGAGACCCTGAAGAGCCCGTATCCATGGCTCTTTGGCTACCAGTGGCACCAGAGCCGGCCGAATGGGCACAATCTGGTGGCCGACATCTGCAGCCAGACGGTAACCATCGCCGTCGGAGCCAGTTCGTGGGTAGGAAGCCCCACCAGTTGCCAGGATGACAGCATCTGCGCGGATCGTGTCCTGTCTCGTTTGGACGCCGACAGCCTGCCCTCCCTCGACCAGCAGATGGGTCACTGGACACTTACGGCGCACCTGTACGCCGTTCGCGACAAGATAACCCTCCAGCGCGGCTGCCACCTGGCGAGCGTCGTTGGAAACCGGGAAGACACGCCCGCCGCGCTCCACCACGGAGTGAACACCCCGCCGCTCAAGAAAGACGCGCAAGTCGCGGACGAAGAACCGGGAGAAAGCACCATACAGGAAGCGTCCCGTCTCACCAAAGTGCGCGATGAACTCAGGGAGCTCGGCTACGTTTGTGATATTGCAGCGTCCCTTGCCAGTCAGGCGCAGCTTGTTACCCAAGCGCGGCGTCTTCTCCAGCAGCAACACATCCGCACCGCATTCCGCGGCCCGGCCAGCAGCCATCATACCTGAGGCGCCACCGCCCACAACCACCACTTGGTGTTTTGCCACCACACCCTCAGCAACTGAAAGAGGGTGGGAACGATCCCCACCCCCATACTGTCCATGGTCGTGCACCCCCTGTCGATGTCAACACACCGGCTTACCGCGACTAGCCTGCTCCAATCAGGCAACCCTACGGCACCCAGAGGAAACTGCTTACCGTTGCTTCCTCCCGGACCTGGCGGGGTTCACAGGCCTCTGCCGCGTAGGACCCAATCTTCAACGCCACTTGGTCGAAGCAGTCCCAATGTGCGGCACCTCGAGGGGGAATTCGACCCCGCTATAGCGGCTTGCGGGTACAGGGCACCGCTAGCTCCCCATCTAGCACGACCAATGCTATCTTAGCTGAGCAAAGTGCTTTTGTCAAACGTCTTTGATAGCGGAGAGGGCGGGATTTGAACCCGCGAGGCTCATCGCCTACACGATTTCCAATCGTGCGCACTAGGCCAGACTATGCGACCTCTCCGTACGCGCCAATTATAGTGGGGAAAAAGGATTGTGCAAAACACCCTTTGCAGGTATAATTGTGTCTGTCAAAGAGAGGTTACCCGAAAGGCCAATGAGGACGGCTTCGGTGCTCCCACGCGCATGTGAGGCTTATCCACTATTCTCCGCTCAGCTACTCACAGATCTTGATTGACCAGCCGATGCGTTCTCCCAGGCAGCCATTCGCACCATGCATTACACGAAATCTATGGTCAACAAGCGGCCGAGGGACCATAGCGTGATCCGAGGAGGTTGTGTTGGACCCTAGCCAAGCGACCCAATTGCTCACCTGGCTTGACGAAGAACATCGCAAAGACAAGGCAATGCTGATGGCGTTGCGGAGTCAAGTTGAGGACCAGAAGGTGCAACTCAAGGAGCAGGCTCATCAGCTGCAGGAGATCGAGGCGCTGCTGGCCCGCTTCGAAGGCCAATTCCCCAGACTCACCGAGTTTGAAGAATCCATCCAAAACGTTCGCACCGAATTCTCCGGCCTCCTGGCCAAACATGCGACTGAGCATGAGGTGGTAGAGGAAAAGCGGATCAAGACCGAGCAGCTGGAAACCGAAGCCCTGGCCCGCATCATCCACGGAGTACAGGAGCGAGTTGAGGCACTCGGCTCTGTCGACAAGACTGTGGGCCTCCTCAGGGAAGAGGATGGCAGGCTGCGAAGTGAGGTAACCCAGGCCCTCGCCAAACTTTCCGAGACCTCCAAGCGCCTGGAGGCTCACGAGTCGCGTCTCGACCTGCTTGAGCGAGATGCACCGGTATTCCGTGACGGTCTGACCAATGCGAGACTAAGGCATGAGGACTTGGACGAGAAGACCATGGCGCTCAAAGCCACAGTGGAGAACACTGGCACAGCCCTAAATGCCAAGATCGAGCAGCTGGAGGGTTTTGTCGAACGGATGGACAAGAGACGGTGGAGCGAACTGGAGGCCCTCCAGGTCAAGCAGCAAGAGCAGGCGCGCCTTGTCGGAGACCTGGACAAGGACATGAAAGCTCTCCAGACGCCGATTGAACGGTGGGCCAAGCAGATCAAGACATTCACTGAGCAGTTCGAGCGCAGCAGGAAAGCGCTTTACGACCTGCGTGAACTGGAGAAGCAGGTCCGCCAGCAGGGCAACGAGGTGCTTGAACTGCAACGCCTGGCAGCAGACAGAATGCGAACGGAGGTGCGTGAGTGGCAGGACAACCAGATGAGGGTGGATGAGGAACAGACGGCTCATCTGGAACAGCTAGAGGCTTGGCAGCGAAAGACTGTGGAGACCCTGCAAAGCCTGGAGGAGCGTATTGAGCAGAACAGACAGGAGATTGGAACCTGCTCCGACAGGTTGTGGCAGACGTGGACTGAGTACATACAAACACAGCTGGCGTTCCTCGATAGCGTGGTCAAGCGGCGCGGGGCGGGTTGATGCGCGTCATCGGTACAGCCGGGCACGTCGATCACGGCAAGTCCGCCCTCGTTCAGGCCCTAACCGGCATTGATCCCGATCGTCTCAAAGAGGAGAAGGAGCGGGCGATGACCATTGACCTGGGCTTTGCCTGGTTGAAGCTGCCCAGCGGCCAAGAGGTGAGCATCGTCGATGTTCCGGGTCACGAGGACTTTATCAAGAACATGTTGGCTGGAGTTGGGGGCATTGACTTTGCGCTTTTCGTAGTGGCCGCCGATGAGGGCGTGATGCCGCAGACACGCGAACATCTGGCAATCCTGGATCTCCTGCAGGTCCCGGATGGAGTCGTAGCGCTGGCCAAGAGCGACTTGATCGAAGATCCCGAGTGGCTGGAGCTGGTGCAGGAAGAAGTCCGTGAAGAACTTGCCGGGTCTGTACTGGAGAAGGCGAAGATCATCCCTGTTTCATCGGTCACCGGTCAAGGCCTGTCGAACCTGCTCTCCGAACTCGATCGTTTGCTGCAGACTCCACCCCCAAGACACGGTACGGGGCGCCCGCGCCTGCCGATTGACCGTGTTTTCACCATTGCCGGTTTTGGTACAGTCATTACCGGGACGCTCATCGGGGGCCGCCTTCAGGTTGGACAAGACGTGGAGATCCTACCACGCGGATTGAAGGCACGCATCCGTGGGCTGCAGACCCACAAGGAGAAGCTGGACGTCGCCATCCCTCCCAGCCGAGTGGCGGTCAACCTCACCGGCGTCAGCAAGGAAGACCTGCAGCGAGGTGACGTGTTGACCACACCGGGCTGGCTGCGTTGCACATCCCTGCTTGATACCCGCCTGCGCCTCGTGAAGACAGCACCACGACCCCTGCCTCACAGCGCGAAGGTGGACTTCTTCACAGGCGCAGCCCAGTGCCAGGCACGGGTGCGAGTATTGGATCGAAAAGAGGTCGCTCCCGGTGAGGAAAGCTGGGTTCAATTCGTCCTCGCTGATCCGGTGTGCGTGGTCAAGGGGGACCGTTTTATCATCCGCCAGCCATCACCTAGCCGCACCCTCGGTGGTGGTTCAATAATTGATCCGTTTCCCGGACGCCAGCACCGCCGCTTCCGGCCCCAAGTCCTCCAACGGTTAGAGCGGTTGGCGCACGGCACGCCTGAGGAAGTTTTGCAGCACGAACTGGAAGCACAGCAACCGCGTGAGGCAGCGACGTTGGTGCAGCGCAGCGCTCTGGGGCGCGAGGAAGCTGCGCAGACGCTCCTCTCTCTGCTGAAAGACGGCCAAGTGGTGCTTCTTGACACGGCGGTAGGGCAAGAAGCCGATCAGGTAGCCACCAGCACCAAGTATGTAATGCTGGCAACTGGCTGGCAGGCGCTGCTGGCCAAGGTCGTAGCACTCCTGACCGACTATCACCAACGCTATCCTTTGCGGGCGGGCATGCCACGCGAGGAGCTGAAAAGCCGCCTGGGCCTCGCACCACGTGCTTTCAACGAGGCCTTGACGCGTGCGGCATCTGAAGGTGTGCTGAAAGAGACGGAAGCGGTGGTGGCCCTCGTCGAGCACCGTGTGGCTCTAAGCGCTGAGCAGCAGCGGCGCGTGGATAGACTGCTCGAAGAATACCAGCGCAGCCCGTACGCACCTCCTTCCTATTCTGAGAGCGAAGATAGCGTAGGGGCAGACGTGCTTGCTGCACTTGTTGAGCAAGGCAAACTGGTCAAACTCAGCGAAACAGTGATCTTCTCCGCAGAGGTTTACCAGGACATGAGACAGACCATCGTCCAGTACCTTCAGCGTGAAGGAAGTATCACGCTGGCTCAGGTGCGAGACATGTTCAAAACCAGTCGCAAGTACGCGCAGGCTGTGCTGGAGCATCTGGATGATCAGCGCATCACCAGGCGTGTCGGAGACGAGCGCGTGCTGCGCTGATCGTTTATCCTTTCGCAGCGCCTCCAGAGCTTGCGATGATGGCGCACTGGGGGACAGGAGTCAGGCTTGCCACTGAAGCTTGGACGCATCAGCCAACAGATGCAAGACATGGCGCAGACAATGGCCAACCTGCTGCCGGCGGAGGAGAATCTGCTGGAGAGAGCCCGGGACTGTCTGCGCAGCATCCATGCAGATGCGCTGTGCGAGAAGCTAGAGTGGCAAAGCAGGCAGCCGGTTCGCATGCCATGGCTGGTGGCAATGCCCCGCAGTTTGCCACACGCCTCGCTGCCAACCGGCCTGACGGACACTACAGTCTCCCCCCCAGTGCCACCGACCTTTTCGGTCGTAGGGGTAGACGCCTCTTCCATCCCGCCAGACAGGCACAGTTCTGTTCACTACTACCTGGTGAATGTCGGCTATGCACTGCTGACCTACGGCCGTGACCCTGATGCCATTCTTGAAGCCAGCAGTCAGCTATGCTTTCGGGATGAAGATCTGTATGTCTTTCCCGAGAAGCGTGACGTGCCTATAGAGGGCATTCTGCTGAGTGCACGGATGGAGGTAGAAGCCCTGCGTCTTCTACAGCAGGTGCCGGATCTGGGAACGTGGCCCACATTGGCCTTGCTGGACGGTCCCCTAATCCTGTGGACACTGCAGAACGAGACCCAAGAGGTGCAGCGTGCCCTCCTGCATGGTTTCCTTTCGACGATGGGCTTCCTCAAAGAAACGGGCGTTCCCCCCGCGGGCTATGTCAGCTACACGGGGAGCCGTGACGTCGCCAACTCTTTGCGCGTGTGGCTTTGCCAGGGCCAGCCCAACGAATGCGACCGCTGTGCGAGTGACGACCGCGAGCTTTGCCTGGCGCTGGCCAAGATCCGCGACCGGGAACTGTACGCGTTTCTGGCCACAGGGGAACGCTCGCAGCTCTTCAGCAGCTCATCGCAAATCTTGGAGGAATACGGCGAACAGCGAGTGGATTTCTTCTACATGAACGTTGGGGGAGAGATTGTGCGGGTCGAAGTGCCGCGTTGGGTCGCCTCAGATGCTGACTTGCTGAGCTTTGTGCACGCAGCCATCTACGATCAATGTCAGCGCAGCCCTGGAGTTCCTCCATACCCACCGGTGCTGCAGGAAGCCCACGAGCAGGCTGTCATCACGGCTCCCGAACGGCGCTTGGTGGAAGGGATGGTAGAACAGGCACTGCGACAATACGGGCGACGTGTCGTTCGCTCAGCCAAGGAGGACAGCAAGAGGAGACGTGGAGTATGAGGATCGGCGAGATCGTCGAAACGATGAGCACGGGTTTCGTGGCCGAGAGCTTCGAACTCAACAGACCCCCTCCCCTCGGCGGCCTTGTCGTGGTGCGCTTGCCCGGGGGAGAGGCGTCTGCCGGCATGGATGTGTACGCCGTAGTGACCTATGGCCAGACCGGTGGACTTGATCCGAGCCGCCGCGCAGTGCGCCGCAGTACGGACACTGTCTTCGACGGCGCGATCTACCAGGAGCATCCGGAACTGAACCGTACGCTGCGTACCGAGTTTGGTGCGGCTCTGGTGGGCTTTGCCGTCGACGATCGGCTTCGACAGCACCTGCCACCGCAGCCGCCACCCCTCCATTTCTCGGTGCAAACTGCGACGGCTGGAGAGGTGCAGCGCTTTACCGACCACTTGCAGTACCTGCGCTTGTTGCTCGCGCCCTATGGGCAGGTTTCACCACTACAGGTATTGGCCGCAAACGTGCGCGAGGTGTACCAGCACCGTGGCCAGGATCGCGTCTGGCTGAGTGCAGCAGCGCGGGAAATCGCCACCTTGCTTAAGAACGACCACGAATCGCTGCTTACCGTCCTATATGCCATTGACCCCGGCCAAGTCCCGCCATCTGTCGGGCGGGGCCAAGTCCCGTCATCCGCTCACGAAGGGGCACCGGCATGAGCCAGCAACCACTGGGCCTGGTCGTGGATGGGACTTTCAGTGGCGGACTCACCGTGCGCTTGAATGCGGACACGAGCACCGAGCAACTACGGATCGGCAACTTTGTGGTTGTCGAAGGTGAACGCAATCGCTACTTCAGCCTCATTTCGGACATTCATCTGAAAGCCACAGACCCTCGGCTCCTGGCTGATCCACCGCGCGACACATCGCTCTTTGTTGCACAGACATTGGCCGGCACCAGCACCTATGCCACGGCCGAGGTGCAACCGATGCTCATGCTGGAAAAGGTCGACGAGTCCGAGCCTGGCGCCTTCCTAGAAGAGCGAAGTGGCCCCCAGCCGGTGCGCACCATCCCCATGCACTTTGCCGAGCTGCGCGAAGCCACCGAACTGGACTTTGCCACTGTCTTCGGCAGTGAGGGCGGCTCGAACTTTGCCATGGGCACGCCGCTGGCCATGGACATCCCTATCTGTCTGCAGCTGGATCGCTTCGTGGAGCGCTCCAATGGCATCTTTGGCCAGTCAGGGACTGGCAAGAGCTTTCTCGCGCGCCTGATCATCAGCGGCGTAGTCAAGACCAAGGTGGCGGTCAATCTCATCTTTGACATGCACGACGAGTATTCCTTCGACAAGGAAACGGAAGACGGGCACTGGGTGAAAGGCTTGCGCCAGATCTTTGGCTCGCAGGTGCTTATCTATTCCCTGGATGAGCGGATGGCTCGTCGCGCAGGGCGCAACGTGGACGTAACCCTCAAGATCGGCCTGAACCAGATTGAGGAAGCGGACATCGTGCTGCTGAGCGAGGAACTGAACCTGCGCCAGACAGCAGAGGCCACCATTGGCCTGCTTCGCGATTCATTCCGGGAGAAGTGGCTTCTCGAGCTGCTGCAGATGAGCGGGGAGGAACTGAACAACTTCTGCCAGGCCAGTGGTGCACATCCAGCATCCATGGGCGCTCTGCAACGGAACCTGAAAAGGCTCAGTCGCCAGGAATACGTCGTGGATGAAGCACCCTTCTCCACACTCGACGACATGGTGGAGGCACTGGACCGTGGTAAGCATGTCATCCTGCAGTTCGGACGTCACAACACGGTACTCGACTATGTGCTTGTATCGAATCTCGTTACTAGGCGTGTGCGTCAGCGCTATGAAGACAAGACACGGCGCTACGAAGAGACCCAGAATGTAGCGGACAAACCGCGCCAGCTGATGATCACCATCGAAGAGGCGCACAAGTTCCTGAACCCCAACGTGGCAGGCCAGACCACGTTCGGCACCATTGCACGCGAGATGCGCAAGTACAATGTCACCCTGCTGGTGATTGACCAGCGACCCAGCGGAATCGACGACGAGGTGATGTCACAGCTGGGCACGCGTGTGTCCGGGAAGCTCACCGAGCAGCGAGACATTGAAGCGGTGCTGACCGGAGTGAGCAACCGCAGTGCACTGCGCGGGGCACTGACCAGTTTGGACACCCGACAGCAAATCCTGATCATGGGCCATGCCGTACCGATGCCTATTATGATGCGGACTCGGCAGTACGATGAGAGCTTCTACCGGGCCATGGGTGCGCGAGTTGGGGTTTCCCGGGATGCAGAAGCGG
>Ga0209427_10003560_pt1 | contig 18239 bp, 8 predicted proteins | sample DeeMarSWOR136_30_FD_187465 | JGI IMG/M metagenome (GOLD analysis project Ga0209427, IMG submission 187465) | Marine sediment microbial communities from White Oak River estuary, North Carolina - WOR-1-36_30 (SPAdes) (version 2) | ecosystem: Environmental > Aquatic > Marine > Intertidal zone >...
TTTAATTTTTCTCTGATCATAAAGGCATAGGCATTTTCCTCTAATCGCAGGATGGAGTTGAGCAGCAGTTCTTCTGTCCGGGATAATAATTTCATGATGCGCTCATTTTGAGTCGTTTCCTACATTATAGGAAATGGAAGAAAAAAAGTAAAGGAAATTCATAATTTGTTTTTGCAGCCTGTTCCCGAATTTCAATAAAATGGTGAGTCAGAGGGGGAGCCTGAACAGAGGCCGGATGTCATTTTATGGGTAGGAATCGATTTTTTTTTATGATTCAATTGTTTTTGTGGCCTTTCCCCTTCTTTAAGCTATTGAACAACCTGCTCTCCATGTTATATCCTTATCTTTGGGCCTCAGGTTCGAGAATCTCGAAAAATGGGGAAGGATTTGTGGTCATCACTAGAAGGGAATTCCTGCAATCCATGCCGGTGAAAAGAAACACATTACGCCAGGCCAGCCGATTTCTTTCTCTCTTCTTTTTTTTGATCCTGGTGTCTAATTTCCTCCTCTCTTTGGTCCCTGAAAAAGAGCTTCAGGAATACATCCTCAGGACCTGGACAGTTCAATCGGGCCTGCCCCTCAATACCATAACCGCACTCATCCAGACAGAGGATGGCTATATCTGGGTCGGTACACGCGCGGGCCTGTCCAGGTTTGACGGTGTCCATTTCAAAACTTTTGCCAGACAAAATTCTCCTCTGTCTAACGACAGGATCACCTGCCTCTATGAGGATGCCAGCAAAGTGCTGTGGATAGGAACCGATGGTGGCGGTCTGTATTCCTGCGAGAAAGGGCTCTGGAAAAACGTCTCCACGAATGATGGATTGTCCAATCCTCATGTGCGGACGATAATCGGTGACTGGAAGGGCGATCTCTGGGTGGGGACAGACTACGGGCTGAACCGTATCAGTCAGGACAACATCCATGTCTATACCGAAGAGGACGGGTTGTATGACAACATCATCACCGATCTCTGCCTGGACAATTGGGGAACATTGTGGATAGGCACCCTGCAAGGCGGTCTGGCCCGATTCAATGAGGAAGTGATCGCTGTTTATGGCTACGAAGACGGACTCTTGAATACGTCGGTCCTGTCACTGACTTCCGACCGTCTGGGTAATATCTGGATCGGCACTCTGGAAGGTCTGTATCTGTTGAGGAGCGGAGATGGGATCATCCGTCCTGTATCCGACACGAGCTACACACCGATTACATCCCTGGTGGAAGACGGCCAGGGAAGCCTTTGGCTGGCGACCATGGCCGACGGATTAAAACGAATGGCCGGGGACACTCTAACGAATTTATCAACAGATCAAGGTCTGCCGGATGACTTTGTCCGCTGCCTTTTGATCGACCGGGATAAAAACCTCTGGATGGGGACGGATACAGGAGGTCTTGTCCAGCTCAGAGATCCCATCGTGAGGAATATCACCGCAGACCACGGCATTCCTGAGAGTGCTGTTTCAGCGGTGATGGAGGACAGTCGGGGATCTCTCTGGATCGGGACCAGAAACAGCGGCCTCTGCAGGATGAAAAATGACAGGGTCATCGATGTCTTCGATGCCCAAAAAGGGATTTCCTCCAACAGAGTCAAGATCCTCTTCGAGGCCAGAGACGGAAATATCTGGGTCGGGACAGAGGATGCCGGGCTCATAATCTCGCGGAACGGACAATGCAACTGGCTTAACTCAGAGAGTGGGTTGAGTTCGAATCATGTGACAGCCATTCTCCAGGACAGAAAGGGAACCATCTGGATCGGAACGGACAAAGGGCTGGACAGATTCCGGGATGGAAAGGTCGAACCTCTCGGAGCCTTAGCCCTCCTGGCAGGATACCAGGTGCGCGCTTTCCTGGAGACTGGCGATGGCCTGCTTTTGGCCGGGACGAATCAGGGACTGTTTAAAGTTACAGAAGAGGCGGTCGAAAAAATAGAACTCACCCCGGCTGATTCAGAGCCAGAAATCGTATCCCTGTATGAAGATGCAGAGGGAATCCTCTGGATCGGAACAAACGGGGACGGCCTGCTGCGACGGGATGAAGAAGAAACGGTGGCCTTCACCGCAGCAGAGGGATTGAGGGACAATTACATTTACTCCTTAACAGAAGACGGGCAGGCGAACCTGTGGATGGGCACGAACAGGGGAGTCATGCGGATAAGTCTGAAGGCGCTGAATGATTATGCCGCGGGGAAAACCCGGTATTTAACGCCCACCTTTTATGATGAAGCCGAGGGCATGGCCGGTTCCCAGTGCAGTGGGGAAGGCCAGCCTTCGGTCTGGAAAGACGGTTCGGGCAGGTTGTATTATCCGACCGGGAAAGGCATTGCCGTGTTCGATCCGGGAAAGATCGGCGTCCGAAAAACCCCTCCGCTGACAGTAATCGAAGCCGCACTGTGCGACGGGAAGCCGGTGGAGAGCCGTGACGGCCATTGCTTTTCACCCAGCTCTCAATCCTTGGAGTTTCATTTCACCGCTCTCGACTTTCGTGCTCCTGAAAAAATCCGTTTCATGTACAGATTGGAAGGATATGACGAAGAATTTGTCCATATTCCCGCCGGTGCCGAACGAACGGCCCGTTATCTGAACCTGGCTCCGGGGGAATACCGCTTCACGGTAAAATCGGCAAGCAACGATGGGATCTGGGATGAAAACGGCGCTTTTTTTGCGTTCGAGATTCTTCCCTCTTTTTTTCAACAGCCGGTTTTTTATGTCCTTGTTGTCCTGGCCCTACTTTCGGCTGCCGGGACCGTGCTTCTCATCAGCCATCAGAAAAGGCAGAGAAGGCGCCGCGACAAGTACAAAACAATCCCGATCGATCCCGAAAGGATCGAGGATATCATCGCCAAACTCCTTCGTCTTATGGATGAAGAAAGGCTTTTTCTCGATCCTGACCTGACACTCAACAAACTCTCTCTCCGGCTGAGGGTACATTACAATCACCTATCCCGGATCATCAACGAGCGTTTCGGTCTGAGCTACAATGATTTCATCAATAAATACCGGATCGAAGAGGCTAGAAAGAAGCTGACCGCTCCCGAGGAAAAAGAGAGCACGGTCCTGGATATCGCTTACAGCACAGGATTTTACTCCAAATCCGTGTTCAACGCGGCCTTTAAAAAATTCACGGGCATGACGCCGACCGAATACCGCCAGAAACACCTCAAGAAAGGAAAGATATAAAAAGGGGCCTAGTCCTTATGCTCAGGTATTAGGCAACATTTTAATTCTATTCATCGAAGAAGATGGTGTCATTGCGAGCGAAGCGCGGCAATCCCAGGTTTGTGCCGAGCTTGCATGGTAATCCCAGGTCTGTGTCGAGCTTGCACGGCAACCCCAGGTTTGTGCCGAGCTTGCATGGTAATCCCAGGTCTGTGTCGAGCTTGCACGGTAATCCCAGGTCTGTGTCATTGCGAGCGAAGCGCGGCAATCTTGTCTAATAAATGTCATTGCGAACGGAGTGAAGCAATCTTATAAAAATGATTATATTTTTAGTTAGAGATTGCCACGTCACTGCGTTCCTCACAATGACACACATTGAGATTGCCGCGCAAGCTCGCAATGACACGAGTGGAATATTACTGGATTATTGAGCGAGTGTTTCAAGCGTTTTTTTAAACAAAAAAACCCGTATCTTTTTTCAAAGGTACACGGTGTCATCCGCTCATATCCTTTTTTTGGGTAGTGCGTACGGAATTTCAATATCGGACGACAGCTTCGAGGGGAAGGAGTAGATTAAGGCCTAACGTTTAAGATGAAACTTAATAATCCCTAACAGAAGATTTCTATACTGGAGGCAGTGATGTTTCAAAACTATCTCAAGAGCGCCCTCCGCAACATAAAAAAGCAAAAGGGATATTCACTGATCACCCTGGCCGGACTCTTCATCGGTATAACCTGTTTTGTCTTAGTATCCCTGTATGTCCGGTACGAATTCAGCTATGACCGGTTCCACAAGAACGCCGAAAACATATACAGAGTGATCGTCGACACGCGAGAGACCTACATGGGGAAATCCCAGGTCACCGTCACGCCCGGTCCTCTGGCCTCAGCCGTGCAGGAGGAGTTTCCTGAAGTACTAAAGGCCACAAAAGTCGAGTCCGAAAGGGTGGTGATGAAATACGGCGAACATCGGTTCGCTGAGGATAGTATCTACTATGTCGACCCCGCCTTCCTCGATATTTTCGATTTCCCTCTATTGGCTGGGGATCCTAAAACAGCCCTGAGCAAGCCCAACTGTCTCCTTGTCAGCCAAGACATGGCCGAAAAATACTTCGGCCAGGAAAATCCCGTGGGGAAAACGATCCATGTCGACAACACGGATTACCAGATAACAGGCGTAATGGTAAATATCCCCGGTAATACCCATTTCCGTTTCGATTTCCTGGCTTCTTTCTCATCTCTGGTCGAACTCCATGGCAGAGATCGTGTTTTCAGCTGGAACAGATGGAGCTACCGCACCTATGTCCTTCTCCACGGGCAGGCCGACCCCGTTTCTCTTGAAAATAAGCTGGTCGATTTTTTAAAAAGAAATTACAGCGACGACGCCACCCAAACCCTCTGCCTCCAACCCGTGAGTGACATCCACTTCTACACCAAGGCCAATTTTGAGCTCGAGCCGACTGCAGATATCCGGAACGTTTATCTTCTGTCGGCCATCGCTTTCTTTATCCTGCTCATTGCCTGCTTTAACTATATGAACCTGTCCACAGCCAGAGCGACCACCCGGGTAAAAGAGATCGGGATGCGGAAGGTCATCGGAGCCAACCGGATGCAGCTCATCCGGCAGTTCCTGGGGGAATCGATCCTGTTCTCCTTGATAGCTCTCCTCATTTCCGTCATCCTGGTCAAGTTTCTCCTGCCCGCCTTCCGGGTTTTCATCGATAGAAAACTGGAGGCCAACTTCCTCCAGGATGGGACATTGATATTGACTTTGATCGGCCTGGCCCTGTTTATCGGTCTCGTTTCCGGCAGCTATCCCGCCCTGGTCCTTTCTTCCTTTCAGCCGACAGCCGTGCTCAAGGGAACAGGAGCGCGACGTTCGCGGAGTTCATCCCTTTTCCGTAACTCACTGGTCGTCAGCCAATTCGCCATCTCTGCGGCTCTCATTTTTTGCACGATCGTTGTCTTCAACCAGCTGCACTTCATGAGAAACAAGGAGCTGGGTTTTGTCAAAGATTATGTCGTGACTGTTCCGAATCCTGGGAAAGGAGATGAAACATTAAAAAATGAAATCCGGCAAAACACGCAAGTTCTGGATGTTACTTCATCCAATGATCTTCCCTACGACATCGGGAGCGCCGATTTTGGAGAATGGGACGGATACAATCCGGAAGAAAGGCTTATCGTTTACAGAAACTGGGTGGATGCCAATTTCTTGAGTTTCTACAACATTCCGGTTGTTCAGGGAAGAGGATTCGCAGAGGAATATAACGACGAGGAAGGGCAATCCTATATCCTCAACGAAGCGGCGGTAAAATCCATCGGCTGGGATGATCCTATCGGAAAACGGCTCGGGTTTAGCGGAGAGGATGAGAAAGGCGTTGTCGTGGGTGTGGTCAAAGATTTCCATTTCGCCGCTCTCCATCTCAACATCGAGCCGCTGGCCTTAACGCCAAATTCAGAAAGGATTGATTGGCTCTCGATTAAAATCAGTCCCCAGAATATCCCCGACACCCTGGCATTCATCGAGAGGACCTGGAAGAAACATTCCCCGGAAGGAGATTTCAGCTACACCTTCCTGGACGACCGTTTGGACCGGATGTACCGGACCGAGGAAAAGCTGGGAAAGACATTTTCCATCTACACCTTTATTGCCCTCTTTGTGGCCTGCCTGGGTTTGTTCGGGCTGGCTTCTTTCACAACTGCCCAGAGGACAAAGGAAATCGGCATCCGCAAGGTTTTGGGCGCCACAGGCTGGAATATCACCCTGTTGACAACTAAAAAAATCATGGCCTTAGTGCTGATGGCCAATACCATTGCCTGGCCTGTCGCCTATTTTGCCATGCAGAATTGGCTTCAGAACTTCGCCTACAGGGTGGAGGTCGGCGTGTGGATTTTCGTTTTATCCGCCACATTGTCCCTAGCCATCGCCCTGCTCACAGTCAGCTATCAGACCATCAAAGCCGCCACAGCCAATCCTGTCGATTCGCTCCGGTATGAATGAGAAATTTGCCATCGTGTCATTCTAGTCTCTTCTTTGTGCATAGCTCTCTGCAGACAATTCAAAAAATTGAAATAACCCAGGTCACTCCCACTCTTTAGGTGCATAATATTCACCCATATAAATACAATAAGAATCCCCTGCGGAAAAATTTTTTAATGAATCACTGGATTTAAAATACATATCGGTCAACCTTTTTGAGCTAAATTGCGTCTATAGTGTATAACAGTACGACATTATCGTATTATTGAGTACAGATATTAGAAGAGATTTAAATTGAAAATTTTATCGGTCAACGAGCAAATCTTTCTCATAGCCATATGGCGGCTCAAAGATGAGGCGTATGGCGTCAGGATCCGGAATAAGATCAAAGAGATGACCGGGAGGACATTCACCTTCGGCACTCTGTACAACACCCTGGATTACCTGGCAAAAAAAGATTATGTGACTTCCCGCAGGGTGCAAATCCTTAATCAAGCCGGAGGGAATAAGAGAGTCTACTACACCATCACCAAAGCCGGTCTTGAAGCCCTGCGCGAAGCCAGGGAACTCCAGGAAGCTCTCTGGAAAGGCATTAAAAAATATGCATTCTGAAAAAAAGAAATGAGATCATCCAAATTTCCTTCTCCTCCCCGCCTGGCGGTTTGGCTCGTAAAGCGCCTTGAACGGTATCAGACAGACCATGCCATAATCGATGACCTGCAGGAGGTTTTTGCGAGGATATGGAGAGAGCGGGGATATATTGTTGCCTGTCTCTGGTACTGGGGGCAGTGTTTGGATGCTGTTATCAAGGACGCTCTTTTTAACTTGAAATGGAGGTTTATCATGCTGAAAAACTATCTTAAAACTGCCTGGAGAAACCTGAAAAGGAACAAGGGTTACTCATTCATCAATATCGCTGGCCTAGCCGTGGGCATGGCGGCATTCATTTTGATCATGCTGTTTGTGCAGTATGAGCTGAGTTTTGACAGGCACTACGAAAATGCTGACAGAATATTCAGAATAGCCTTGAAGGCAGAATGGCTGGCAAATCCTAATGCAGTAGCTCTCATCCCTTTGGCTCCTGCGCTGATGGAAGAATATCCTGAGGTTATTTCGGCTGCCAGAATTTGGAGCTGGGGGGCACGGGGTGAAAGACTATTTTTACACGGGAAAAAGTATATTCAAGAAACACTTTATTATGCAGATCCTGAAACGTTCGATGTCTTCTCGATTCCCTTTGTCAAAGGCGATCCTAAAACTGCCCTGAATGATCCTTTTTCTATCGTTTTATCAAAAAGGCTGTCGCAGAAACATTTCGGAAATGAAAATCCCCTGGGAAAAGTGCTGACGCTAAAAGAAAGCAGTGATTGGGACTCAAGAGAGAACAATGATTATATCATTACCGGGATTTTTGAAAATATGCCTGAAAATTCCCATTTTGTCATGGATTTGATCGTGCCGTATAACAATCTTATTATATCCAACCGATTTAAAAGTTCATGGGAAGGTGGGAATAACGCCATCACTTATTTGCTCCTGGACAAGAGAGCCGATCCCAGAGATATGGAGAAGAAGATTTTCTCAATTTTAAAGAAGCATAGATTCATGAGTGATAAAACCGCAGATGATTCCAAAGAAAAATATTTTCTTCAGCCTTTGACGTCCATTCATCTGGATAACTCTATTATTTCTCATATTACCTCTAATTATGATGTCAAGTATATCTATCTTTATTCTTTGATCGCTTTTCTGATCCTTATTGTTGCCTGCATTAATTATATAAATTTGACAACGGCCCGCTCGATCAAACGCGGCAAAGAAGTGGGAATTCGTAAAGTCGTCGGTGCTAAGAAAACACAGTTGATAAAGCAGTTTTTAAGCGAATCCTTCATTCTCATTGTCATATCCCTGGCTGTGTCTATTATTCTCGTATGGCTGATCCTGCCTTATTACAACAGCATTACAGGAAGACCGCTGAATTTTAATCCTGTAGAAAACATACAGTTGTTCTTAGGCATTATATTGAGCGTAGTTTTTATGGGATTTATTTCCGGAAGTTATCCTGCTTTTTACATTTCTTCTATCAGGCCAGTCACCATTTTAAGCGGAAAATCCATGCGTGGGGCAAGGGGATTCAGTTTAAGAAATATCCTGGTCGTCGCCCAATTTTCGATAACGGCGATCTTGATAATCAGCACTCTGGTTGTTAAAAATCAACTCCATTTTATTCAAAACAAAAACATGGGCTTCAGTAAGGAACAAGTTATTGTCTCCAAAATTGAAGAAAACATGGAGCTGAGAAACAACATCGAAGCGGCAAAGGCAGAGTTGAGTAAAAACCCGAACATTCTGGCCGCCTGCTGCTCGGACAGTCTGCCGAATGATATACAATGGAGACCCGGCGGAAGAAACGAAGGGGGCCTCCCTGCAAAAAATCCCGGTGAGTTCGTTCCCATCTATATCGGCATTGTGGATTACGATTATATCGATGTGTTCGGGATTGAAATTGTGGAGGGCAGAAATTTTTCAAGGGATTTCCCTTCCGAAGCGGATGGAGCGGTACTGATCAATGAAACGGCGGCAAAAGCATGCCGATGGGATTCGCCGATCGGAAAAGAATTCAAAATCCGAAGCTGGGACGGCCGTACAGTCAAAATCGTCGGAATCATGAAGGATTTTCATTCCCATTCCCTTCATCAACCAATAAGCCCAGTATTGCTTGCGCTCAGCTCCTCATGGAAGACTTATATCTCCATCAAAATAAATACGGCCCATATACCAGAGACAATCGATTACATAGAAAAAACGCTGAAGGAATTCGCTCCGAATTATCCGTATGAATTTCAATTCTTTGACGAAATATTCGAAAGAGCTTATAAAACCGAACAAGAAATGGGAAATATTCTTAGCGCTTTTGCATTGTTGTCGATTTTTATCGGATGTTTGGGACTTTTCGGCCTGGCATCATTCGCCACCGAGCAGCGAACCAAAGAGATAGGGATAAGAAAAGTATTGGGTGCGTCAATTGAAAGCATCATGTCCCTTTTTTTGAAAGATATGACAAAGCGGGTGCTTATAGCTAACGTCATTACCTGGCCACTCGCTTATTTTGTTATGCATAAATGGTTACAGAATTTCGCCTATCGGATTTCTATCTACTGGTGGGTCTTCTTGCTGGCCGGTGCTTTGACATGTGGGATAGCTGTCTTAACAGTGTGTTACAAAGTCGTGCGGGCCGCCATTGCCAATCCGGTTGATTCACTGCGGTATGAATGAGATTTATGACCGTTTCACTTTTGTGTCTGCTCCAGTGTCCTTAGGGGGAAGATTCGGAAAACCGACTCTGCACTTTCCCCAATGCCAATCATTGTAGAACAGCCAGGCTATGTGCTTTCCAATGGTTAAGGCGGGACGAGAAACAGCGGTCTCTGCAAGATAAAAAATGTCAGATTTGGTGAAATCTTTTTAGGCGAAACAGCCCACTCCTTTTTAAAAGATCCACAGTGTCAGTTGTCTTTATTCTTTTTTCGCTTTGAGCGTACGGAATTTCAATTTCGGACGACAGCCTCTGTCAAATAGAGTAGATTGAGACCTACATGTTTAAAATGAACCTTATTCATTACTCAAGGAGGAATAACGAAAAATGAAAAGGACAAAAATCATCATCTCAATGTTCGTTTTTCTGGGTTTTGTGGTCTCGGCGGCTCTCCTGGCTGCGCCTGAGGAAAAACTCGACAAGACGTTCGCCAAAAAGGATGAAATCCGTTTCAAGCTCGTCCTGGGTGACTGCCAGCTGAAAAAGAGCAGTGACAGCCGGATTCATGTTCATCTGGTCTATTCCTACGAGCCTGACATGTCTTTTGAGCCCAGGATCGAAGAGAGAGGCGGCAGGCTTTATCTGGAAGAAAAGATACGGGGGAATAACCCCAAGGGTTACTCCACCTGGACGGTTGAAGTCCCCGACGACATCGAGATAGAGTTCAAGTCTGCCACCGGAAGCCTGACTGTCGAGGGTTTAAAGCTCGAGATCGACGGCAGTACCGGTACTGGCGATATCGTACTCAGCCAGGTCAAAGGAGAATTCGATCTCAACACCGGGACCGGAGAAGTTGAGGTTTCTGACTCCGAAGGCGAGTTCGATCTCAGCTCAGGCACGGGAAATGTAGAGTTCAAGAATTGTAAAGGAAATTTCGATGCCAGCAGCGGCACCGGCGATGTAATGGCAGAGGGACTGACCATCGAGTTTGATGGAGAGTTCAGCTCGGGTACAGGTGATGCGGAGGTGTCTTTTCCGGACGGAACGGATTTTGAACTCAGGATCAGCTCGGGAACCGACGATGCCATCCTCGACATGGACGGGAAGCAGATTAGAGGCTATTTTGAATTCACCTGTCATGCCCGCAGAGGCCGTATCGTCTGTCCGGTCAAGTTCGATAAAGAAGAAGAATATGAACAGAATGACCAGACATACCTCCGGAAATCCTTCACCCAGGGAAAAGTTATACCGAAGGTCTACATCAAGACCGGAACCGGCACCGCCAAACTGAAAAAATAAAAAAGTTCAGACATCACTGAATTGCCCCTTTCATTCGGCAGGTAAGAAGCGCTCTCTCTGATAATATCCAAAATCAGAGGCCAAAGGACCGCTTGAATGGGAGGGGCATGTTTCTGTTCTGCGCATCCCAGAATGATATCAACCTGGTAAAGAAAACAGCAGCGTGTCCTTAGCGATTACCGGTCATTTTTATCACGCATGGGGAGAAATCTCTTTTTAGACACAGGAAAATAAAGTCCTCCCGGAAAGATTTCTCAGCTTTTCTGTACCGCCCACAAAGCCAGCAAATTACTGAAAAATCAATTGGTTTCATAAAAACAGGGAGTTTTGAATTATTTAAATTATCTGGATTGTCTGTAGTGAACTGTACAACAGAGTGACACACCAGGTGACGCAGCTAAAATTTGACACCCATCTCATTCCTTGATACTCTTTTTTCAGCAACAAGGGTTAACAATGGCTATCAAGTGCCTCAAGGATTAGTTCGGGAATCGCCATGATACGCTTTTCTGCAGTAAATTCGGGGCTCAGACGAGAGACTCTGAGGAGAAGCATTTCCATACCCAAACGCTTGAAGCTCCTAGAGAAGAATTAATCACAGGCTTTACATTTAAGGGGGATATCAGATATTAAAGAGTTGAGCAGAAGGAAAATGGGAAGAATCTAAAAAGGAGGGTGTTATGGCTGGTCAAAAAGACTTGGAGTATACTTACACTCTCATCGACAAGATTTTTCGTTACAGTTTTGGCGAAATGGCGGACTTTAGTGGAGCGATGTATAACGGGAATTTTTCGTTGTCCCTTGAAGAGGCCCAGAGACAAAAACATGAGTTTATTGCTGAAAGTTTAAACATCAAAGAAGGCGCTAAAGTTCTCGACATGGGCTGTGGATGGGGGCCTCTTTTAAAGTTTATTGAGGAGAGGGGGGCAGAGGGTATTGGCGTGACGCTATCCACAGCCCAGGTTGAGGCCTGCATTAAGAATGGATTGAATGTGCATCTTATGGACTGCAGGACGATCCTGCCCACTGCGTTTGGTAAATTCGATGCAATTGTTTCATTGGGTGCATTTGAACATCATTGCTCCAAAGAAGAATGGAGACAAGGAAAACAAGACGAAATTTATAGTAATTTTTTCAAGGTTGTTTCTAACCTGTTGAATAAAGAAAAAAGGTTTTACCTGCAAACCATGACGTTTGGCAAAAATATGATTGACGCTGATGAGATTGATATGAATGCGGAAAAAGGCTCCGATGCGCACATATGCGCACTCGTACAAGGGGTGTTCCCTGGTTCTTGGCTGCCTTCTGGCAAAGAACAGATAATTGAAAGTGCTAAACCTTTTTTTAAATTGATATCCATCAGTAATGGCAGGCTGGATTATATAGAAACCCTCAAACAATGGGGAAAGAAATGGTGGGAATTTCGCTTCAGGAAATACCTGTTTTATTGTTCTTTGATCCCAAAATATCTCCTAAACAAGGATTTTCGAAATCGATTGGACTTATCTGGATTAGATCCCCATAGATTATGTTTTGAACGTGAAATCATGGACCACTTCAGATTTGTTTTTGAGAAAGTCTCGTAGGAGATGATCGTATAGTGTTAATCATTCTAAAAGTTGCCAACTCATGCTTTGCTTCAATAATTGGCACAGAAAATAATCGACACGGGATAGGGCTCCTTTTCATGCGGAATGGAAATACAGGCTCAGGTTAGCCATCGGGTAGCATTTTTAATGCGATTCCAATGAGAAGGCGAGGAGGTGGATGAGTCTTGGGTCACATAAATGCGAAAAAGAAGATTTGGGATGAGCTTCGCAAAAGGTTGGATCTCCATTCCGTGGGGCTGCCTCGCCATGCAACCATTGAGCGAATACTCGCCTTGCTTTTCACCAAGGATGAAGCTGAGCTTGCTACCGCTTTTCCTGTAACAACGTTCCAGTTAGAGGATCTGGTTTTAAAAACCGGACGTAAAGAAGCCGAGTTAATGCCCTTGCTGGATTCTATGGCATCCAAAGGACTTGTCTTAGAAATCGATCGTGATAACCGAAGGTATTATTGGCTTTCCGCGGCTTTTCCCGGTTTTTTTGAATACACCTTTATGCGGGTTCAAAAGGGATTTCCATACCATGAAATGGCAAAACTCATGGATGAATACTTTAGGAAAAGCGATTTTGCCAAGGAAATAGCAGGTATGAAAACCCAGCGCGCCCGGACGTTAGTCCGTCGCGATGCCCTCGGAGATGAACTTATCAGCGAGATTTTGCCTTACGAAACCGCACAGGGTTTGATTGAACAGGTCGATTACGGCAGTCTGCAGACTTGCTATTGCCGTCATAAGGCTGTACATCTGGGCAAAATGTGTTCTTTAGGGGCACCTGTGGATGATATCTGTATGAGTTTTGGAGTCACGGCCGATTTTCTCATTAAACGCGGTTTTGCTCGCCGCGCAGATAAAAACGAGTTGCTCCGAACGCTTGACCGCGCAGAAGAGTTGGGATTAGTTCATATAGCGGATAATTTCCGCGAGAATGTGGTTTTCATGTGTCACTGTTGCGGCTGTTGTTGCGAGCTTTTGAGGATGTTAAAAGAAAAACGTATCCTACACGGGGTTGCCCCTTCCCGGTTCGTGCCGTCAGTTGATGACCAGAAGTGTAGAGGATGCGGGACGTGTGAGGAGCGCTGTCAAATCAACGCCATTGAAGTCGGGTCCGAAGGGATAGCCATTATTAAAGAGGAATGGTGTATTGGCTGTGGAGTCTGCGTTGATTTTTGTCCTTCAGATGCGTTGCATTTTCAGTTGCGACACGAAACGATACTGCCGCCCCGGAATCTTCGTGCAATGACATTGAGAATTCTCAAAGAAAAGAAAGAACAGCAAGCCAAATAGTTTGCCTGAACGAGAATCAGCAGCGGGATTCATCCTAGCGAGAGTAAAGTCGCAACCATTGTCTGCGAAAAAAATGGAATGGATACGGCTGCCCTGCCCATTTCAGCGGATATGGAATTGAGCAAATCTTATTGTAGGGCGTTGGGTTTTAGGGATTATTCTCTATTTATGCTGATGTATTCTTTGGCTTAATATCACATCCACTTCATTCAAATCACTCTCAATTCCTAATTCTGTGAAGATGTTTCTGGCCTTTTCAAGATATTCTTCAGCACTAACGCCGTTCAGTTGATGAATTCTGCTTTTTTCCTCCAACATCCTTTTCCCGATTTCCGTATAGGTGCGGGAAAGTTCCGGCTGGGCATTCAGTTCTTCTCCATTTTTTATGCTTCTCTCCCACCATGTTATTGCTTTCTCTTGCTTTCCAAGGAGCCAGAAATACAGCCCCATTAATCTCAAGGCTTTTGTTTGTTCTGCCGCGAATTTCTTAGAATTTTTTAAATTTGCTTTTCCAAATTGAAGTGCTCTTTTGCGGTACTGCTTTATTTCTAATTTGTCTCCGGCATCTACGGCTTTCTCGAGTTTACAAAGGTTAAACAAAGCCTGACTTGCCAGATAGCTGCTGATCATAAGAGGGGATATTCGCTTTTCACGCAAAACAGATTCCTCTGCCTGCAGCAGCGAGCTTTCCGCACCGTCGATATCGTTTACAAGCATTTGCGCATTCGCCTTTATTCCCAGAAGATAAATCACGGTCAAGCGCTGCCCAATCCTGTCATTCAGATGGATCATTTTTTCGGTCTCATCCAGAACATCATGTAATCTCCCGCTTCTCAGAAGAAGTTTTGTATAATAATGGGATGTTCTCGCTTTATGGTATTCGTCCTCATAAAGATCCGCAATTTCCTTAAACTTATCACAGCATTTTTGTGATGTACTGAAATCCCCGAGTTCCGTTTTTATAAAAGACAGCATACCCGTATAGCCTGGGGCATGCCATGTTTCTCCTTTTAGCACCATGGTGTCTATTAATTTTTCGTCCAAATCCTGTTCTTTGCTCCAATCTCCGGCAAGATATTCACAAACCAATTTCCAAAAATTGTAAGCGAAAAGAGTTCTGTCATCACATTTATCTAAGTACGGTTTAAAGTAATCTAGTATTTTTATCCCGATTTTGAGTGAAACGCCTGAATATGAAAAAAGAGCACTGAATCCAGATAAGAAAGCCAATCCCTGTTCTATCCTTGTGAGATCGAACTTACCGACCCTCCTGAAAAGCCCTATAGCTTCTGTAAACATCCTGTGTGTATCTATGGAAATAAGTGCCATGACTTTTCTGTAACTTGTTTCCATGACGTCGTTTTCTCTTTTTCCAGGGATTTTTTTTCTCTTTTTCGAAGGAAAATTGATCTCCTTCATCATCCACAACAAGTCGATCAGGAGCCTAAAATGGGCTTTGATATCGCTCTTCGGTCTTTTAAGCCCCCAGTATTCTAATGCTTTGTCAAAATGCTCGACGGATTCAGCAAAATGACCTTTATAATAGAGGGCCATTCCAATTTTTTTTTGGAGGTCGGCAATCTTTTCTGGATCGGCTGCATCTCCGAATTTCCTCAGATAGAGCTCCATGGTATCCTGAAAATAATTCAGAGCTTCGTTTGATGCGGCTGCCTTCAATGCCTCTTCTCCTGCCTTGAGCAGATATTCCTCTGCCTTCTCCATTTCATCTCCCCGGCTGTAATGAAAGGCCAATATACCGTAAAACTCGGAGAGTCTTTTGCGAAATATGGATTCAAATGAACGAGCTATGTCAAGATGAAGTTGTTTTCTTTTTTTGATAAGGATGGAATCATAGACAGCATCCCGGGCAAGGGCATGCTTGAACAGGTATTCCAGCTCATTCATTCTCCACCGTTCTTTGATGAGCTGAACCTCTTTCAAATTTTCAAGCCTGTCATCAATTTCTTCGACAGCTCTGGCCACTTCCGCCAAGATCTTGTAGAAGAAATTTCTTCCGATCACAGATGCGACTTTCAGCAAGGATTTTGTCTGTTCATCCAGCTTGTCGACTCGTGCCATTATGACGTCATTAATGGTCTCGGGAATGACCACGGAATCGATTTTTTCAGTCACTTTGAAACGGCCGTTTTGCATTTCCACAACTCCGTCGTCGATAAAGGACCGGGCCACTTCTTCGATGAAAAAGGGATTCCCCTCAGCCCTCCGTCCGATGAGTTCTCTTATACTGATCGGAAGAGCCCCTACGTTGAGAAGATTCTCGATCAAGATTTCACATTGGTTGTCGTCCAGAGGCTCCAGATGAATATCAGCGGAATAGTCTTGATACCTGCTCCTTATGGTTCTTAAGATTCGTTCGCTCGTTTTATAATCCGGCCGCATCACATTTATAAAAAAGATGCCTCTTCTCTCTGTCAATCTATAAAGAGATTCAAGTAAATCGATAGAGGTTAAGTCAGCCCAATGAAGATCTTCGAGTACCAGAACCATGGGTTTGATGACCGCTGCCCTAGCAATGAGATCACGAATGTTTTTTAGGATGAGCTTTTCAAGGGAATCTCCCTCTATTCCTTTAATCCGGTCTGCATGCCTCCCCGTGAGTTTAATCCCCATCAGGGTCGCAATAAAAGGAAAAATCTCTGACACCTCATCCGGATACACACTCCTTATGAATTTTTCAATTTTCTGGGCGGAGGCGTCCGGCGGATCCTCTTCTTTTATCCTGGCCCAACTTTTCAGGATGTCTATAATAGGATGGAAACTCAGGTTTGCCCCTATGGATAAAGCCCTTCCTCTAAGCAGAGTAACTTTCTGCAGTTCATCTCTTTTACTCAGCTCTGCTATCAAGCGGGATTTTCCAATGCCCGCTTCTCCGATTACATTCACAATAGATCCTTTGCCGTTGATGACTTTGACTACGTGCGACAGGAGCATGGCCAGTTCTTTTTCCCTCCCCACCATCTCGGAGTAGATCATCCGTTCCGCTCCCAAGCGGGCTCTGTGCACTTTTTCCTTAACTGATAAAAGCTTGAATACAGCGACAGGTTCAGGCACGCCTTTGAGTGAGACAGGCTTTAAAGTTTCATATTCAAAATCATTTTGGGTATATCTGTGGATTAAAGGACCGACAAAGATGTCGTTCTTTGGACTGATATCTCTCAATTGTGAGGCTAAACTCACGGCCTCACCCATGAGAGAGATCCCTTTATCTGTGCTGCTGACGCCAGCTATTACTATGCCGGTGTTGATTCCGATATGGATATCGAGAGGAACCTTGAGATTCTCTTCCCTGTTGAACCGATCCAGAGTGTTCCGTAATTCTATGGCTGCATTTATCGCCTTTTTTGGCGCTTCCTCTATGGCCTGGGGGACGCCAAAAGAGGCAATGAAACTCCCGCCAGTAATCTCCCCGACCTGGCTTCCGTATTTCTGGATGATAGAATCAAACATCGCAAGACAACGATTGATCACTAAAGCTGCCTCTTCTGTTCCAAGATTCTCCTGAACTTCCGAATAACCAAGTATCTCGCCGCTGAGTATAGTCGCCTGCCGCCTTTCCGTTTCCCTCTTTACACCCGGCTTTTTCTTAGCCGCGAGGTCTTCCTTTTTCTTCTGCAGAGACCTCTTAAGCTTGGACAGGTCTGAAAGGAGACGGTCTGCAGATTGATAACGTCTCTCTGGCTCTTTCCGCAGACACTTCAAGATAATTCGTTCCGCTTCCTCCGGAAGATCTTCCCTCAAATCCAGGGGAGGCAATGGAGTTTTGTGGATGATCGCTGAAAGCATCGATTGTTTATCTTTTTCTTGGAACGGAAGATGCCCTATGAGCAGTTCATAAAAAACCACTCCCAGGGACCACAGGTCTGTGCGGTGGTCCAATCTTTCTCCTTTAGCCTGCTCGGGAGACATGTATGCAGGTGTCCCTGTAATGGTTCCTTTTGGAGTCAGCTTCGCCTCGCTGGCGAGTTTGGCTAGGCCAAAATCGACAATCTTTATGACGCGATCACTTGTTTCAATGATGTTGGCTGGCTTGATATCTTGATGAACTATCCCCTTGCCGTGTGCCTTGGACAGTCCCTGAGCTACCTGGAGAATTATCTCTAGCGTCTCATCTAAGGGGAGAGGTCCCCTCAGGATCTTTTTTTTAAGCGTCTCTCCTTCATAGTAGGCCATGGAGATATACATCTGGTCATCCTCGGTATCATCGATCTCATGGATTGTGCATATATTCTGATGGTCGAGAACTGAGGCAGTCTGTGCTTCCTGGATAAAATCCAGCTTGGCGTTTTTGTGGCTGCTGAGTTCAGGAGGCAAAAACTTGAGAGCAACAAATCGCTTAAGTTTATTATCTTTGGCTTTATACACTGTTCCCATACCACCGCTGCCGATCTTTTCAACAATTTCATACCGACCAGCAAAAGTTGTTCCTGGCTGAAATTCCTTTCTGGGGAGAAAAACGGTTTCAGCATCGACGGTTAAGGTTTCATGAGAATAAGTCAGCGGAGTTGTACATTTGATGCAGAACCGAGAATCCTCCGGATTTGGAGTATTGCAATGAGGGCACCGCATGTTAGATATTCACCCCCTCTCAACGCTAATTAAAATAACAACCTATAAAATAATAGTCAACCCATT
>Ga0209427_10003562_pt1 | contig 18231 bp, 21 predicted proteins | sample DeeMarSWOR136_30_FD_187465 | JGI IMG/M metagenome (GOLD analysis project Ga0209427, IMG submission 187465) | Marine sediment microbial communities from White Oak River estuary, North Carolina - WOR-1-36_30 (SPAdes) (version 2) | ecosystem: Environmental > Aquatic > Marine > Intertidal zone >...
TCCTCATCTGATACATGTGTAGCTGACAAGCGTAAATTGACGATGCGTGATGCCGTAAATGATTGATTAGAAACTGGAAATCCTAGATCTTATTAATCTTTTTGAGCTGTTTTTTATACATCTCGACAATTTCACCTGTATTTGTGGCATCTTGGGCAGATTTGTCAACTCTGTAGTTTCCAGTGAATCTTGGAAACCTTATGGCCAGTCCGCTCCCCCTACGTATGACATCCATAGCACATGTATGTATGGGACTAAGAGTTATTTCGGCACCAAAGACTTCGATCACGACAACAGGTTCAAACCAAACGTCAGCCTCAAGCAATGACTGGACACGCGGATGTCTATGTGAAATAACGTGTTTCTCCATCGTCTTTGGTAACGCTTCTAGATCCTCGTCAGTGAAGCCTGTTCCACATTTTGTTAGAGTTTCAAAAACGTCATTATTGGAGTTGTAAGCTGCCAGCAGTAACGCTCCATAAGTTCCGGCTCGTTTTCCTCTGCCATGAAAAGCGCCAACTACCGCTAAATCCACGGTGTCAGTCATTTCGCTTTTGTAGTCCCGCTTATATTTGATCCAAAGCCAACCTCTAGCCCCAGCTTGGTATACGGAACCTCTTGCAACGGATTTGCAGACTAAGCCTTCACAGCCGTTTTCTATGGCTTCAAGAAAGAAATTTTCCAGTTCTTTCACATTGCCTGTGACTACGTATTTGGCAATTTTCACTCTATCGCTTTCTTCTATCGCTTCTTCAAGTGCTCGACGCCTAATGGGATACGGGTTCAGAGTCAGGTCTTTACCATCAACATAGAGTGTATCAAACATGAATAGAGAAACAGGATATTCCTCCATGGCTTCTTCAATTCCGTATTTGCGTCTACGATGCATCAATTCTTGGAAAGGTTTCATCTCACCTGTGTCAGGGTCTATGGCTACGCATTCAGCTTCTAAGATGACATCTTTTGCTTTCACATCCTTCTTAAGAAGCTTAACTGCATCCGGATACTGACCTGAAATGTTTTCTAAGCGTCTGGAAAAAAGGGCAACCTCCTCACCTTTTTTGTGGGCTTGTATTCTCTCGCCATCATACTTGTATTCGGCCATGCATTTTCCTCCGAGCTTTTCAAGTATCTCCTCTGATGAAGAAAGCCTTTCACACAACATAGGTCTGATGGGTTCGCCGACAGATATCTTAAATCTCTTGACGCCTTCTAGTCCTTTCTCAGCAACTATTCTTGCGACTTTTCCCAGGTCTGAGGAAACGTTGTAGGCGCGCTCCAAATATCCGCGGTTTTCCTTTCCCCCACCGTAGGCCATTGCCAGAGCGTCGAGAACAGTCATGTCCGCGATGCCTAAGCGAAGGTTTCCAGTAACCGTTCGCATAATGTATTTAGCTTCATTGGGAACTGCATCAGCCAAAAGCCCAGCCAAAAGCGCCATTTTAAGGTCAACTGCACCGGAACCTGAAACTTTAGCCATCTTGTCGAGTGTTCCGTAGACTCTTTGAACGGTTAAGGATTGTTGAAAAAAGGTTACTTGTTTTTTATCAGCTATAAATTTCTGGGCCGCCTCTCCAATGTCTCCTGTCTTTTTTAGGTTTTCTTCAATTTTGCTTTCCCTTACTCCAGAAGCCCTGGCAAGGGCTTTTATTGCAAGTTTCTCAGCTACGCCTATTTCAAGACCAACAAAGTCTGGGTGAATTTTGCCCTGCGTTAGATATACTACTTTATCGATTATTTCTTTTGGCGTGTTTTTCAGAAGGTCAACCAAGAGGTCTGTCATTTCCAACCTTTTTGTTGTTGCCTCAATCTTTTCGTAAGCTTCAGCAATTACGGCGTATTTCACTATTAGACCCCATCAGTACAATGCAGATGCGAAGATATTAAAATTTCATTTTGTCAAGCTTCATCAGCAAACTTGGAAGTTTTTCAATGGCTGATTTATCCACATAAGCTTCCCTAAAATGTTTCGTGATAAACTATTAGAATTAATGGTCTTCTACTCCACGGTGCAGGAGTCTCGCAGGATAATCAACTGGAATTATAGCCACCGATCTTACTCCAGCGCGCGCGAGCGAAGGCATCATCGAACAAGCTGAAACTGTTAGAGTACAGAGAAAAAGCGAAATCATAATTCATTATGTCAATGAAAATTTCGAAGAGATATGAGAAGGAGATAATGTTAGAGAGATTATCAACAGGGTATGTTTACAAAAGCCTTAAGTCATGTCATGCTTCATTTCATTTAGGATGATGAAGCAGAGAGTCAATAGAGCTCTTGGCAGTGATATGACTCGACGGGCGAACTGACAACTTCTTATGCGGAAAACTTATGAGCTAAAAAACACGAGTGAGAAGAGGAAAGCCACGCCAAGACTCGCGAAAACAGAACGAAAACCGAATGTAAGCGGAAAGAACGGACTTGCCTAAACCTAAAATCACTGAAGCATTAGACAGACTTTCATCGAAAACATCAATAAAGAACACTATCTACATGCTTTCGATAATCATATTTTTCGCGTTGATTCTGCTTCCGCCGATTCTAGGCATAATCATTAAATGGGGTTCGATACAAGACGTGTTCAACCAGCCAGAACTCTTGTCAGCAGCCTTAAATGCTGTTGCCGCATCCTTTGCGGTTGCTTTCTTCGTTTCCTCTATAGATGTTGTTGCTGGTGTGCCTACAGCATGGATGATTACCAGGGGAAAATCGAAATGGCTGAATGTTTTAGATACTCTTTCAGATATTCCCTTCATAGTACCAACTGCCACGCTTGGCTATTCACTGCTTCTTTTCTGGAGTGAACCTCAAGGATTATCATCACTTTTTGGAGTTTCATTCATTTCGCCTGGGTGGCTCCTCGTAGTGCTACTTCATTTCACTTTTTCATTTCCCGTAGTAGTTAGGACGATGGTTGGTGCACTGCTTGATTACAAACTGGAATACGAACAAGCAGCAAGAACTTTAGGCGCAGCACCGCTGACAGCGGACAGAACCGTCACGTTTCCCATATTAAAACACTCTTTGATAGCCTCATTCACTCTAGCTTTTGCAAGATCACTTTCAGAGACAGGTGCAACGATGATAGTTGCAGGGGCATTCGTCCACGGTCCAATATTTATCAAGAACCACATTGGCGAATCTGGAGCTCTTGTCTTCGTTAGCTCCATACTGATAGTACTTTCCAGCCTAATATTTGTAACAATCAAGTTATTGGGATCCAGACTCAAAATGCCTGTTAGGAAAGTTTGGCCTGTGACAGAAAGAAAATTAAGCAGTTCAATAATTGCATCTTCCAGAAACGGTATAACGCTTTTAATATTCTTCATCATAGTGCTTATTCCATCTCTTTTCGTCGCTCTTCCGGCGTTTGAAGCTGTTTTCACAGGTGTTTTGCCTAAAGCCTTAGGTGGACTGGGTGTTTGGGCAGATTATTGGCAAAGCATAACCCTGTCCTATTCCGTGGGAATTGTTGCTACATTAATCAACATAGTTGTTGGCTTGCCTATGGCAATCATAATAGCAAGAAGAAAAGTTGGAAAGGGCCCTTCAACACTCTTAGACACGCTCGTCAATATTCCAATAATTGTCCCTTCAGTTGCTTTGGGGGCTTCCCTTGCCATTTTCTGGAAGGAAAATTTCTCATTCATACCGGAAATTTGGCTGCTCATCTTTGCGCACCTTTCCATCACTTACCCCTATTTTGTAAGGGCGATGTCAGCTGCCATAGAGAGAATAAGCATAGAATTGGAGGAAGCCGCAAGAACGCTGGGGGCAAGACCTTTGGGTGTATTTAGGACGATAATTTTTCCCTTGACAAAATATTCTATGCTTTCGGGTGCAATCATGGTATTCACAAGAAGTGTAAGCGAAACAGGAGCCACGTTAGTAGTGAGCAACCTTAAAACAGCCCCAGTTTTACTGGCGAGATACTGGGTGATACCATACATGGAAAATCCCAATACTGCACCGGTGACGAGAGCGGAAATTGGTTTGGGATGCGGGTTCCTTATACTGCTATCTTTCATAACATTGCTAGTTTTAAGATTAGTTACTAGAGGGAAGGAGGGATACTAGTATGCTTAATATACCGCTTGATCATTACGCATTAACTCTACATAGACTGAGAACGAGAGGTGGCTAATGCAAAATGCCTGATGTCCGGCTGGTGAACGTGAAGAAAAGGTATGGAAAAATAATAGCTGTGGATGGTATCAGTCTTCACATTTATGATAAGGAATATTTCTCTTTGCTTGGTCCGAGCGGATGTGGAAAGACAACATTGCTCAGGCTTATTGCAGGATTAACTCAGCCGGATGAAGGTGAAATCTACATTGGAGACAAGCTTGTTAACGATGTCCCACCGGAGGATAGGGATATAGGGTTTGTCTTCCAGACTTTTGCCTTGTTTCCACACATGAACACTTGGGACAACGTGATCTATGGCCCGAGAGTGAAAGGTTTCAACATGGAAAAGGCAGACACGATAGGACATGAAGTACTCGAAATGGTTAGGCTGCATGAACGCTTGGACGCTTTTCCAAACGAGCTAAGCGGCGGAATGATGCAAAGGGTAGCCGTGGCAAGGGCTCTTGCTGCAGAGGCCAAAATACTACTTCTGGATGAACCTTTGGGACAGCTAGATGCGAAGGTAAGAAATGAGCTGAGATATGAAATAAGACGGATGGTGAGGGATTTAGACCTGACAGCTATACACGTAACTCATGATCAATCCGAAGCCATGGCGATTTCAGATAGAATAGCCGTCATTAAAAAGGGAAAAGTTTTGCAGGTTGGAACCCCGGAGGAGCTTTACATGAATCCGAAAAGCATCTTTGTAGCTCACTTTATAGGTGAATCAAACTTTTTGGAAGGATATGTTTCAAGCATAAGTAGTAAAGGCGCCATAATAGAACTCCGTGGCGGGATAAAAGTTCAAACCGTGAATAAAGCTGCAAAAAAGGGTGAAAGGATAGTTTTAGCCGTAAGACCAGAGACATTCGTTGTCAAAAAAGGAACAAAAAAAGACAAAAGCACTATTTTAGGAACGATAGAAAAAGTGACCTTCGAAGGAACGAACATGCGGTATGAGATCAGACTTGAAAATCAAGGTTTGATTGTGATTGTTAGACCTTCCATGATTGGAGAATGGTTTGATATAGGCGAAAAAGTCACCTTAAAATTTCTACCGGAAAAGGCACACGTTTTTGTGTATCCAGAAGCAGGTTTAAGAGAGGAAATAGTAGTTGAGTGAATTAATAAAATGGTTTGAGAAACGAAGAGAAACAAAAGCGTTAGCAATGATACAACGACACCTAGCCCTAACAACAGGAATAGTTGAAGACTTGGAAAAGGCAGTAAGTGCAGTCGTAAGAAAAGACGAAAAAGAAATGCGGAGATGCACCGAAAGAATAGCAAGCGGCGAAAAAGAAGCAGACGGATTACGGAGAAAAGTTATGGATGAAATATCAAGGGGAGAACTTTCGCCAGTGGACAGAGTAGACTTAATGGACCTTGTAAAAAGAGTAGATATGGTTGCAGACTGGAGTAGAGAATCAACACGAGTCTTGGGAGCTCTACCAATAGAGCATGTGCCCGGTTCAATTAAAGATGAATTCATAGAAATGGTTCAGAGCGTCAAAGAATGCGCAATTTCCCTTCAAAAATGCGTTAACAAAATGATGACAAGACCTGAAGAAGCTCTTCAGGCCGCAGATTTCGTAGAAAGAGAAGAGGAAAAGGTTGATGACATACATGAAAAAGCCCGAATTCTAATGGGAAAAGAAGACTTGCCGAGGGCTGGAGTAGCTGTTCTAGTGAGCCAGCTTTTCGAAGCCCTAGAAATGATTGCAGACTCATGTGAAGATGCATGCGACCAAGTAAGAGTTATAATGGTTCGAAAATAGGGATCAGCCATGACAGAAATAAGAGTTGACATATCTGAATTAAAAAGTGAAGGCAGCGACACAATCAAAGAATTGGCAGAATTTTTAGAAGAAAAGACGAAAGCCGAAGTTGAAACAGCAACAAACGAAATAATGTTAAAAGGCGAAGAGAAAAATATTTCCAAAAAATACTTACGAGTGCTTCTACGGAAGTTTCTACACAGAATCGAATTAAGAGATTATTTTAGAGTGATAGGTGGCGGAGAAAACATTTTGATAGTCAAAGAGAGAAGAATTGCTGAGGAGTAAACTATTTCTTTTTAAGCGCTTCACGTTTCTTTCTAGCGAACTCCTTTTGAACTTTGAGTATGTAATGTCTTGCTATGTAAGCATTCTTATAAGCGTCTAACAGCTTCTCGTTTTTGATACACTTTTCAGTATCGTTAAGCAGATCTTGCACTGTAGCCAGAGTCGGACCCAATTCGTTTTTTTTGAGTTTTGGATTAAGCTTCCATTTTGACTTGTCGGCTTCATCTTTGAATGTTATTGAGAACAGGAATAGTACGTATTCTAGTTCTGCTGCCACATGCCAAATGCTATCCGCAAGTGAGTTTTCATCCTTTCTATCCAATGCCGGCATTGAATTATCCAAATAACCTATGGCAGATTTCAAAGCCTTCAATATTTTTCTGTCAGCTGCCATTGTCCCAACTCATTTTTAGCACATTAATAACCGCTTTTCCTTTTTACTGTTTCGTTACACTCGCATGTTTCATCTCTTCTCTTTGGCAATGAAAAAGCGCGCGCAGATAACGCAGGAAACGTTTGCTATAGGAACTTTATTAAACATTACAGTTGCAAGTCTGTTTTCCTGGTGCTTCTACAAATCATACATTTCAAGATTGAGTCAACGCAATGACTTAGTATAACTCTTCACGGTAAAAAAAAGACTTGTCATTGTTGCTCAATTGAAACTTTGCTTGTACTCGCTTCTTTCTCAAGCCTTATCACATGTTCAGCCTTTTCTGCGAAGGCTTCGCTGTGTGTAACCGCTATTATCTGTTCTATAGCTTTGAAGCGTGATATCGCCTCTGCTAGACGGTCTATTGAGCCGTCCTCCCTTCCAAGGCTTTCGGTTGGTTCATCGAGTAAGAGCATGCTTAATCCGTGGCCTGTTCTAGACTGCATAATTAACTGGCCTAGTCCGAGGCGGTATGCAAAAGCAAGCAATGTTCTTTCACCGCCTGACAGATTTAAGACCTCTCGTTCAACACCGCCTTCAGTTTTCACATATGGTGTATAAGTCTCGTCAATTAAGACGTTCATCAGAGGCCCTTCTCCACCCATTAGGCTGTCAAGAACTTGCTGTACAAAGTTTCTTAGAACTTTCACAAATTCACTTCGCAACTTAGGCTGAATACTTCTGTAAGCATCACGTACTCCACCGATAATCTCAACAACCCTTACGATTTTCTCCATGCGCTCAATCTTCTGTTGAGCTTGGTCAATTCTCTCTTTTGTCTGATCTAGACGCTCAATAATGTCTTTTCTACGGTTTTTCTTAGTTCTTAACTCTGATTCTAACAGATAGTATTGTCTGAAGGCTTGTTCTCTCTGAATTCGTGCGGCTTCCAGATCAGACACGTCGAATTTGCTTATTTCTGTCCGCACTTCCCCAAGTTGCGCACGCAATTTTTTCTCTAGCTTTTGTTTTTCCCCAAACTCTTTTGAAAGTTCAGCTAATGTTTGAGATTCCTCGTTTATGCGGGTTTTTAACTCTTCAATTCTTGGAGCAAGAATTTGCAATGTTGAAAATGTGGTGTTCGCCTTGGTCTTTAATTTTTGTAGTTCTTCGATGTCGCGTTTAAGCTGGCTCATGGTTTTTTGTCGTTCAGCATTTTCTTCTTCTATTCTTTGCATTAAGTCGTTTCTGTATTCTGTGGTTAAGGTCTGGAGACAGAGCGGACAACGATTTTGAGCAGAGAGGGAAGAAATTCTTTTCTTGTTCGTTTGGATGCTTCTAAGGGCTCCTTCTTGTTCACCTTTCAAGCTGACGATCTGGTCATCAAACGCTGTTACGTGTCGCCTTAAGGCTTCGATCGGCTGATCCGGTGAAATTCCAAATTCATCAAACTCAGCCTTATAAGATTCCATCTGCATTTCTATTTTGCTCAACCGTTGCTTAAAATTCTCAACAGCAACTTTTTTCTCTTCTATTCTCTCAGCCAAAGAAGCAGAGGCATCCTCCACATTAGTCAGGTTTGCTTGCACCTGAGCCTCTTTATGTTTGAGCGCTTCCGTGAGGGTTTTTACCTCTTCCAGCTTTTTAAGCTTCAAATCAGCCGTTTCTAGGGCTTTTTTTGTTTTGTCCAGCTTTTTCGCCATGTCTTGCAGTTCAATTTCGATGAGTGAAAATTCCTCGGCTGTACTGTTATAATCATTGTTTAGTTTTTCCATCCCAACAACGTCTGGGTCCTTTTCGTAGGCTCTTCTTTCTCCTTCGTATTCACGTTGGTATCCGGCGAGGTTGCTCCAAGCCTTTTCGTAATCTGATAAACCAAACAATTCGTCTAAGCGTTTTTGCCTTTCTCTTGGCCTAGCATCCAAAAGTTCCTTCAAGCGTTCTTGTCTAACCCAGATAATCTCACGGAAAAGCTCCTTATCCAAACCCGCTATTGCTTCGAGTTGCTCAGCCACGGCGTCAGCTTTCACACTTGCTATCAAGTTTTCATCTTGGAAAAGTTTAAGCTCATCGAAATCTTGGCCTATGCCTTTGCCACGCCTCTTCAGGCCACGCAACACTTTGTAGCTTTTCCCATTTTGAACGAATTGAAGTGTAACTTTTCCTTTGTCAGCGTTTTCACGAAGCAAGTAATCGTAGCTTCTGCTAAGGGGTTCTCCAAACAGGGCAAAGTCTATAGCGTACAACATGCTGGATTTTCCACAGCCCAACCCACCAACGAGACAGTTGAAGCCTTTTGCAAAAGGCACTGTTGATTTTATGTGAGAACGGATGTTTTCTAATTGAATAATTTCAATTATCATTTCAGAAGCTCCTCTAAGGTTTGCTTCACTTTCTCTTCCTCTTTTTTGGTCAACGGTTCAATTAGGCTGACTGCTACGCGGGTTATTTTTTCAGCTTCGTCATGAGTGTAACGTTCAGAAAAAATTTGCAAGAAGTATTCGAAAGCCTTCGTTTTCAAATCCTTGAACTCGGATTCGAATATTGAACGAACAATCTCCTCTGAGACTTCAGTTTCACGCAACGAAATAACAGGATGCACAAGCAAAGCTTTTTCTGCAGCATTTCTGACCTGAGCAACATCCACTTCTGCACGACTTGCCTCAGCAGGCAAAACCCCTTTCAATACAGGGATTATTATTGCACCGTTTTCATCGGCCCCCTTCACAAGTTGAACAGTTAACTCTGTGATTTTCGAAGGAGTTACACCAGTGAAGTCTTGTTCCAAGACAACAAATTTGCGTGGAGACTCCAACCTTATAAACTGTGGTGAAGCCGTTCCCTTCTCATCCACTTCAACGTAATAGAAGCCCTTTTCAATTTTAGCCTCATCATAGTTGACGTTTTCCGTGCTTCCACTGTAGAGCAGCAGCCCAGCTTTAAACTTCTCCTTGTAAGGTGTGTGCACATGCCCAGCAGCATAGTAGTTGAAGTCATCCGGTATCAGCTCTGGAGGAGCTTCGGCCTCCATGCCCGGCGGCTTAATGCTTGGGATGTCTAAAGCCATGTGAAAGACGAAAATGTTGAATAAGTCAGGGTCTGGTGTTGGTTTGTTTTGTTCCATGAAAACTGGAAGCAGCTCCTCAGTTTTGCGTCTAGTTCTGAAGTTAGGCACGCCGTAGACGTAACAGCAGCCTTTTTTCCGCCAGCAGGCACCCTTATGTCTAGGCAAGTAGTAAAGCAGATCAGCACTATCTAAAGGATTCAAAATGGTGCCAGTTACAATGTTAGGCGCTGAATCATGCGAACCGTCAACAGCTAAGACTGGAATTCCAGCCTCACGCAAGCGACCAAAGTTTCTGATAGCATTTTCTAACGTGATGTTTGATGGACGAGCATGATGAAATAAATCTCCGGCAATGATCATGAAATCAGGCTTCAACTCAACGGTTTTGTCAACCAATTCTTGAAAAGACCTATCAAAGTCTTCACGCCTAGCCTCTAGGCTGTATTGCGAGTAACCCAGATGCAAATCCGCAGCATGAACAAAACTGAAAGACTTCAAACTTTTCTCTCCCCGTTAATCAAACTGCTAACTCTTAGATTTAGCTTAAGCATCGCTGCTTTAAGTATTTAGCACTTCCATGCGTACACGAAGTTTTCTGTCAAACCAGAGAGAAACATATAAACAGCAAAATAGAAACATTCTACTATTCAAAGGCGCTCCAACATGAAATGCCAAAAATGCGGGAAGGAGGATTTCCTACCCTTTATATGTCCATATTGCAGAGGCTATTTCTGTTCGGAGCATCGCTTACCAGAAAACCACGATTGCCCAAGAATAGAACTGGCGAGAGCGCCAAAGAAAGAAACAAAACCGATAGTTGTTCAAAAACAAAAACCGTACGAATACACGATAACCTACTCACCGAGACCTCCATCCAAAATATTCTGGTTCAGCCGAAGAGAAGTCAAACACCTAACACTTGGAGCACTTCTCGTCATGGGGGTGGGCCTATCCTTCATCCCACAGATTCTAGATCTATCGGTGCTGACGAGACCAGAAATCTTACTTAGCCTCGCAATAATCTTGACATTTTCATTTCTCCTCCACGAAATCGCGCACAAACTATCAGCACAACGCTACGGACTGTGGGCTGAGTTCCGATTAACCCTCATCGGAGCGCTCCTAACCCTCCTTTCAATGCTCCCATTCCCATTCTTCAAAATAATATCCCCAGGAGCCGTAATGATTGCAGGAGCAATAACGAAGAAAAAAGCTGGAAAGACCGCTCTCGCCGGACCCCTAACGAACATCACGCTTTCAACAATATTCACTGCAACGGCTATAGGCGCGTCAAGTACGATCTATATGATCGCGGTTTCCGGTGCATGGATCAACGCCATCATAGCTCTGTTCAATCTCATCCCATTCGGCATAATGGACGGATTGAAGGTTTTCCGATGGAACAAGGCAGTATGGGCGTTAGCCTTCACAGCAAGCCTAGTTCTCACAATAGTCTGTTACATTTATATCCTGTAGATGCAAAACACAACAGAATTTACACAATCAGCTGTTCTCAAAGAAGTTCTATAGTAACATGCACTTCTTCTGGAACGCGAATACGCATGATACGGCGCATAACACGCTCTTCAGAATCAATCTCTATGACACGCTTATGAATACGCATCTCCCACCTATCCCATGTTGCGGTTCCCTCACCACAAGGCGACTTCAGAACAGGAACCCTCAGTCTTTTAGTGGGCAATGGAACCGGACCAGTCATTCTAACTCCCGTTTTCTGGGCGATGGCCTTCAGTTCTTCGCACACTTCTTCCAGTTTCTGATAATCTGTGCTTGTCAACCGTATTCGTGCCTTTCTAACCATCAGTGATTACTCCAACAATATTAGCCTCTTAGCTGACTTGAGTATTTACCTTAGACACTTAAGCATAAATAAAAACCTATCGAAACAAGAGCTATAACAAGCATTACATGTATTGGCAAGGATGAGATTGGAAAAGATAAAGCTGAAAGTGAAGGGAATACTTCTAGACTTAGACGGCACAATAGTTGACTCAAGAAAAGCATATTTGGAAGCGGCAAAGGCAGCCTTCGCAGCAATAGGACGAAAAACAGTTGACACAAAAATAGCCATGGAAGTTCCAAGAAGACTTGAACAAAACCTTTCAATAAGCAACATAATAAAAGGAAGAGACTCACAGAAATTTCTAGATGTATACCTTAAGGCATACTATCAGGTAACGTCGCTAAAAGCAAAACCGATGCCTAACGTTTCAGAAACATTGAAAAAACTTTCGCAAAAGACGAAGCTAGCATTGATTACAATGCGTCATGTTCCAAAAGAAAAAGTAATCAAAGAACTGCAGAAATTTGGCTTAGCTGAGTATTTCCAGCTTGTGATAACAGCATTAGATACGCAGTATCCGAAGCCCTCGCCAGAAGCCCTGATAAAATGTGCCAAGCGGCTAGGCATTCAAGTGAGCCAATGTGCAGTTGTGGGAGATTCCGTCGCAGATACAAGGGCTGGAAAAACCGCTGGAATGAAAACAATTGCAGTTCTGTCTGGAATCTTCACGAAAGAGGAGCTGGAAAAGGAGAAACCGGATTTAATTCTAAAAAGCATCAACGAACTCCCAGATTTTCTTGAATATGCTGGAAATTAGGCTTTAGAATATTTCTGAACGAGTAATATAGCTGAAAATTATTTAAAAATGTTATAGAAGCTACCATAAATAAAGTTTAATTAAAACCTCAGCGTTTAGTTTCAGATGGAGAAGGCTCCGAAGCTGGAATAAAACGATGAACTTCATAGAAATACTGTTGTCAGAAAAACTGAAAAACAAAAATCCAATGCTGGAAGTTTTCGGTTCAGACCACAAAGTGCTCCAGATCGTGTGCCAAGACTTAACAAACTACCTTAAGGTCCACTGGAACCTTGTAGGAAAAGAGGCAAATGAGTGCGAAATTGTAGACAAGCTGGAAAAATTCTATAATGAAAACCCAAAGGAACTTGAAGAATTCATAGATTTATGGACTGGGATATGGCTAAATAAATGGAAGCAAAGGGTGAAACTGTTAATAGGCAATCAGGAATCTCAAAGATGGAACAAAGTCACAAGAACCCTTAAAAACGCGGAACCTTTATGGAGAAGACTTAAAAACCGCCGGGAAATGCAAGAAGTAGTGGTTTCCACACTCATAAAGAATGGAGAAATCTGCGGTACATCAATTCTAGCGGACAACCTCTTAAAAATGGAGTTAGGCAAAAACAAGAAAAACTCCGTCAAAGAGGAAGAGCGAGTTTTAAACGTTACGAATAATACGTTAAGGAAGGCTAGGGACCTGACTCGAAGCAGGGGACCCCTAATTTATGTCAAAATTGACAAGGGCTATTATCAATTGTCACAATAAAGCAGCAAACATCTAGCGAATTCTTTCTCTACGGAGATTTTTGGTTCCCCACGTATATCTCTTCATAGCGGTCGTTTTCCCATAGCCACATGCAGAACATCGCTTCTTTGAAACGTTATATGCTCTTCTCCCACATCTTCTACAACGTATATGAAGAGTCTTTCCGGCACGTTTGCCAAAGGATGGTGTCCCCTTCCCCAACATCATCACCTCGGCGGAGGTGAAATGAGAACAACGTTGTCTCCACGAACTATTATCAATCCCAGCTTCTTCACTTTCTCAATGTTTGTTGTATCTTCAGTTTCTTCTAGAACCAAGTTCAGATGCTGGTCAAATCCTTTTAATCTTCCGCGCAGACTTTTTCCACCTTTCAATCTCACGAGCACTGTTTTTCCAAGGTTCTGCTCAAGGATTTCAGTTGTCATCTCGCTCATCTTTTAACCCTCGGACTACACGTTTATGTTTTTTATACTTAAACCTTAACTTCTGCATTTAAACCTTAACCTTTTAACAGTTAAATCTTTTGGGACGTCTGAATACGAGTGCAGTTTATTTCGTCTAATTTTTGAAAGCCGCGCGCGCCTATCGCGCGCGGGGTATGGGTCATTGACCGTCAGTAACTTTGAAATACACCACTATTTTCACATGAGGAGAGAGGAACGATCTTTGCATAATGAAGACAAGATTAAGAAAGAATGGAATTGTGCGGCGGAATCTTGGGTGGACTTTGTTAGAACAGGTAAGGATTACTATAGAGATGGACTTAATAATCCTGCAACCTTTAAGCTGATTGGGGATTTGAAGAGCCTAGTTGTGCTTGACCTAGCCTGTGGAGAAGGTTACAATACAAGAATCCTAGCAAAGAAAGGCGCCAAGGTAACAGGAGTAGACTTTTCAGAGAAACTGATAAGATTCGCAAAACAGAGAGAAGATATGGACAAACTGGGCATTTGCTACGAGCTTATAGACGCGGCAAAACTTGTTAAGTTTCCAAGTAGCTACTTCGATCTAGTAACTTGTTTTATGTCTCTTCAAGATATCAGGGACTTCAAGAAAGCAGTATCTGAAGTGGCAAGGGTTCTCAAGGAGGGTGGTCGATTTATCTTCTCTATACCTCATCCATGTTTTGAAAAGATACGGTTGAACAAACATGAGGGAAAGATAAGTGCTACAGAAAGATACTTTGGAGCCATGGAGTACACCATTAACTGGAACATGAAAAGACTGACAAAGCACTTCAAAACAACATCCTTCCATAGAACACTAACAGACTATTTTAACGCTCTCTACAGGAGCAAACTATTAGTGAGAAGATTTGTTGAGCCAAGACCAAAACAAACCGAACTGAAGAGGTATCCTGGACTTCAAGACGTTCAGACGATACCACAATCAGTAATTATTGAATCTGTAAAAGTGGATATAACATTCATAACGCCTAAATCCGGTTTTTAATGTTACACACGCTTAGAAAAAGAAGGGATAATTCGGTGATGTCTCCACTAGTCGGTGAAGTTTCAGATCCTTTTCTTTTCTATGCCGATATTTATTAATCTAGTACAGGTGCATTTTAGAGACAGTTTGACGACAAGCGGAGGAAAACGTTCGATGGAGATAGTGTCTCTTAATCCAGCCTTTGAACCCATTTTCTGGAAGCATGTAAACCAAGACATTCCTCACTACTTTTTCTTTGCTTTTGACTGGAAAAACAACAAGGATGAGACGGACACTCTTTTGGCCATTACTGGAAGACGAATTGATGGAATGATGCTAGTCTACAAAAAAAGCCACAAGACTGCTTCTGGAACATTCAGATCTGGAAGAAGTCGAACTGCAAGCCCCAAAGGAGCATAAGCAGTACATTCTGGAGAAGTATGAACCGACATGGAGTCATGAATTGATGCTTATGGTGCTAAGAACGAAGCAGACTTGGGAAGACTTAGAAGCATATCCTGATTTGCCTCGAAATTGGTGGACTCGACAAGGAGCTTACAAATGGTTTTTGAGAAGCATGTATGTTACTATGTTTGCAATCGGTCTGTTGTTGCTATATGAGCTTGGGGCATTCTTAACCTCGTTCATAGCAAACTAACGAAAAATTCCACCAACCGATAAGTTTACAGAACCCTTAAACTTATACCATTTAAATCTATCTAGAGGGAATTGCCATGCCGAGAAAATATCGGAGATACTTTCTGAAAGCAAAAGAAGTAAAATCAATGTTAGGCGAAGTTTCGGAGAGGCTCAGGGTTGATTTTAAGCAGATCTTCAAGAGCAAAGTCGATATGGAACTGGTTGAAACAGATTTCGCTGAAATATTTCTTATAAATGGTAGGCCACTGCTCGTTAGAATCAACGGAAAAAGTCTTCCAACATTGGCTTTCAACGAGATTTTTGCTTTGACACCCAAAGTTGTTGTTGACATGGGTGCTGTCCCACATGTGTGCAATGGTGCAGACGTTATGGCTCCTGGGATTGTTCGGTTTGAAGGGGAATTTAGAAAAGACGATTTCGTTTTTGTTGTGGACGAGAAACATGGCAAAACAATTGCGATAGGCGAAGCCGCTTATGATGTGGATTCTGCAAAGAAAGTTGCGGAAGGTGTTGTCGTCAAAAATGTCCATTTTGTCGGTGACAAACTGTGGAATTTCATAAAGAAACTCGCAGCTAAGACTCAATGAGGACTCAATCTATATTCCTAACGTAAGTGGCGATTTCTCCCGTACATTAAGCGCGCGCGATGCACTCTTAGAGGCGTGCGCGGAGCAATGGAATATCCATTACAGATAGCGTAATAGATTTGAGTTGGTATGCAGTTAGAGATTAAGAAAAAGAAGGAAATAGCCATGAGTAAAAAACACGCTTCTATGCTCATTCCCTTAGACACTCCTGAATTAGGTGACAAAGCTGTCAAGGAACATGCCCTAGAAATTTTGAGAAGCCTGCAACGTTTCTTCAAAACCAATTTGTCACATCCCCAAAACTGTCCTAGTTGTGGCGTAATCGTTCCAGAATTGTCTTTTAGATACAAAGGAAAGAGCTACTTTTTCACCTGTTACATGATTACGGAAAACAGCAAAGTCAAAGCTCAAACAGACTACCAAAAATTCACCAAATATTGTAAGGCAATGAAGAGAAACAGGGAATAGTATATGAGTGAAAGTGAGGTTAAGAGGTGTCCTAAATGCAGGGGCGAAATGGAGATAGGATATTTGCCTGCGGCTTGGAGTTGGAGTGTTGGAAAAAGGCTTTGGAGCGTAAGGTGTCTAGAGGAATTTTGGGTGTGGATGCAAAGACTGTGGTTATGTGGAATTTTACCTTGAAAAGAAGGAGTAAGCCATGAGAGAGATTGATTTGAAGGTGCTTTCTGAGTTGATTAGGAATTCTAGGCTGAGTGATAGGGAATTGGCGAAGAAAATTGGGAGTTCTCAACCTACTGTTACCAGAACGAGAAAAAGATTGGAGAAGGAGGGATACATCAAAGAATATACTACGATTCCTGATTTCAGTAAACTCGGATACGAGTTGCTAGCTTTGACTTTTGTCAAACTCAGAAAAGCGCTAAACCCGGAAGAGATTGCTAAAGCGAGGAAGATCGCTGAAAAAAGTTTGAAGAGGAGTCCTTTCGCAACCGTCATGCTTGAGAGAGGGCAGGGGTTGGGATATGATGGAGTCATTATTTCATATCACAAAAACTATACATCCTACATAGAGCTTAGAAAAATCCTTAGACAGCACACGTTCTTGGATTTATCTAACATCGAAACCTTCATGATAAGCCTGAACGACAAAATCCACTACAGGCCCCTAACTTTCTATGCTCTAGCTGAACACCTATTGAATGTGCAACAAAACGAAAAGAAGAAATAGAGTTTCGGGTCTATAACATTTTTCTAACTGAATCATTTCTTGGAAGCATCTCTAGGCCGTGCTTCCAAACGGACTCGACAAGTCTATAGCAAGAACAGCTAAAGAGTCGACTAAAATTCAAACATTGCTAGAAGTAGGTTTCGAGTATATATGTGAGAAATAGGGTTCAATGTTCTTCACAAAGAGAGAATAAATGGTGAATGAAAGAAATGAACGCTGTATCTAAATTCTAAATTCATAAAACACTTTAATAGTCAATCTGTATTCCAAATTCACAAGTGCGATTTAAAGAAACGCTTAAACTCTGTAACGATAAATAGAGTATCAGAGAGGAGAAGTTTGCCAGGTCTAAAAGGTATATTCCGTAAATCCAAAAAGTCTGAAAAGAAGGAAACGGTTAAGGCTAAGGTCATTCCTGGCAAAACTTATTTGAAGGCTATGCCCCTCCGTCATTTGTCGGATTTGGAGATTGTAAAAAGCGAGGTAAACTCAGGGAACATACTAATCCTTAGGATAACTTCTCTTGCCAACAAGAGCATTGAAGATGTGAAACGTGCAGTGAACGAGTTATGCGACTTCGTTGAATCAATCGGTGGGGATATTGCTCGTCTAGGCGAGGAACGAGTTGTCATTTGCCCCCCAGATGTGAGGATTTGGCGGGAAAAAACACCAGTGTCAAACAAGCCTATACCTACAGCAGCCTGATAGTTTCCATTGTCGCTGGTACAAACGTCTGTATTCCGCATCTTGTCTGAAGAAAATTCGCTATGCTTAGGCATTTTGTTCTCTCACCGTGACACACTATAGCTCTTTCAGGCCTTGGTTTAAGACGGGTTATGTAATTGATTATTTGCCGCCTATCTGAGTGTCCGGAGAAACCTTCAATTGATTCTATTTGTAATCTGAGTTTTACAGCTCCCATCTTACCCTCGCTATTTATCATTGTAACATCGGTTAAGCCCTTTTGAACTCTCCTCCCTAGAGTTCCTTCAATCTGGTAACTCACAAAGACTATAGTGTTTCGCTCGTCTTCTGCTAGGCTCTTGAAATATTCTATCACAGGTCCCCCTTCAAGCATCCCGGAAGTAGCCATAATGATACATGGTTCACCGCCAATTATTTCCTGTCTAACGTTGGGGTGTTCTACAATTGTGAAGTAGTCTGATTGAAAGGGGTTCACTCCATCGTGAAGTATGCTCTTGCGGACTTCTCTTCCCAAATATTCTGGATAAGCCGTGTGAATTGCTGTTGCCTCTGAAATCATGCCTTCAATAAACACTGGTGCCTCCTTTATTAGCCCACGCCGCATGTAGCCACCAATGACAAGCATTATCTCTTGAGCTCTGCCCACAGCAGGCAC
>Ga0209427_10003564_pt1 | contig 18228 bp, 10 predicted proteins | sample DeeMarSWOR136_30_FD_187465 | JGI IMG/M metagenome (GOLD analysis project Ga0209427, IMG submission 187465) | Marine sediment microbial communities from White Oak River estuary, North Carolina - WOR-1-36_30 (SPAdes) (version 2) | ecosystem: Environmental > Aquatic > Marine > Intertidal zone >...
CTGCGGCTAATTATCAGCCTCTCAACAAAGCATAGCAGGCTGCGATACAGCCTGTGGTCCAGAGCTTTCAGTTTTTGCCAGACACTCCTGCATGGTATCTTTATTATGTTAGCTTCTTCGAGACGGCGGCACTCCCTCTCACAGAAATGAGAGGTGATAACGTTTGAAGAAAAGGCAGAGTCATACCCTGTCGAATGGATGATGTCAAAGCTCCTTTTCCTGAGAAGGGAAAGAGCGGCAAGGAGTAAGGTACTAGATATCAAGAAGGTAATGTGTGTCAGAGACTTGGCACATCTGAGTCCTGGCACCTTATAGTGTTTAACTTTGAGTAAGTCAATTCCATTTATAGTATTAGAAAAAACCGAAACCTGATGGTCCTCACAAAGCCTTTCGACTAGGTGAGCGGTGACGGTTGCTGGCCCTGCTTCAAAGTTAACATGATGCGCAATGAAAGCAATCTTCAAGCTTACCTCCAAAAGGGGCCTCTAGCATAGGGACTTAGTATATGGTGCTTTTGCGGGAGAGCACCAGACTTTGGTTCAAAGAGCTAGTGCCAACCCTACCACCAAGGCCGCCGCTAAATGGCGCTTGCCATTTGGAACTATAAATATTATACCGCAATGGACACGGTGTGCATAGAAACTTACTCTATGTCAGCTGCTGCGCAAGGGGTCGAGTCTAAACAAAGGGTGCAAGCTCCAAAGTAAGGAATACAATTCACATTGAGATGAACAAAAAGCCAAAATGTTACCTGATATTCTCGATTTCCTAAAAAAGCAGCCAGTGTTTATCTCTGCGGCTCGATGATCACTTTCAGAACTAGGGGTCAGCAGTCAGCAGTCAGTAGTCAGGGAGTCAGTAGTCAGTGAATAGTGATTGGAAACTAGAGATTAGAATTTCGGATTTGGTCAAGAGATTGCCGCGTCACTTCCGTTCCTCGTAATGACAAGACAGGAAGGACGCGCAATGACAAAAAGAAAAAGCGTCGCAACTACAACGCAAGCAGACAATGTGCCCCTAATTACATAAAAAAGGACATCTGTTTGCAAACTGCTTTGTTTTGCTGTATACTATCCGTAGTAGTTTCAGTTTAGGTTGTTACAAGCTTCTTAGGATTCTGCCAGATTCATATCAAGTATTGGGTGACCCGGGCTCTAACTAAAATCTGTGAAAAGGAGGTCATCCAATGAATTTTCAGGACAAGTCGATCCAGTGTTCCGATTGTGGAACTGTCTTCGCTTTTACGGCCAGGGAACAAGAGTTTTTTGCGTCTAAAGGTTTCACCAACGAGCCCAGGCGCTGTCCTCAATGCCGTAAAGCCAGGAAACAACAGCGTCGTGGCCCGTCCGGTAGCTGGAGCAGCTACGCCAGCAGGGTAATGTTGACTAGAGAATACCAGAAGGTATAGTGGTAGTGGTCAATCCAGGGTATGTGGATTTATTCAAATCCCATCACAGTCCAAAGGTCAAGCCGCAATCGCTGACATCACGGGAAAAAACTGAAGAACAGGGTTGTCAATGGTGTCGCGGCCCTGACTCTTTCAAATAAAGATGGGACGGCAATTTCCCGTACTGGAAATAATAATCTATCGAATAATAGAAAAGGAGAAGGAGAATATGAAATGATTTGAGCCATCTGCCCGATCATCCGTGCTTTTGACTCGCATTTCACCAAGGAGTTTAATGAATTTCGAAACGTTCAATTTTCATCCGAGCGTCATGGCCGGTGTACGTGCGCTCGGTTATTCCATACCCACACCAATCCAATCGCAGGTTATCCCGCTGATAATGCAGGGGCGTGATGTCATCGGGCTGGCGCAGACGGGCACAGGCAAGACGGCCGCTTTCGTGCTGCCGATTTTGGAACGTCTGCGATCATGCCCTCGAGGACGCGTCCGGGCTCTGATAATCTCCCCGACACGCGAGCTGGCCGAGCAGACCTGCGAGGTTATCAACAACCTGGGGAGCAGAACAGGACTGCAGGGTATTGCTGTCTACGGCGGGGTGAGCATGGAACGGCAGACCCGTGGACTGCGCAGCGGCGCTGAGATTGTCGCGGCCTGCCCTGGCCGTTTACTCGACCACCTCTGGAAAGGGACTATCAGTCTAACGGAGCTGGAAGTCCTGGTCATCGACGAGGCCGACCGTATGTTCGATATGGGCTTTCTGCCCGATGTACGCAGCATACTAAGGTGCATCCTGCACAAACACCAGACATTGCTTTTCTCGGCTACGATGCCCGCCGATATCCAGCGACTGGCGTGCGAAATCCTGCATAACCCGGTCACGGCGCAAATCGACCCTCAGCTACCGGCAAAAACAGTGTCACACGCTCTGTACCCGGTACAACAGCACCTCAAGACGAATCTGCTGAAGCAAATTTTAAATAGAACCAGGATGGAGTCGGTTCTTGTCTTTACCCGTACCAAACACAGAGCCGAACGCGTGGCACAGCAACTGCTGAGAGCCGGCTACCAGGTGACCTGTCTGCAGGGCGATCTTCCCCAGAACCGCCGTCAAGCCGCGCTCGAAGCTTTCCGTAACGGTTCAATCAAGATTCTGGTGGCGACCGATATCGCCGCCCGCGGTATCGATGTCTTGAGCATTTCCCACGTCATCAATTACGATATGCCGGCAAGTACGGATGACTATATCCACCGAATCGGCCGTACCGGAAGAGTTAACAAAAACGGAGATGCGCTTACCTTTGTGACCAGTGCCGATGCCGATAAGATAGTCGCCCTTGAGCGGCTTCTCCACGCGCCGCTGGAGCGTCTGACACTTCAAGGCTTTGATTACGCCAGACTTGCCCCGGAGGGAGAACCACGCCTTTCGCGACAGCCACGACGGTATGGCACAGAAAGCAGGAGACCGGTAAAACACAGCCGGTGATACCCATTTAACATTACATCGTTTTGTTGCCAGCGAAATATTCCGCTAGAGATTGACCTCCACTATCATCCATCGTCCATCATCATCTTATCTTCCATACTGTAATAATACAAATGCGCATGGAGGATAGAGGATGGAGGATGCTTCATCTGCCCAGCTTGGTTTTCTACGTGGCTCATTGGTTGATTTCATGTAACACTTGTGGGCGACGGACGACAGTTCATGGACGATAGTTATGGAGGATGGAGGATAGACGATGAACGATGGACGATGAACGATGGACGATGGACGATGGACGATGAACGATAGACGATGGACGATGGATGATCGATGATGATAAGTGATAGCCTATGAGCGCGATACTGTTGATTACTCCATTCTCCATTCTCCATCCTCCATCCTCCGTCCCTCATCCTCCATCGTCCACAACCACTACTTCAACTTACCTTGAAAGCCACGTAGAGAACAAAGTTAGAGCAGATGAAGCATCCTCCATCCTCTATCCTCCATGCGCATTTGTATTATTACAGTATGGAAGATGAGATGATGGATGATGGATCGGGATAGCAGGGTCAACGAACGAGGGACGAGCAATAAAGAGCACGGGATGCGTCTTCTACTCAAGAGCAGCATCCCGTTGAACGACCATGACTTCTATGCAATTTGTCGTTTTGTTACCTGCCAGATGTTCCATTGGAGATCGACCCCAACCCTGCATCCATCATCTATAGTCCATAGTTCATGATCCTTGATCCATGGTCCATAACTATTACTTAAAGCAGGACCTGAGAGCCACGTATAGAACGAGGTCAGTGCAGACGAAGTGTTATTCACAGTTCATAGTTCACAGTCCATAGTTCACAGTTTATAGTCTATAGTTCACAGTTCACAGTTCATAGTCCATACTCCATACTTCATACTCCATATTTCGTACTTCACACTCCATACCCCATACCCTATACCGTATACTTCATAGCCTATAGCTCATCACTATTAGTTCAAGCTAATTTGAGAGCCACATACAGAATGAAGCTAGGGCACATTAGCTATACCCTATACCCTATACTCCATGGCCTATACCCCATAACTATTACTTCAAGCTAACCCGAGAGCCACGTACAAAATGAAGCTAGGCAAATTAGCTATTCCCTATACCTCATACCCCATGTGTATATGTATTACCAAGGTATAGAACATAAGATGGGTATGGAGTATGGATGACGGGGTGAAGGTCCACTTCTAGTGGAATATTGCGCAGGCAACAAAACGATGTATTGTGCAGCCGTTTGGTCCCTTCAACGCAAAACAGGAAACTAAACAAAAACGGTTATGTGCAACCAATTCTGGGTTTCGATGCAATTCTATTAATAATGCTAACCGTGAACACTGGAAGTAGAAGTGGAAGTGGAACTGGAAGTAGAACTAGAAACTAAAACCAACTAGAGTGGATACTAAACTGGATACAAGTGGAAACTGAAGCGGAACTATGAAGCAAATCTTGAAGGCATAATCTGGATTATTGTTGGGCGCCACGGGGGCTTATTCCACAAACCCTATTTCAAAGCAAAGTCTGCTCATATTCCAGAAGCGATTTAGCCACAAAATCCATAAGAGGGAGGGCGGCAGTGACATCTTTTTCATCTTGGGGATTGAACGGGACTTTCTTGCCTCCAGAAGCCTTTGCGTGCATTATCTGGCATCTGTTAGCTTTGTAAAGTATTTCGACTATCCTAGGTATCGGCTGTTGAATGTCACTGGAGCTTAACAATCCTTTAGCAGCTCCCGCGAGTGAGGACGAATTACCTCCAAAGCACTCGTCTAAAGCAAGTTGTAGCACTTCCATTTCATAGGATCTTCGCCCGTAAGCCTGCTCAAGGCTGTACCTGCTATGTCCCTTGACAATTCTTATCTTATCGGCGATATTTTCAGCAACCTTATATAGGTTCCCAAACTTCTCGAAGGGGTGGTCGGTCAGATGAGCTCGCCTATAGAAATCAGCAGCATCTGAATGCTTAACATCTATTTTCCCAAGTCTCTGCGAATCTAACACGTTCACGATATATCCAGAGGCATCCTTTTTGACCCCTATCATCTTCTCACCAATAGCGACCCCTTCTTGTGTTTCCAGGAAGATTTGCTTCTTGCCAGAAGGGTCAATACGTTCGACATTAGGTGGTTGACCTTTGATGGCAAGATGGGCACCAAATCTCCAAGATAACGCACTCAAGAACTCATTGGCAGCCAAAAGTGCTTTGCGCCGTGCTTCGTCAACGTCAGTAGCTTGGATGAAGCCTACGACTACCTCACCCCTATTTTCCTTAACTTCGACCTTCATACCGTCAATCTCAGAGTAAGCTTCGCTGGGTGAAGGCTTGTTTAGTGAGAACGTGACCATCCACATTTGCTCGTCCACGGGAAACATATTATCACCGCCGTTTCTGTTCGGCAAGCAGATTGTATCAGGTATGGCGAGTGCGAGGGCTTAACGAAATGACGGAATGTGTGATTTCCTCTGGCCTGGTATCTTAATGCCTTTAATCTTTCTGTATCCGTTATTTTGGTATATACTTCATATAAGATAATGAGCTATCAAGGTGAAAGAGGATGCCGGGCAATCACACCGAAATAGAGAAAAGATTATGGGAAGCAGCAGACCAGCTGCGAGCCAACTCTCGGCTGAAATCGTCAGAATATTCCGTCCCCGTTCTCGGCTTTATCTTCCTTCGTTATACTGACCATAAGTTTGGCATCACCAGACAAAAGTTAGAAGCTTCACCCCTCGAACAAGGTCGCAGACGTGGTCTCAGCAAGGCTAATTATCAGGCCAAGGGTATCCTTTATCTACCAGAGCAAGCCAGGTTTTCCTATCTTTTAAATCTTCCGGAAGGGGCAAACACAGGTCATGCCATCAACGAGGCCATGAAGGCCATTGAGACCGAGAATGAAGAACTACGTGGCGTTCTACCAAAAGATTACAATCGACTAGAGAATGACACACTGATTGCACTGTTGAGACTGTTCGCATCCATCCCGATGGACATAGAAGGCGACGTGTTCGGGAAGATATATGAATACTTTCTGGGCAGGTTCGCCATGGCTGAAGGGCAGCGCGGTGGCGAGTTTTTTACGCCTACATCTTTGGTTAAGCTCATTGTAGAGGCAATCGAGCCTTATCACGGGCGTATTCTTGACCCAGCCTGCGGCTCAGCTGGTATGTTTGTCCAAAGTGCCAACTTTGTTAAAAGGCATCAGAAGAACCCCAATGCTGAAATCTCGCTTTATGGGCAGGAAAAGGTGGCTGAGACCATCCGCCTGTCCCGCATGAGCCTTGCAGTACATGGGTTGTCAGGAGACATCAGGCAAGGTAACTCTTACTATGAGGATGTACACCAGAGCCTGGGCAAGTTTGACTTTGTCATGGCTAATCCTCCGTTCAATGTCAACGGCGTTGATAAAGAGAAAATCAAGGATGACCCCCGGTATAGCTACGGTATTCCCAAGGCAGACAATGCCAACTACCTCTGGATTCAGATTTTTCACAATGCGCTGAATGATAATGGCCGTGCTGGATTTGTAATGGCAAACTCAGCCAGCGATGCCCGTCAGTCAGAACTTGAAATCCGAAAGAAGCTGATTGAAGACCGGAGTGTCGACGTGATGATAGCCATCGGCTCGAACTTCTTTTACACCGTCACCCTGGCCTGCACACTATGGTTCTTTGACAAGGGGAAGAAGAACACCGATAGAAAGGACAAAGTTCTGTTCATTGATGCTCGACACATCTATCACCAGGTTGACCGGTCGCATCGTGAGTTCACGCTCGAGCAGATTGAGTTCATCGCCAATATCATCCGTCTCTATCGTGGGGAATCTGTGGATACCAGAAACGGCAGCACAGAGATGCTCGAGGAAAAGTTTCCCAATGGCAGATATGTTGATGTTCTGGGACTCTGTAAGATAGCCACCCTGGATGAAGTAAGGCAACAGGGATACTCACTCAATCCCGGCCGCTATGTGGGCGTTGCCGAGCGAGAAGCTGATGACTTTGAGTTTTTGGAGAGACTCCAGGAACTGAATGAGGAACTGGAAACACTTAATACCGAGGCGCGGCAGCTTGAAAAAAAGATTGCATCGAGTTTGGGAAAGTTGTTTGAGGCGAGGTAATAATGGGTGAAGCTAAGCATATTCTTTTCAAGGAATTTATTGTGCTACAGAGGGGATTTGATTTACCAAAGAAGAAAATGAGCGGTGGTCCCTATCCTGTAGTCGGGTCTACTTCTATTTTAGGATATCACAACGAATATAAAGTGGAACCTCCCGGTGTTATAACAGGGCGAAGCGGCTCTTTAGGTTTTGTGCAGTATGTTTCTGAGAGATATTGGCCTCATAATACGGCGCTATGGGTTAGGGATTTCAAAGGGAATCTCCCGCGTTATGTTTATTACTACCTGCAAACATTAGACCTTAACCGCTTCAATTCTGGTGCTGGAGTGCCTACCTTAAATCGGAATGACCTGGATACCCTGGAGGTCGCGATACCTCCCATCCCTATCCAGCACAAAATCGCTGCTATCCTCTCCGCCTATGATGATCTGATTGAAAATAGTACACGGCGTATGCGGATATTGGAAGAGACGGCACAGATGATATACCAGGATTGGTTCGTTAATTTCCGCTTTCCGGGGCATGAAAGTGTGAGGATGGTTGAATCAGAGCTGGGACTGATTCCGGAGGGGTGGATGGTGAAGAGAGTCGATGACGTTTCCACCCTACATCGGGGCAAGTCCTACAGAAGCGCCGATTTGGTTGATGAAGGTGGACTGCCGTTTCTGAACCTAAAATGTATCGACCGCGGGGGTGGCTTTAGATACGACGGCATAAAGAGATTCCGTGGTGAATTCAAAGATAGTCAGACAGCAAAACCCGGTGACATCATCATTGCAGTAACAGACATGACCCAAGAGAGACGCCTAGTTGCCCATGCTGCGAGGGTTCCAGACATTAGTGAACGAGTTGCTGTCATGTCAATGGACCTTGTAAGAGTCGATTCAAACGAAAATATCCCAACAGAATATCTCTATGGCATGTTCCGTTTCTCAGATTTTTCCGACGCGGTGAAGCAGCATGCCAATGGCGTAAATGTTCTCCACCTTAATCCGGAACGCATTGGTGAGTTCAAGTTCATATTAGCTACGGAAGACCTAACAGCTAGATATGCAACAATTTGTACAGACCTCTATCAATTATGTGACACGCTCCATATTAAGAACAACGACTGCCGCCGCACTCGCGACCTGCTACTACCCAGGCTTATTTCAGGAGAAATAGACGTGGAGAATCTGGATATAGATACCGAGGTCCCGGCATGATTGACGAATACTCCGAGTCAGCCTTGATAGAGCAGCCAACCATTGAGTTATTCAAGGAATTATGGTATGAGACGTCAAACTGCTTTTACGAGTGGGTCGGCGGGAATTCCACTTTAGGAAGGCAGACCACACAAGAGGTAGTGTTAGTGCCCAGGCTTCGTGCTGCTTTGCAGCACCTGAACCAGAATCTACCTACGGAAGCAATTGAGTCGGCGATTGATGAACTGATTAAGGACCGTAGTGCCTTGCATCCGGTCGTGGCTAACCGGGAAATTTATCATTTGCTCAAGAATGGTGTTGGGATTGTGGTCACTACGCCCAAGGGTGGCCAGAAGACGGAGACTGTACGAATTATAGATTGGGACAACCCACAGAAAAATGATTTTTTTCTGGCTTCACAGTTCTGGATTTCTGGCGAGATGTATAAGCGGCGTGTTGACCTTCTCGGCTTTGTCAATGGTCTACCGCTCATTCTTATTGAACTGAAGGCCACCCATAAACGCTTGGAAAACGCCTACCGTAATAACATAAGGGACTATAAGTCCACCATCTCTCAGCTATTCTGGTATAACGCTTTCATTATTGTGTCCAACGGAAGCGATAGCAAAATCGGCAGCATGAGTGCCGAATGGGAACACTTCAACGAGTGGAAGAAGATTAGCAATGAGCAGGATCAAGGGGTTGTGTCTCTGGAGACCATCATCCGAGGCACATGTGATAAACAACGTCTCTTGGACATTCTAGAGAATTTTAGCGTATTCACCGATGTGGACGGGCCGCTGGTGAAGCTCATCGCCAAGAATCACCAGTATCTGGGTGTCAACAATACCATCAAAGCCCTGCAACAAATAAGAGAGAAGCAGGGTCGTCTTGGCGTGTTCTGGCACACGCAAGGGAGTGGCAAGAGCTACTCCATGATGTTCTTCGCGCAGAAGGTACTTCGCCAGATTCCTGGAAACTGGACGTTTCTCATTGTGACTGACCGGCAGGAGCTGGATGACCAGATTTACAAGAACTTTGCCAATGCTGGTGTTATAACTGAGCTACATGTTCAAGCAGAGAGTGGTAAGCACCTGAAACGGCTTCTCATGGAAGACCACCGGTACGTCTTTACACTTATTCAGAAATTCCGAACTGAGGCTGGTCAGACTTATCCTCAATTATCAGACCGTGCCGATGTTATAGTTATCACTGACGAAGCGCACCGCTCACAATATGACATTTTCGCCCAAAACATGCGCAATGCCTTGCCCAACGCGGCTTTCTTAGCCTTTACAGGAACCCCATTGATAGTAGGCGAGGAGAAAACCAGGCAGGTCTTTGGTGACTACGTCAGCATCTACAACTTTCAGCAATCTGTGGATGATGGCGCAACTGTGCCTCTGTACTATGAGAACCGTATTCCCGAACTTCAGCTTACCACCAGAGACCTTAATGAAAATATGGAGCGTCTTTTGGAAGAGGCAGAGTTGGATGAAGAACAAGAGAAGAAGGTAGAGAAGGAGTTTGCCCGAGAATATCATCTGATTACACGCAACGATAGACTGGGAAAAATAGCCGAGGATATTGTCGCTCATTTTATGGGACGGGGGCACCAAGGCAAAGCCATGGTTGTCTGTATTGACAAAGCAACCGCAGTGCGTATGTATGACAAGGTGCTGAAATATTGGAAAGACTATCAAGAAGAGCTTAGAACCCAACTTACCTCGACCAGTGATGTTTTCGAGCGATGGGAACTCGACAATAAAATCAAGTATATGGAAAAGACCGACATGGCGGTTGTAGTTTCGCAATCACAGAATGAAGTTGAGGACATGAGGAAGAAGGGGCTAGACATTGTTCCCCATCGCAAGCGCATGCTGACAGAGGACATGGATAAGAAGTTTAAAAACCCCGATGACCCATTCCGAATTGTCTTTGTTTGTGCTATGTGGATGACTGGATTCGATGTCCCATGTTGCTCCACCATTTATCTGGATAAGCCCATGCGCAACCACACACTCATGCAGACAATTGCCCGGGCAAATCGCGTGTTTAGGGATAAAGTCAATGGGCTTATAATAGACTATGTCGGGGTCTTTCGTGACCTCCAGAAAGCCCTAGCCATTTATGGCTCGGCATACGGGGGTGGTATTCGAGAGGGTGACACACCCGTTCTTGACAAGAGCAGGTTACTATATGACCTGAAAGATACCGTGTCAAAAGTTGACATGTTTTGCGGTGAACATGGTGTTGAGCTAGCTAAAATCCAAGCTGCCAGTGGGTTCGAAAAGCTAAGGCTACTAGATGACGCGGTGGAAGCTATTATAATCAACGATGACTCAAAGAGAGCGTATCTATCACTTACTGCCGATGTGCTGAAACTGTTCAAGGCAATACTGCCAGACCCTGATGCGAACGAGTTTATACCTTTCAGAGCAGTCATAGTGGTGATTGCAGAAAAGATCCGCTCCCTTACGCCTGACCCCGACATTTCAGGGGTTATGGATGCTGTCGAGGATTTGCTAGATAAGTCTATTGTAGCTGAGCCTTATAGGATGAAAGTGCCTAGTTCGGGACATCAGGCTTATTTAGTGGATCTGAGCAAAATTGACTTCGAAGAATTGAAACAAGAGTTTGAGAAAGCTCGGAAGCGTACAGAGGCAGAGCGTCTTCGCACAATGATTGACCAGAAGATTAAATACCTTGTTCGTATAAACCGGGGCCGGATGAATTTCATGGAAAAATTTCAGCAGTTGATAGACGAGTATAATTCGGGTGCTATAAATATTGAGATGTTCTTTAATAGTTTGGTCGAATTTGCTCAGGAGCTCAATCAGGAAGAGAAAAGAGCCATTGCAGAAAACCTGACCGAGGAAGAGCTGGCCGTATTTGATATTCTCACCAAGCCTGATATAAAGCTGACACGGAAAGAGAAGAATCAGGTAAAAAGAGTGGCACGAGACTTGCTCACGAAGCTGAAAGCAGAAATGCTGGTGCTGGACTGGCGCAAGCGCCAGCAAAATCGAGCGCAGGTAATGGTTACCATTGAGGATATGCTGGACAAAGGCCTGCCTAAGACATTCACGGAAGACGTCTTTCATCAAAAATGTGAGCTTTTGTACCAGCATGTTTATGATTCTTATTTTGGTGAGGGGCAGAGTGTATATATGACTGCCAGCTAGTAGTCCGGGTCCCAATTGCCGTTGCACTTTTCTGACATTTGTGCAATTACGGCCAAACCAAACTCAACTCCCAAAACATATTTGATCCTCTTTCACTAGATCATGACATAATAAGGAAAGTAGTATAATATGTAGTTAGGCGACAAACCTGAACGGGTTAGATGAGGTACTGTGCAGGTTGTTGTATGTCTACCAGGGGATGATCAATGAAGCTAAGCGTGCTTCATATCTCAGACCTACATCGCGATCCAGCCAATCCGGTTCGTAACGATGTTCTTTTGGACTCACTCGAAAACGATAGGCAGCACTACTCGGCTGAGGAAAAACCTGCGATACGTTCACCCGACCTGATTATCATCAGCGGAGATATCATTCAAGGCATCAGGCCTGATGCGCAGGATCCTGACGCAAGGTTGCGTGAGCAATATCACGAAGCGCTCGATTTTTTGGCCGCGCTTACGGACTGTTTTGTGGGAGGTGACCGCAATCGTGTGATTATCGTGCCAGGCAATCACGACAATAGTGCTTACCATTTCGTGAAGAGTCTTTGCCGCGTTAACATCCTCCCAGAACGCAAGAAGGAACTAGTCACTCAACTCTTCCAACCCAGTTCGCGGCTACGCTGGTCATGGTCGGATTTTGAACTTTACGAGATCGCTGATCAGACCCTTTACGCACAGCGGCTCGAAGCCTTTGTTGAGTTCTATGCAGAGTTCTACAGCGGTGCGCGTACCTACGATCTCGACCCGGAAAAGCAGATCGATATATTCGATTTTCCCGCATTCGGTCTGACCATTGCCGGATTTTCAAGCTGCTACAACAACGACCTGTTTAACAGGCAAGGGGCGATTCATCCGGGTTGTATGGCTTTCGCGGGAACAAGGTTGCGCGACCCTTACTTAAAGGACAGGCTGCGTATTGCAGTCTGGCACCACAACGCCGAAGGGCTGCCCGAGCATTCGGACTATATGGATCCTGACTTTCTCCAGAACCTGATTGATCGCGGGTTCAGCCTGGGATTTCATGGTCACCAGCATCGGCCACAATTTATCAATACAAGGTTCCGGCATGGAATAGACCGGAAGATCACAGTCATCAGTGCGGGAACTCTTGGAAACAGCGCGCCTTTCCGTTATCACCGTGCCTACAATATCATCGAACTCGATACTGACAACCGGACCGGTCGTCTTCATGTCCGCGAAATGAAGAACGATAACCTCAGTCTTCCTATCTGGGGCCAGTGCGCGCTTCCTCCAAATACCAGCGCCTATTATGATTTCAAGTTTGATCCACCGCCTGAACCGGCGTTAAACTTTAATGTCAATACAGTAAAGCTGATCGAGGCTCAGCACCTCCACGATTCGGGAAATTATCGTAAGGCTGCCGATCTCCTCATCCCTGTGGCGGCTACCGATGCCCTCGCAAGACCGCTCCTCCTTGATTGTCTTGTGAAGTTAAAAGACACGCCTGCTTTGATTGCACACTTCGATCCTCCGTCAAGTGATGCTGAAGCCATTCACGTTATGGATGCGCTCTGGACAGAAGGAAGACACGAACGACTAAAGGAGGTTTTGAGGTCTCCGCCCATTGCGGAGTCAACTGACCCTTCCGTAATAGAGATGCGAAAAAAATATGCGGCGAGGCTGAAAAAATGAAAGAGCGCATTACATTTGATGTCGAGACGGAGCGAATTCTCCAAATTCTTTCGGAAGAAATCTACGATTCGCCAAAGGCGTTTCTCCGTGAGAACGTGCAGAATGCTTATGATGCTATATTGATGCGCTGCACTGCACAGGGCCTTCCGATCGCAGAACGTAAGATTGAGATAACAATTGAAAAAGGATCACTGTCCGTCTGGGATGATGGCATCGGTATGACTGAAGAAGTGCTCAAGAACAACTTCTGGAAGGCGGGTTCAAGCGGCAAGAAATCCGAACTCGCTCAACGCTCCGGAGTCATCGGCACATTTGGCATTGGAGCTATGGCAAATTTCGGGGTTTGCACTGCCCTTCAAGTAGAAACCCGCCACATAGATTCTAGCGTCACGCTGGTCAGCTTGGCGAGACGTTCAGAACTACATATCGCACAAGATTGCATTGATTTTGAACGTGTGGCCGATGACCGTAGTCCTGGAACGATCATTAGAGCTGATCTAGACCCATCTTTTACAATCGATGAAGCCTCTGCGTCAGAGTATCTCAGCCAGTTTGTGCGGTTTGTCCCCGTTCCTATTTACTTAAACGGGCACCTTATCAGCCAGCAAGTTTTTGAGGACACACTCGGGAGTAGAGCAGCAGGATATGAAGAAATCTCACACAGGTCTGTATCGCGTGGCGAATTCTCAGCCACATTGCGGACTTTCGTAAATACACAGGCACGTGTGCTTGCTCGGGTTGAAGACATCTCACTCAACGACAACCTGTTGTCCGGAGAGGCATTCTTCGTTCAGGATGGCGGCCAGACTCTGGGCTTTCGTAACCTGTTCGGGCTTGCTCCTATTCCTGTCTCGGGCGTTTATGCGTTTGGTGGGTTCGTGAACCTTAACATCCTCAATCCTACTGCCGGGCGTGAAGCACTGAGCCGTGAAAGCATCCAGCACGTAGCCAATCTAGTGGCCATGACGGAGGCAGAAGTATCGAAGGACATAGCTGAAACACGCTTCGCTGACCAGAACCAACAATTCCAGCAGTACATCCTTTCACAGGGTTTAATCCCGCTCGCGAAAAACGTTAAGATCACAGTTCTACCTACCCGTGACAAAGAAGTGACACTGGGCGAAGTGAAAGAATACGAGCCATCAAAGACAAAGCTCTTCTATATCGGGCAGGACGCGACCATTCTTCAGCGTTTTGCGAGCGCACAAGCGAATCTTTTCCATGTCAGTCAGACGATTCCGAGGCGCAAGCTTCAGCTCCGCTATCTCAGGGAAATATCAGGCATCGAAGAGGTTCCTGAAAAGACTATCGTCGATCCCATTCCCCCGACTCAGCTTACTCTGGACGAAGCGATGTTTCTGGTGCAAGTGCGGGGGGTACTACTTAATGACTATTTTATGCCGGACACTGAAGTAGTCTTCGCAGAGATCAGCCACGGCGTACAACTATACATTGAGAAAAAAGGGGACATTCTACATATCGCAATTCATCGCAAAATGCCGGCTGTACGTTTGGTGGTTGAATCATACAGGGCCGCCCACGAGGTTTTTTCGGGTTTTGTAATAGACTTCGTTAGGGAGCACATCTACCCACAAATCCGCGATCACGTTCCATCCTCTACTAGGCAAGGGCGGGATGCCCTATACCGCCGCCTAAAGGAAAACGAGGAGCTGTTCCGTTACGAAAGAGCTGAGTTTGGAGAAGTTGAGTCGCTTTTAGCGGACTATCTCGCAGGTAAGGCAGATCTCGACATGGTTTTGAGGTCCTCCAGCGGGCGCAGCGCAGGGCAACGCCAGCAGGTCCTCAAGGAACAGGTAGGCAGAGTTGAAGAAGAACTGCCAAATATCATCGGATCATCCGACGAGCCTTCTCATATCAGCGAGTTTGTAGCTACTCCACCCATTATGCGTCCTGAGATAACTAGCGCTATGAAAGTGTTAACCGTAGTGACCGAATATGAAAAACTCAATCGATTTCAGATGTTTCTCGCGGTGTCCGACCGGATGGCAAAGAGCGAAGGTGAGTTTTTGCGCCAGCCTCACACGACAAAGCTCATGTGGGGTTCTCACCGCGTAATCTACGTCTTCACAGACGCCACAGGCGATCTGAATCTCTACTACGATATTAAACTCAAGGAACCACTAGAAACACAGACGACGGGCGGAGCGATGTTTCCGACAACGACCATCGTGACAAAAGACCGGATTTACATTCCTGTTCCAAAGGTCATTGAGCCGGCGTTCCAAATAACCAATGGTGCGAAGGAGTTTTACGTTCGCTTTGACACGATCCCGTAGCGTACCTGAGAGTGAAATTGCACATTAGCCTGTTTTGTTATTTCTGGCGCAACAATAATAGGGTTTTGTTGCTCCTTAATTCCATAATATTTCTTGGATGCCGCACAAAAAACTATTGACTATTTCTAAGATAGTGTTATAATGGTTTATACAAGAATAGCCCCTATGAGAAGTAGAGCTTTAAGACTAACATCAAGGTGGATGGTCGAGTGTGTGCGTCAGGGAGATGCGGTAGTTTCCAGGATGTTCAGCCCAGCACATGTAGACATATGACCTCGGCTCTTTCTTCCTGCCACAGTGAAATCAACCCTACCTTTCAAAACCTAAAGCCATTGCCAAGCATAGTAGTTGCGCAATTTTTATTGGGTGACTGTGCCTGATGAATTAGGTTTCTTTTCGTCATTGCGAGGAGCGCAGCGACGAGGCAATCCCCAAAAGAGTGCTCGCAATGACGGTTTGAGTTGCTAAACGACTTTGTGTCGTAAAGGGGGGTGATGCTTATGGAAGCAAAGGTTGTTCGATAGAGAGATGCTATGCCTCTGGTCGAGGGGCGATAACGCAACAAAAAAGCAATAAAAGGAGGAAAAAATGAAAAGGTTAGGTCTGATTTCGTTAATGATTGTATTGGTAATTACGCTGGTGGGTGGATTGATTCTCACTAGTTGTGTTCCTGAGAAAGAGACGCCCAACGACATCACGATTCCGGACGCCATCACGATTAGTGTGGTCAGATCTCTTTCAGGCGGTCTAGAGCTGATTGGAGGCTATGCATTCGAGCCAGTTCTGGATTATTGGGTACAGGAGGTCAATGCTGCTGGCGGCATATATGTGGCGGAGTATGGCACAAGTCTACCTGTAGAGTTAGAAAAACAAAAACAGTTAACAGTTGAGGAAGTCGATGCTCCTGACCGGAACGGGGCAGCGGCTGGGAAAGGAGATAACCAGTCGTGCCCACCAGGTCCAACGAGCACGCAAAAAGGCACACCCAACAAGGACCTAGGAGACAAAGATGTGGACAAGGACAAAGATCTGGACTACTTCATGGGCGAGTGGAAATTTGTTAAGGGCGACAAAGACGTGATAGTTCGGAAGTGGTGTATCAACGTACCAGAAACGCCCGACGATCCAAATACGCCGCAGAATGAGCATCGTTTTAACGACTTCTACAGTATCGAGATCCTCACAAGTTTGAGAGACGCGCAGGGAAATTGGACTGAGACTCAGCAGGTAGCACCTGGCGCAGTTGCATGCCCCTACGTTGGCGGCCGGAACCTGCCTTCAGGGTTCGAGTGTGTGTGTGAGATAAAGAAGAGTGGAGAGCTGCCCTCCGTGATTGACTGGATCTCGAAGAATCCCCACGGCGTTAACGACAATGCCCCAAACGAGGACGCAAAGAAGACCATCCACACCATCAAGGAGGACGGAACCGTCGTGACGGGTACCATCACAAAACCTAAGGACAGCGACGAACTCGAGTACGAGGGGGAGTTCAAACAAGGAAAGGCGGAAGATCTCACGGATGAGGACAAGAAAAAGCTAAAGAAACTGTTCGACGATGAATTTAAAGAAGTGAGCATGATTTATGCGCTGGTGCCGCTCAGCGAGAAGGGCGATTGCGATGCGGATGTTGATGGTGTCAGCAACTGCGGAGACAACTGCCCGTCGACCTACAACCCCGACCAGACGGACACCGACGGCGATTGCATCGGCGACGCCTGCGATGTTTCCATAACCTCGATTACCCCCGATCATGGCAATCAAGGTGAGACACTGGATGTTATTATCACTGGCACCAATTTTGCTGGAGCAACGGAAGTAAGCTTTGGTACAGAGATAACAGTCAACAGCTTCAATGTGGATAGCTCGACTCAGATAAAGGCGAGTATTACTATTGATCAAATGTGCGCACACCGACCAACGACTATCTTTGTCACCACCCCGGTAGACACCGCTACCTTGGAAGATGGCTTTACTGTAGAACTACAGGAGGGATGCTTCATCGCGACCGCAGCCTACGGCACTCCCGCGGCTGCAGACATAGAAATTTTGCGTGAGTTCAGAGATGAATACCTACTGACCAACGCGGTGGGACGAGCTCTCACAGACCTCTATTATAAGGTCAGCCCACCGATGGCCCAGTTCATAACTGAGCACCCTGTCCTCAAGCCGATAGTGAGGGCTGGCTTGGTGCCTGCTGTGGCCATGAGCGCCATAGCCGTCAATACTACTCCGGTCGAGAAGATGGTAATGGTAGGATTGTTGGTGCTGGTTTCCATGGCAGTGGCCGTATGGGTGACAAGGCGGCGAGGCCGATGTACTGAGTATACTTGAGGATGAAATTGTACATTGGATTGGAATGTGACTTCAGAGGTAAAAAGATAGGGTCGAGGAATTAACCTCGACCCTATTCAATTTGAAGAATATCAGAATTCGCACCCTGCCACAACCAAAGCCAAACTATATCGTTAGCTTCTTGTTAGCGTTGCTAGCTTACGATTGACATGATAACCACACTCAAGCATCGCTACCCTTTCCATCACCTGTGAATAAGGCTGGCGGCGATGGTGGTCTATCAGTGCGTAGCAGTCCTCGCAAACCCAGATGCCTTCTCCATAAGTGGACTTCTTCATCAATCTTGGGACATCTTTACCACAGAACTGGCACTCCATTAGCTCACCTCCTCTCTCTCGAATTTGGGCGTAAAAAGAGGGCAGGGTCTCCGCTAGGTTTCCCTACCCTCTAGCCCTTTGCCTCCGAAAAAGACAAAAAGAGGGGCTTAATCCACCCCTCTTTTTGCGTGGCTCTCTTTTTCGGCTTAAGCGTCTATACGGCTACGGCTTCAGGCTCTTCGA
>Ga0209427_10003565_pt1 | contig 18226 bp, 14 predicted proteins | sample DeeMarSWOR136_30_FD_187465 | JGI IMG/M metagenome (GOLD analysis project Ga0209427, IMG submission 187465) | Marine sediment microbial communities from White Oak River estuary, North Carolina - WOR-1-36_30 (SPAdes) (version 2) | ecosystem: Environmental > Aquatic > Marine > Intertidal zone >...
CCCATGGTAACCCAGATGATCTCTGTTGGTGAATCAACCGGTGCCCTTGATACCATGTTAGAAAAAATTGCAGATTTTTATGAAGCTGAGGTGGATGCGGCAGTGGATGCCCTTACCTCACTGATCGAACCTTTCATGATGGTCTTTTTAGGAGGTACCATCGGTACCATGCTTGCAGCAATGTATCTCCCTATCTTCAAGATGGCAGGTGCCTTAGGTGGCGGCTAATACACGCCTCTTTCCATCACCGCCTTAATCCACTCTATTATCTTTCGTATATAGCCCATCTCAGAATTTCTTTAAAAATATCAGTATATTCCAGATATTTTACCTTGACTCAACAAAGAGGGTAAGATAACATTACTCAGTTTTATATGTTGAGAGGTAAAAGATGAAAGAAACGAGCGAATTGTTAAAGCAACGGAGGAAAAAACTTGATGAATTGGCCAAAGAGGGTATCAACCTCTTTCCTAACGATTTTAAAGTAACCCATACCAGCCAAGAGATTAGAGAACGTTTTGAACAAATGGAAGCAAACGAGCTGGAAAAGGTTGAAGAAGAGTGTTCTTTAGCTGGGAGGATTATGGCTGTAAGGAATTTTGGTAAAGCAGCCTTTATTCATATCCAGGACCGAAAAGGTAAGATTCAAGCGTATATCCAAAAAAATGTGGTAGGCAGCACACACTTTAATATATTTAACAAGCTTGATATGGGAGATTTTGTAGGAATAAGGGGGAGAGTATTCTTAACACGCACTAAGGAACTCACCATAAAAGTGAATCAGATAAAACTATTAGTCAAGTCTCTTAGACCTCTGCCTGAGAAGTGGCATGGTCTCTCAAATATTGAAATCAGATACCGACAACGCTATCTTGATCTTCTGATAAATATTCAGGTGAAGGAGGTTTTTTATAGAAGAAACAAGATTATTCAAATGATTAGAGCATTTCTTCAGGATAGGGAGTTCATAGAAGTAGAAACCCCCATGATGCAACCGATACCTGGGGGAGCTACTGCGTGCCCCTTTAAAACCCATCATAATACCTTTAACCTCGATCTCTATTTACGCATCTCACCAGAGCTCTATCTAAAACGGTTACTTGTAGGGGGGGTTGAAAGAGTATTTGAAATCAACCGGAATTTCAGAAATGAAGGAATCTCAACTCAACATAACCCAGAATTTACCATGCTAGAGTTCTATCAGGCCTATGCAACCTATGAAGATTTAATGTATTTAACAGAAGAGATGATCTGCCATATATCCCAGCACCTGGTGGGATCGTTAAAAATTCCCTATCTCGATAAAGAAATCGATTTTACACCTCCCTGGCAACGATTAAGCATGAAACAAGCGATAATCCACTATGGTCAGATAGAACCCCACATTCTCGAAGATAGGGATCTTGCTCTTAAATACTTACAAACACTTGGTCTTTCACCCTCTACCCAAGATGGTTTGGGAAAGATTGTAAACGAGATTTTTGAAAAAGTTGTACAACCCCATCTCATTACCCCAACCTTCATAACCAGTTATCCAACGGAGACCTCTCCCCTGGCACGAAGAAGCGACACAAATCCTGAAGAAGTAGAAAGATTTGAGCTTTTCATTAATGGTCAAGAGATAGCCAATGCCTTTTCTGAGTTGAATGATCCTATAGAGCAAAAAGAGAGATTTCTCAAACAACTCTCTTTAAGTGAATCCACTGAAGAGGTGGGCAAACTGGATGAAGATTTTATCCACGCACTGGAATATGGCATGCCCCCAGCAGCTGGCGAAGGAGTGGGAATTGACAGACTAGTTATGTTGTTGAGCAATTCTGCCTCTATCCGAGATGTCATTCTCTTCCCCCTCCTTAAGCCAGGGAGGTAGATGATGAAACGTAACATCCCCTATGAACTGTTCATCAGTTTACGTTACTTGAAAGCAAAAAGGAGACAGACATTTATCTCGGTCATTAGCTTCATCTCTATAAGTGGTGTAGCAATTGGCGTAATGGCCCTTATTATTGTATTGGGAGTGATGACTGGGTTTAGCGATGATCTTAGAGACAAAATTTTGGGCGTAAAGTCTCACTTAGTCATCTCCCACTATGGGGCAGGCATTACTAACTACCAGGAGATTATAAAGAAAGTCAATAAGGTAGAGGATGTTCTCTCTGCGACCCCCTCTATCTATGGCCAAGTAATGTTAAGCTCACCTTCAAATGCACTGGGAGTAGTGCTTAAGGGAATTGAGGTGGATAGTGCCTCTAAGGTAACTAATCTTGCTTCTTTTATCAAGGAAGGAAAACTTACTGATCTTAAGCTCCCTGCCTCCTCTGGTGTGCCTGGGATCCTCTTAGGTAAGGAGTTGACTATGATCTTAGGTGTATTTTGTGGCGATGAGATCAAGGTCATATCCCCCTTTGGTACCTTGACCCCCGCAGGGATGGTACCGCGATGCAGAAAATTTAAGGTGGTGGGTATCTTTGATTCTGGGATGTATGAATATGATTCCTCACTTGCTTATATCTCTTTAGATAACGCCCAGCATTTTTTCAATAACCCTGCTGCCGCCACGGGTATAGAGGTAAAGGTAAAAGAAATCTATCAAGTAAAACAGGTAGCTAGAGAAATTGAAGAAAGGCTAGGAATCTCCTATCAAATTAGAGATTGGATGGAGATGCATAAGAACCTTTATGCAGCTTTAAAACTGGAAAAGATGGCAATGTTTATTATCCTTATACTAATGATTATAGTTGCGGCATTTAATATGGTGGGAACGCTCATTATGGTAGTAAATGATAAGCACAAAGATATTGCCATCCTTAAGTCCATGGGTGCACGATCTTTAAGTATTATGAAGATATTCGTTCTGGAAGGTCTCATCATTGGATTGATAGGTACCTCCCTCGGGATAGGGGGTAGTTTTTTGCTGGCTACCTTACAGAATCAATATCACATTGTATCCTTACCACCAGATGTTTATTATATATCTCATCTACTCATAAAAATTACACTCAGGGATTTGATTTTAGTAACCATTTCTGCTATAAGTATAAGTCTTCTGGCTACCATCTATCCCTCTTGGCAGGCTTCAAAGCTCGCCCCGGCGGAGGCTTTAAGTTATGAATGATTCTTCCTTTTACAAGGACGAGCTCGAAAAAGAAGGGGAACCATTCATTCAAGTAAAAGCCCTTTCCAAAACCTATGGGATGAATCAAAAAAGGGTAGAGGCGTTAAAGGGTATAACCTTCGATCTTTCCCAAGGTGAACTGCTCACTATTGTGGGGGCCTCAGGTGCTGGTAAAAGTACCCTTCTTCATATTTTAGGTACCCTGGATCATCCCACCTCAGGGAAGATATTTTACAGGGGTGAGGACTTGTTTTCTTTAAGTGAAATGGAATTAGCGGAGTTCAGAAACCATAAAATAGGATTCATCTTTCAATTTCACTATCTTCTCCCTGAATTCACTGCACTGGAGAATACTATGATGCCAGCCCTCATTCGGGGTTATAAAAGGGATGAGGCCATTGAAGAGTCAGAAAAGATATTAGTAACGGTTGGACTTAAGGACAGATTAGCCCATAAGCAAGGGGAGCTCTCTGGTGGAGAACAACAGAGAGTAGCTGTTGCGAGGGCCTTGATACTAAAACCTGAAATCATTCTAGCAGATGAACCCATAGGTAATCTTGATTCACGAACAGGGGAAGCGATCTTTGATCTGCTCTTGTCTTTAAATCAACAACTGAAGATTACCCTACTGGTGGTAACGCATAATGAAAGCTTAGCAGACAAGATACCTAGACGGATAACCTTAAGTGATGGACGGATTATGTCACCATGAGGCGTTCATAAAATGGGCGGAAGCGTGATCATGCCTAAGAGAATTGTTATCATTGTGATCTGCTGCGTTTTCTCAACCAACGTATGGGGAAAAGCACCTTTAAAGGTTGCCGTTTTCCCTTTCAAGGTTCATAGTAGAGAGAAGCTTGATTACCTCAAAGAAGGGATCTCTGATATGTTGCTCACTCGTATGGAGCAAGATAAAGAAATTACAACTATCGATAAACCCTCACTCAAAGAGGTTCTCTCTCAAGGGAGAGGAGAATTGGATGAACGTTTAGCACGAGAGCTGGGAGTGCAGGTAGGAGCTGATTTTGCCGTTTTAGGTAGTTTGACTAAAATTGGTGATGGTGCTAGTCTCGATGCCACCATTCTTGACACTCAGGGAGAAAAAGAAAACGGTCACGTCTTCGTTCAGTGCGAAACTATGGATAGAGTTAATGCTAAGATTAATCTCCTTGCACGGCAGCTTGATCTAAAAATTTTAGGAAAGGAGTTACTGGCTAAGATAGATATCAAAGGAAATCGATATATTGAGAAGGATGCAATTAGACTTGCACTAAAGAGTGAGGAAGGTGACCTCTATTCTCCCTCAGTTCTTAAGCAAGATCTCCAACGAGTGTATCAGATGGGCTATTTTAGCGACATTCAAATTGATAGTGAGGATTCTCCTGAGGGGAAGAAAGTTACCTTCATTGTGGTTGAAAGACCTGTGGTAAATCAGATAAGGATTCAAGGAAATAAACATATCAAAACACCCGATATTCAAAAAGCACTGGGTATCAAGCTTGGTCGAGTCCTGGATCAAAACCAAGTGAGAAAAGATATAACAAGCATCCGTAAGCTTTACTTAGATAAAGGTTATCTCAGTGCTAAAATCGATTTTAGGCTTACCCCTTCAAGCCAGGGCGAAACCTCTGTGGATTTTTACATTAGAGAAAACAAAATTTCTAAAATAAAAAAGATCTCTTTTTCAGGAAATAAGCACATAAAAGATAAAAATCTAAAAAGGATCATGGAGACCCGGGAGAAAAACTTCCTCTCTTTTATAACCAATGCGGGGATATTCAAGGAGGAAGCATTTCAAAAGGATCTTGATAGGCTTATGGCGTTCCACTACAATGAGGGGTATATTAAGGCAAAAGTCGGTGAACCCACCATAACCCATGAGGAAAAAGACATCTATATCACCATCCCCATTGATGAAGGAGACCAATACAAAATAGGAGATGTTGATATCACGGGAGACCTCATCACCCCCCGAGAGACCCTCTCCAAAGATCTTAAGACAGTTGAAGGAAAAGTATTTAGAAGCAGTTTCCTTAATAAGGATATGGTGAGCATAAGTGAATTCTATTCTGATCGAGGATATGCTAATGTTGATATTACCCCCTTGTCTGCTATCAATGAAGAGCAGAAGACAGTAGATGTAAAATTTGAAATTGCTAAAGGTGAAAAGATCTATTTTGAAAAGATCAATATAATGGGTAATACTAGAACCCGGGATAAGGTAATCCGCCGTGAACTAAAAGTAGTAGAAGGAGATCTTTACAGCAGTAGCAGGATAAAAAGAAGTCGACAAAGACTCAACGATCTGGGCTACTTCAAGAAAGTAAACTTGACCACTGCTAAAGCGAATACTTCTCACAAGGTTATCTTGAATGTGGAGGTAGAAGAAAAGCCAACAGGTTCTTTGAGTTTTGGTGCGGGTTATAGTTCTGTAGACAACCTGGTAGGAATGATCCAGCTCACCCAGGATAACTTCCTCGGGAAGGGTCAACGGTTAGATCTTCGGGCCCAGGTGGGAGGGAGCAATCGCTTCATGTTCTCGTTCACTGAACCCTGGCTCTTTGATACTAGATGGAAAGCCGGGGTTGACATCTTCAATATGGAGAGGTGGTATGAAGACTTTGATCGTGAAAGTACGGGAGGTACTGTACACATTGGACATCCTATAGGTGAGTTTACCGGGGTTGACTTTTCCTACGAGTATGAAGATATAGAGATATCAGATGTGGATGACGATGCTGTCCTTGAAATAGTTGAACAGGAGGGTTCCTCAACCACGGGAGCTCTCATTGCGGGGATTACCCGAAGTACGCTGGATGATCGTTTCATTCCTCGTATGGGTACAGTTACTCGCTTCTCCACTAAGTACGCTGGGCTGGGTGGAGACAATCATTTTATTACTCTTATAGGAAGTTTCAGCAAATATTTTCCCTTACCAAGGGATTCTACCTTTATGATTCGGGGAACTATGGGTTATTCCGTGGGATACAGCGGCGAGGATGTACCTATTTTTGAAAAATTCTTTCTAGGTGGACTAGATAGCATGAGGGGCTTTGAGGAACGTACCGTGGGACCTAAAGAGAGAAGAGGCGATGTCAATCCCTCAGCAAAGGACCCAGATGAAAAAGATTGTGTTGGTGGTGAAAAGGAACTCTTTTTTAATATGGAATATATTTTCCCACTGATAAAAGAGGCTGGGGTACGGGGTGTCATATTTTTCGATGCAGGAAATGCCTATAGAAAAGACGAGGGTTGGTTTGAAGATATCAGAAAGAGCGCGGGATTCGGTATTCGCTGGCAATCGCCCTTTGGACCTTTAAGAGTTGAGTGGGGGATAAATCTAAGCCCTAAAGATGATGAAGATAGCAGTGAGTTCCACTTCACCATGGGTTCCCTTTTCTAGTCAGCTTAAGGAGTTTTGATAGGGAAAGGAGGTATGAGGAGATGAGAAAGCTTGGTGTGGGTGTAGGGATTCTTCTAATTTTAGTCATGGGTGAGAGGGTCTTCGGTGCCTCGGAGTATAAGTTTGCCTTCGTCGACCTGCAGAAAGCACTGAATCTCTGTAGGGCTGGACAAGACGCTAAGGAGGAATTTGCTAAGAAAGTAGAGAAAGCAGAAGAAAAGCTTGCCTCACAGCAGGAGGAATTGAAAAGGCTCAAAGAAATCTTGGAAAAACAGAGTGCTATGCTCAATGAAGAGACGTTTAAGAAAAAGGAAAAGGACTATCAAACAAGACTTCGTGACTTCAAAAGGCTCTACGAAGATTCTCAAAATGAACTTAAGGTACAGGACAGTGAAGTTACTAAAGCGATACTTGAAGAGCTGGTGAAAGTTACACAGGAATACGGGAAAGAAAAAGGATATACTTTCATCTTTGAAAGGAGTGAGAGTGCACTTCTTTTTGCAGACGATGCAACGGAGGTAACAGAAGAGATAATCAAGATTTATGATCAGAGGTACCTACAAAAGGAAGTATCAACTAAAAAGTAAGAGAACGTGACCATCGTGAAAAAAACACTACAAGAGCTCGCATATCTTATCAGAGGGGAAGTAGTGGGAGATGCCGGCCTGAAAATTTCTGGTATCTCGAGCTTAGATGATGCACAGGAGGGAGAGATTACCTTCATTGCTAATAGCAAATACCTTACCAAAGCAAAAGAAACGAGGGCCTCTGCCATCATTGTTTCAAATAAAATAGAGGGTATAGATAAGCCCTTAGTGATAACGGATAACCCCTACCTTGCCTACGCCAAGATCGTGACCTTTTTTCACCAGCACCCCCACCCCTCTAAAGGTATTGATAAAAGCACTATCGTGGGGGATGGTACGTCAATAGGCAAAGAGGTATCCATCTACCCCTTGGTCTTTATCGGCAAAGACGTCACTATTTCTGATCGGGTAGTCATCTATCCTCACACCTTTATTGGGGATGGAACATTTATTGATGAAGGAGCCATCATTTATTCTCATGTCTCTATTCGAGAACGCTGTCGAATCGGTAAGAGGGTGATCATTCACTCTGGTACCGTGATCGGTAGCGATGGATTCGGATTTGCCCCAGATGGAAACCAATACTATAAAATTCCCCAAATAGGTATCGTCCAGATTGATGATGATGTGGAGATTGGTGCTAATAATACTATAGACAGGGGTGCCTTAGGTAAGACCTGGATCAAGAGAGGAGTTAAAACGGATAATTTAGTTCATATTGCCCATAATGTGGTGATTGGAGAAGATACACTGCTGGTTGCCCAGGTAGGCATATCTGGAAGTACCAGGATTGGAAATCACGTTACCCTCGCCGGTCAGGTTGGTGTGGTGGGACACATAGAGATTGGAGACAACACGGTTGTGGGATCCAAGACGGGTGTAAGTGGAAGTGTTCCAGCCAATACCATAGTCTCTGGATATCCCCACATGCCCCACAGGCAGTGGCTGAAATCTTCTCGATGTTATCCTTTGCTCCCTCAGATGAGAAAAGTCCTTCATAAACTAGAGAAAAAGGTTAAAGTGCTGGAAGAGACCTTTCAACAGTACACCGAGGAGAGGAAATGAAAGAGATAAAAGAGGTAAAAGAGATTATGAACGTACTACCCCACCGCTACCCGTTCCTCATGGTTGATAAGGTCTTAGAGATGGAAGAAGGTAAGAGGATTGTGAGTATTAAAAATGTGAGTATTAATGAACCCTTCTTCCAGGGTCATTTCCCAGGTTTCCCTATTATGCCAGGTGTTTTACTAATTGAAGCAATGGCACAAACCTGGGGCATATTGATATTAAGTTCAGAAAGAGAGAAGGCAGGAAGTAAGAATGTTCTTTTTCTAGGAATTGACAAGGCAAGATTTCGCAAACCTGTATATCCCGGAGACCAAGTGCGATTCGAACTGGAGGCACTCAATTTTAAGAGATCAATTTGGAAATTTAGTGGGAAGGCCTTTGTAGAGGGAACACTTGTTGCTGAGGCAGAACTAATGGCAACTATTTCTGATAAATAGTCTTTAACCACAGAACACGGAGAAAGAAATTTATTTAAAAAAACTCTGTGAACTCTCTTGTGTATCAAAAAGAATTTCCTCTCAAAGGAAATCCACTGTGAAAGATAGCACGAGAGAGGAATAGGGTGCACGTGGGGAAAGATGGGAAAGCACAGAACAGATTACCTCCTAGAAAATAAGTTCTTTTAAAGGTAACTGTTGTGACGGCAATGAACAAAATATATGAGTACCAAATATTAACACACTTACTGTCTATGGGTAAAAGAGATGGTTTGTTAATCAAGTTCAAAGTAGAGATGCTAAAAATGTCATAAAAAAGACTAATCATTTAAGAAACACAGAGGGGGTGAAAGATACATCTAATTTATTGCTATTAAAAATTTCTCTGGTCCTCTGTGGTTTGGTTTTACAATACTCTTCAGGGAGAAAAAGAGAACGTATGATACATAAATCTGCTGTTATCGATCCTAGAGCGGAACTAGATTCTAGAGTAGAAATAGGTCCCTATTGCATTGTTGGCGCCCATGTAAAGATTGGTAAAGGTACTACGCTCGGTCCTCATGTGGTTATTGATGGATGGACACAGATTGGTGAAGGATGCAGAATTTTTCAATTTGCCTCGATAGGAACAATCCCTCAAGATCTAAAGTACAAAGGAGAGGAATCGTGGGTTATCCTCGGTAATAATAACGTCATAAGAGAATTTGCCACCATCAATAGGGGAACCGCCCACTCAGAGAGCAAAACCACTATAGGTGATAATAATCTCTTTATGGCTTACAGTCATGTCGCTCACGATTGTGAGATTGGAAATCATGTGATCCTTGCAAATGCTGCTACCCTCGCAGGACACATTGAAATTGAAGATTACGCCATTGTAGGAGGATTGGTAGGCGTTCATCAATTTGTGAGACTTGGCTGCCACAGCATTATAGGTGGGGGTTCGGGTGTAAATCAAGACATCCCACCTTATATGATTGCTAACGGTCAAAGGGCTAAACTATACGGGTTGAACATGGTAGGCCTCAAGAGGCACAACTTCTCAGATAAGGCAATCAGCAACCTCAAGAAAGCCTATCGTATTATCTTCAGATCCAGTCTCACGGTAAAAAAGGCCTTGGATCAGATCCAGGCTGAGATAGAAAATTCACCTGAGGTCGATCATCTCATCAGTTTTATTAAGAATTCAGAAAGAGGTATCGCACGGTAGATGGAGAAGATACAGGTTGCTGTTATAGGGAGCGGTTATCTAGGAAAATTTCATGCAGAAAAGTATGTGCGCCATCCTGAAGCGGAGTTGATAGGAGTAGTAGATACCAACTACTCCAGAGCTTTAGCATTAGCCAATCAGACCAATTCTAAACCTTTTATCAACTATAAAGATTTGTACACCCAACTCCACGCGGTAAGTATTGTGGTTCCGACACCTCTACACTACTCTATTGCAAAAGACTTTCTGGAACATGACATCAATGTTTTACTTGAAAAACCTATGACTACAACCCTCAAAGAAGCTGATGAGTTAATCGCCATTGCTCATGCGAGAGATCTCATTCTACAAATCGGACATTTAGAACGTTTTAACTCAGCTTACCTTGCAGTAGAGGGTTTGGTAAAAAATCCGCTTTTTATCGAATCCCACCGCTTAAACTCCTTTCAAGAAAGGGGTACAGAGGTGGATGTCATCTTAGATATAATGATCCATGATATTGACATCATTCTCAGTTTGGTCGGTGCGGAGGTGAAAGAAATCCATGCAGTGGGAGTACCTGTCATTTCTCCTATGATCGATATCGCTAATGCCAGATTAGAATTTGAAAATGGATGTGTGGTTAATGCTACCGCTAGTCGAATATCGGATAAGAGTATGAGAAAAATAAGAATTTTTCAACACGATGCTTACATCTCTATTGACTTTGCAACCCAAAAGGTCTCAGTTTATAGGAAGATTGAGGATGACGGGAGGCTCCCTTGCATTGTGAGCAAAAAGTTGGAGATTGAACCTAGGGACTCTCTCGAAGAAGAAATCAAGGCCTTCCTGAGGGCGGTTAAAGAAAAGAGTACACCTCCAGTTTCTGGTGAAGAAGGCATAAGGGCTCTTAAGGTAGCTTTAGAGATTGCAAAACAGTTGAGGGTAGATACTCAGAGAATTAGTGAATAACACCAAGGTAAAAAGAATTCTCATCGCTGCAGGTGAGGCTTCAGGAGATCTCCACGCATCTTGTCTTGTAAAAGCGATGCTAGAGCTGAAGCCGAGCTTACATTTCTATGGTATGGGTGGTGAGAAACTCAGGCAAGTAGGGGTTCGCACTATATTTGATATCTCAAGACTCTCTGTGATGGGAATCATAGAGGTTATACGCCATCTAGGACATCTCTATCGTGTGTTTAAGTGGCTTGAGAAGTCTTTAAAAAGTGAAAAACCTGATCTCATAATTTTAATTGATTACCCTGATTTCAATCTCCGCCTCGCAAAGGTAGCCAAAAGGTACAACGTGCCCGTGCTCTACTACATTAGTCCCCAGATATGGGCCTGGAGAACTCGTCGGATAAAAATGATTGGTAAGTTAGTTGATAGAATGATTGTAGTTTTCCCCTTTGAGCTCTCTTTATATGAAAGAGAAGGCATTGAGGTCAGTTTCGTAGGCCACCCTTTACTGGATATAGTGAGGGTTAATAAATCGAAGGAAGAAAATATTAAACGATGTGGCCTTGATGATCACAAAATAACTATTGGACTACTACCGGGAAGTAGATTAAACGAGGTAAAAAGGATACTTCCTCCTATGATAGGAGCTGCTCAGCAACTTAGCAAACGATTTAAGAACCTGCAATTTATCTTACCCATTGCACCTGGGTTAAAAAAGGAGGACATAGTAAAACTGACTGCACACACCCCGATAGCACTCACAGTAGTTGACAACAGTATGCATGAAGTTATTAACAGTTCCTATCTTGTCGTTGTTGCCTCAGGGACAGCCACCTTAGAGACAGCGCTTCTGTCAACGCCTATGGTCATCCTTTATAAGATGTCCCCCCTCAGCTATCTGGTGGGAAGAACACTAGTGAAGGTAAAATACATCGGGATGGCCAATATTATTGCCGGTAAAAAGGTTGTCCCTGAATTGATACAAGATGAGGCAACTGCAGAAAGAATTACCTATGAGGTCACTCGCATGATAGAAGATACCTCCTACCATCAGGGTATCTGTGAAGAACTTAGCTGCATTAAAAAAAAATTAGGAGAGCCGGGGGCCTCGAAACGGGCAGCTAAAATTGCTCTGGATATGCTCTATCACTGAAGAATACCCTCCAAGAAAAATAGATATAAAAGAGGAGTAAAGTGAGGTGAGATAGTGAGTAGAATCTCAACTAAAGGTTCTTTTCAGATCTATAAGCGGTTACTACACTACGTGAAACCCTATTGGAGGAGAATGGTTCTTGCCATTGTCTCTGCCATTTTACTGGCGGGTGCTAATACCTCAATCGCGTGGATAGTCAAAAAAATTATGGACGATATCTTTGCTGAAAAGAATATGCACATGCTCACCCTTATTCCTATTGCAATTGTTGCCCTCTATTTTTTAAAAGGTTTATTTGGCTATGGCCAAGCCTACTTGATGGGTTACGTGGGTATTAGAGTAGTTACCGATATCCGCAATGAGATTTACCACCACCTGCAGACACTCTCTCTTGCCTTTTTTACTAAGAACCCTACGGGAGTTCTAATGTCCCGTCTCTCCAATGATACTACCCTTTTACAATCCACCGTCTCTAATAGTATCACCTCTCTGCTGAGGGATGCTCTTACTATCATTGGTTTGACAGGATATACCTTTTGGGTAAACTGGAAACTAGCTCTCATATCCTATCTCATTATCTTATGGGCTATAATCCCTATTCAGATATTTGGCAAAAAGAGCAGGAAGTTCAGCACAAAAGGCCAGCGAAAAATGGCAGACATTTCCAAATTTCTCTATGAAACCATTTCAGGTATCAGAATTGTGAAAGCCTTTTGCATGGAAGACTATGAGAACCGGAGATTTTCAGAGGAAAACTTCCGTTTCTTTAAAATCATGATTAAGCGGCTCCGCATTCGATCGCTTGCTTCCCCTACCATGGAGATGTTGGGAGGCTTTGCCATTGCTGGCATTCTTTACTACGGTGGATACAGCGTGATCAAAGGCTACATAACCCCTGGAGATTTTTTCTCATTTGTGGCTGCCTTTGCCATGATGTATAAACCGGTTCGTGATCTCAATAGGCTCAATCAAATGGTTCAAGAAGGATTGGCAGCAGCGGTAAGAACATTTGAGGTTCTAGATTTTAAAGCCGATGTTGTAGACAAACCGAATGCAATAGTGCAGCCCAGAATTAAGGAGCAGATTGAATTTAGAAACGTCTCTTTTCAGTATGATGAAGAACTCATCTTAAAAGATATTAATTTGAAGGTAAAAGTAGGTGAGATCATTGCTATTGTGGGCACTAGCGGTACCGGGAAAACTACTTTAGTCAATCTCATACCACGTTTCTATGATGTCACATCCGGTGCCATACTCATTGATAGTGTCGATATTAGAGAGGGCACGCTCAAATCCCTAAGAGATCAGATTGGAATAGTAACTCAAGAAATCATCCTCTTTAATGATACCATTAAGAATAACATCTCCTACGGAAGTATGAGTAAATCTGATCAAGAAATCATAGCTGCAGCAAAGGCAGCGTATGCCCATGAGTTTATCATAGATACTCCCAATGGCTATGATACCATTATAGGAGAGAGGGGCGTTAAACTCTCGGGTGGGCAGAAACAGAGAATTGCTATTGCCCGGGCTCTTCTCAAGAACGCACCTATCCTCATTCTGGATGAAGCTACCTCTTCCTTAGATAGTAAAGCAGAGGAGGAGGTACAAGTAGCACTGGAGAAACTAATGGAAGGACGCACTACCTTCATTATTGCCCACCGACTCTCCACCATTAAAAAAGCCCATCGTATTATAGTCCTCTCAGATGGCAGGATGGTGGAGGAGGGAACCCATAGCGAGTTGTTGGCACTTCAGGGTGAATACCACAAGCTCTACAAGATGCAATTCCACGGAGTGGATTACCTACCTCAATCGGAGTTCCTTTCTACTGCGGGAACAACCTGATTATCAAAGGGGTAATGTGAACGTAAGGGCTTTGCGCCGATTGGAATAGTGGAATCATGGAAAGAGTTTACTACGGGGTTCGTGTTACAGGGTGCGGGTTAAGGGTTTTACACTTTTTTGTTATCACTTTTTTCTAACTCGCAACGGATTTCTCATATATCATTAGGTAAAACATTCCACTATTCCATAGTGAGTTTAAAAAACAGACTGTCACTAAGAAGTTAATAGTTTCATTGTTGTAGAATTTCCGAGACGTTATGTACTTCATGTATAACATACTTCTCTTTATCATTTCTCTCCTCTCATTCCCCTTTATTTTTTTAGCTATAGCAAAAAAGAAATACAGAAAGGGGCTTTCCCAAAAACTAGGGTTAGTACCACCACATCTGCTTCTGGGACTATCAGGTAGCAGACCGGTGTGGATACATGCGGTATCCGTGGGAGAAGTGATGGCTGCCATTCCCCTCATTCAGGAGATAAAGACAAGATACCCTTCTCAGAAAATGGTACTCTCCACTGTTACCGTTACCGGTAATTATACTGCCACTATTAGAGTAAAAGAGGTAGATGTGGTACTATACTTTCCCTTCGATTATCCCTTCATAGTAAAAAGGGTAATTAAGAAGATCAATCCTCAACTCTTTGTAACCCTTGAAACTGAGATTTGGCCGAACTTCCTGAGGGAGCTTAAAAACAACAACATTCCCTCCGTGGTGATTAGCGGTCGGATTTCAAATCATTCTTACCATAAGTATAGATGGGCTCGTTTTTTCTTCAGTAAAGTCCTAGATAATATTGATGCCTTCTGCATGCAAACAGAGGTTGATACCAGGAGAATTATTGATATTGGAGCTCAGGCGGACCGCGTTATCACCATTGGAAATCTTAAGTTTGACCAACGTGTGCCTATCTTAAATGCTGAAGAAAAAGTAGCTCTCTATAGCATACTCAATTTGAAAGAAGGTCAAAGAATTTTCATTGCAGGAAGTACCCATAAGGGAGAAGAGGATATTGTAGTAGAAGTTTTTAAAGGCCTTAAACAAAGTTATGAAGACCTCATTCTCGTGCTTGCCCCTCGACATCCTGAACGCTTTGATGAAGTAGCACACCTTCTTTCTCGCCACAGGCTGCCTAGCATTAAGAAAACTGAAATTAAGAGGGGGAAGGGGGGAAATCACCACGATGTTATCCTGCTTGATACCATTGGAGAGCTCTCCAAACTTTACAGCATTGGAACTATCATCTTTGTAGGAGGAAGTCTTGTTTCAATCGGGGGACACAATGTGCTTGAACCCGTTGCTTATAAAAAGGCTGTGATTTTTGGGCCTCATATGGAGAACTTCTCAGAGATTTCTAGAAGCCTAAGAGAAAGTGGAGGCGGTCTGCAAGTGCATACTCAAGAGGAGTTTCTTTTAAAAGCGAGGATGTTACTACAAAATGACACAGTTCGAGACAAGCTTGGGGAACAGGCTTTCAAGGTTATTGCCCATAATCAGGGTGCCATTAAGAAAGTAATGGAGGTGATTGGGAAGCTCAGGTGAAGAGATTAAATCAATGAATATAAGGTCCTTTGTTGAACGAACAATTTATTCTTCCCTCTCTGAAGAGAGTTCCTACAAAAGATTTCTCTTGTTCCCTTTATATCTTATCTCCCTTCTCTACTGTTTCCTCATTCAGTTAAGACACACCCTTTATAAAACAGGAGTGTTTAAATCGTATAGCTTGCCCTGTCGGGTAGTGAGCATTGGCAATATTACTATGGGAGGAACGGGTAAGACACCAACTGTAATCTATCTGGCACGACTGTTTAAAGAACACGGCTTGAGGACTACTGTGATCAGTCGGGGGTATAAGGCAAAGAGTTCAGAGAAAGTAGCAGTGGTATCAAATGGAGAGCGGATTCTCTTAAATGCGCAGGATGCTGGGGATGAACCCTTTCTCCTCTCAAAAGCACTCCCCGGTGTACCTATTATCATTGGAAGAGACAGAGTGCTCTCAGGTCGATATGCTGCTGACCGTTTTTCAGCTGAGATAGTGCTACTGGATGATGGATTCCAATGTGTAAGACTAAAAAGGGATGCTGATATCCTCCTCATTGATCTCTACTATGGGTTTGGTAATGGTCACCTGCTGCCCAGAGGTATTTTAAGAGAACCCCTCATCCATCTGCATCGGGCCCATATCTTTCTCTTAACTAAAAGAACCGGTAGGAGAGATGATCAAACGATAGAAAGTAAAATCATATCATTTAAACCCGATGCCCAGATTTTTTTTGCCAGTTACGAGATAAAGTGTGTCACCACCCTGAAAGAAGAAAAGGAAATCGATCTTAACCATCTCAAAGGAAAAAAAGTGCTGGCTCTTTCAGGTATAGCTAACCCACGTTATTTCTCCTATCTTTTAAGGCAGCACGGTATGTCAGTGATTGAGGAGTGGATACTCCCTGACCACCACTGCTACACCTCAAAGGATGCCAGAAAAGTGAGTGGATGTCTTAATTGCATTGACTTTATCATTACCACAGCAAAAGACAGCGTCAAGATGGATAAGGAAATCTTTAAAAGATTTCCTATACTCGTACTAGAAATTATGCTAAAGGTACACGACGAACAGAGGTTTAAGAGTGCTCTCTTTAAACTCATCTCCTAGTTCAAGTGGTGTAACACATTCCTTTTTTATAAATTTTTTTGTATTGAATTGTTTGACACACACAGGATCTACCCTCGTCATCCAACGGGGTAAATCGGCAAAAATCTTTGTCCTCACTATCTAAATCCTTTAGCGTCTTAGAATTTCTGAATTAACGTTTCTTTTTATTTTACAGTGAACAAGGTTTCCGTGCAGAAATACACGCTCAAAACACACTCCTATAAGCAGAAATTTACAGTCAATTACCAGCAGGAGCTCAATCCTGAACAGCTTGAAGTGGTGATGAGTGGAAATGGTCCTATACTGGTCATTGCAGGTGCAGGTAGCGGTAAGACTAGAACCATCACCTACCGCGTAGCTCGGCTTATAGAATCCGGCACTAATCCCTCTAGAATTTTACTTGTTACCTTTACCAATAAGGCAGCAAAGGAAATGCTCCATCGGGTAGAATTACTGATTAGTATAAACATCAGAAAACTTTGGGGTGGTACCTTCCATCACATTGCTAATCGTATTTTAAGAAGCCGCGGCCACATTTTAGAATACGATAATAACTTCAGCATTCTAGATCAGCAAGACTCTAAGGAGCTACTCAATGCCTGCATTGCCGATCTGGGTTTTAAAACCAAGGAAAGAAGATTTCCTCAGGGTGACGTATTACAGGACATCATCAGTCTTTCAGTTAATACGCAGAAGAAAATGGATGATATTATCGTTGAACGCTACCCCTTCTTCTATGAGCTCATAGATGAGATAAAAAAGGTAGCTCTCCATTATCAGAAACGGAAGAGGAAAAGTAACATGATGGATTTTGATGATCTTTTACTCAACTGGCTGACTTTGCTCAATGATCACCTTGATATAAGGCAATACTACTCCCAAAAATTCCAATACATTCTGGTCGATGAGTACCAAGACACCAACCGTATCCAAGCTGATATTATCGACCTTTTATCCCAGGGGCACCAAAATATTATGGTGGTGGGGGATGATTCTCAAAGTATCTATAGCTTCAGGGGAGCCAACTTTGCAAACATCATTGAGTTTCCTAAACGCTACCCCGATGTTCGTATCTACAGGCTGGAGACAAACTACCGAAGTGTACCAGAAATACTTTATCTAGCTAATACCAGCATTATCAATAATCAGTACCAATTTCAAAAAAATCTTAGAGCAATTCGAGAAAGTGGTCTGCAACCAGTCCTTGTCCCCCTTAACGATGTGATGCAGCAGGCGAGCTTTGTAGCTCAAAGAATCCTAGAACTCAGGGACGAGGGAAGATCGCTTAATGAAATGGCTGTTCTCTATAGGGCTCACTATCATAGCATGGAACTCCAAATGGAACTGACCCGTCGGGGTATACCCTTCGAGGTAAGGTCTGGTTTGAGATTTTTTGAGCAGGCACACATTAAAGATATTACCAGCTATCTAAAGGTTATCGTGAACCCCTTTGATGAGCTGGCCTGGAAGAGGATTACTAAACTGCTGCCAAAAATTGGCAATGCAACGGCACATAAGATCTGGAATATACTTTCATCTTCAACTTCTCCTTTAAAAAGCATGAACTCTGAGAGCATTCTCACCCTCATCCCTAAGCCCTCAAAGGATTACTGGAAGAGACTTACAACTACCTTGAATCACTTAACCACACCAGATTTACTCAAAGCACCAGCAGAAATAATTAGAACACTATTGAATGAAGAGTACGATAGATATCTCAAGAGCAGATATCCTGACCATGAATCACGGATGGAAGATATCAATCAATTAATGCACTTTTCACAACAGTACACTTCTACAGAAAGTTTCTTAAGCGA
>Ga0209427_10003568_pt1 | contig 18218 bp, 21 predicted proteins | sample DeeMarSWOR136_30_FD_187465 | JGI IMG/M metagenome (GOLD analysis project Ga0209427, IMG submission 187465) | Marine sediment microbial communities from White Oak River estuary, North Carolina - WOR-1-36_30 (SPAdes) (version 2) | ecosystem: Environmental > Aquatic > Marine > Intertidal zone >...
CCCACGGCTGGAGGCACGAGGACATCGTCGGCGTCGGCAGGGACGAGGAGGAGTACAGGCTCCTCCAGACTCGGGACGCCATAAGCGATGCCTGCGGCTACACGCCGGTGGGGAACAGGACCGCCGGGGGGGAGCTGAGCCCCTTCACCCACGAGATCCTCGCGGAGAACGGCTGGACCTACGACAGCAGCCTCAGGGGGAGCGACCTGCCCTACGTGCTGGAGAACGGCCTCGTCATCGTCCCCAGCTACTACGAGATGGACGACTTCCACCTCTTCGCCGACTACCCAGGCGTCGCCCCCTACCACGCGCGGATGCTGAGCCCCGAGACGGGCTGGGAGATCTGGACCACCGCCTTCGAGGGCTACTACAGGTACGGCCTCTGCTACACGACGATGTTCCACCCCCAGATCATCGGGAAGCCCGGGAACATGGTGCTTCTGTACAGGCTCCTCAGCCACATCGAGAAGCACCCTGACGTCTGGTTCGCCACGGGGAGGGAGATAGCCGAGCACTGGAAGGGGCTCACCTGAGCCCGCTTTGGGCCGCCGTCAGGACCCGCGCCTCGTGAAGGCGAGCATGCCCAGGGTCGCCGCGCCCGCCAGGGCAACGCTGTAGAGGCTGGAAGCCCAGATACCCCGGCTCTCCCAGAGGCTCCCCACCACGGTGTTCGCCACGAAGAAAGAGGCGCCCACCACGAGGTAGTAGGCCCCGTAGGCCGTCCCCCTGAGGCGGCTCTCGACGTAGCCAGGGATGAGGGCCCGCTGAACAGTCTCCACGACCCCCATGTAGACGCCGAAGACCGCGGCGACGACGTAGGCCGAGGCGACCGCCCTCGGCATCGCCGGCAGGAGGAGGGTGCTGACGAGGAAAGCGACGTATCCCAGCGCCAGCACCCGCTCCCTCCCGATCCTGTCCGCGAGCCTCCCCGCCGGGATGGCGACCAGAGTGTGGGTCACGTTTACCACGGCGTAGACTACCGGGATCAGGGCGTCCCCGACCCCCATCTCCCTGGCGTTTAGGAGTATGAAGCTGAAGTTGTACGCCCCCAGGCTGAACAGGCAGACGATGCCGAGGAGCCGCAGGAACCTGCCCCTGACCACGTCCCGCAGCCCCTCCAGGAACCTGAACTCGCCCTCCCCGCCCCCGACGATCTCCCTGACCCCGAACAGGATGATGACGAGGGCGACGCTCCCGGGAAGCAGGGAGAGCCAGAAGACCTCCCTCACAGTCCAACCCAGGAGCACCATGGCCGCCGTCGCCGCGAGGGGGCCCAGAATGGCACCAGTCTGGTCCAGCGCCCTGTGGAGGCCGAAGGCCTCCCCCCTCCTGCCGGCGGAGACCGAGTCGCTGATCAGGGCGTCCCTCGGCGCCGTCCTGATGCCCTTCCCCACCCTGTCGGCGACCCTGATGACAAGGGCGTCGGCCACCGACGAGGCCGTGGCGAAGAGGGGCTTGACGACGTTGGAGACGGAGTAGCCTATCAGAATGAAGAGCTTCCTCCTCCTGAACTTGTCGCTCACTACGCCCGAGACCGCCCGCAGCATGTAGCTGAGGGCCTCCGCGAGGCCCTCGACAAGGCCGAGAGCGGCTGGTGAGCCCCCGGGCAGCCCGAGTATGAAGACCGGGAGGACGCTGAACACCATCTCGCTCGAGACGTCGGTGAAGAAGCTGACGAAGCCGAGCCTCACGACGTTCTGGAAGGCATCCCCGTCCTCTTCCATAGCCTCGATACTCTTCAAGGAGGTAATTAAGGCTTCATCGCAAGCAGGGGAAAGAAGTCAGGGAACGCGCTGCCCTGGGATCGTAGAATCACAGAGACCAAGCTGTACGCGGATGTCCGAACAGCCTCCACAAATTTGGAGGCATGCCAACGGCTTGGCAAGGGCTGCCCTGATATAGCCTCAACGCCCCATATATTGGTGAGACTCATGTTCGACAGGCCGAAGCACGCAGAGCAGGTGCCCTAGGAGCCCCACCCCTTCCTGAGGGGCGTGAGGATGAGGACGCTCCTCTCCCAGAGGGACGACGGGGCCGACGCCACCTGCTTCCTCGTCCGCGCGCGCACCTGGAGTACGGCGGAGAGGCTCCGGAGACCTGGACCCACAACGAGGAAAACCCCTCCGACGGGAGCCCCGCCCCCATCGTCTTCGAGCTCCACTGGGTGGGCCTCGACGAGGGGACGGAGCTGGACTGGGGCCATGGCGATCTCCTTGATGAGCTGAGGAGGAAGATAGTGAGCGATTTCGGCTGTTGAGCTTGTTCAGTAGTAGAAGCGCCGGGGCCTCTCCCCCCTCTCCAGGGCGACGACCTCCAGCCACTGGCCGATGCCCGAGGTCCTGATCTTCCTGCCCAGCACCTCCTCTATCTGGAAGACGCCGGCGGTATCATCCATGTGGACCTCTATCCTGACGGGCCTCTCCTCCCCCTCCCCTATCTCCACCCTCTTGATGGAGAGGGCCGAGAGGGAGTGCATGTCCTCCTTCCCCCTCATGTAGGGGATGCGGGCCCTCCCCTCCGCCATGTCCGTGCCGTCGGCCACCTTGGCGATGCCGGCCTCGACGGTGAGGCAGCGGACGTCCTCGTCGTGGCTGTAGATGCCGTGGAGGACCTCGGTCTTCACCCTCAGCGCCAGCTCCCCGTCGCCGGGGTAGACCTCGGCGAGGAGCCTGTCGAGGACGGGGGCCGCCAGGTAGCAGCCGTGAAGCTCGTGGCCCACCCTGTGCACCGAGTTGCCCAGGTCGTGGAGGAAGGCGCTGGACATGGAGATGATCCTCGCGGCCTCCTCGTCGCAGAGCCCCTCCTCCACCGTCGTCGGCGTGACACTCCTGGTGAGCAGCTCGAATATCTCCAGGGCGCTGCCCGCGCAGATCCTGGAGTGGACGGGGCCGTGGTCGTTGTAGCCCAGCCTCCCCACCGCCATCGTGTTCGACATCCTGAGGTAGCCCTCCACCTCGTCGTCCCTCGTCAGCTGCTCGTACATCCTCCTCAACCGGGAGTTGTCCAGGTGCCTCTGCACCAGCCTCTGGGAGACCCGCGCCACCCTCATCCACCTCGCGACGGTAGGAATACGCCTCACGCACTGAAAACTGTTTACTGGGGCGCGCCAGTTTTTTATCGCCTCAAGGCCAAAGGATCCCCATGGAGCTCCCAGAGATAACCATCCTCGCCCGCCAGATGGATGAGGAGATGGCCGGTAAGAGGATCGCCGAGGTCGACGTCGCCAATGAGAAGTGCCTCAATATGCCCCTGGAGGGATTCCGGGAGATCGCCGTGGGCAGGAAGGTCTCCGCCGTGGCGCCCCGGGGGAAGTGGGTCTTCACCTCCCTGAGCCCCGGCTACACCCTCCTCTTCAACACGGGGATGGGGGCCGACGTGATCCACTTCAAGCCGGGGGGCGAGCTCCCGGAGAAGTACCACATCAGGATCGGTCTCGACGACGGCAGTGGCTTCACCGCCCGTGTCTGGTGGTTCTGCTACCTCCACCTCGTCCCCAACGAGGGGCTACGGGAGCACAAGCTGACGAGGGGGATGGGCCTCACACCCCTGGACGAGGGGTTCACGCAGGCCCACCTGACCGGGCTCCTGGAGGGGAGGAGGGGGGGCATCAAGAGCTTCCTCCTCAACCAGAGGAACGTCGCCGGCATAGGCAACGTCTACATCCAGGACATCCTCTTCAAAGCGAGGCTCCACCCCCTGAGGAAGATCAACACCCTCACCGAGGGGGACATCCGCTCCCTCCACAGGTCCATGAGGGAGGTGCTCAGGGAGAGCATCGGCATATGCGGCCTCGCCTACGAGAGGGACTTCTATGGGAACAGGGGGGGCTACGGCAAGGAGCAGTACAGGGTGGCCTACAAGCCCGGGGAGCCCTGCCCCAGGTGCGGGACAACAATCGAGAAAATAAAAACCGGCTCAACTAGCAGCTTCATCTGCCCCGACTGCCAAACAATTACTTGTTCGGGCGCGTGATTATGGATTCGCGCGCGCATTCGCGCGCCTATGTGAAGCATTTATTTAGTATTTCGTGTGCGCGCGAGATCTGGATTATCCGCTCCTATCCTTCGTATACGTGCTTGGGTTGTCCAATTTTTGTCCATGTTCCATTTGATATTCGTCCGTATGTCCAAGTTTTTTCCACGTCTTGTCTTTTTGTCCAATTGAAAAATGCCGTGATGATGGTCGTGCTCGAAATTATGTCCTTGGAATCTTGGTTCCCTAGGGGAGGGTTTTTACCTGTGAATTTGTTGCACTGGCGTGGTTTTTCGTGTGTTGTGCGGTTGTTGAGATTATGGAGCGCTGTGTTTTTGGACAATTATTCATTTTGTGTCGGTTTGTTTTGGACGGAGGTATTTTTTTTGGGACAAGTTTGGACATTTTTACTTGAGTGTGGATGGATTGTGTTGGTTCTTTTCTTGGTGAGGAGATATATGTGGTTGTTGGGTTGTTGTTTGTGGATGGTAATTGTCGAGGCGAGAAGTCCTTGAGCGCGTACTGGAAAGGTTGAAGGCAGGGGAGACTTGGGAGAAGGTATCCGGTGATTTGAGAAGTCGGAGCACTCTCTACCGGGCGCTTCGTGAATATTTTTCTTGGGCTGGTAGAAAGGTTGATGAGTATCAGGAGAAGATTCGGATTCTTCATTCGGAATGCGAGGGTTTGAGTGAAGAGCAGAAGCGCTTGAAGTCGGGATTAATGGAGTTGGAGGGGAGGAAGGATTCCCTTGAGAAGTGTGTCGGTGATTATGAGCTTATAGTGAGGGATCTAGTTTCTAAGATAGATGAAAACTCAAGAAAAAATCTGAGTCTAAAGATGAGCTTAAAGAAGTTGTCTGACCTTGGAGTCAAAGAGGAAGTGATTGGGAGAATTAATAGAATCGATTTTGGGTCAGGGGACGAATTATTGGAGAGGGTTTCCAAACTTGAAGAATATAACAAGCTGCTTGTTGATAAGGAGAGACTTGAAGACGAAATATCAATGGCGAATTCTGAAGTTGCGAAATTAGGTGACCGAAAAAAGGAACTTCAAAAGAGTATTCAAACTGAAGTTAACCGGTTGGATGAGGTTAAGAGGGCTAACTGGTTGTATGAGGGAGCAAATCAAGTTGTACAGGGTTTCCTTAAGAGAGGTTACGGAATTGACATCCTGCTGGATATTGCAGAGGCCTTGAAGACCCTGGAGATAGAGGAGGAGCCTGAGACTTCGATTAAGAGACTTATCGATGGGCTGAGGGGTATAAAGAATCTGAGAGAGCTGGAAGCAGCGATCAGGGGGAAAGAAGGCGAACTCCAGAAGACTAAGCTTGAGCTGATTCATTTAAATGGTGCGCTGTTTGCAGTCAAGGAGCAGCTATTACGAACAGTGGAGGATGCCACTGATAAAGCGATAAAAAGGTTTGAGACTGGAACAGAAGGTTTGATGAAAGTGCAAAGCTCTCAGCTTGAAGAGTTCAGGAAAAACGCCGAGGCCACGATGTCTAAAATAGTGGTAGATAACTCCAACCACATAGAACGATGCATCGGTTTACTGGAGAGTAGGTTGAAAGCCTACGAGCTTCAAGTGCAGAGATGGGGGGAAGAGAAACAGAAAATGGGAGAAATGAGAAAGGCAATGGATAACGCAAATATATTGCTTGATGTCATGGAGCCGAGGAAGGAATTGAGTAAGATTCCCGAGAATCTGATCACGAGACTACAAAAATCTATTACAGACTGGACATGGCATAATAAGCCCGAGGCTACAATAATCCCCATTCAAGTAGATATTGATTTAGATAATAATCTTCAGCATGGAAAATCCTATAAGGTAGCAGTGATGGGAGATATGCTCACAAGGTATTATGAAAGTATTTCAAGAAAATAAATCGCGCGCACATTTATGGCTTCGGGAATATCAATGTAACTTATATCTGATCTATTCATGTGCGCGCATCAAGATTCTAGGTATTAGAGACTACAATTATAAGCATTCCTTTTTCATTCGTTTTTATCGATCTTTAAATAATATGTGCGAACAATGCGTGAGCGATAGTATTGACTATCCCTATCGGACTCTGGGAAGTATAAATTCGGGATTATTAGAATTTGGTGGGCCGATTGAGATTTGTGTCAGGCTTGGTGCGACATTGTTGACGGTAATTGCGCGTGTGCTTCTTTCAAGGCTCAGCGCCGGTTCCGAACATAAATGTGACAATCGCGCGAAGGAAATCCAGTCAAACCCCCCCGAAGATCCCAACCCTCTTCAAGTTGGTGTAGACATTCATATGCTTCCCCCTCACGAAGCAGATTAGGGTGATCCCTGCGGCCTCGGCCAGTCTTATGCCCGACTCCAGGGGGCCAGCCACCGAGGCCACGACGGGTATGCCACTGCGGGCGGCCTTGAGCACCATCTCCCCCGACTGCCTCCCCGAGGATACGAGGACGCATCCACCGAGGTCGACTCTCCGCAGCACTCCCACACCCACCACCTTATCCACAGCGTTGTGCCTCCCAACGTCCTCGGCAAATGCGATGACCTCCCCCCTGACACCACAGAGCAATGCCGAGTGGGTTCCCCCGGTCTCCCTGTGCACCCCGCTGCTTTCGTTCAAGACCCTCACCATGCTCAGGACGTCCTCGGCCTCGACCCTCATCTCAGAGTCGTTCCTGGGTAGCTCTATACTGTCAGCCCTCAGAGGTGGAGCGACAGAGCCACAGGCCGTCGTGATGAGGTTTACTTTGCCCATGCTGAGTAAGCGCAGGTCTAGCTCTCCGCGCAGCTCGACGTCGGCTCTCGCCGCGTCGACCTTCAGCTTCACGAGGTCGTCCGGCGTCGTGATTATTCCCTCTGTGAGCAGGTGCCCCACGACGAGCTCTTCCAGCATCTCGGGAGTGGCGATCAGTGTGCGGAAGTATTCGCCGTTTACGAAGAGGCAGACGGAGGCGTCAGAGGCGACGACGTCCTCCTTCTCAGAGACTGTTTTTGACTTCAAGTCTATTCTGCGAAGCCTGGTTTCGATGATGGCCATTTCCAGTACCTATCCGTATTATCTCAGGACATTCCTATAAGGGATGATACGAGGCTTTGAAAAGTTGCCAGCTCAGGGATCCGGCATGATGAGCTCCAGGTGATCATGAGGTTTTTTAGAGTAACTGGTAGGATGAAGAATCAAGGGGCTGAGTCGTTGCATGGCGTTGGAGGAGCTCACACCGCGTGGAGATCGCCGGCCCTTCATATCGGCCGTCATCCCAGCCCTTAACGAGGAGGAGACGGTGGGCGAGGTCGTGGCACGAACGATGACCCACGTGGACGAGGCCCTGGTGATCGACGACGGCAGCGAGGACGAAACCTCAGTCGTCGCGGCAGGGGCAGGGGCGAGGGTGCTCAGGAACCCCGTTAATCGAGGGGTACTGGAGTCCCTCAGGCGGGGCTTCAGGGAGGTGAGGGGAGAGTTGATAGTGACTCTGGACGCCGATGGCCAGCACGACCCCGATGACATACCCCAGCTCCTGGAGCCCGTCCTCAGAGGGGAGGCTGACCTGGCTCTTGGCGTCAGGCCCGAGCTGCCCCACTTGAGCGAGAGGGTCATAACCGCCCTGACGAGCCTCAGGGTCGGCGTGGAAGACGCCAGCACGGGCTTCAGGGCCATCAGGACGAGCCTCGCTAGGAGGATGGATGTGCACGGCACCTGCACCTGCGGGACCTTCGTTCTCGAGGCACACTCCCTTGGGGCAAGGATAGCTCAGGTGCCAGTAAACATCAGGCAACGGATGGACAGTAGGCGCCGTGTTCAAACAAGACATTTCGTTCAAACGCTCTACGTGATCTACGACCTACTCAGGTACTAGACTACCTGAACCTTCCTGACCTCAAGTTCCCTCTTGACCAGAGAACTGAAAAAGACTTTCAGCCATGAGCCTCTTATCAGACTTTCACGCATCGTTTCGGCTTCCAGATATCCGAATGCATTATATTGTGCAGTTCGTTCCATCTTTGACGTGTCAGAACAGCACGACCTCGAAGAGCTGAGGAGAAAATCTGAGCCAGTGAGCGAGTACATCTCCTCTTCAGCTACGAGTGCGCCGGCCTTCGCTCAAGGCGCTGAGGGTTACAGGATGGACTCCGCTGCAGTTGAGAGGCTCAGGAGTCATACGGGAAGCGCGCTCATCATCGTTTTCTCGGCGGAGTGGTGTCTTGACTGCCACAAGCAGGTCCCCGTATTGGGCCTGGTTTCCGAGGCGACCGGCCTGGAGATTAGGGTCTTCGGCCACCTCATGCGGGACCCGATGAAGCCCAGGGGCTACTGGAGTATACCCCCCTCACCTGAGGAGGTTGAGGAGTTCAGTGTGAGGAGGATACCCACCATCGTCGTACTGGACGGAGAGGGCAGGATCATGGGGGAGATCGTAGAGAGCCCACCCGCTGGTAAAAGCCTTGAAGAAGCCCTCCTGGACATCCTGAGCGAAGTCTAAAAACTGAAAAGTAGGAAACATTCTGTTCACAGCTCCAGCTTAAGATCTGTTAGCTCGACCTGCGCGCGCGATGATGTGGAGTGTGGCGGAGCAACACTATTATGATATTTCATCCCGAGCCCTGAGCTTGGAAAAGTGTTTAAAAAAGGTGAACGGATGGGTGTTGACGGATTAGGAGTGGCCGGGTCAGCGGTGCTTCTCCCAGTCCTCGTTCTCCTCGTCCTCTGAGTTGTCCTCTTCCTCGAGGCAGTCGATGCAGATCTTCTCGTCCGTGTCCCCGCAGTACTCGCAGAACTTGGAGCCGCAGACACCACAGGTGTAGACCTCGTCGACCCTCTCCTCGCAAATCTCGCACTTCGGCATTGCTCGTCATTCCCTCCTTGATCTTGCCTTCTTCACGTGCCGCCTCGGTGGGTCCCCGCTTTGGCGCGGAGTTCCACCCCGGCGAGAAGTGACAGATCGAAACCGGAAGAAACTTTTTTGCTTTAAACAATGTGTCAAACAATGGGCATACGAAGTCTCGTTTTTAATAAGAACGTGTACTGGAGATTGACTCCCAGATTCTTGGAGTTTTATTTAAGGACCTTAACTTCAGGTGTTAAATTTAACGACTATCTCCAACCCCTTTTTATTGATTCCGCGAAAGCAATGGCTTTAGACTTGTAACAGAGGCACCGAAGACTCTCGCGTCCGTTCATTGTGATTCAGAGAGCAGCACGTACAAGGTAAAGACGTTTGATTTTTTTTAAGGTGGTGAATTTTTTATGTTTGGGAAATTATTATAGGTTCAGGGCGCAACGGTCTACGGGAGGTGTGCCCTCGAGGCCTGTCCTGAGGTCTAGAGGTCTCAACTGGTCGATGCGGGCCCCACTCTCAAAGGTAGGTACGTTGGCTCAGCCGTGGCGTGCCTGAGGAGGATGATCCAGCCTTGGAATTGAGGGGTGCGGTGATCAAGCAGCTGGTCGTCTCCGCAGTCATGCTCGCGGTGATGGCGGCCATCTTCTACGCCTCGGCGGGTCGAACGGACATCCCCCGCTCGTGGCTTCTCTTCGGCGCCACACTCGTTCACTTCACAGGGAGCACCCTCGTCGTCGCCAGGCTCAACCCCGAGCTCATCTCGCAAAGGCTGACGGTGAGGAGAGTCGGCTCGAAATCCTGGGATGAGGTTCTGATGAGGGTCTGCAACCTCACCATGCTGCTGCTGTTGCCCGCGGTGGCCGGTCTCGATGTAGGGCGCTACGGCTGGTCGGCTCTCGGCGCGCAGTACGCCGCCCTCGGCCTCGCCTTGATGGCTGTCTCCTCCGTGCTGATCAGCTGGTCGATGGCGGTGAACCCCTACTTCGAGCCGACGGTGAGGATCCAGGGCGACAGGGGCCACCGGGTCGTCTCCACCGGCCCCTACGGGCTCGTGCGGCATCCCGGCTACCTCTCGGGGATCCTCTGGGCCGTCTCGGTCCCCCTGGTAGTGGGTTCATTCTACGCCTTCGTTCCCGTGCTCCTCTACAGCGTCCTCATGGTTCTCCGCACGCAGCTGGAGGACAGGACGCTCCAGGGGGAGCTGGAGGGGTATGCCGAGTACGCGAGGCGGGTCAGGTACAGGCTTCTTCCTGGGTTCTGGTAGAATCACGCCTGCACGGTTGTGGCATCGGGTACGCTCTGGGCATTTTACACCCTGTGTGGTCCTCAGTGAATTCGTTCGTTGTTGAAGAGACGACAAAATTCTTGTCGCTCGCGCTCTAAAATCTGTAATCCATAAACATTTTTGGGCCAGGCTCCAAAGTCCTCCTCATGAGGCTCACGAGGAAATCGGCTCTCGCCCTCCTCATGATAATCCTTTTCTTGGGCAGCACACTAGTGACGCTGAGCTCGATGTTCCTGGGTGAGAATGAGGGGGAGGAGAGGCGGGTCGTCACGCTGGAGACGTCAAAGGGCGTCATCAAGCTGGAGCTGGACGCCGATATGGCGCCTGTGACCGTCGCCAACTTCGTCCAGTACGTCGAGGATGGCTTCTACGACGGCACCGTCTTCCACAGGGTCATCCCTGGCTTCATGATACAGGGGGGAGGCTACGCACCCGACGGCTCCGGGAGACCCACGAGGGAGCCGATTGAGCTGGAGTCGGCGAACGGCCTCAAGAACCTGAGGGGGGCTATCGCGATGGCGCGCACGATGGTGGCTGACAGCGCCACGAGCCAGTTCTTCATCAACCTCGTGGACAACGACTTCCTCGACCACGCCCCCGGCAACGACGGCTACGCCGTTTTCGGCAGGGTCGTAGAGGGGATGGACGTCGTCGACGCCATAGTGGCGGCGGAGACGGGCACGCGCGGGTACTTCGAGGACTGGCCCGTCGAGGACATCGTAATCATCAGGGCCTACATCGAGGACTGACTCGGACCTCTTAGTCAGCTCTTCTCATTTAGCAGGACACGCTGCTTTACGAGGATGCCCAGGTCGGTCCTAGCCGAAACATTTATTATAGCTGTGATTATCACAACTATAATAATCATAACTGTGATGGAGTTGGGATCTGAAGATGATGACCAAGGAAGAAGCCCACTGGAAGCTGTTCGCGCTAGCATCGGGCATATACCTGAAGAGCCGGAGGCTGGCCGAGGAGTCGCTGAAGCCCCTCAACATGACTTTCCCCCAGTTCGGGGCCCTGCTCAGCCTCTCCCAGGGGGACGGGATCACCCAGAGGGAGCTCGCTGAGAGGATGGAGGCGGACACCACGACGACGATGGTCCTCTGCGACTCCCTGGGGAGGCGGGGCTGGCTCAACAGGGTGAAGGACCCCTCGGACAGGAGGGTAAACAGGCTCATGATGACGGAGGAGGGCAGGGAGGCCCTGGCTAGGGCCCACCCCCTCATGCTGTCCAGGTACGAGCTCTTCACCAGGGGGATCACCGAGGAGGAGATAGAGGCGGTCCTCCCCGTCTTGGACAAGCTACACGAATTCATCAGTCAACACTACCGGGGGGAGATAAAATCTTGAAGCTGAGAGGCATAGTGGTCTACGACTCTAACTACGGCAACACGGAGAGGGTGGCCAGGGCGCTGGCGCGCGGGCTGGAGGAGGGAATGGAGGTCGACTGCCTAAGTATAGGTGAGGTCAACCCCGGCAGGCTGCAGGAGTACGACTTCATTGCCCTAGGCGGGCCAACACACATGATAAGGCCCTCCAAGCCGATGAAGGAGTTCCTGGAAGGGCTGAGGGCCGTGGATCTGGAGGGTGTGAGGGGCTTCAGCTTCGACACCAGGAACGAGTCCCGGATGAACGGCAGGGGATGGCTGCTCCTGGAGAACAGCGCCGCGCGCGTCATCGAGGGAGCTCTGAGGAGGAGCGGCGCGAAGATAGTCAGGCCCCGCCTCTCGGCCCTAGTGGAGGGCAGGGAGGGCCCCCTATACGAGGGGACAGAGGAGAGGTTCACCGAGGTGGGGGCGGAGATCGCCGCCACCCTCCGCTGAGCTCGAGGATGTAAAATGGGGGCAATCACTAGGATGGCGGGGAGCGTCGTCTCGAGCTTCCTCGGCGTCGGCTTCATAGCGCTGGCGATCATAACTCTGTTGCCTGCAGCTGCGAGCAAGGCCAACCTTCTGGGCTACTTCGGCGTATGCTCTTGGGCGCCCAATAGCACGGTGATGTTACTAGTCTTCGCTACGGCATCACTGTTCTTGGCTCTAAGGCTCTGGAAAAGGTAGCGGCCTTTTACAGGTCTATTTCCGCAATCAGCTCCCAATTCAACGAGAAAAAGCCAAGGCCTCAGATTAAGGGGGCGATATTAATCCCCCTCGGTTTGTCGAAGTAGGTTAGAAAGCTGTAAGTGTGCGATTACGTTAAATACATGGTATTTTTCATGTATTTTCGTTTATAATGTTTCGAAAATTGTTTAAAGGTCTCAAGAAAGAGGCCGAGAAGATTATTGAGGAAGTCGAGGAGTGGGAGGAAGAGCAGGAGGAAGCCGCCGAGGAAGAGGCTCCCGTCGCCCCCGCTTATGGAAGGTACGGGAGGCTCGCCGCCTGGATCAAGAGCAACTACGGGAACAGGTTCAGGGATGGATCGACGGCTGAAGAGGTCAGGCGTCAGCTCGAGAGAGTTCTGAGGGAGCGCGAGAGGTGGGGGGACTTCGAGTACTACCCGGCCGTCATGAAGGGCTTCAGGGCCTACATCGACAGGGGAGAATACGGCGACCTAGTAAGGATTCGTGAATGAGAAAAAACACACGGCAGCTGATCAGGCCAGACATACTCGATCTGATCAAGTCGTATTATCGTGACAACCTGATAGATTTAACCCCGATATCTGGGCTGAATTTTCGCCACTTCCGTTTTCGGCTTCCCGATGGCTATTTCTACAAAGTCAAACGCAAGATCCGCTGCTCCTCAGATCTCCAAGAGGCGCTCATCGAGAACGAGCCCCTGGATGTCTACTACTCCGTGGCCACCTGGCTCAACCCGCACCTCCTGGCGAGCAAGCTGGACAAGGACATATTGAGGAACGTGATCCTCTACTGCGATCTCGCCTTCGACGTAGATGTGAACGAGGAGATCGAGACGCTGGAGGATGCGAGGAAACAGGCGGTCGCCCTGAACGACTTCCTCTGCTCCAAGGGGATCGAGGTGCGCTACAACGCCTTCTCTGGGAGCAAGGGCTTCCACGTGGTCTGCGACGACCCCTGGAAGGGAGAGGTAGCGGAGGAGGACCCGCGCAGGCGCGAGGCGTCCGCAGTCGAGAGGCGGAAGGAGATCGTGGAAGAGGCCGGGGAGAGGGGCATCCTCTTCGACGGGAAGGTGACCGTCGACACCCGCAGGATAATCAGAGTGCCGGGCACCATCCACTCGAAGACGGGCGTCCCCTGCACCCTGCTGGGCAGGAAGGAGCTCGAGTCAGACGTCGAGACAATACTTAAATGCATTGAAACTAAATGCTCCTTCGCTCCCAGGATCTCGCAGTACCTGCGGGAGATGACGGCCCCTTCGGCCTGCAAAATCCCTGGGTTTACGGGCCGGTTGGGAGTGAGGCCCGAACCCGAGCCGAGGATATGCTACTCGACCTTCTTCACGAACAACGTACCCGGGACGAGGCTCAAGGTACCCGTTCTTGAGTTTGGTACCTGGGATAGCCTGGAGAGGGTGTGCGCCATCATAGAGGAGGTCCAGGGGAAGTATGGCCTGGGGGACGTCCTGCTGTTCGGCGACGGCACCCGATACTGGGCCGCGAGCCTGAAGGCGGTCTCTCGGAGGAGGATCGAGAAGATACTCACCGCGTCCAACTCCTTGAACCTGAACCAGTGCAGGAAGTACGGCTGCACCTACACGAGAGTCGGAAAGAGCATCGGAGTCGAGGGAGAGATCGTACAGGAGGAGCCCGCGTACATCAAGACCCTTGAGTCAGATCTTCGAGGGCAGGCGAGCAGGACCCACCACGAGTTCTTTTCCTCGCTTGGAATAGAGCTCCGGAGGCAGGATCTCGAGCTCTGTGGCGCAGGGAAGGAAAAACTCGAGATAGTGCACGCGATCATCGAGTAGAGCACAGCGCTTGAATGCAGTCAAGACCGAGCGCTGATGTGTGGCCCAAAAAGTTATAGACCATAAGGTTCCACTGAAGTTCAAGGTTCTGCTGACGCTTGAGCCCCGGCTCCGCGGAGAAGGGCGCGCGAGGGATGAAACATGAGCGACGGTACCCCGGCAGTGGAGGGACGTTCTAACGGCAGGTTCATACTCGCTTCGCTCGTCTCGTCCCGCTTCGCGACCCAGCCCCCTGCGATCCTGACGGGGCTTCTCCTGATCGACATCGGGGAGACCTTCGGATGCTCCGTTGGCGTCATGGGGCAGATGCGCACACTCTCAGCGATTGTCACGTTCATCTTCGCCCTGCTCATGGGCGCTCTGAGCGTCCGATTCAGCCACAAATCGCTGTTGACGACGGGTCTTTCTTTTTTCTGCGTCTCAGCCCTGGTTTGTTCAATCGCCCCGAGCTACGCCTCAATGCTCGTGGCCTACTCTCTCTCTGGGCTGGGTTTGGGGATGGTCGCGCCAATGGTTACCACGCTTGTTGCATCGTACTTTCCCCTTGAGAGGCGCGCTAGGGCGATAGGGTTGATCATGGCAGGGGCGGCCCTGTCGGCCGTTGTTGGAGCGCCTATAATCGGGTTCATCGCAGGTCTGTGGGGTTGGCGCATTGCCTTCATCGGGTTCGTGCTCCCCATCTCCCTCCTGAGCCTCTTGCTAGCCATGAAAATCCTTCCCTCTGCCGTGGGCGGCCAACAAGTCGGGATGAGCGGGGGGAGATACTTCACCGGATTCAAGGCGGTCTTCTCCAACGGGTCAGCCGTCGCTTGCTTGGTGGCTGAGATGCTTCGAGTATCTGGGTTTATCGTGTTCTACATATACTCTGCATCATTCTTGCGGCAAAGGTTCTTGATGTCAACGGGTTTTACGTCCCTCTTTTTCCCGTTGACCGCTCTGTGCTATACTCTGGGCAGCTTTGTCTCTGGGCGCCTCGTGGGGAGCTTTGGGAGGAAGCCCGTGACGGTCGCCGCCATCATTCTCTCAGGCGTGTCCACGATCTCCTTCATCCTCTCGCCCAGCCTGTGGCTGGCCTTGATGCTGAACCTAATGGGCTGCCTCTTTGCCGGCATCAACAGTTCGGCAGCTCAGAGCCTGAACCTCGAACAGGTTCCAGAGTTCCGGGGCGCAATGATGTCCATGAGCACGGCAGCCATGAACCTGGGCGAGGCCATCGGGGCAGGGATGGGCGGGCTCGCATTGCTCCTGTTCGGCTACGAGGCGCTTGGCATCTCCCTCGGAGCCATGGCAATCGCAGCGGCAACGATCTATCATCTCCTGACCACAGACCCGACAAGAGTATAGACCCACATGAGGGAACCCCAACTCGGATGAGGAGGAGATTAGTTGTAGATGGTTTCTATTAATTCAGCTAAATAGGCATGGGATCCCAAATAGCTTCTGAAGAAGATATACTCAATTAGCTACTCGGGCAGCTTGAGGCTTTTGCCGGGCGCGTAGCTTCTGTAAAACTTGAAGCGTTCATCGAGCAGGGCCTCCATGATGTGGTTCTTGAAGCCGGGCTCGAATGAGGGGTGCTCCGAGTTCGATGTGTAGCCCGAGAATATGCAGGTTCTCGTGCAGCCGTCACAAGCCATGAGGCAAGATGAATGAGATCGCTGTTTCTCTTTTTCCTCACAGAAGTTCAATGTGCTTGTGGGTGGTTCTAGTGCGCATATTTCACACGCAGGCGCAGGGAATCTCTTTTCGCGCGCTCAGTGTTCTCGGGGTCCGCCCTCGGGTTGATCGGTGCCGGGCTCCTGTCCGCTCAGCCTGAGCACCTCCTGGACGGCTGCGATGGCGACCTCGATCATGTCGTCGTCGGGCTCCCGGGTGGTGAGGCGCTGGAAGGCGAGGCCGGGGGCTGTGAGAGCCCGCATCAGGAGAGAGCCCTCGTGCCTGGCGCTCAGCCTGAGCAGCTCGTAGGAGACGCCGGCGATGACGGGGATGAGGGCGAACCTGTAGGCGAGGCGGGCGAGGAAGCCGGGGCTGGGGATGAGGCTGAAGAGGGCGATGCTCACCAGGACGACGATGAAGATGAAGCTGGTGCCGCAGCGCCTGTGGAGCCGGGGGTAGCCCCTCACGGCCCCCACCTCCATGGGGGCCCCGGCCTCGTGGGCGTTGATCGCCTTGTGCTCGGCCCCGTGGTACTGGAGCACGCGCCGGAACTCCCCCCACATGGAGACGAGGCTGATGTAGGCGAGGAAGATTCCGAGGCGGATCAGCGCCTCCGCGACGTTGAAGAGCAGCCCCTCCAGGGGGAGGAGGGCGGTTAGTAGGAAGGGGACTACGAAGAAGAAGGCGGACATCGCCGCCGTCAGCACTATCACTATGGCCCACTCCTTCCAGGTGAACTCCTCTTCCTCCTCCTCGAGGGCGACGTTGGCGGAGAAGCTGAGGCCCCTGACTCCGTGGTACATCGACTCGAAGAGGGAGGCGATCCCCCGGACCACGGGCAGGCCTAGGGCCCTGTGGCGCCTGGTGACGGACTCGACCTCCTCGACGTTGGTGACTATGTTGTCGGGGGCCTGCCTGACGCACATGACGATGTGGGTGGGGCTCCTGATCATCACGCCCTCCAGGAGGGCCTGGCCCCCGAAGGCGAGGGACTCCTGTCTACGAGCCATCGACCATGCTGGGGCGGCATCTCTTATATCGTTTATCGAGCCCGGGGCCTAGAACCCTTTTTATTGGTGTGCGGTTCATCGTCTCCAGTCATGCTGGGACTGAACAGGGAGCTCTGGCTCCTCTTCGCGCTGAACCTGGCGATCGGCTTCGCGAACCAGTTCGTCCAGCCGCTCTTCCCCCTCTTCCTCTCTGGGCTGGGGGCCTCCGAGGTGGAGATAGGGCTCGTCCTCTCCCTGGCGAACGTCGTCTCGATGGCGCTCATGATCCCCAGCGGACTGCTGATGAACAGGATAGGGAAGAGGAGCGTGCTCCTGCTGAGCGTCGTCCTCTCCTCGGCGCCGCCCCTGCTCATCTCCCTCGCCCGGGACTGGAGGGTCGTGGCGCCCCTCTACATCGTCTTCAGCGCCTCCTTCAGCTTCTTCATCGTCGCCCGGATGGCGATCGTCTCCGACAACGCGACGCCGGGGAACAGGGCCACACTCTTCAGCGTGATGAACCTGGCCTGGCCGGTCGGCGGCATCGTCGCCCCCATCGTGAGCGGGAGGGTGGTGGAGGGCCTGGGCTGGGCCCCCATCTTCCAGGTGGCCTCGGGGGTGATGGCCGTGAGCCTGGTGCCGACGCTGATGCTGGGGAGGGGCGGGGAGGGCGGGGACCACGGGAGGCAGGGCGGCGGCTCCATCCTGGGCGGGGAGTACCTGCGCTTCATTTCCGTGGTCTTCGGCTTCCACTTCCTGATGGGGGTGGTGGAGGGCGTCTTCTCGGCGGTGCTCCCCCTCTACCTGAGGGACGAGATGCTGCTCTCCGAGTCCCTGATCGGGCTCTTCTACACTGCGTCGAGCGTGCTGATACTGCTCATCCAGGTGCCCAGCGGGAGGCTGGCGGACAGGTTCGGGAGGAGGAGGGTGCTGCTGCTGAGCCTGCTGCCGCTGCCGTTCCTCTTCGGGGCGTGGGGGCTGGTGGGGGAGTGGTGGCTGCTTCTCGCGCTCTACACGGCTGCCAGCGGCTTCAGGAGCATGACCTGGCCGTCGAGCCTGGCGATACTGACGGACTTCGTTCCCCCGGGGCTGCTGGGCTCCGCGGTGGGGATCAGGATGACGAGCATGCGCCTGGGGAGCACGGTGGGCCCCCTCCTGGCGGGCTACCTCTACGGGGCCGTGGGGCCGGTGGCGCCCTTCCTGGCCTCGGCCGTCGTCTCGGCGGGGATGGTGGTGGCCGCGCTGGGCTTCAGCGAGAAGAGGGAAGAGGGGGCCTCGGCTGGGGCCTAGGGCTCGGGCCTCTGCCTGTACTTGGCGTGGTAGTAGAGGGCTGCTGCGACGATGAGGGCTGTGACGGCGGCCTGGGTGAAGGCTGCGGTGTCTGTTGGGCCCCAGGGGAGGAGGGAGACGATGAGGAGGCTGACGCCGACGGCTATGACGGCGTAGGTGGCTATCCTTAGGAGGGAGTCGGGGACCATCATGTGTGTCTTGTGCGCCCTGTTTTTAGGTGTTTGCAGGGGTAAAAGAAGGGGGGTCGGGTGTTCAGCGGACGGCGTTGCAGGTGAGGGTGCTGTGGACTCCGTGGATGGCCCGGACTTTG
>Ga0209427_10003569_pt1 | contig 18213 bp, 18 predicted proteins | sample DeeMarSWOR136_30_FD_187465 | JGI IMG/M metagenome (GOLD analysis project Ga0209427, IMG submission 187465) | Marine sediment microbial communities from White Oak River estuary, North Carolina - WOR-1-36_30 (SPAdes) (version 2) | ecosystem: Environmental > Aquatic > Marine > Intertidal zone >...
CCATAACCCGCGGAAATGTAAACAATATACTGCGCTCCTTAGTAGCATCAAAGAACTCGCTGTCTCGCACGCAAGTGCGCTCCAGGTATGCTCGGTGGTAATGTAGGGTCCTGGGCCAGTCAAATGTCAGAGAGGGATGTTGCCATGTCTCTTTGGGTATCTGATCTCTTCTTTTCCAATCAGAGATTCCAAGGCGGCGATTAATCTTCGTCTTGTCTCTCCTGGCTCAATAATATCATCCACGAGTCCCCCATAGACCATGGGATAAGGGTTAGCTGCCTCCTTAAGCTCTCTTATCTTCTGCTCCCTGAGCTTCTCTGGATCATCGGCCTTGGCAATCTCTTTTCCATAGATAACCTCGGCCACAGCCTCCGCACCCATTATAGCCGACTCCCCAGTTGGCCACGCGTATATGTGGTCAATACCAATATCTTTGTCTATTCCCATAGCCGGCTTTGCACCGCCATATGCCTTCCGTATCAAAACGGCAATTTTGGGAACAACAGACTCTGAGATCGCATACAAGACCTTGGCGCCATGCCTCAGGATACCCCCATGCTCCTGTTGGGAGCCAGGGAGAAAACCAGTGGTATCCACTAAAAAGATCAAGGGAATATTAAATGCATCACATACCCTGATGAATCTGGCCTCCTTATCAGACGAGTCTATGGTCAGGGAACCCGCCATAAAGAGCGATTGATTAGCGATAATGCCTACTGAATACCCATCAAGATGACCAAAGCCAATAATAATGTTTCTGGCAAATTCCGCTTTGAGCTCAAAAAAGATTCCATTATCCAAAAGACGTGTGATAATCTTCCTCATGTCATAACTCATTCGGGGGTCAGTGGGGACAATATCACCAATCTGCTCATCTATTCCCTCCGGGTCACCCCCTGGAGAAACTCTTGGAGGCCTTTCTCTATTGTTTGACGGAAGATAGCTGAGCAATGCCCGAATCTGGGCAAAACACTCATCCTCTGTTTTAACCCGCATATCTGCCAAGCCAGAAAGCTGGCTATGAACCTTTGCCCCACCCAGCTCCTCCTTGGTTATCTCCTCACCCAAAACCTCTTTTACGGCAACAGGGCCTGTGGCAAAGGTATAGCTATTTTTGTCTATCATAAATATGAAATCCGTCAAGGCCATGGCATAGCCCGCGTTGCCAGCACCAGGCCCCATCATGGCAGAAATCTGAGGCACAATCCCGGAGGCTTGAGTGCAGCGGTAAAAGATAGAGGACCGGCTGATGGGCAGAGGTTTATTCTCTACATCCAGTCTCCCCCCTGCAGAGTCCCAGATACCAATTACAGGGACACCTATCTTAATAGCCGTGTCAATGATGCCTGTTATCTTACTTCTATGTATGGGCCCAGTAGTCCCAGCCCTCACAGTGTAATCTTGCGCATAGATGCAAACCCTTCGGCCATCTATCTTTCCATGCCCTACCACAACCCCATCGCCGTACAGACCCTCTTTACTATCCTCGGGAAGGGCGGCAAGCATATTCATCTCGACAAAGGTAGATGGGTCTAACAGGCGAGCTATCCTCTCACGGGCCGTAAATCGTCCTGCCTCATGTTGCCTTTCAATACTCTTGGGACCCCCGCCGAGTGCGGCTGTAGCCTTTTTTTCCCTGAGCTCTTTTATCATTCTTTCCAGTTCTTCATTCATATCTCACCCTCCTTGTTTTTCTACAATTTAGCTTCCACATCAAAAATGTGGAAGAATAGGTAAGGAGGTTAGCAGAATGCCCTCACAGGTATTCAAAGATCTCACTTACATCCTTTTTCTTCTCCAGGTTGAAGATAAAGTCCGTAATTAAATCAATATTTTTAATAAGGGATGATTTCTTAGAGTACTCAAGGCAATCTTTAAATTTGTGTGCGCACTCATCAAAGGTCATAGGCCTCAATGGACTCCCTTTAGGGGTATCTGTCTTAAGGGAAAAGGTCTGCCCATCTGCCATCTCGACCGTCATGTTTGAATAGGATATATCATTAGGAGGAAGTTTCGGATCTATCGAGACCTTGATTTTTTTCGCAAGTTCCAATGTGGACGATTCCCCTTTAACTGTATCTGAGATAAAATCATCCAGGAAAACCTTCCCTTTCCTCAATGCCACAGCGGTTGTATAGGGGATACTAAACTGGGCATCAACCTGGGGATTAGCCCTCACCTTAAATGGGGCTCCAACCATATCGGAAACCATTTTGGATACGTGGACTGAAACCCCGGCAATCCTTTCTGGATCTATACTGTAAGAGTCACTCAGTTCCAAGGCGACATCTATAGAGGCGTGGGTCATGCGACAGCATGGATATGGCTTGATACTCAGATCCATCACGCCAAAATGATCACCAAGATTTTCGGTTGCCCTTTCTCCTTTAACCTTGCCCCTTTCATACAGTTCAAAGAAACCATACGCACCCTCAAATATATTTGTGGCACCTGTAACACCCTTAGAGGCGAGAGCAGCGCTCAAAACTGCACTCCTTGCAGAAAAACCAGGCTGCATCCTTTTTACCAGGCCTCCATCAACAAGGCACTGGGCATTGCCCGCGGTCTGGCTGTATACGATACCGAGGGTATTCAATATCTCTTTCTCACCCAAATTTAAGGCCTTCGCTGCAGCTACCGCCGCACCAAAGGAACCGCAGGTTGCCGTCCGTATCCATGAAAGGGGAGACACTATTGCCGAACCAATCCTGCAGGTTATATCAACCCCTAAGGCAACAGAGGTAACCAGTTCTTTTCCGCTTACCTTTCCCCTCACTTCAGCTACTGCGAGAGCAGCTGGAAGCGAGGAAACGTGTGCATGCATAGCAGAGCTGTCGAGGGTATCGTCAAAATCAAGGGCATGCATTAACACACTGTTGGCAAAGGCAGCATCAGGAGGCGAAACCCTGTCTCCATAATAAATGATGGTAGAACCAGCACTATTTGGGGACCATTTTCTTACAAGATCCACGACCTCTCTGCAACCTGGCTCCCTCACCCCTGCTAAGCCAACGCCTATGGTATCAAGTATAAATTTCTTTGTCTCGTCAATAACCTCTTTGGGGAGTTTGTCATAGTCTGTTACTGATGTATAACGAACCAATTTTTCAGCTATGGTATCCATGAAACACCTCCATAGTAAAAACAACATTAGATCGGTCGGTCAAGACCGTTGCCTGGGCTCACTTGTAGTGCTCCAAGCAGGAGTTCTCCCATATCACACACGTTGATGCCCATTTCCTGTTCATATTTGCTGAGATTAATGAGGCATATGGGACATACCACAACGACATTCTTACAGATAGAGGATAGTTCTTGTATGCGCGTTCTTGACACCTTCTCAGTGAGGTCGCGAAAGGCGTACTCAATAGGGCCACCACAACACGCGGTGTCCGATTTTGTGTTTTCTGGTTCCAAAAGCGTGATACCCAGGCTTTCTGTAACCATTCTTAATTGGTCGATTATACCTAAACTCCGAGTCATGTAACAGGAATCATGGATTACAAACTCTTTCTCAGGGCCTTTTTTGCACGATTTTTTCAGGGCCTCACCGCCCTCCGATAGGATCTCTAAGTAGTGTTTTACCTCGATGTCGTAATTGTCGATATACCGTGGATAGACCTCCTTCAACATAAAGGTTGTGTGAGGGTCAACACCTATGACTTTCCTTACATTGTGGCTCTTGAGCACGCCATATACCTTACTTATGTGGCTTTCAATGTATTCATCCAAGCCCAGGTCGTACAAAAGGACACCGCTATACGGCTCGTCCTCATACAGGTATGCGGGCCTTTGATCTACTGCTGCTAATGCACTGACTATTCCCCTGAGCGCGCTTTTGCTCTTAGATCTCAAGCTTTGAGCACCCAATGCCCTAAGCCTTATTATCTTATCACCCATGAGGCGGTTTCCCATATTCACCATGGCGCCGAAACCACCCCTCGAAAGCAATGGCTTCGCCGATGAAATGAGCTTCGTTACCTGCATGATGTAGGGCAACATCTGATACATTCGCGCGGTAAGAAGCACAGTCTCTCCCTCCCTCGGGAGATTTAACCCCTTCGCCCACCTTGTCCAATACACGCTCTTTATGCCAAGGGGGTCTCCTGTTCTCTGAATATTGTCCCTGAGATTAGACAATAGCTCAGAAACAAACCTCTTAGACCTTTTCATTCTTCTTTCCTTTCACAAGCCCCTGTGACAGGAGACATTTCCCCATTCTGATTAAATTTGAAACCTCCAAATCTTGCCCCTTAGCCTTACACAAAAGATCGCAGCGTCCGCACTGGAGGCAAGTATAAAGTGAATATACTAATGGATCATCTTCATCTAAGGTGCCATTAAGGAGGTACTTGATTATTTGGAGCCTCCCATATGGCGCCATGCTTTCAACCCACTCTGTAGCCTGATATGCCGGACATACATCAACACAGAATCTGCACGCCCTGCACTTCCCAATCTCTTTCAGCAGGGTATTTTTTGTCATTTCGTCATCGGTTAAATCCATCCCTGAAGGTTCCCCCTGTTAAGGATGTCATTGGGATCGAGGGTCTTCTTCAGCTTCACCAAGACCTCGTAGACTTCCTTTTCATACTTTTTCTTGAGGAATGATACCCTCTGTGCGGTAAGCCCCCACTCTCCGCCACACCCTCCATACTTTATATTCAACTCTTCGGTCTTTTCCCTCATCTCTAAAGTGATTGCCTTCTTCACCTCATTGGAAATATCCTTGGTACGAATAAAGGCATAGGCATGGATAGTGGGAGCCCCAATGTGACCAAAGGAAATAAATTCATTTCCTTTATAGCTATCCAGATTGAGTATAAGAGACTGTGCCTCGCGAAAGGCATCCTTTAACTTGTCTACTCTAGGAGAAATCTCGCTTCCAAAGGTCATCCCCAGGCGATACATGTAATTTCCAGCCTCAGCCCTGCTGCTCCAAATCTGGTTCCATTCATCTATGTCCTTAACAATTCTCGCCTCTATGGGATTACCTACTTCTAAAAACTTCAGGAAATTTTGTGCCCTCTCCTCACTACCAACCTTGCTCCATGAATGAATCCTCATCATGGACACAGCACCAACAGGCTCCTTAAGGCCCACTGCCTCAAAGCCTATCTTAGCTGCCCTCTCGTCAAGAAACTCGTAAAACAATGGGGGATGGATGCCCTGCCTGTACATCTCCATTACTGTATCGAGTATGTCCTCTGTCCTCTTATAGTATGCCACCAGGTGTTCAAAGTAAGGCATTGGTAACAACCTCATTCTAATCAATGTCAATACCCCCAAGAGACCCTCTGAGCCTATGAAAAACTTGGTCGGATCAATGCCCGCTGCCCTTCTGGTTGACTCTGTTCCTGTGTGTATGATCTCTCCTGTAGGCAACACCACCTCAAATCCAAGGACAAAATCACCGGGTTTGCCCAACGCTGCATCAACACCGTGGGCGCTTGTATTCACGGCTACGGTACCTCCAACAGTAGCCACCAACTCACTTCCAGGAAATAAAGGGAGCATTGCATTGTACTTTGCCAATTCCTTTTTAACCTGCACTAAATGTAGACCTGGTCCTGCCTCAAAGTAGCCTCTTTCTGGATATACCTTAATCTCTTTCATTCTTGCGGTATCTAATACGATTCCCTTCGTCTTTGGTCTTGCCAATCCCACAAGAGAGGTACCAGAACCGTGGATGTGGACCGGTATCAATTTTTCGTTGGCATATTTCAATAATTTTGAAACCTCTTGACTATTGGATGGCCTGACCACGGCGTAGGGAATGTTTTTTTCCTCCACATCCCAGGGCATGGTATCCTTTGCATATACCACCGATGTGGGCTTATCTGTAAACACATGATCCTTTCCCACAATCTTGGCCAAATCCTTTGCCAGTTTAGGTATATTGACATCCATAGAAAATACCTCCTTGGGTTACTCTTTCAGATTCCACGCCCATACTGCCACCCCTCCATACAACTCCATCCTTTCAATAGCTTCCAAATGCCGACCTAAGTGGAAAAATACTCGATTCTCGGAAGCTTTATCAATTTATTATCTTCTTTTCAAACAAAATCTCACCTTCATAAGGCCAACACAAATTTAATCAAAATGGTTGACAAGGAGATCTAATATGATAAATCACCAGTATAATGGCAAGGAAAGAAAAAAAGATGCCTGCTATCAACAGGGAGTGGTGCAAAGGATGCGGAATCTGCGTTGAGTTCTGTCCAAAAGATGCCCTAATTATGGATGAAAGGGAAAAGGCTACCTTTGCCTACCCGGAAAAATGTAATGGCTGTGGGATGTGTGAACTTTGGTGTCCTGACCTTGCTATTGAACTTAAATAAGGCCACCAAGTCACCAAGACACAAAGAAAAAAAGTTACATTTCCCATCAGCAAGGGAAGGCTCCATTTGAGCGTGCCAGTCATAAAATTAGGTACCAAAAAATTATATTATTATCTTCGTGACTTTGTGTCTTGCTGGCTAAATTAAATAAGGAGACTATTTTTCGGTGAAAAAAAATGTCTTGTTTGTTCAAGGTAACGAGGCCTGTGTAGAGGCGGCCCTTTATGCAGGTCTTGACTTTTTTGCGGGTTACCCAATTACTCCCTCTACAGAGATTGCAGAATTACTCTCTTATCGCCTGCCAAAAAAAGGGGGGAAATTTATCCAGATGGAAGACGAAATTTCCTCCATGTGTGCCATAATCGGGGCCTCCCTTACCGGAAAAAAGGTCATGACCGCAACCAGCGGGCCAGGGTTTTCCCTAAAGCAGGAAGCAATTGGCTTTGCTGTCATGGCCGAGGTCCCCTGTGTCATAGTAAATGTTCAGAGGGGAGGTCCCTCTACAGGCCTTCCCACAAGTGTGAGCCAGGGAGATGTCATGCAGGCGCGCTGGGGAACCCATGGGGAACACGCCATCATCACCCTGACAGCCTCAAATAATCAGGATGTGTTTGCCATGACGGTTGAGGCCTTCAATCTATCTGAAACCTTCAGGACCCCAGTCATCCTGCTCTTTGACGAGGTTGTTGCTCACACCAGGGAAAGGCTTATGGTGCCGAAACCAGGGGAAATCAATGTAGTAAAAAGACTAAAGACAGCGGTAAAGGAAGGAACTGACTATCACCCATATCTGCCCAGGGAAGACGGTCGGCTTCCCATGTCTGATTTTGGTCATGTTCATCGGTATAATGTTACTGGGTTGATGCACGACATGTGGGGTTTCCCGTCCAACAATCCAAAGATCGTATATGAATTGATGCACCATCTGGTAGACAAGATAGAGGGTCACACAAAAGAGATCACCATGGTAAAGGAATTCTTCCTTGACGACGCAGAATATCTCTTGATCTCCTATGGGTCATCTGCGAGGACCGCCCTTCATGTGGTAGAAAACAGGAGGGAAAGAGGTGAAAAGATCGGGCTACTGGAACTCCTGTCCCTTTGGCCATTCCCTGCTGATACTGTCAGGGAGAGATGTGCCTGTGTTAATTATGTGATCGTGGTTGAGATGAACATGGGCCAGATCCTTCAGGAGGTAAAAAAGGCCTCGGATGAACCTGACAAGGTATTCCTGGCCAACAAGATCGATGGCAGCTTTATTGCCCCTACAGACGTTTTGAACATCCTGAGAATCATACAGGGAAAGGGGGCCTAATCAATGGCAGTAAGGGATTACATACGAGATAGATTCTTTCCTCATATCTGGTGTCCTGGCTGTGGTCACGGCATTGTATTGGGCAGCCTGATCAGGGCAATAGAAAACCTGGGGATAAAGAAAAATGATATCGTGGTAGTCTCCGGTATCGGGTGTTCCTCCCGGATCTGCGGATACCTCGATTTTCACACCCTCCACACCATACACGGCAGGGCCCTTGCCTTTGCAACAGGTGTCAAGCTCAGCAGGCCGGAGCTTACATTAATCGTTCCTATGGGTGATGGTGATGCCCTTGCCATCGGAGGTAATCACTTCATACATGCAGCAAGGCGCAATATTGGCATCACTGCCATTATCATGAACAACAGCATCTACGGTATGACAGGAGGCCAGTATTCGCCCTCAACCGAATATGGCGACTTTGCAACCACTGCCCCTTATGGCAACATAGATCGGTCCTTTGATTTTGTTAAGCTTGCCATGAGCGCCGGGGCCTCTTTTGTGGCCAGGACAACAACGTATCATGTGACATCAATGATCAAGATACTGGAAAAGGCGATCGCGCATAAGGGCTTTTCAGTTGTTGATATCCTATCCCAATGTCCCACCTACTTTGGGGTAAGGAACAAATTCGCCAGTGCCGTGGATATGCTTAACTACTATAAGACCAATACAACCCCAATAGGCAGCAAGGAGAAAGAGAAAAATCCGGATTTGATCGAAAGAGGGATATTTGTCCAGGATCAGCGCCCGGAATACTGCGATGAATATGATAAGATCATAAAAAAGGCATCTGAAGGGGTATAGATTATGGAAAGATGCAGGATCGTCTTTTCTGGTTCAGGTGGACAGGGTATAATCACAGCAGCTATCGTCCTTGCTGAAGCAGCAGTTCTCTATGAAGGCCTGAATGCTGTACAGTCCCAATCATACGGTCCAGAGGCCAGGGGAGGATCCAGCCGCTCTGATGTAATCATTGCAGATACAGACATACGCTTTCCCAAGGTCATCCAGCCAAATGTCCTTGTGTGTCTGAGCCAGGATGCCTATAGCAAATTCTCTGGCCTTATCAGGCCTGGTGGTCTCTTGTTAACTGACAGCCATTACGTGAAGCATGAAAAAAAGGTGGATGCGAGGCAGGTTGAGCTCGATATGTACAAGGAGGTTATGGACAGGATCGGAAGGCCCATTGTCTTTAATATCTGCATGCTCGGAGCCTTGATTAGTCTTACCCAGTTGATTAAACCGGAATCAATCATGAATGTCCTTGAGCGTAGGATTCCAGCTGGGTTTTTGGATTTGAATAAGCAGGCCCTGGAGCTAGGCCTGGAGCTCGCGGAACACTATAACGGGTAAACCTTGTGAGGAAGTTTAAACGTGGCCTTGTTTCTCACAGGGTAAACTCCAGAAAAGTACCTAATACCTAAGGTTTTATCCCTTGTCGGTTTGAAACAACTATCCAGTGACGAGGACAAGAGGCAGATTATTTCCATGAATAACAGAGAGGTTGTCACCAGATTCCCACCCAGCCCAACAGGCACTCTCCATATCGGCGGAGCCAGAACAGCCCTCTTCAACTGGCTTTTCGCCCGGCACCATAATGGAAAATTTGTACTCAGGATAGAAGATACAGACAAGACCAGGTCTACAAAAGAGAATACAGAGGCTATTATTGAATCTATGAAATGGCTTGGTCTTGACTGGGATGAGGGTCCCTACTTTCAATCCCAGAGGGTGGACATCTATAATGAAATAATCCAAGAGCTCCTTTCCTCTGGGAAGGCCTATTACTGTCACTGCGGTCCTGACGAGTTGGAGAGAAAGAGGGCAGAGGCAATGAAAAGGGGATTAAAACCCAAATATGATGGCAAATGCAGGGAACTGGGCCTTGGAAAGGCCCCAGGCGCTGTGGTGAGGCTGAAAATTCCCCTCTCCGGAACAACAATGTTTCAAGATCTGGTCAAAGGGGTTATCTCTATTGATAATGAAGAACTTGATGACCTGATCTTACAGCGCTCCGACGGATCTTTTACCTATAATTATGCGGTAGTGGTAGACGATAGCAAGATGGGCATTACGTATGTCATAAGGGGAGATGATCATGTAAACAATACACCTCGCCAGATCCTTATCTACAAGGCCCTTGGTGAACCAATCCCACAATACGCCCACCTACCGATGATCCTTGGTCCAGACAAAAGCCCACTGAGTAAGAGACATGGGGCAACTTCCGTGATGGCCTATAAAGAGATGGGGTTCCTGCCCCATGCCCTGCTAAACTCCCTGGCTCGCCTTGGATGGTCCTACGGTGATCAGGAGAAATTCACTATTCATGAGCTCATCAAATTATTTTCCCTTGAGCATGTGGGCAAGTCTGCGGGCATCTTTAATATGGAAAAACTTCTCGATCTTAATGGAAAATACATCAGGGAGAAAGATGATGGAGATCTTGCCAATCTCCTGATCCCCTTTCTCACCAATCTTGGGTGCGCAGACCTAACCACCGAAAAGGTTGAAGGGGCGGTAAGAACCCTAAAACCAAGGGCAAAGACCCTTCTCGAGATGGCCCAGGGTGCCCTGTTCTACTTCAAAGAAATCACCTTTGAAAAAGAGGCCGAGGAAAAATTCCTAAGACCTGAGCTGTTAGAGATCTTAGAGGGTCTGCTATCAGATCTAAAGGCGGCAACAGGCTTTGGCCAGAAGGAGCTTGAGAGGATCTTTTCCAGCTTTTCACAAAGGCATAAGATAAAGCTTGGCAAGGTGGCCCAACCTTTAAGGGTGGCCTTGACAGGAAAAGCCGTCAGTCCTGGAATCTTTGAGATCATGGAGGTCCTGGGCCAGGAAATGGTGATCAAAAGGCTATCAACTGCCATTTCATATATAAAGACTAAAGGGGATAGATAACAAGAAAGGAGGAGATATGGATTTTGAAACTATTATTGTAGAGAGGGAAAACCACATCGGTATCATAACCCTTAACAGGCCTGAACAGCTTAATACCTTTACCTCCAGCCTGGCACGAGAGCTCAATCAGGCCCTGCTTGATATGGATCAGGATAGAGAAATCAGGGTGGTAATACTAAAGGGAAATGGCAGGGTCTTTTGTGCAGGGATCGATGTCTCTGTCTTGCCAATGAAAAGTGTCCTTGAATACAGGGCATGGGTACGAGAGATGGAGGAGGCATTCCTGACCATTGCACATATGGTGAAACCTGTTATCGTGGCTGCTCATGGGGTAGCTGCTGCCAACGGGGCTGGTCTGGTAGTTGCGGCAGACCTGGCCGTTATTGCTGAGGGAACCAGGATAGGGACAACAGCCATTAATGTGGGCCTTTTTTGCATGGGTCCAGCTGTTCCTCTCTCTCGATCACTGGGGAGAAAACTTAGCCTGGAAATGCTTTTGACCGGTGATTTCATTGATGCGGAAAGGGCGGAGAGGATCGGGCTGGTCAACAAGGTTGTCCCACAAGACAAATTGATGGATGAGGCACTCGATCTTGCAACCAAACTTGCCTCTAAAAGCCCAATAGCCCTACAAATGGGGAAACAGGCCTTCTATACCATGTCTGACATGGAATTCGAAAAGGCCCTGGAATACTCAGATGAGATGTTTGCCGAGCTATGCACTACCGAGGATGCCTTAGAAGGGGTGAACGCCTTCAGGGAAAAAAGGGAGGCGGTCTGGAAACTCAAGTGAGAATGTGCTCTGCAGATGTCAACTCCCTGGCTACCAGATCCATATCTGGGAGCGCACCTTCAAAAACCCTGTTTAAGGCCAGGGAGTTCAGTTTCTCTGTGAGGTCATCGGGGGCCTGTTGGCCTGCTTTTAGTATCTTCAACGTGTTTATGTAAACCTTCTCAATAGCCTCTCTTGCAAAAAGCCGGGCAACGGCCAACATGAACTCACCTGGAAAGGTCTTTTCCCGGTTTTCTGAGGCTGCCTTTATGCATGTCGCCTTGGCTACCTCAACCCACGTCATCATATCTGCCAAAAGAAACATAAGGTACTGGGATCTGATAACCTTAAGCTTCCGTGCAACCAAAAGAAGCTCATTCAGCAGCCCTATGGCCCTTGCAACCATGGGGCCACTGCTTTCATCTGGAAGGCGCGAAAGTTCCTCTGCCATACCACTATAAAACCCACCCTTCGTATGGACTGTCTCCCTCAATCTAAAGATAGAAATGATATTCTGTTGAATCTCACTCGTTCCCTCAAAGATAGTGGCTATCTTTGCATCCCTCTTAATCTTTTCTACCTCGTATTCCCTGATATAACCATAACCTCCCAGGGCCTGAATACCATCGTTGGCCATGGCATCTCCGACCTCGGTGGCGAAATATTTCGCAATGGAACCCTCTACCTGCAGGTCCTCTTCCCCCGAATCAATCCTTGTCGCTACCTCTTCAACATAGGCCCTGGCCGCCTCAAGTCTCACAGCATTGGGAACCAAGAGCTTATGGGTGTAACCCTGCTTCTCTGACAAGGTAGTTCCAAACTGTACCCTTTCTTTTGCGTAGGAAATAACCTTTTCTAATGAGGACATCCCGGCTGCAAGGCCAAAGGTTGAAACCATAAGCCTGGTATACCCAAACACTCTGTTGGCCTGTTTCAATCCATCGCCCTCAACACCACCCACAAGATTCTCTGCTGGAACACAGACATCCTCCAGTGTTACGGGTGCAGTGTTCGAGGCCCTAATACCATGCTTATCCTCATGTTTTCCAGGGAGAAGACCTTTTGTTCCTTTTTCAATTATGAAAAAAGACGGCCCCTCAGAGGTATCAGCGAGTATGGTATACAGATCTGCCACCCCACCGTTGGTAATAAACTGTTTCTGTCCATTTATCCTGTAGCCCTTTATATCCCCTTTTTCGTCAAGTATCCTTTCCGCCTTTGTCTTGAGTGCCTGAACATTGGAGCCTGCTTCAGGTTCTGTTACACCATACCCAACAATTAACCCCTCATCTGCGATTCTCCTGATGTATTTTTCCTTCTGGTCTTCTGTTCCTCCTACCCTAATGGGATCCATCCCCAGACAGATTGCCAGAAATGAGGTGGCAATGGCCATATCTATCTTGGCCATCTCCTCTGATATCTTTGCAATCTGGAGGGCACTTGCCCCTAAACCACCATATTCCGCCGGAATAAAAATCAGATGGAGGCCAATATCAGGTCCGAGCATAAAGCGGATAAATTCCTCTGGAAAATCGCCCCTTGCATCCATCTCTAACCTTGTCTCAAGAGATAGCTTCTCTCTCTCAATCTTCTTGAGGGTATCAAGAACAATCGAAAACATTTCGTGATCCATGATCATATCTCGGTCTTTTGGGCGTAACCAATTCAACTAACGAAACTAGCCAAATATATCTACAGTCTATAGAGCTCCTCGTCTAAGAGACTGATCCAATTCTCTTTTAATACATTAAGGTTCTTTCCCTATCTTTAGCTGACACCCCAAGAATAAGTATCGCAGCACTACCTGTCGCCGGACGTGAGAAATGTTAACTACCCCGCAGTAACATCTTTTCACCCACGATATACCTCAATAGCGATATCAGGACATACTATGGCACAAAGGGCGCAACCGTTGCACACATGTTCTTCAATCTCTATCTCTTCTTCACTATATTTGGCAGGATAATAACCCTTCTGATTCAACCTGTCGCAAACAGAAATCAGATCATGTGGACACACCGATCTACACAGATAGCAACCCTTGCACAATTCTGTGTCTATCCTTATAAAACCCCTCACCTCTCCTTATCCTGACTCTTTGAAACATTAGAGGTACCACTTCGAATCTTCCCTCAGAAATAAAGCTCTTACTTAATAGGTTATTGTGACACTGTCAACTACAATTCCCAAACTTCCAATCTCCTAGGAAGAGAAACTACCTCTTTATCAGTCTCTCCATAGAATGATTAAAACATTGACTTGACCTAACCATACATGTACCTTAATATAGTGTCTGGTGTGGGATGCCTGGGTTTAGTAAAGGAAAAATGAAATGATACATCACCTTAGAGGCCCCTTCGAAAGGGTTTCAATGCCTTTCGTAGACTTCTTGATCAGACATCGCTTCTCAGCTTTCCACCTGACCTTTATCGCCTTTCTCGGCACAATTCTGGCATCTGTCTTTATATATTTTGAGATCTGGAAAATAGGTTCGTGTCTCTTTCTGATTTTCTCGCTTTTTGATGCCCTCGATGGATCATTGGCCAGAAAGAACAATACCGCAACACCCATCGGTTCCTTCTTAGACTCGGTAGTGGATAGATTCTCTGACAGTGCTATATTATTTGCGATCATCTTTTATGCCTTCAATACTGGAAACAGGAATATTTTTCTCCTTGGCCTTTTGGCCCTCATAGCCTCCTTGATTACAAGCTATATCAAGGCAAAGGCAGAAAACTTTCTGGAATTTGGCTCGATAGGCCTTTTGCAAAGACCAGAAAGAGTCCTCGTCATATTTCTTATGTTGTTGTTCCCCCAATACCTCCTTTTTGGTTTGTGGATACTAGTTATTGGAGGCTATATTACCATTGGTCAAAGGCTTTACTCTGCCTACCAAGAATTCACCCGCCAGTCTGTTTCCTAACCCTTAGATTCTTACCTATTCAGTGTGGGAGATTATCTCTCAGAATTTACGTATAACTAAATATAACGTTAAGTCATCAGGTCAATTCAAGAAATGTCAAATTCGTAACATTTTAGCTCTTTTAAAGCCCCCATGGCCTTTACTCAAGCCCACATACGTATCCTTGGTGGGACGCATGAGCATGGAGATGTCTTTTTTTACATCATGCCCTCTAACATGGGGCCTCAGCGTGCCGCTTCAAACCATGTGCACGAGCAACTCGTCATTGTTTTTTAGAGTCTTTGTGGGTGTGCACCTGTTTGAAGCGGCCTACCGGCTCGTCTTTGTGAGGGCATGGTAAAAAAAGACATCTCCATGCTCATTCACCAGATAATTTCAAAGAGCTAAAATGTTACCCAAATTCCAAAATCCTCATGTCAAATGAATGTCAAACATACAATGTCAAAACCAGGCTACAATGGTATGAGATGAATAATGCCATAAGGGCAAATCAATACTAAAAGCTTTTTGATCGATGAAACCTGCTTGAATGGCAAAGCACGTTTCTGGGGAGATGCATTTTGGATTTAGGGGTTTGGATTTCATTTGGCATTTGAACTTTGACATTTGAAATTGTAACTCTGTAATTCTCTTCGTTTCCTGTTGCCCAGGTTAACAAATAAGGCGAATTTTTTGAATATTTTTGATGAGATCTTAGCCCCCAATGTTCCCTGGCTAATTTGAGGGGTTAGCGGGTAAAAACAGCCGCAGCAAAACTGACCGCTGATCTGGTAGCATCTTCTTTGAATATTTCATAGCCTAACAGGTGTCCATGGCTAGGAGGAAGGATCTCCAAAAGACAGGCAAGGGCAGCAAATCCACAGACATTGTATCTATCCTCTAGTCTTCTTGACTCTGACCAGAAACCATCAGCGTTGCTCGCACAGAGAAAATGTAGAAGTTGCCTATCATGCCTCTCAGACTGATCAATGATCAAGGAAGCAGGCATATCATGACCAAATTTGGGCCCAACATGGGAGAGATCGACTCCGGCTACTACAACCGTGCCTTCATCTCTCGCAGCATCTCGCAAAATCCCCAAGAAATCACCTGCCTTAGATTGATACACCTCCCTGCTGTAGTCAGGCAAAGATCCTTTAAGAAAACCGCACAGGATAGGAACTATAGTAAAGGAAACATCCCTAAGAATGTGTTGCAGGAAAATAAGTTGAAATTCGATAGAATGTTCATCTCTATGGGCAAAATCATCCCCCGTAACTATACTATCCGCCGCGTTCATTAATTCACTGACAATTTTCTGATCCGTTTCTACCCTGCCTAAAGGTGTTTCAAATGTTTTTTTTGTCAGTGAAAACATCCCTTTTGCCATGGAGTGGCCAACACCCAAGATAATTACCCTTTCTGGGCTAAGCCCCTTTACTGCCTGGTACGCACTCGAGTAAACCCTTCTGCCTACCTCCAAATCTATGTGCGGGGCAACAACGGCGGTAATTCTCCCATCTGGAAATGATGGAACTTGCTGCGAGGCCAGGATGGTTTCCAATCTCTTTCTTAGCTCTTCTTCCTGCTTGGGATAGGATCGGCCCGCATGAGAGCACCACCGTATCTTTTGGGCTGAGAAATCAGCAACGATCTTTTTCCTTTCCTCTCTATACCTTTCACTATCAAGCAGATAGGACGAGTCGAGTTTGGCCAATAGGGCCTCAACTTCCTCCGTTGATACCAGCCTTCCTCCCTGCTGTCGCATCAAATCGATTTGAAGATCCCTCATCGACCTTGTTCCATCCAGCATGGTCATGACCTTGTACAGTTCAGGTCTGATCCCCCTGCTCTCCTCCACCAGGCCAAGTCTGTCATTGATCATAATTATCGTTGTGCCGGCAGATTGTACTGGAAAAAAATCAAGATCCTCTCTTATTTTTGGTCTTTCTGTATCCATTACAAAAATCCTTGACCAGGTATCCTATCTACCCTATCATCCTCTTGGCGGAAAAAACTGTATGTATTCTTTAAGATATCCAAGAAGAATATGGACTATAAAAAATTAAAGAGGAGATTGAAGAAAATTAGCTCCCCTCGTGATTTCAAGAAAATAAAAGATCAATATGCCACTCTCTACAAGATCAGGCTCAAGGAAAAGGAGGACATTATTTGCATAAAAAGGGCTGGCAGGCTCGCTGTTGATATTCTCAACCATGTTGAGGAATATATAAAACCAGGGGTCACCACCAACGACATTAATACTATGGTAGAGGAGTATACCAAAAAAAACAAGGCCCTATCTGCCCCCTTGAACTACCATGGCTTTCCAAAAAGCGTCTGTACCTCTGTCAATAACGTGATCTGTCATGGAATACCGGATGATACTGTTTTGAAGGATGGTGATATTGTAAATGTCGATGTTACTCCCATATTGGATAGATATTTTGCCGATGCGAGCAAGACATTCTTTGTTGGATCCCCTGGAAAAGAGGCCCAAAAGATAGTTTCCGTAGCCAGAGAGTGTCTTCGCCTTGGGGTTCTCGAGGTTAAGCCAGGAAATAGAATTGGCGATATTGGGTATGCCATCCAGAAATATGCAGAAGGTCATGGTTGTTCAGTTGTCAGGGAGTATGTGGGTCACGGCGTTGGATTCGAGTTTCATGAACCACCTCAGGTTCCCCACTTTGGCCAAAAAGGCCAGGGCATACCCCTTGTTCCCGGTATGGTATTTACCATAGAGCCGATGATAAATCTTGGAAAACACAATCTCCATGTCCTTTCTGATAATTGGACGGTTGTCACAGATGATGGGAATCTTTCCGCTCAATTTGAACAAACAGTTTTGGTAACGGATACCGGCTTTGCGATTTTGACACCCTTTGATTAGCCAATGGGCAACTGTTCGGGTGCCTTCAGTTGGACCCAACCCCTTCGCTGGAGTAAAAAATATGTCTAATTTTAATGACAGGATTATCAGGGCTGCCAAGTTGGACGCAAGTGTCTATGAAGAGGTGGAAGAGGATACCACAGCGCTCAAGCAGGCTATGGCGGTGGTTGTCCTTTCAAGCATTGCTGCGGGGATAGGAACTACCACAAGTGGCGGCTTGAGTGTGATAATGGTCATAATAACTGGCACGATCCTCGCGCTTATTGGGTGGTATATATGGGCCTATATCACCTATTTTATTGGTACAAGGCTCCTCCCTGAACCACAAACAAAGGCCGACTATGGCCAGCTACTCAGAACTATCGGGTTCTCAAGCTCGCCAGGATTGATCAGGATATTCTGTATCATTCCTGGCCTCTCAGGAATCATCTCAGTAATCGCCGCTGTCTGGATGTTGGTTGCAATGGTAGTTGCTGTCAGGCAGGCCCTTGATTACCGGAGTACCTTCAGGGCGGTAGCTGTCTGCATTATAGGCTGGGTTATTCAATCATTATTCCTTATTGTGGTGCTTGCTATAATTGGAAATCTCTTGAAATAAGCCCATGATGAGCCCCTAACGGTCCCTTGGTTTTTCCCACCGGTCATCGGTTACTGTCACCTCAATCCTTTTATGCCTTGCCTCTTCATCTGCAACCCTCTTCTCCTTAGGGGTAAGTGTAGAATAACAGGCGGCACACAGGCCGGTCCTATTAACACACATCTTCATCTTATTGCATAAAACACAGGTCCTTTTTTCTATAGCCACCGCGATCCTCCTGGTATCTTTCAGGATAGCCACAGTATTGTCCTTTTCCCTTCTGGCCTTCCAGATCTGTTCAAGGTGTACTATTTTATGACTATTGTCTTGGCCCTTCTTCATCTGCCTCTCTCACCTCAGCGGCTGTGTCTTTTAAGTTTACTCCCTTTTGCCACAAATGCCAAGAAGCACACCAGGGTTATGGGACTTTTCTGAAGTGACTGGCGGGAGGCCGCCGTCCTTTTCGTGACTTATCTGCGGGGGAAGCCGCAGCTCCGCCGCAGGCGGAG
>Ga0209427_10003570_pt1 | contig 18207 bp, 15 predicted proteins | sample DeeMarSWOR136_30_FD_187465 | JGI IMG/M metagenome (GOLD analysis project Ga0209427, IMG submission 187465) | Marine sediment microbial communities from White Oak River estuary, North Carolina - WOR-1-36_30 (SPAdes) (version 2) | ecosystem: Environmental > Aquatic > Marine > Intertidal zone >...
TGAAACCTTGCGTCACCGAGGTTCAGATGCCTTTGGGATTGCTTCGCCCAACCGTGTTATAGAAACAACAGATGTGAAGGAGCTGCGGAGGAAAGAGGTAGGCTCCAGCGCAGCGATAGGACACTGCCTGAGTAAGATTCTGCCGAGAGATAGGATTCAACCAGTTCAGACGGAGGATTTCTCTCTAATTTTCGAAGGTCGCCTGTTTCCGGCACCTGAAGCTAGCGAAGCCGAATGTGTAGTCGAAAGGCTTTCACGTGTAAAAGGCCAAGCATCAAACCTTATTCGGACCTTCGATGGAGCCTACGTTTTTGCGATGGCGAGAGACAAAGGTATAGTCTTAGGACGAGACGCCGTCGGTGCTTGTCCACTCTACTTCGGCCAAAATGATAACATCTGTGCAGCAGCGTCAGAGCGCAAGGCTCTCTGGAAAGTAGGGATTAGGGAAGCTAGATCCTTTCCGCCAGGGAACATAGCCACTGTCAACCAGAAAGGCTTCCGCTTCAGACCAGTTAAAACCGTAAGTCAACCTCCCTCGCGGAAGATGGATGTCGAAACCGCTGCTCAGGAGCTTCAGCACGTGTTGCTCGAATCAACAGAGGATTTCCTTTCAGACGTCAACGAGGTCGCTGTCGCTTTCTCTGGAGGCGTTGACAGTAGTGTAATCACTGTGCTTGCTAAACTATGTCACGTCGAGGTCCATCCAATCTTCGTGGGATTGGAGAAGCGTAAGGAAACTGCATTGGCGCAGCGTGCCGCCAAAGCTTTGGGAGTGCCTCTCCACCAATCGAACTACTCTGTTGCCGATGTGAAAGAGGTTCTTCCGAGAGCTCTATGGTTAATCGAAGAGCCTAACCCTGTTAACGCAAGCATTTCTGTGCCATTATTCTGGGTTGCCCACCAATCAGCCAAGCTCGGCTTCCGCGTTTTGTTGTCAGGGCAAGGAGCAGACGAGCTCTTCGGAGGCTATCGTCGCTACCTTGGAGACTACTCAGCGTACGGTTCTGTTGGCCTGCAAAGAAAGCTCTATGAAGACTTTGCTTCATCTTACGAGTCCAACTTTCAGAGAGACAACAAGCTATGTGCTTTCCATAAGATAGAGCTGAGGATGCCTTTCACCGACTGGAAGACAGTCAACCTTGCCCTTAGCCTCCCAGCCGAAGTAAAAATACTCTCAGCAAAGGATAGGCTGAGGAAGAGAGTCCTTAGGAAAGCAGCAAGAAAGCTTGGAGTGCCCAAATTCATCGCTGAGGCACCCAAAAAAGCGATTCAGTACACTTCAGGCGTGAACCAGGCAATGAAAAAGATTGCAAAGCAGGAAGGTCTGACTTTGAGAGAGTATATAGAGAAGCTTTTCTGGGAATCTATTGGATGATGGAAAAGAAATGACGAGAACAGCTTTAGTCTTCACGCCAAAATACTATGAGCACAAGACAGGGCTCGGCCATCCAGAGAGTCCAAAACGGCTCAAGGCAATAATCAAACAACTGGAGAAATCGAATCTTCTTTCTTCTACAGGCAAATGTGAATTAGTTGAACCTGCCTTAGCGAGCGAAGAAGACCTCGAACTGGTTCACACCACGGAGCACATCCGACTAGTGAAGCGTGCCTGCGAGCATGGTGGGGGCCTGCTCGATCTCGGGGACACCGTAGCTTCTCGCGAAAGCTTCGAAGTTGCCCGGCTTGCTGTGGGTGGCGCAATGAAAGCTGTTGACTTGGTATTGACAAAGAAGTTCAAGAACGCCTTTGCCTTAGTCCGCCCTCCTGGACATCACGCAGGGCCATACTACGCCATGGGATTCTGCATTTTCAACAATGTTGCTGTTGCAGCGGCTCACCTGATTACGCGTTTAGGCTTTGACCGCGTCGCAATCCTTGATGTAGATGCTCATCACGGGAACGGAACACAGGAAATCTTCTACAAGACGGACAAAGTGCTCTACATAAGCATGCATGAGGATCCTCAGGATTTTCCTGAGAGTGGTTTTGTTGATGAAGTTGGGGAAGGCAAGGGGGTGGGATACACCGTTAACATCCCTTTTCCCTTTAAGGCCGGAGATGAAGAGTATTTACTGGCCTTGGATCAAATCGTGCTTCCCATCATCCAGCAATACGAACCTCAATTCCTCTTAGCGTCCGTAGGTTATGATGCCTACTGCAGAGACCCTGTAGCGAAGCTAAGCCTATCAGCCTCCGCATACGCCGCGGCCTTCGAGAAGATTCTAGGGCTAGCATCAATAGTCTGCGAAGACAGGTTTGTCGCCGTCTTGGAGGGCGGCTACAGCCTTAGGCATCTAGGGCAACTCGTAGCTTCCACGATTTCGAAAATGGCGAATCTTCCATACACGATGGAAGACGGATACCCATGCTCAAGACTGCCGGGCGAAAGGACACGCAAAAAAGCGGAGAAAATTCTGAAAGAAGTGAAGAACACACAGTCGAGCTTTTGGAATCTATAGTCAGAGCTTACTCTATGACTGTTATCGCCCCGTTAGGGCATTGTGCTTCGCAGGCTTTGCAGACTAGGCACTCTTCTTCCTTGACCGGTACAGACTTGTCGTCTTTCATTTCAAACACTTCTACTGGGCAAGTATCAACGCACGTTGAGCATCCATCACATTTCTCCGCATCAACCTTCACTTCAACCATGATTTGTCTACCTCTTTATTTTTGAAACTGAATGAAAAGACAGTTGATGAATAAAAGTGTTTAGGGATGCCTTATCTGTTGGTGCTGCTATTCCCTAAGCCTCAGAAGAACTCCGTCGATGGTTGTCTTCGCTTTTTCTCGTCGTCGCAAGTCATCTTCCAGGAGGCGCCTATAGGTTTGAGCAGAGATTTCCCCTCGCTTGAATCTAACCTCGATTCGCTTCAAGTCCGCTTCTATATTGTCAAGCTCTATCTCAGCCACTTCAAGGTTTCTCATAATGTCTGCATACTTTGCTCCGCCGCTCGTGATCTTTTGACGCAAATCTGCAATCTTCTTTGAAAGTGCGGAAAGCCTGTTCTCAAGCGTAGTCTTCCTTATTTTGTAGCGGCGTCTGGAAACCTTTCCCTTCAGCGCCTTTTGCTTCGTCTGTTCAAGTTCTGAAAGCACCCTTTTCTTCTCCTCGTAAGTTTCGACGAATTCGTTCAGTGTCTTTCGAGGAACCAGAACCACTGAAACCGTGATGGGCGCCTTGGGTCTTTGCCATGCGAATGCGATGATAGATCCAACTATGACTAGTGATGTTGCCCATATTGTCGGTCGGAAGGATGACCAAAGGATAGGATAGCTGTAGCTAAAGGTCCATTGTTTATCTTGCAGCCACGTGAAGTTGGATACGGAGAGGGATAGTGATTCTTGAAAGACTTGCCTTTGAACGTTGAATGTTTGCTGTGGAAATGCCTGAATCGTTGCACCCTCTGGAAAAGTGATTCTTACAGTAGAGGTTTTCAGCACATTTTGCAGGTTTTCAAACATGTCAAGCTTCAATTCAAAGCTCTGAGAGTCTAGTTTGGCAAGATGATTTTCTCTTTGGAGGTTATAGTTGATCCTTAGGCTTCTTGATTGTCCTTCCAGCAATGTTAGAGAAAAAGCATGTGCGTTCGTTTGATTATCTACGAGGTTTGAAGTTACCTTTTTTTCCTGTTCATCAAGGGCGGAAATGTCAGTTGCACCTCTTGGGAGGGTTAGTTGGATTATGTCTACCTGAAAAGCGGTTTTGCTCTTGATCAGATAGGTTTCCGAGATGTGGATGTCGCCGTTTGCGTCTATGGATATTCCTTGCGTTGATTTGTTTATTGAAAAGCATGTGTATGTGTCTCGGTTTTCCGAAATGAAGCTGACCTGCGTGGAGGCCTGTGAAAGCCTAGGGACGGTGGTCGTGTAGTTCAGATAGTACCTTTGATCTTTTGTTGTAGCGTTGAAGGGGAAATCATTCGGAACATATTCAGTGGTTTGGGGTAGTATGACAGTGACGTTGCATATGGAGACTTCTTGAGGGAGGCTCGGGTATGCAGGAAAGTCGGCTGTGAATTTGTATTCTTGGGTTTCGTTGACGATTGTTGGCGTCGAAGTGATGAGGTCTGAGAGTATGAACACGACTGTAAAAGTGTAAGATTCCCCTCTGTAGAGCGAGTTGCGGGCCTCGTCGGGGAAAACCACAGTTACTCCGTAGTAACCTGTAGCTCCCAAGCCTGTGTCCAAGATCAGGCCTATTTCGTCGCGAGGGCTTTTGGTGTCGTAGGCCGTGGAATACACAAGATTTGCCCTGTATTTCAATGGAAAGCCTATCGAGAACTTCTCTATCGTCGTGTTTTCCGTTGTCGGTGATATTCGCACTGTATCATTGATGAGCAGAAGACCCCCGTAGACTGGCACTACAACATGATCCACCCTTTCGACTCTGATCGCCGATGACGCAGTTGCATGCACTGTCCGGAGAGCAAGCACTGAAACTGATGCAATCGCCAGCAGTGACGTTAGTAGGAGTAGCGTCGTTCTTTTCACATTAAAGGCCTCTATGACCAGTCTTCCGTAAGTATTACAAATTGTCCTTATTTACTTTCCTTATTTATTCCGTAGAATCATGATTACTAGATCTTGCGACAATAGCTTACTGAAGCCTTCGTCTGAGAAGAGCTAAGTGCCTGATCCCTTGAAGTAGTAGCCTTCTTCCTTCTTGGATCCGAAGCTTCTCACGCCTCTTGCTCGCAGCTGCTGCCGCAATCTCTGGGCGTGTCTTGTGCTGATTTCTCCACGTCTCTCCATGTAGGCTATTATTTCCTCTGCTTGCTTTTCATTGTCACAGCGACGGATGAAATCAACAACGTCGGGGTCGAAGTTTGCCAGGTTTTTTTCCGCTTTAGCCGCTTTTTCGGCAACTTTCGTACTAGAGCGTATGGAGTTGACTGTGACCTTTTCTTGGCCTCCATCTATCTCTCTAGCCAAATTCGGGAAGTTCTTTCGGAATCGCTCTCTAGTGACTTCCATAGCTGCTTCCGGCTCTTTTGTCCCGAAGTATCCGATTTGTACTAAGCCTGAAGCGATATTTAACCGCTATTGTGAGCTTGTTCAACACCTAGACTGAAGCATTGGTGGTTTCCAGATAGGCAAAGACCTTCAGGCCCGTGCAAGTGCGAGCCCGAAATGGCGCCTAGATAAGGCGAGCAGCAAAATATTTCTGAAGCTACGGCAAACATTTAGTGATGGACTTTAAGGCGTCATTTTCCCCTGCTTTTCACGCTTTTTTGAACGATTTCTACAGACTTCTATGGTAGTTTCCATGAAAGACAATACAGCAAATGTGTCAGAAAGCAGTAGCAACCATGCATGCATTCCGATTTGGCAGCCTGTCATGGTTCTCTATTCATAGGCTTCCAAAAATGTGCTTGTCAAAACAAAGCACACCACGTTCCGAAGCAGGTAACCTATAGCGGGCTGCCCTCTGTCCACTTGGTTATTCTTGTAGGGCTGCTGGGATTTGAACCCGGACAAATGGAGATATCTCCCGCATGCATGCAGATTACATTCCAGAAACGGTTAAGTGGCTTGTGAGTGCTTTAGTATAGTGGGAAGATTGCTGAGGGCATGTAAGGCATGCTCCGGAATGAAGAAACGAATTGTGGAGTTAGTAGGAAGGAAAGAATGGAGCAGCACTGCTTCGTGATCATTGAGGGTTTCTTATCAAGGGGCTAAAGAATCCGGTCATGAAAGAATGGAACAATCAAGGTTGTTGAGCTGACTTTGGAGACCAGGTTGGTGCATCTCTTCGAGCAGACGGCAACTGCGTATGTGCTTTTGATGTTGCTACTTCTTAGTTTTGCACTTCCTAATCTTGCAGGGTTTTCCGCAGGTCCTAGAACACTTGTTCATTTTTCTTCATCTTCAACTGATTGCCGGTCTGGGGCGGGTATAGCTCCTACCGATGCCAAGTGGAGTCCATTGGGAGGGCAAAACACTCTGACGCTTTATGATATTTGCATGGTCGATGGGGGCAATGGATGGATAGTTGGCTGGTCTGCTGATGCGTCTGGAGCCGCGCTGCGTTGGGATGGGACGCTTTGGAGTTCTGTTCCTGTGCCGGCTGATAATAGGTTGTTTGCGGTGGATATGGTGAATTCTAACGATGGGTGGGCAATGGGAGACCCTGGAGCAGCAATTCGCTGGAATGGAACATGGTGGATGTCGGCAGGCTATTTGGATCAATATGTCTATGGATTGTCTATGGTGAACTTCTATGATGGTTGGGCAGTAGGGGCATGGGGGGAAAAGATGCATCGTTGGAATGGAGTAAAATGGAACGAAGTAACCACCCCGTCATCTTCTACGCTGAACGCAGTTCACATGCTCGGTGCTAATGACGGATGGGCTGTAGGTAGTTGGGGAAGCATTCTTCAGTGGAACGGGACGCTGTGGAGCAACATGACGAGTCCGGCACATGAGTCGGCTCATCTATACGATGTGCATGGCATCAGTTCCGATGACGTGTGGGCAGTAGGGAATTTTGGAGTTGTGATTCATTGGAATGGAACGGTTTGGAGCGTAGTGCGAGATCCTGAGGATCCTTATGAGAATTACACTTGGCTTTTTGGGTTGGACATGGTGGATGCTAACGAAGGCTGGGCTGTAGGATATGCAGGGCGGATAATGCATTGGAACGGTTCAATTTGGGAGGACGTTCCAAGCCCCTCAGAAAACGATCTGATGGCAGTTTCCATGGTGAACGCCACCGACGGATGGGCAGTAGGCAAACAAGGAACGATTATACATTGGAATGGAACACTCTGGGAGTTTCCGAAAATGTGTGACTTGACTGTCACCAATGTTGAAACCTCAAAGGATATTGTGGGGCAGGGCTTCACGGTTGCGATAGATGCAACGCTCCGAAACCAAGGGCTTTTCGCAGAGACCTTCAACGCAACGATTTACGCTAACGGGAAAAGGGTCTCAGATCTAACGGACATAACGATACCTGCAGATAGTCAAGCGACTTGCCAAGGTGTTTGGAACACCTCTGGCTGGGCAAGAGGCAACTACTCCATAGCTGTGTATGTATTTCCGTTGGCTGGCGAAGTAGACACGTCAAACAACATCTACACAGCCTCCAGAGACGTAATTGTCACAATCCCCGGAGACGTAGAGGCAGACTATGACGTTGACATATACGACATAGTCATACTGGCCAGTGCCTATGACACTCAACAAGGCCAAGCGAAGTACAAGCCAAACTGCGACCTCGACGGAGACGGCGACATCGACATTTATGACATTATCTTCGCCGCAGGGAACTACGGTAAGCGCTGGCAGTCAAAACATCGCAATTTCGTGACAAGTGTACAAGCTAACACCATGGAAGGCCTCAGCTGGTATCCGGTAATAGCCGCCGACGGACTGGGAGGAGTATACGCAACGTGGCGACATATCTACTTCGACGAGGATACAAACAGAACGTACGAACCTATTCTCTGCATTCACTCCCACGACTATGGGAGAACATGGAGCAACGAGAGCATTGTAAATGATAACGCAGACCCTTCGACAAGATGCTCGACGCCCTCCATAGCCGTTGATGAGGGCAATGGCAATATCTATGTTGCTTGGCTTGACAACAGAACTGGAAGGTCATGCGTATACATTGACAAGTCCGTTGATTACGGTCTCTCATTCGGAAGCGACACTAAAGTAAATGACGACAACGGAGACGTTTACAATCCTGGAGGAATGTACTGGGTTAACGTTGCAGTTGCTGACAACGGAAAAGTGTACGTCGGCTGGGAAGATCGAAGAGCTGATCCTGCGATATATCGGCCTGACATATACTTTGCTTCGTCCGACGACAGCGCGACAACCTTTGGCCTCAACACTAGGGTGAATCCGCCAGACAACACTTCGTGTCATCGATGGCCCTGGATCGCCACAACTGACAATGGAGTCGTCTACGTTGCTTACACAAATCAAGAATATCCCTTTGGAGGCGCAGATGTTTTGGTCGCACGATCCTTGGACGAAGGCTTCTACTTCGAAACGCCCGTTAAGGTCAACGATGACTCCACCGGTGGCTATCGCGGGAAGAAGGAACTGACCGTTTCTTCAAGTGGAAATGTGTACGTTGTGTGGACTGATGGAAGAGCCGGAGCCGGAACCTACTACTGGGACATTTACTTGGCAGTCTCCTTGGATTGTGGTTTGTCTTTTGGACGCAATGTGCGTGTCAATGACGACCCTCCAGGACCTGCAGACGAAAGTACAATACAGGGAACGCCTAGCCTCGCCATAGATAGCGAGGAAGGTATCCATGTAGTCTGGGAAGACTTCCGAAATTATGGAGTCCCCCCTACTCACTATAGAGATATATACTATTCCTATTCAGCTGATGGCTACACTTTCTCAAGAAACACTGCGGTCAACTCCTATCCAAATGCAACCTACGTATTGTGCGCCGATCCAAGTATGGAGATTGATGCGGATGACAATTTATACGTCATATGGACAGACATACCCCAGGGTGGATACTACCTCTACTTCGGCTTCTCACAGGCATTCACCCCCTAACTTCCGATCGCCCTTCTGCATGCATGCAGTTTCTAACGGAAGCCAATCTTCAACTACTATGGTTGGGAAGTCCTCCCAAGGTGGATAGTGAAAAATGATCGAGAATGGGGTGAGTAAATCAGCTGACCAACTGAGAAAAGAAGCGGTCGAAGCCGTTGTCCTTCGTGTCACAGAAATATTGAATGCGAGATTTGGCAACAATGCTGCGGCGAAAATTAAGACCATAAACGAGGAGCTTGCGTCAAACGAATGGCCCAAAGATGGCATCTCAGAGACAGCGTTAAAAGAGATCCTGAGAAGCCTTCAAGAACAGAGACCTCCAGTATTTGAATCAACCAAGCAAGCAACGCAAAAGAAAGAAAGAAGCGAACCTCTGTTGCGAAAGGCCTACAAGAGAAGAAGATCCGTAACAGTTTCCATCCCAAGATCTCTGATGTCGAGGGTTGATGAATATCTCAACAGACCTAACAGCATATACAAGAACCGAGGCGACTTTGTTCTGACAGCGATAAGAGAAGAACTCAGAAGACTCAGTCTACTTGAATCATAGGCGCGCTCGTGGCTGAAAAAGCAGGGTGCATGCATGAGGACGATGGAACCTTCTCGAAGCGCACAAACTTCGATGTAAACCCCCGAAAAAACGTATTTCCACGGCGTGGGCTACAGAAAGCGTGTTATTGCTATGCACCCAAAAAATACAGCAAACCCGCTCCAGCTTCGGGGCAAAATATTTTAGGCTACTCCTCTTATCATAGGAGTTAGGGAATCTGATTGCCGATAGCTTTCGTGTTAATAAACACCGAGATTGGCTCTGAGGGCGAAGTTCTGAAAACGCTGAAGGGAGTTCAAGGAGTAATAGAAGCTTACGCTGTCTACGGCGTCTATGACGTTGTTGCAAAAATCACTGCCGACACCATGGACAAACTGAAAGAGATAGTTACGTGGCATGTGAGACGGTTGGACAAGGTTCGTTCCACATTGACCATGATCGTTGTCGAGGAGCAGCCAACCAAATAGTTAATCCCCTTCCTTTTTGCAGCTAGCTTCTGTCAGAAACAATTTTTCATTGCACAGGCGTAGTGCTTTTATCAAAGAGAAGGGAACATCCAAAGACGCGATTACCCATGGTCACGTTGCACATTGGGTTCGATGACACAGATTCTCCAAGAGGCGGGTGCACCACTTACATAGCCGCGCTACTTGTGGAAAAGCTCTTGAAACTGGGCGCTCGATTCAAAGACTACCCAAATCTTATCCGTCTAAACCCCAACGTGCCTTGGAAGACCCGAGGCAATGGAGCCCTGTGCCTCAGAGTGGTGTGCCCGGAAAGCGCACTGGACGCTGTCTTCGAAGCTGTGGCCGACACAGTGGAGCAAAACTCAGATCTGCAGCTCGAGGGCACTGACCCCGGAATGGTCTTTTTTCAAGGTCGCAAAATACCGCAGGAATTAAAAGATTTCGCTCGAAGAACGATTCGAGGCATAGTCAAAATGGAACAAGCTTTGAGGCTTTTGCGCGAATTTCACGCTGAGGCCTTGGGCTATGGAACTGGACTTGGCATTGTTGGCGCACTAGCTGCGATAGGCGAGACGCTGGAAACGGATCATACTTATGAGATAATAGCCTACAGGACACCACGGTACAGAGGTTCTAATCGGCTGCTAGACCAGAGATCAATCATAGAAATGAACCAAGAAACAGCCCTCCAAACCTTCAACAACATCGATTCCGAAACTGGCCGGGTTCTCATAACTCCTAGAGGCCCAGACCCGATTCTGTACGGCATCAGGGGTGAAACTGCTGAGGCCGTAATTAGAGCTCACAGAATGGTTAAACCATTGGAGCCTGTGGAAAGATGGATTGTTTTCAGAACAAATCACGGAACAGATGCCCACTTGGAGCAAGTTAAAGCGATAAATGACATTGAACCCTATCACACAGCGGTAGTCACGGGACTTGTAGACTCGGAGCCCAAGCTTGTTCCTAAAAGGCACAGAGTATTTCGCTTGAGAGATGAAACGGGAGAAGTTGATTGTGCCGCCTATGAGCCAACCGGCGCTCTACGGAAGATAGCAGGACAGCTGCAGAAGCACGACTTGGTGGAGGTTGCCGGAGGAGTAAGACCACCCTCCAAAGAACACATCGCTACTATTAACCTTGAAAAGCTGCGAGTTGTCAAACTTGCTCCCAGATTGGTTTCACGAAATCCGAGATGTCCGAAATGTGGCAAAAGAATGAGTTCGATGGGTACAGGTCAAGGATTTAGGTGTCCCAAGTGTGGTCTTCGCTCATCCAAACTGCGGAAATTCGTTTTAGAGGAGAAACGGGAGGTTTCAGAAGGGCTTTTCATCACATCCCCGCGTTCTCAGAGACATCTAACGAAGCCTCACTGTCGGTATGGAAGGGAGAAGGCCGGCCGACCTGATGGCATGCTTTCCTATTGGCACGACCCATAAGCCAAAGAAGCTATTCCTGTTTGGCTTTGAAGATTTCAAGTAGCAGATTGTAGAGCTCCTCTCCACCCTCCACCCTCGTGAAAAGCTCTCTTTCGGCTTTCAAGACCCGGCCGGCCGTACTGTACGTTCTCTGCCACTCGAGTTCCTTCCACATCATCCGATAACCCTTATGCTCAACCCATGCTCTAAACAACAGGACTGCGAACATTCCAAGCGTGACTATCAGATTCAACAAGTAGATTTCCAGCAAATCCAAACAGACACCTTCACAATAACAATTGTCAGCTACAGGGGTTTTAGTTTTTTCTCCGATAAGCATGCATGCCAATTTGGCAGCCTATCATGGCTCTCTGAACGTACATGCATACTTGTATCTGCGAAGTACATGGTCCGTATTGCATGCGTGCGATTTATTTTCTTCCCTTTATGACAAAGTCGCATTTGAGTAGGCGGTGATAGTACCTAGCCTTTAAAGGATATAGTCTCAGAACAGTGTAATCTGGATCATCTACTCCTTTTGGGTAATAACGCTTCCACGTGTCTTGCCAGAGCGTTTTTCTCAGATCTGTATCTGTGCAGATCTCGATGGATCCTCGAAGATTAATCCACGTCCTTCTTCTGGCCTGCAGTAATAGACAGACGAAGCGGGATTGTTCCTAACTTGAGCTGTTTTGTGTGACGAAGTGTTTGTAGAGAAAAGAACTAGGAAATCATATTTGTGGGCGTAGAACAGCTTCCGAAGGTTCGAGAATTGATATATGTTTCTTAAGTTAAACATAGCTCTTGTCTGAGGGTATCCCTCAGCGTCAATCGTGGTGAGATAAGCTGCCTTGGCAACTTCCATCAGCTGGAGGCTAAGACATTTCGCTTCGTCTTCACCCATACTCATACGTCTTCCATCCATATTTCAGCTAGGTTCAGAACATTAGCAGGTATGGAGTTATTACTCACACATTTTGCTCTTACCTTTGATCCAGCCAGTATACTCTCCATTCGGAGACACGCCCATCACGTACTTTCGCAGTCCACATGCTTGGGCCATTCAGTCGTGGCTCATTGGAGCAGGTGGAATAGCCAACCATGACAACAACATTGTTCTTGACTATTACGGATGTGAAAATGTTTCTGTAATCAGGATGGTTCTCAAAGAACTGGTTCCAACCCTCTTTCATGTTATTATAGATGTCTCCAGAGTTGTCTATGAACGTGTGATCATCAGTCATTAGCTCCACTAAACCATCCAGATCTCGCTGGTTTATCTTCTCGTTGAACCTCAAAGCCACCATTATAGCATCGAAAGCATCCATTTCACTTTCATCCCGTTCCAAAGATTGACATAAATCACATATAACTTCTACCTGCCCCCGGGAATTGGTGGGCCATGCATGCATCAACGGCCACGTTACCAGCTTTTTCCGTAGTTTCCAACTGCTATGACTATGTCGTAGATGTCAATGTCTCCGTCGTCATCCATGTCGCAGTTTGTGTCGTATCGTGGGTCCGGTTTGACGACGCCATAGACACTGCTCATTCGAACGATGTCGTAAATGTCCACGTCGCGGTCTCCGTCCACGTCGCCGGAGATAGTGACGAAGATCCAGCCGTTGATGATGGTGTTGTCGGTTGTGTTTGTTTCGTCTGGAACTGGGGTGGCATGGGCGCTTATAATGTAGTTGCCCTTGGCAAAACCAAAAGTATTCCAAACGAAAGTGAAGGTCGTAGCAATCTTTGTCGTTAAGGCTACAGGTCTTGAGGCGACAGGAGTTGCGTTTGCGTACACTGCGATATCAAAGGCTCCGATGTAGGTGCCCTGATTTTGGATAGTCACATTTATGGACACCGTGCGACCTTGGCAAACTACCGGCATTGGCAAGCCACCTGTTTTGGAGGTTTCGACGTTTATGGCTACTATGTTGGGCAGAGCCCAAGAACCCATTAAGGGGAAACGGTCGATGTTTTCTGCGTCTATAGTGTATGGGGCATCGCCAACCCCGTCGCTGCCGGTCTCGTTCTGGTAGCTACCGCTTTTCAAGTCTTTGCCTTTGTAGTCGCTCCAACAGTTGCCACCTGAAGGATATCCGTTGTCCCAGCTGTTCTCAGAGTCGCCGTTGCTGTTGATGACTTGATTATTGTTGTTTATGAAGTTATTGTGGAAAATGGTGTTGTTTAGGGCGCCCCATATATTTATGCCGGGACCGTTGGTGGAGATTATATTGTTTCTGCTTACAATGCTGTTCGACGCGAGAAGATAGATTCCAGCATTCCCTTCCCACTCTTTTGCATTATCTATTACGTTGTTTGACGTAATCGTGTTGTTCGTTCCAGAGATGCACAAACCGGTACAATCGTTTGAGGTTATGTTATTTAAGCTCACGATGCAGCCTGAACAAGCTCCGCTAACACCGTTACCGCGACCATGTGATACACTGTTGAGACTTACAGTGTTGTCTGAACCGTCGCAGAGTACACCGTGATCAATGCTGTTTCTGATTTGGTTTCGGCATATGTTACAGTTTGACCCGCAAACCCACACGCCTATATTATTGCTTTCTAAGGTGTTTTGGGTTATGGTGATGTTTGAACAATCGAAGTGAGCTCCGATGCCTCCGCTTAGGGAGTTCCATATCCTCTCATTGTTGAAGGAAATGTTGTTGAACCTTATTCGTATGTCACTGGAATTCACTATGTATATGCTGTTAAGGTTGTTCCTCAACGTCAGATTTTCAACTTTAATGTTTTGACAGTAGACAAGCACTACACAGCCGGCGTCTAATGGAACAACATAATTGCACACGTCAATCAAATAGTAGATAGGTTTCCCGTCAACAGTGTTTGAAGGGTCAACGTCGGCGACGGTCTGCCACGGATAAGAGAGAACATCTTCAATCCAAACGCCGAAGTTCCACGTGTTGTTGGTCATGGTGTTGCTTCTTAAGATGTTGTTTGGAGAAGCGGCCAGAGCTAATCCGCACTTGTTGTTTGCTATGTTGTTTGAGAGTATAAAGTTGTTTTCGGAATGGTAAATCTCTAGGGCTATTCGCATGACTCCTCCAGTTATGATGTTATAACTTACTGTGTTGCTTGAAGACCAAGAGAGGTGTAAGCCGCCTTCATACGATTTTGCCACTATCGTGTTCTTGCTTATCGTGCAGTTTGAACAATGCTCAACGTATACCCCGCCAGAGTGAGTGTGCACATAGTTCCAGCTGATGTTGCACCAGCTTGAACCATAGACATAGAGGCTCTTACGGTTATGTATGATCTGGTTGTTTATGATCGTGTTGCCGCAGCCTTTCATTCTCACGCCATAAGTTGAGCAGTTTCTTATGTCAAACCCATCTATGGTGACAAAATCAGCCATCACGTCGAATACACATAGTCCGCGCCAGCCATCTAAGGATGCATTACCGTTTGCGACTAGTTTGAGATGGTTCTTCAAAATGTCTATTTGACCTTCGTCGTAATATCCTTCGTCCACTAGAACAGTGTCATCTTCGCCCGCCGCGTCCACAGCTGCTTTAATCGTCGAATATTCCTCTGGAACCCTCAGAGTAGTTGGGAACCTAACAAAAATCTCAAAGGTGAAGACGTTGTTTTCTGTCGAATTTTCTTCTGGAACAGGAGCGACATAGTGTGTAACGTTGTGCCTGCCGATTGTTGTTGTGCTCCAGGAAAATTGCACGATTGCAGAATCGCCTTCCTCCAAGAAAGCAATAGGTGCAGAATCGATTAAAGTATTATTGACAAAGAATTCCACAAGCACATCTGTTTCGTTTTCCATTCCCAGATTGAGAATGGTAACATTAAACAGAGCTGACTGCCCAGGATCAAGCCGGTGCGGATGCTGCAATTCAAAGATGCCTACATCATGCTCTGGCAAACCAGCGATAGCATTTCCTGCGTTTATTCTTCCATGGCCGTAAAATGGGTCGAAACCGGCGTCGCCTAGGTCATCTGTTGTGTGCTGCAAAAGTCGCCGTATCTGATCTCTTGTATAGTCAGACAAGTTGCTCCAGACCAAGGCTGCAACGCCTGAAACATGTGGGCACGCCATCGACGTGCCACTCATAAAATCGTAGGAGTTTCCAGGAAGCGTAGAAAATACATCGACGCCTGGAGCTGCCAGTTCGATCCAGTTTCCAAAGCTTGAGAACGATGCAAGATTGTCGACTGAGTCAGTGGCGGAGACTGCAATGACCTCTTCATAGGCAGCTGGATAGAGTTTCTTATCGTAACCGTTGTTTCCTGCGGAAGCAACTACCAGCACTCCATGGTTATGGGCGTATTGTACAGCCTCATGAAGTAACTGTGAATCATCATCGCCGCCTAAGCTCATGCTGATGATTTTGGCCCCTTGATCGACGGCGTGATAGATGCCTTGAGCAACCCATGAGTAGTAGCCTTGACCAAAACTGTCTAAGACTTTCTCTGTCATTAGGCTGACTTGAGCGAGACCTGCGATTCCCATGCTATTGTTGAGCGTAGCAGCCACTATCCCTGCGCAGTGTGTTCCATGTCCATTGTCGTCCAAAGGGTCTGCGTCAGCGTTGACCCAGTCGTATCCCAGCGAAACATAGTTTGCAGCTAAGTCAGTGTGTGTGTAGTCGATTCCGGTATCGATGATAGCCATCAAAACGTTTAAGGACCCCCTCGTTGTGTCCCACGCAGCGTCTGCTTCTATCTTCTGTGGTCCCCACTGAGTGGACCAGTATGGATCATTCGGAGTGTAACACACCTCAACTTCTGAGTTAGGCTCTACAAACCTTGCTAAACCATTTGCTCGGAATCTTTCAACAAACATGCTTGCTTGATGGTTGGGTATTCTAGCGATGACAGCTTGAACATTCCGACCCGACAAGATTGTACCTGTGACTTCTCCGCCTTCGCTGAGAATTGCTTCCTTCAACCTTCGCACCTCAGGCTTGAAAACGTCGACTCCGACTATTAACTCAACGAATTCACTGTAACGCCAAGCTCTACGCCCAAAATCGCGATCTTCACGCGGGTCCGACCTTTGTGATCCCGTTTCGATGCTTCGGAAAACTGGAGTGTAAGCTGAATCGACAGTTGCGCTGAGCTTAGGTTTGGCAGGTTGTATAGAAACTGCTAATGTGCTTACTAGAAGTATTGTCAGTATTATGTGTGAGAATGCCCTCTTCAACTCTTCCCCTAAATTAGCTGGTACTGTTGGTCTTAAGATAAAGCTTTTGGATAACACCTAAGCACGCATTCGTCTTCCTCAAAAATACTCTCAAGTTGTTCAGTTGCATGCATGCATTGCATGAGCTACTGCGGAAGACGCTTAGCTGGCTGAAAGGAAACAGTGTTGACTTTGGAACACCCAGTAGCCAATAGAAACAAGTTAGGACTCAAAGTCTGGAGAACCAAAGGTTTCGAAGACTACATGACCTTCATGCGCAAGAGAATTTAGACCAGTCTTGGTTGGTTGGATAAAGCTTTATCCCACATGCAGCAGAAATCTAGATGCTGCAGAAAGTATGCCAAATCTAGAGATCAGGAAAATCAAGCCTTCTGCGCGCGCGTGCGCGCTAGTCATGTGGCATTTTCTATGCTCTCTCTGTATTCGTTTTCAAGAATGCTCATCATAACGCCATCACTGAATTTGTTGTCACAAAAGTGTGCGTCCCTCTCGACACCTTCCTTCTTGAAACCAAGACTTTTCCAGAACCTCAAGGCATTCTTGTTAAAACCGACAACACCAATCGAAACCCTATGAAAACCCAGATGTTCGAAAGCATAGCTAAGTAAGAGACGAGCAGCCTCTTTTCCATACCCTTTTCTCCATGCAGCCCTCTCCCCGATTATGATGGTCATGTCTGTGCTTCGCCAAGGTCTAAACATTCGGAGGAGCCCAGCTTCGCCTATCACTCTTTTTCCCTTCTTCAAGACAATCACGAACCATATTCGGTTCTCATCCCTACGCAGTTCTCTGTAGAATTCCTCAGACTCAGCTTGGCTAATGGGAGCAACCTCGCCCGTCAGCTTTCTGAGTTCAGCATCAGTTGACCATCGTTGAATATGCGATAAGTCCCTCTTGCTGAAAGGTCTAAGTATAATCCTTTCACCGACAAGTGATTTCCTTTCCACAGTCTTCACGGTCTTACCTTCAAGCAACTCAATCGCCAAATCCGAATAGTCAACCCAGTCCAAGTATAGCTTTTCCGCAATGTAACCGTATACTCGATTCCGATACTACCCTATAGATGCCCTTCTTTTCTACTGTAGTCTGAATCGTGTCTACTGCCCCCTTCCAGTAGTCCTTTTCTAAAGAAAAGCACCGTCGTTGGTTTTTGGTTGGTTGGGGTAGAGTTTTATCTTTTTCTCTCTCTCATTCATTCTCTCCTCCTAACTCTCTCTCTAAAAAACACACACACGAAAACAAACAAACAGACACACGCAAACAGACAGAAATATCGCTCTCACAAGCTTGAAATGTAAGGAAGAGACGCAAACGAACCGATGATAACTGAATGATCGTGTACAAGTATCCAAGAAAAAAGCATGCGCGCGCACTACATGTAACCGCGACCAGTGGAGATGCGCGTGCTACGCAGGATTTGGAAAGAGTAATCTGTGTTGGTTAGCTTATTGTATCGGTGTGAGGGATTGGACGAAAAAGACGGGGAGAAGGGATTGAAAAATGACAGATGAGTATGCATTTGAGGCTGAGTTATATGATAAAGTATGGGGAAGATATGATTATGACACTGACGTGAAGTTTTTGGACGAATTATTCAAGAAATATCGGTGCAGAAAAATCATAGACCTCGGATGCGGCACAGGAAACCATGCGATAAGACTGAGCCCTCTAGGTATGAAGTCACTGCAGTGGACGTCAGCCCCGCCATGCTCGCAATCGCTAAGACCAAAATCAAAGACAAAAAAATACAAATCAAACATGGCGACATGAAGAAACTCGCAAACATTTTTCCAGAAGGAAGATTCGACGGAGCCATTTCACTCGGGCATGTCGCTTATCACCTGAACACTGACCGAGAAGCGAGAATCTTCCTTGAAGGAGTACATAAGATATTACGGAAGAATGGCCTGTTCATATTCAATGCCAGAAATGCGAGGAAAATCGACGAATCGCGCCTAAACAATCTATTCTTAGACCACCTAGTAGACGATAATGAACACAAATCGTAATTCTAGCAGAAAATCAAAGAGACCCCAAAGACCCAAACACCATAAT
>Ga0209427_10003571_pt1 | contig 18193 bp, 20 predicted proteins | sample DeeMarSWOR136_30_FD_187465 | JGI IMG/M metagenome (GOLD analysis project Ga0209427, IMG submission 187465) | Marine sediment microbial communities from White Oak River estuary, North Carolina - WOR-1-36_30 (SPAdes) (version 2) | ecosystem: Environmental > Aquatic > Marine > Intertidal zone >...
CCTCCGCCGCACCAGTTTATCTGCTGACGGATTTTGGCGCCTTCTGTACTTAGGAACAATTTTTTCTCTTGTTTCGACCTGAAAAAGGCATATGACACTTTGATGAGTGGCGATTGCTTTGCCAGAGTACGTTCAGCGTTCATTAATGTTTCCATTTTTTCTTCTAAAGGAATTTCAAATGGGTCTTCCTTCATTGGCGTTGAATACTCGTCTTCTTTAATTTCAGTTTTCTGTAGTGAAACTGGTTTCTTCTTGACTTTCGCGCTAGCCTTTGCGATCGCAACAGCTTTGCGGGCCACGTCAACAACTTCTTTTTTTGTCAAATCTACAGAAGCTGCAAATCCCCAAGCACCCTTCATCATTACACGTATCCCGAATCCCTTCGTCTGCGACAGGTTGGTTTCTTCTGGAACGCCGTTTTTCATAGTCAGATTTTCGTCTATAATCTCCACGATTCTGACATCAGCGTACGATGCACCTGCTTTAACAACTTCTTCTAAGCCTTTCTTTCCAAGATCCATGGACATTTTGTTTTTTCTCCTTCTCAATTTAGTTTGTCTATTAGGCTTAAAAGCATGTCCAGTGCCTGAGGTTTAGTAAGATTGTTGTTAGTCAGAGTCTATATACAGCTATTTGTTCAAAGTTTGACAGTTTGGACAAACATAACTGCTTGTTGAGCCCGTTTTGATCTTTTGTATGAGTGTTTGGCAAGTGGGACATGGTTCACCTGGTTTGTAGGCTATTTTGAATTGGTCTTTGTCGTAGCCACCTTTGTTACCGTAGAAGTCTTTTTCATAAGCAAGTCCGCCTAGCTTTATGCTTTCGTCTAACACAGATTTTATAGAATTGTAGAGAGCTTCAATTTCCGCTTCCTTTAATGATGGAATATTCCTTTTTGGGTGTAGTTTTGCATTGAAAAGTATGTCTTGGATATAGACATTACCGATACCCGCTATGTTCTTTTGGTCTAGCAGGAAATTTTTAATGTTGCCACGTTTCTTGCCAAGCATTTGCTTGAAGTAATTCAGAGTACACTTTTTGTCTAGTGGTGATATACCAAGCTTTGCAGTTAGTTTGTGTTCGCTAAGCTTGTTTACTGCCATGAGATGTAGATAGCAGAACCACCACACGCGAATGGTGAAACCCGACTTGTCGTCAAAGGTGAATTTGATTTGATGCTTTTCTGGCAGTTTATTGCCTAATTTGAAGTGAATGACGTCGGCACCCATCCCAGGGTTAAATAAAAGAACATTGCCAGAGTCAAGATTGATAATAAGCCATTTTCCCTTACTCTCAACCAGTCTAATAGTCTTTCCGACGACAATTTTCTGAAACTGTTTTAATGATGTGTTTAAGCATTTTGGGTTAGCCACTCTGACTTCGGAAATCCGTTTTCCCACAATTTCCTTACTCATCTGTCGGCTTAGAATTGTTAGTTCGGGAAGCTCCATGCTAATCTCCTTTTTTCTGATGTTTTTGAAGAGTTATTAGAGACATCGTGTCTTAATGGTTTTGCTACATGAAGCCCTTCGTCGTTCTGCAAAGTGAAAGAGATCGCTACGCGCGCTCGCAAGCTTGCTATTGCCTTATTTGTTTGGTCTTACAAGTTACATGTTGGTCTTAGCGTTGCAACGTCCTCGAGTTGTTATGCACATTGACTTCGACTACTTCTTTGCCCAAGTTGAAGAAAGGGAAAATCCCTCAATAAAAGGCAGGCCTGTTGTCGTTTGTGTCTACTCTGGCAGAGGAGAAGACAGTGGCGCTGTGAGCACTGCAAACTACACGGCTCGAAAATATGGTGTAAAATCAGGCATACCCATAACATTCGCAAAAAAGAGGTTAGAAAACGTTGAATCAGTGTTTATACCAGTCAACCACACTCTTTACGATGCGGTTTCAGAGAAGATAATGACTATAATTCGCAACTATGCGGACAGGTTCGAGCAAGTAGGGGTTGACGAAGCGTTTTTAGAAATCACTGAGCGGGTGGATGGAAGTTTTGAAAAGGCAAAACAGCTTGCCAGTGAGATTAAGAAGGAAATCTTCTCCAAAGAGAAAATCACTTGCTCTGTAGGTATAGGTCCTAACAAGCTTGTTGCTAAGATTGCTGCAGGAAGGCAGAAGCCCGACGGAGTAACGGCAGTAAAGCCTGAAGAGGTTCAGCAGTTTCTTGCTAGCTTACCGGTGCGTGAACTTGTAGGTGTTGGGCAAAAAACCGAAAAAGCGCTGAAAAAACTAGGCATTAAAACTTTTGGGGAACTGGCTGCTTACAGCGTGGATAGATTAATTAGCGTTTTTCGCAGAACTTTTGGGACGTATCTCCATGACACTGCTCTAGGAATAGATGAATCGCTTGTTGAGCAAAGAGGTCGACCAGAGTCTTTAAGTCGAATTGTAACGTTGAAAGAGAACACCCGAGATATTGCCATGATAATGAAGGAAATCATTAGTCTGGCAAAAGATGTTTACTCGAATGCAATGGAACAGGGATTCAGCTTCAGGTCTGTTTCAATTATGGCAGTTATGGAAGACCTTACAATGCGGAGTCGTTCCAAAACCTTCGAGAAACCAACAAAAAGCTTGGAAACAGTGGAGAAGACAGCGGAGGAGCTTTTAGAGCAATTGTTAAGAGAGGAAACAAAACGTTCTGTGAGAAGAGTTGGAATAAAAATATCTAATTTCGTCGAAGAGAAAGGACAGAAGCACTTAACCGATTTTGTGGGCAAAAGTAGCCAAAAATAGACTACAGCCCAGTTTATTCCTTAATATTTATTTCTCATTCACAAAACATTTTCACTTCTTTCTCTACCTCCATTATTGGACAAACCTCAGAAAAAGGACTAAAACAGGGTGAGAGACGATGACAGCCTCGCTGCCAGACCAAGAAGTAATCGAAATGTATAGAAGAATCAGCAAAAGAGTTGCAGACCCTTCTTTATTGAAGCGGCTTAAACGGTTTTTTAAAGGAAGGCAGACTTTGTCTCAACTACTTGAATGGGTTCATGCAAAGCTGAAATTTAACAAGGGTGACATCATTCGGCACGAAGACCCTTTTGAGATAATAAAATATGGTCAAGGCAAATGCAGAGAGTTCAGCGTCTTATTCACCGCTGCCTGCTTAGCAAATGGTTATCGAGCTCGACTAATTCTCGACATGTCCGACCACGCGTGGACAGAGGTTTGGGATACCAAGCGGAACAAGTGGATTCACATCGATCCTTCGGAAAAAAGGATAAACAATCCCGAAATGTATGAACAAGACTGGAAGAAGGACTTGAAAGAGGTTTACGCTTTCGAAAAAGGAAATATGGAAGACGTAACTAAGACCTACAAAATGGCAAAGTAAAGAAGACGAGAGTAGTGTTGGTGCATGAAGTTTAGCGGGAGAACAGTGACGGCTGTGGTGGAGTTTCCGAACAATAAGATTTTGTTGGTTAAGAGGGGCACTGTGGTTTTCAAGGGTTTTTGGGCTTTGCCTGGTGGAAGAGTTGAAGCTGGGGAAACTGGGGAAGAGGCTGTTGTGCGAGAAGTTAAAGAAGAAACTGGGCTGCATGTTAAAGTGGTTAGGAAAATAGGTGAGTATCGAGAAACTGGGGTTCAAGACGGAATAAAATATGACTATTGTCCAGCTTGTTTTTTTGTTAAGCCCGTTGGGGGAGAGATTAGGAGACAAGAAAAGGAAATAGAAGAAATCAAGCTGTTTGACCTTGAAGAGATTCCTAAAAGACTTGCCTTTGAGCACTCAAGCATGATTAGAGACTATGTAAACACGCTCAAAGAAGGATAATTGTGTATACAAGTCTACGGTTTTAGACGTAGCCTTGGCTGACACCCCTAATTTTGTTTTCAACTCGTTTCAAGAAGCGCTAAAAGAGATTCATGCTCCATTAAAGGGTCACAGAGACAAAAAAACAAGACTTTAAGTCACTAAGTGAAAAAGAGAAGATATTGGACTCGGTGTTAGCCTGAAATTATTGGAATCGTGTGTGTTTGGTTCGTTTTAGCAACCATAACTTCAGTTGCCTTGACAATGGCTTCGACAGCGTCTCCAACTTTTATGTTCAGTTCCTCGGTTGCCTCTTTCGTAATCACCGCAGTAATAGAGGTAGGTGCTGCAATTTCAATCTTGACTTTAGCAGTCACAATTCCCTTCTCAACGCTTTTCACAGTACCCTTGAGTCTGTTCCTTGCACTTATTTTCAAACAACTAGCCGCCTAACACTGCTTTATAGCAGCAATCCCTCTATAATGAAACTTTCGCAACCTCTAACAAAGATTGACACCAAAAACATCGTACCTGAGCGAAATACTAAAGTTTCAAAACACCAAATATCAATAGGAATTCCTAATGCCCATAAATAAACAAGAATTCGAAAACGGAAAACTCCACAGTAGGCTAGAAGACGAAATAATCTCTTTTTTAAATGAACGAGAACAACGAGCTTTCACCTCCCAAGAAATAATGGAAGGAATACGCTATCACACCGAATTTAGCACCCCCGAAATCTCTAAAATGTCAACCTTCGCAATAGCAGATTTCACTGCCTTCCTCCAACACCTCGTAGAAAAAGGGAAGATAACAATGAAGATTGTTAGGGGTAGAATGTACATAATGGCAGCGGTAGAAAACCTGGCTAAATGCCCCCAATGTGGAAAAGAAATTAAACCGAAAAAGACTTGGAAGATGTCTGGGCGTCCAAATAAGAAGGGAGAAAGAACTCAACTTCTAATAGGATTTTATCAATGTCCGAAGCACGGCGTCTTTAGAGCTGTTTTGAGTAAACAGAAGATTTCTTCACGTCCAAGCACAAAAAGTCGGAAAAAAGAAAAAAAGAAAGTTTCAGCCGAGAAGAAACCGACAAAAAAGAAAGCCACGAGAAAGAAGAAGGCGAGAAAAAGAAAACCAACCGTCTGGAAACTCGTCTAGTATCCCTAGGAATCTCCGCAGACCCATTCAATATCTCTTGAGGGCTATTGAAACCCAAGCGTAACCTGATGTTTCAATTCATAATATCTTTAAGTCAGCCTACTAAACACCCACCTAAAAGGTTTGGAGCCCTGCCGACTTGAAGGGAACAATTCGACGGTACAAACTTGGCTACATAGTTAGTGCAACACTTTGCCTCATAGGACTGATAGCACTGTTAGTAGTTTTGTGGAAAACATGGCCACAGCTATCTTCCAACCCAAATCCCCTATCTGCCTTCTGGAATTCTCTTTGGGAAGAACAACTCAGTCTAATTCCCGGAGTCCAATTCAAGTTATTATATTTCATAATTCTAGCAGCGGCAACGCTGATCTCGGGAGCTGCTATGTTTGCGTTTAGTAGACAATGGTTTTTTCTTCCCGGCAAAACAATGAGGTTGCAGTGTCCTTTCTGTAAAAAATACTGGAAAGCAAGCTACGATCGAGGGCAAATTCTATGTCCTCACTGTCGCCATCTAGTTCATCCTAGGATAACAGAATTATAACCTATGAGAATTGTTGATGTAACCTCAGAGCATTAAGACGTGTCTGACCGGCATACCGCTGAGAGGTTTCAGCTCTGCCTTTTCAATTTGCGTTGGATGCGCCGCATATTCCTAACTTTTATATTTCAGGGTTTCTTGGTTGATTACTGAGTAGAGGAGGATGAATTTTTGAGTGAAAGATGGGTTCAAGTTTCCACTAAGATTCTTGATCAGCTAGAGAGCTTAGAAAAAGCTGAGAAGAAGGACCGTTTAGAGTTGGTGAGGTCTATGCGTTTTGTGTTGAGGGCGTTGGAAATGAGTTTGGTAGGTTGGAAACAATGGGTGAATAATCTTGATATCATGACAAAATTCCCAATAGAGGATTTGGAGAAGATGAACAAAAAACTTTCTGAGCTCACCCGTTCCTTTGTGGAGTACGACGTAGAGGCAACCAAGTTAGGAACTAAAATAGGATTAGAAAATATGAAGAAGGTTAAGAAGGAGAAAAAGCAAAAGACTAAAACATCCTATGTTGCCTAAACAAAAAATTGAGAGTTACGTTAGAGGTAGTTAGTTCGCACCGAGGCCACTACGATTGATGGTGCCCCAAAAATACGCTTACAAAAGCGCAGAATGAGTAAGAAAGCTTAGATTTACTGAGCAGCAAGAACTGGGATATTGGGAAAAGCGAGGGTATAGTAATAGCGCTGACCCTGGGAAGAAAAAAGATATTCATAAAAAAACTGCAGACGTAATGCGTGCTTAACACAGCAGCCCACTGATTCATCAGCATAGCGTGTATCGTTTTACACTCTTACTCAATTAACGGCAAAAGGTCTTCTAGAATATAATCTATGAACTCTTCGGTAGTGCTTTTGCTGAAAAGGGTCACTACGCAATTCCTCGTAATTCCAACCATTATTCCCCGCTTCTGCGCTTCAAAGACAACGTACCAGATCTTTCCATGCTCAAGATAATCGTGATATAGTCTAGTGTCAGCCAAAGCAGAGCCTGCTAGACAAAGCTTTTCTATGCCAGGTATATCAACTTGGTCAAACCATATGAGTTTCGTTGCTTGAGGATTTGACTCGTGAAGCTTCTTAAGAGTCGTGTGGGGGATTTTTGACTCGACAATCGCATGGGATGTAATGAAAAGAACTCTGCTGAGCTTATTCGCTACATAATTTGTCAGCAGCTTTTTCACTCCACGAGCCACCGAAGGTGCTGACACAATGATGAATACTCTTCCGTTGAAAGATTTGATCCAAAAAGAGGATTCTTCTGTGACAGGTGTTTCAATTAACTTTCGCTTGTAAAAACGTCTACGCATGAAATCTTTACTAAAGACACCTGATATTGAATTGTCTTTAATTTTTAAGTCTAAAACTTCGGAGACTAAGTTTATCGTTTCCCCGTTTTCCGTTTGGTAAAGTTCTTCTTCTCGGAAATCCTTAAATTTTCCAACCATTAAGCCCAGAGCGGCTTCCTCTTTTATTTCAAATATCTTAGCCGGTAGAACCAATTCTTACACCATAACCAGTTTATTCTCAAGTGTCATTTCTGTTTTACGTTAGGGTATTTTTCCTTTATCTTTGAGATGGCAATATTTGCAATCATGGCGTTAGAGATTAGTATACATTTGACTCCCACAAGATCAGCCAAATCTGCAGGTTTTTGGTCTTGAGTAATTAGTAACAAATTATTTTTCTTTGCATAATCTACAATATCTTTGTCTTTTGCCCCTTGTAATCCTCCCTTCTGAACTGTTTCAACATCCCACCCTAAAATCTCAAAATATTCTCTCAGTCCTGCATACATCTCATCAAGTAGAAGTTTCATTCGAACAACATCACCTTACTATTATTGCCATATCCACCGATATTAAGAACTTTTCATTGATGTACATGTGTGCCAACTCGCAGTTGTAAGAGTATTTGTTGTTTCAGTTTTCTTTAATAACCATAAGTATAAAAATAATCTATCCTCCCTTTAGACGATAAGTATTACAGAGAGTTGAGAAGGAAATATGCCACGGGAAAAATCTTGCGGAGCCGTTGTGTTTAGGAAGATTAGAGAGTTTGAGTATCTGCTTTTACACTATGAAGCGGGACACTGGGATTTCGTAAAGGGACAAGTTGAAGTAAATGAAAGTGAAAAGGAAACAGTGATGAGAGAGCTAGAAGAAGAGACGAAAATCACTGACGCCCATTTTGTTGGAAATTTTAGAGAAGAAATTAGCTACATTTACAGAAGAAAAGGTAAGACGATTTACAAGAAAGTCGCCTATTTTCTGGTTCAAGCTCAAAAAAGCAAGGTTACACTGTCTTATGAGCATGTAGCATACGTGTGGCTAACCTACGAGAAGGCTATTGAAAGACTTACTTTCAAGAACGCCAAAGATGTACTGAAAAAAGCACACGAATTCTTAAAAAACATGGAATAAATTGGGCAAACATAATATGCGCTTCTCGTTAGAAAAACATGCAATTCGTATTTCCAACAGTAATTTCTCTAGATCTATTAAGACAGATATATCTAATTTCGAAATATGTCAATTATCGAGCGAATTCATATATTGAGTCATGCGATAAAATATGTATGCGGGTACACCATGAAAACAGTTCAACAAAACTACAAAAAAACTAGGAGAATGATGAATGATTCTTTGACGAAACGAGAGCAACCACTTTTACATTCATACACCAAACTTCGCCTGAAAAAAGAAACGGCTAACGTAGATTTTGAAAGGTTTTTGTTAGAAGCAATTGATGAAAACTTAGCTTCGCTTGGTGATTCTGCGAAGCAAGTAATTTATTTTCACCTAGAAAGCCGTTTTCAGATAAAAAAACAGGAAATTCCCAACAAAGTCGACGAGTTTGCTGCCGCCATTGAGAAGATATTGGGAGAAGGAGCCAAGCTTCTTGAGATTCAAATAATAAAGTGGCTACATGAAAAAGCCCATTGTTCCTTCAAATACTATCCGATGAAAGATGAACTGGAATTCGCTGAGTACATTCAAGCATTCAAAACTTTCAGGATGCACGGATTTAGTTAGCATGCATACAAATTGTTTCCGCATTCATTTGTATGCAGGTCTAATTTCATATGCATGATGTCTATTTCAAGTTCTAAATTGCCATTAGCTTAAATATCATGCGTACAATGTATCTGATTGGTATATATGCCGCTTGAAGGACAAATGTATTATTGGGGAGATAAGGCTAGGCACGTTCCAGAAAAACCGGGAGTTTATACCCTCTACGATAAGAATGGAGTTCTAATATACATTGGAAAAAGCATCGATCTCAGAAAAGAATTCACTGACTATTTGGATACTGATTTTTCAGAAGACCCTTGTAAGCGGGAAACTAAATATTATAAGAGAGAGTTTACTCCAAGGCAAGAAGAGAAAATGAAAGAACTTCTAGAAGAATATAGGAAAAAACACAATGAGCTCCCTAAATGCAACAGTCATACTGAATCGCGCAAAGAAAGAGTTACCAGAGAAATGGCATTCTATTTTTACGAAGACATCGGAAAACCACTGAACGAAGTAGCTTTCAACCTTCAAGATTTAAGAGAAAAAATTACAAAGGTTCCAATGTCCTCACTTGAATTCCATCAAAAAAGAGGGGACTTCGATAAGTGGATAAGAGGAGTATTAAAGAATCCGCAACTTGCAGAAGCTGTACAGAAAATAGAAAGGTCGGGAGAAGACCTCAAAAGGGCACTATTAAAGGAATTAAGTAATTCAGATAGAGATAAAGCTGCTTGTCCTAAATGTGGATTTGAAACAACTCCTGTCAAGACATGGAAAATGGCTGGCAGACCCAGTAAGACTGGAGAGAGACTACAGCTTACGATAGGTTACTACAAATGCCCCAAATGCAATAAAGCATTTCGACAAGTACTCGCCAAAGAAAAAATAAAAGCCTCTTAAAACCGCATACGCCTGCTAATGTGTTAGAATCATCACATACATATGCACTTCCAAAGTGTGGGAGTGTTGCTCTTTTAAGATAATAGAAGAAACCAAAGCGTGTAGCCAATTGAAGAAGTTTTTCGTGGATAATCTGGGAAAAAAGTATTGAAAGGCGTCGAAAAAAAGAGGTTTCATGTCTCTTACGATTGTTGCTTGCAGCTCCCCTACCTATTTTTGGATGTATATTTAGGTAAGTTTTAAATCCACTATAACGCAAAAAGTGCTCAGAATAGCTATATGCAAAAGATGCTGTGATGTCATGGAAAAAGAAAAGATATTACAAGAAGTTCAGCACGATAAAATTGACTTTGTAGATTTAATGTTCTGTGACCTTTACGGCAATCTGAAAAGCGTCACGATTTCGCCCAGGGAACTGGAAGATTGTCTTGACAATGGGAAATGGTTTGACGGATCCTCTATAGAAGGTTTCACAAGAATACATGAGAGCGACATGCTACTAGTTCCCGACATGTCTACATATCTTCGCCTTCCCTGGCCTCGGCATGAGAAAAATGTTGCTAGGATAATTTGCGACGTTCACGAACCAAACAAAAACCCATTTGAAGGTGATCCTCGATACATTTTAAATAGAGTTTTGGAAAGGGCGCAGAGCAAAGGCTATTATTACCAAGTTGGGCCAGAAATTGAGTTCTTTTTACTTCAGTCTAAAGAAACGAGAGCCTACCATGACACTGCGGGTTATTTTGATTTTTCTCCATATGACTCTGCTACAAATATAAGGGCTCTAATGGTTTCCACTCTAGAAAAATTGCGTATAAATGTTGAAATGACCCACCACGAGTGCGCACCTAGCCAACATGAAATAGACATCCAATATGGCGACGCCTTAAAGACCGCCGACAACACGTTAATCCTCAAACAAGCTATCAAAACCGTTGCCAACGACGAAGGTTTACATGCAACTTTCATGCCAAAACCCATATACGGCGTCAACGGAAGCGGAATGCACACCCATCAATCAATCTTCAGCGAAGATGACCGAAATCTCTTCTATGACAAAGAGGACAAATACAATTTATCACCTGCCGCCTACCACTTTATGGGAGGCCAGCTTCGTTATATTCGCGAAATCGCAGCTGTCTTGTGTCCCACTGTAAACAGTTATAAACGTCTTGTGCGCGGATACGAGGCTCCTGTCTACATTTGCTGGGGACAAAGAAACCGCTCAGCATTGATTAGAGTTCCCAAATCCAGCGAAGGCAGAGAAAGATCAACCCGACTTGAGCTAAGATGCCCCGACCCCAGCTGCAACCCATATTTGGCCTTTGCTGTCATGCTTGCCGCTGGGCTAAAAGGAATCGAAGAAAAGATTCAACCACCCTCTCCTGTAGAAGAGGACGTTTACGGATTTGACGACCAAAAACTTGCGAAGTTTTATATCAAAACTCTTCCATCAGATCTTGAGGAAGCGATTGAAGAGTTCAAGAAGAGTGAATTAGTCAAAGAAACTTTGGGTGAACATGCCTTCAATAAATATTTGGAAGTTAAACTTATGGAATGGGAGAACTTTCGAAGAAGTGTCACAGACTGGGAAATTGAAAAATATAGAAATCTATAGTGAATTCGCGTTTGCAAGGTTTAATTCTCATCGATTAGGGGGTGGCTACGTTCGTGCTTTTCCACATAAACAAAAACGGTAACTATCAGAGGGTTATGGCTGTTCTCAAAGTTTTGTTAACAATGTGCCTACAGAGGTTTTTCTTTCACTCTTTTAAGGAGCTGCGTTCAAGAACTGCATTATTCTAGCCAAAGTAACCGTGGCTTGAGCTACTGCGACATGTTTATTTTCTGCTAGTTCTTTGATGTTGTCGATGCCAAAAGCTCTCTTTAGGAAAGCGGCATCTCCCCAAGAAACTCCTGCCATTGCTGTGATTGGTTGCCTTAGTAGCTTTTTGTATTCGCTTGAGTTAAAAGCCCAATCTAAGATTTGCCCAGAACTTTCTGAAAGACAACTAATTCCCTGTGCAAGATTCACATACTTGTTGGTGGCAAGGTCTTCAACTGTTTCGATTCCGAAAGCTTTTTTCAAGCCTTCTGCATCTGCTTTGCTAATTCCACTTATTGCGGAAACAGGTGCTTTACACAGCTCTTCTATATCTTTGTTTTCATAATCCTTGTCATAGAATTTAACTATAAATCCAGGTTTCTCCAATTCGAATCCACTTCACTATCGTTTTAACAAATCTTACATAAAGCAGATATAACCATTCTTCTCTACACGCTTCGTGTGCATGTGAAAAAAAGCCATAGAACAGTTAACAATCCCTCCCACAGTTTCCTTTCTAAGTTTTCGTTAAAAAACATCATCTATCTCTACCGCTTTTATGCAATAAACCAGCAAATCTAATATCCACTTTGCTTCACGTAAAAGTGAACAAAAGAACCCTTGGTAGTAACATACATTGTCGTGTGGAAGTTGTGGTACCAAAAAGAAGGCTTCAAAAAAGAAGTAGTTCTGAGTGCACTGGAATTATTGACAATTGTACTGATCACATCCGAATTAACGTTTTTTAGAATGGGAAAGCTTTATCGGACCGAAAAATGCGGAAGAAAGACGTGTCAAGCAAATGAAAATAGAATCGCGGGTTGGTATTCTCTGTCCTGCCAGCTTTTACGAAAAAGCCAAAGCTATTTACCGAAAGTTTATAGTGCTTTCAATCGGTAAAGGAATAACCGTCTCATGAGAGTGGAAATATTGCTGATTCCTGTTCTAAAGACTGCTGAGAAAATAAAAATGCTTGAAGTTCAAGGAGCCAGAAACATTGCCATAGTCGCCATAAAAGCTATAGAAACTTTGGCAAGGGAAACTAAAACAAAGAACAAAAAGGACTTTTTGAAAGAGCTTTCAGAGGCTAAACAGATTCTTTTTGCTTCAAGAGAGACGGAACCGCTATTGAGAAATGCTGTTCGGTGGATTATAAGCCAAGTAGAAAGAAGTGAGGAGGAGGAAGTTGGGGAGTTGGCTGGAATAGTCTTCTCGTCTTCGAAAACTTTTTTGGAAAACCTTGAAGATTCAAAGGAAAAGATCGCTGAGATAGGAGCTAGGAGAATCGGGAGTGGTTCAGTAGTTTTTACTCACTGCCACTCTTCTACGGTTACTTATTTGCTTAGCAAAGCTAAACAAGAAGGAAGAACCTTTGAAGTCATATGCACTGAGACGAGACCCCTTTTTCAAGGTAGAATAACTGCGAAGGAAATGTTAGAATTGGGATTGAAAATAACTTTGATTGTAGATTCCGCTGCACGTTTCTTCATGAATCAAGCTGATTTCGTAATTGTTGGAGCCGACGCCATAACTTCGCAGGGAAATGTGATAAACAAGATTGGAACAAGCATGATTGCCCTTGTAGCTCAAGAAGCCAGAACACCTTTTTATGTTGTTTCGGAGCTTTTGAAGTTTGACCCCGCAACTATGTATGGTGACTATGAAAAAATAGAGGAAAGGGAGCCAAATGAAATTTGGCGGAATCCTCCGAGGAATTTAGTAATCAGAAATCCGGCTTTTGATGTTACGAGGAGAGATTTTATTCATGGTATAATTTGTGAAGAAGGCATAATCTCGCCTCATTCAATAATTGAAGTGATGCATAGAAAACATCCATGGGTTTTTAAGTAGTCAAATCGCTAAGAGTATTCGCCCCATATTTGTAATGCTATTCTGAGTTCCTTGTGTGTGATGGCGTATTCTCTTAAAAGTATGTGTTTTAAGGCTGCATCCACTGCTTGTCGCATGGCTTTTGCGCCCGCAACTGTTCCTTTTTTATGACCATGAATTCCTCCTCCAGCTTGGATAATGAAGTCTTTTCCAAAAAACTCTATTAACGCTGGGACCAGTGCAGGATGTAAACCGCCCGAAGCAACAGGAAAGACTTGTTTCAACCCACCCATCTCCATCTTTAAAGCATCAATATTCGCTTTTACCTCTTCTCTAGTTTCATACATTTTTCCTACAACGGTGCCGACGTGAAGCTGATCTACACCTATTACTCGAGCTATTTTGGCGATTACTTGCATTGAAACGCCATGTTTAGGGTTCTTAGTGAAGGCCGCGTGGCCAGCTCTGTGGGCATGAATTACAAGATTGAAGCCCCTCTCACGTATTGTTTGCAGAGCGGCGAAACCGCATGTTATGATGTCAACCATGACGTATTCTCCGCCGTGACTAAGCACAAATTCCGCTCTTTTCACCATCTCCTCCGTTTCTGCCGTGACGTTAGCCATGTAGACTTTTCTTTCACCAGTCTCTTCTTCAGCCTTGTCTCTGCTCTCCAGAGTTTTCGTGATACGTTCTTCAAAGGGGTTAAATTTCTGGTTGCTCAAGTTTTCGTCATCTTTAACTATGTCGCATCCTCCAACCCAAGCTTCGTAAGCGACCCTTGCATGATCCTGTGTCTTCAGTCCAAGCTTAGGTTTGATTATAGTTCCTACTAAGGGGCGGTCGTTAACTTTCAGAAGCTTACGTATTCCTTCAATACCGTATTTTGGGCCTTTGAAGCTTCTAATGAGCTCCGTTGGAAGATTGATGTCGTTTAGCCTTAGGTTTGCTAGGGTTCTTAATCCGAAGACGTTTCCTGAGACGCTGCTTAATATATTAGGCATATTTCTGGACTCGAAGAGTTCGATTGGATAAGCTATTTTTACAATATTTTCTTCTATGCTGAACACCTTGGCAGCGAGTTGCTCTACATAGCGCTTTATAGTCGTGAGTTCTGTCCATGTTCCTATTGAGCTTTCAGCAGCAACTCCACCTGCTGCCTCCTTTATATCAACTCCTTTGGGTTCGACATGAAAAGCACAAACAATGTCCGTTTTCATGGGCTTATATCTCAAGTCCACAAAGTCTATGTATCTCAATTGATTAAACCTCCAGAGGTTGTTGGTCTAAGTTCTTTAAAGGCTTTGAGCATTGATATATTATTAATAAAAAGACATGCACTCGAATGTGGAAACGAGCATGCAATCAAAATTATAAACATGATTTACGCGCGCACAATAGGCGGGGAGAGGTTTGAAACTTTATTTAAATTCCCAGAATTTACTTTTTTTCCTTACTGGCTACGCTTCATTTTTTCGTGCAGAGAAGGCAGATGTGGACTAATGCTTATTCAGTTTTTTCTGGATTTTTTCTAAAATGCGATTCCAATCGGCTGTTCCATGCATACTCTGGAATTCTTCACAGCTCATCAAAAAGTCCATGTAGAGCCATCCGTTGTCCACTGCTTTTTCAAGATATTTGAGGGCCCCATTGTCTTCTCCAATGGCGGCTTTGGCATAGGCTACGCGGAAGTAGTGTGTGCCCAGCTCTTGAGGAAGTATTTCACGGAGCCATTTCGGCATTTCTTCTAATGGTGTTGCAAAGAATTTCTCGTAGCTTTCGATGGCTTCCTTGTATCGTTTTGCCCTGAAGTGGGCTTGAGCTGTTTCTTCAAGGTGGTGGGCCTCGTTACCGCATGCATAGTATTGGATGTATTTTCTCTCCAGTTCGAACCCCACTCTCTCGGCAACCCCGATCGAGCCTATGTTGTATTCGTCGCAGTGCCAACCGACTTCTCTGAAGCCGCTTGACAGAGCATGGTCTACAGTCGCTGCAGCGGTAAGAGTTGCCAGTCCCTGTCTCCTATAATCTTCATGTGTGTGTATGCCGATTTCGCAGGCGTTGCCACTTACACAGTCAGCCAGACTCCAACTGACAATCCGCTTGTCATGTAACGTGCAGAAGCCGAAACCTTTCTTCATGAAGTCGGAGATGGAACTCCAGTTTGTCTTCATCCAACCTGTTACATGTTCCGGAATCTTCAATTGGGGCGTTCGCAGGAGCTTCTCATCTATACGTTGGACCTGAAATCCTCTTGGAACATGATCATTCCAGTGGTCTACTTTCAGCTCGGTGCAAACGTAGTGTCTGCGCGCCGTTATTAGTGGAATTCTCCCTTGGAATATGATTGGCATCCTTTCCTTCCATGAATCCGGATGAAAGCCCATTGCTACATCGGTTTCATCCCTCCGGACAGTGTCTCCGACGAAAAGCCTCTCGAATATGAGCTTGTTCAGAGAGGTGTTGAACTCTTCATTGTTGTCATATCCTGCTAGATAATATCCTTCAACAGTGCACATGAAAGCTGTTCTCGGATCCTTGACACGATCTGCGTATACTCTTCCGGGGCTGGTTCCCTCGATGACAGCACTTGTGATAAGGTTCCACTTTAATTCCTCGAATAGTGGCCGAACTCTCTCGTAGACCCTTTTATTGAGCTCATGTATCATTCTATTCTCTCTCAAAAGGGACCGCAGCCAAATATTTGAATCTAGCTATCAAGCTTCATCTCGGGAGGTAACCATCCAGCTTGGGAGTTCGTCAGATTTTATAATGTTGGCGCTGGAGTTGGGAATTGAACCCAACCAACACTCCCAAAGCCGCAACCGCTGCCGACATAAATGCTATATCCATTCTATCACACCTTAAAAACTAGATTCTACAAGAATAGAGTATTAAAATGATGGAAGGTGGAGGGGCATTGGCTTTTACAATGTCGTCGCAGAACTGGTGTGCGCGCATGGGCTTCAAGAATCGCTATTATTTTTTTCCAGTTTTTTGCCTGCTTTGCCCTTAGGTTTCATTAATATCTAGTAATATGCTTAACAGTCATTTTCCACTCCACGTTAGAAGCCAGAGACTGCGCATGCGCATTGGTGATAAATATAACTACGTGGATTAAGAGAGTTTTAGGAGATTACAGATGAGCGTTGAAAAGAGACATCTAGAGGATTTTACAGTAGGCGAAAGGGCAATCTCACCAGGTAGGACTGTCACGGAGGCCGACATAGTCATGTTTGCAGCCCTATCAGGAGACTGGAGTGAGCTTCACACGAACGCTGAGTACATGAAGGATAGCCTATTTGGAGAGAGAATAGCTCACGGATTGCTAACCCTAAGCATAGCCTATGGACTCGCATTACGGACAAGGGGATACCCCCCTATTGACGTGTTGGCGTTTCTGGGGATCGATAAGGTGAGGTTCAGGGTTCCCGTTCTAATTGGTGACACAGTCAAGGTTGAGTCAGAAGTAATAGAAGCAAGACCAAGCAAGAGCAGGCATCACGCGGGAATTGTGAAGTTCAAGAATACTGTTAAAAACCAAAGAGACGAGGACGTGGCAAGTTGGGAAGCCACATTAATGGTCAGCAGAAGGCTTGAAGAGAAATAACGTTGAACATCCTAAAGCCCCATCAAACATGCATGCACACAGGATGGACTGTTCACTTGTGCTGGATTGCTGCGCGCGCCTACGAACAACACGAGCAGATTAAGAAATGCTTACTTTGAACGTTATCTTTTTAGTTTTCAGGTTCAGACAAATTTCAATAAATCGTAGATCTATACTGAAAGTCCAATCCATTATTTTGTCACCTGTCCTTCCGTTTTACGCTCTAGAGCTTTCTTCGCGTTTTGAGAACCTCTCACAACTCCATAGATTTTTACGCTATCAACTGCTCTTTCTATGAGTTCAGGTTTAACGTCTTCAGATAGTTTCAGCATTCCAACAACGCGAATCTTCATCATTGTGCCTTGTTTGATAGCTTTTTCAAAGGTTTCATTACCCAAGACATAGACACCTATTCCGGAGTAAGTTTTTTGATCTTTGGATTCCTTCACTGATGGCTGAGTCATTTGCCCTAGTTTCTTCGAAATGAAATCCTGATGAGAATCAAGTCGTTCTCTGATTGCAGCTCTAATGAATTCTGCACGGCTTGGGTAGTAACCTGCTTCAATAAGCATGTCCATTCTGGCAATTTCTATCGGTGGAAGATTTATCGTAAGCTTTTCCATTTTAGGTTCCTCAAACATTTCAACCAGACCTGTTCTCAGGATGTTTTTAAGATGTTTTAAGACATCCCTATGACATCTATAAGGATGTTGTTATTTAAGTATTTTGTTGTATGTATTTAATACTTCCTGAATTGACCTTTGTGTGGGTTAGTTGGGATTCGAACCCTACCCAAGCTGGAGATGTCTCCCGCAAACCACCTCTCTTTTATTCATCGTGTTCTTCCTCCGCAACTGTGCGGTCAAGGACCCATCCAGCAGCCTTCGCAACAGCTTTCCACTTCTAAAATTCACACTCGTGCTTATCTTGATGTTGTTATAATGAGAGAAGCCATCTTGTAATAGTAGTTGCGTCTGATTCTATGGGGATTTTCACGGGTATAACTGAGCGAATTCTTGAAGCGGTTCTTCCTTGAGACAGTTTAGGCAGACGCAATTTAGGATGCTGTTTTGTCCTACTGATTTTATTGTGGAGAGACTTGTCAAGCTGTATAATGCTTAAATATTTTCTTTCGCCTCTTCAGTTATGGTGATTGTCCATGGGTTCAAATGTTGGCTACGCTGTAGAGCTAAAGGGGGTAGCTAAGCGTTATGCTGACATTGTAGCTGTAGACTACGTAGACTTACATGTTAAACATGGAGAAATCTTCGGACTTTTAGGTCCGAACGCCTCAGGGAAATCCACTACGCTGAAAATGATTTTGGGATTGGTTAAGCCAGATTCTGGATCTGTGAAGGTTTTGGGTATAAATACGAAAGAGGATTCGGTGGCGGTTAAGAGGCAGGTAGGATATGTTCCTGAGACTCCACGACTTTATGAGTTCTTGACGGGACTGGAATACCTCGACTTTGTTGGTGACATCTATGCAGTGGAGCCGTCGGAGAAGAAGATGCGAATAGAAGAGCATTTGGAGG
>Ga0209427_10003572_pt1 | contig 18191 bp, 19 predicted proteins | sample DeeMarSWOR136_30_FD_187465 | JGI IMG/M metagenome (GOLD analysis project Ga0209427, IMG submission 187465) | Marine sediment microbial communities from White Oak River estuary, North Carolina - WOR-1-36_30 (SPAdes) (version 2) | ecosystem: Environmental > Aquatic > Marine > Intertidal zone >...
GACAGTATCGCCACCGCCGTGAAACCGGGGCTCCTACGCAACTGACGAAGCCCAAAACGTATGTCGTGCCATATCGTTCTCATTTACGACCCCTTTCGTATTCTGGATTTTGTATTCTCTATTAATCACATGTTTTTCTGCGTCGGATCCCACCCAACACTGAACGCTGGCGGCTCGATCCTTATCGCTGAAGAAAAACAGCGACAATACGACACATATGAAAAGGACATTATCAGCCAATGTATGCCGGGAAGATAAGCAACTATCGTGCCAAGCTCAATTTTTTAGAACGTCCTTCTTAAGGCCCTGAAAAGGCGTTATGTAGAAGTGTTTCGTTGTGCACCGGACAAATCGTGTGTCCGATTTTGGGATGAGCCTGTTCGAAAACGGACACTTAGGCGAGCTGGAAAACCGATTACTACTATTGCTGTCTCAGCACATATTCTTCGTAAGGATTGTGAACCGCCAGCAGATCGGTCTTTTTCGTGGATGATTCGTACCTTGTTGGTAGATCATTGAACCTAAAAATGCTTCCCTTAGAAATGAATGGCCTCAGATCTTTCCAGCTTTCTCCGCAGAAACTGCTCTACGCATCCTCAGCACGAGAAAACTGCCGAAGAGACCGGAGAATAAATAACCCCAGGGAGTTAAGCGTAAAATGGCTTTGGTCTCAAAACGGAAATGTTCGGCAGCAAGCAACAAAGCCATGAAGATGACATAGGCCAATGCCCACGTGCCGCCGACCATCACCCCCATCCTCCGGCCGAGCGTCGGGCCGGTGGCGTGCCTCGACAGGGTTATCATCAATGTGTAGGCCGAAACGGTGCAAAAGCCGGTGCCCAACAATATCCATATAGCCGCCCTGTGATTGATCAGCACGAGATAGGCCAGCAGGAAGGGCAGGGTCAGAAAAAGAGCCGCGATGGTACAGGAAAGCTCGTCCCTCTTGCGGGCCATGTAGGCCCAGACAAACGAACCGGCGGCGCCTCCCAAGCCGAACATCGTAGTGGAATAACCCCCGAAAGTCAGTTCAAAGCCAAGCTCATTGAGCACGGTCGGCAGCAGGACGGCAAGAATGGTCGTCGAGACGGCCGCGGGCATCGCCATTGCAAATATGAACCAGAAAGGCAGACGGCGATCACTCGTCGCTTGGGTCCCACTTCCATTGGGCGTCTTAGGTTCAACCGCCAGACGGACTTTCAGCAGAATGACCATGGCGATACTGATGACCGAGCAAATAATGAGCGGGTATAAACCCTGAAATCCGAGGCGGGAAACAAGAAGGGCCGAGACCGCTCCGCCGCTGGCGTATCCGAGAAAACCGCCGGCCATGAATACGGCGGTACTCACCGTCGGCGGAATGCGCTTGAGCCGGTGGACGCCTCGCAATCCTTCCGGGTGGACGAGTGCAATTCCAAAACCACTGACGACGGCCAGAGAGACCATCGCCGGGAAGCCGCCCGCTCCTCTGGGCAATAGACCCACCAAACATATGCTGGCACTCAAGAGCAGACCTATATGCAACAACAACGGCTGTCGTTTGCCGGAACGCATGTGGCCCGTGAATACCTGAACACCGTTACAGATTAGATAGAGCGCGACGAGAACGAAACCGCCCCGGGATAAGCTCAAAACAAATTCGTCCCGGATCGCTGGGAGGATCGCCGGAGGCATACCCGCAAATAAATCAACGACAAAATGGACCGCCGCGAGCGCCAGCAACTGCATCCAGTGGAATTTGGCGATTCTTCTATTCAAGTGCCACCGGACTCACACCTCAAACGCCTTACCCGTCAGGCGCTCATAGGCCTCGATATACTTGTCGCTGGTCTTTGCCCGGATGTCTTCGGGCAGCTCGACGCCGGGGCCCGATTTGTCGAAATTGATACTCTCCAGATAGTTGCGCACGAACTGCTTGTCGAAACTCTCCTGGTCTCGGCCAGCCTGGTACTTGTCCGCCGGCCAGAAACGCGACGAGTCCGGTGTCAAAACCTCGTCGATGAGAATGAGCTTACCGTCAACGCGCCCCCACTCGAACTTCGTGTCGGCCAGGATGATGCCCCGGGTCTCGGCATACTTGCTGGCTTTTGTGAAAATCTCCGTGCTCTTCTGGCGGACGTAGTCTGCCGCGTCTTTGCCGATGATGTCCACACATTGCTCGAAGCTGATATTCTCATCGTGGGTCCCCCTCTCGGCTTTCGTCGCCGGGGTAAATATCAGCTCGGGCAGCTTCTCGCATTGTCTTAATCCCGCCGGCAGCTTCTGCCCGCAAACCGTACCGCTTTCTTTGTATTCCTTCCAGCCCGACCCGGCCAAGTATCCCCGCACGACACACTCGATCGGCAGGACGTCGCCCTTCTTGACCAGCATACTGCGTCCGGCCAACTGCTCGGCGTGGTCGCAGAACGGCACCGGAAAGCGCGCCACGTCGTCGCTTATCAGGTGATGCTCGACATCGTCGCTGAGAAAATCGAACCAGAAGCGCGAAATCCGCGTCAGGACGATGCCTTTATAAGGGATGCCGTTGGCCATGACGACATCAAAAGCGCTGATCCGGTCGGTCGCCACGATGAGCAGCTTGTCGCCCAGATCGTATATATCGCGAACCTTCCCGCGACTCGGTTGCTTAGGTCCCATATTCGTTTCCAACACCGTTTCGGCTATCATTTCTTCCTTCATGAGATTCTCCATTCCATGTGTTATACTCAAGTTACCAAACGGCCGATTCTACGGGTGGATCGCGTCAATTGCACGCGATTTTTCATTTTTCCGCGAGGGTGTCTGATCCGACCCACATCCCCCGCTGAAAAATTTTTCTGTTTTGCAAGATTTTTTCTTGAACTATTATGAGCATATGCCCATAATATAGAATATGAGAAAGACACTTAGAACAGAACACACGCCAATAACGCCGGAGAAAAGCATACCACGCGGCGACGAGGAGATTTGCTGCCCATGAAGACTTACTTCGACTGTATTCCCTGTTTTGTCTGCCAGGTACTTGATTCGGTCCGGATGACGACGAGTGATACACGGCTTCACGAGAAAATCACGTTTGTGGTCAAAGGCACACGTCGCGAGTGTGGAACAAAAACGACAAGAGAATAACAGATGATAACAGCTAATTTTAAGGTTTGAAAGGGATATATTATGCCACGTGGAGACGGAACAGGCCCTGGCGGGATGGGGCCGATGACGGGAAGAGCTGCGGGATATTGCGCCGGCTATGGGGCGCCTGGTTTTATGAGTCCCGCCGGGGGGCGAGGTTATTGGGGCCGGGGCCGAGGCGGCGGTCGCGGCTGGAGACACTGGTACCACGCGACGGGCTATCCGGCCTGGGGTGGTCCCCTGACCCCTTTCATGCCGCAAGCCGGACCGTTTGCCCCGACGATGACGGCCGAACAAGAGCTTGACGGCCTGAAAAAGCAGGCCGAGTATGTCCAGGATGCACTGAGCCAAATCAATCAGCGCATCGAGCAGCTCGAAGCCAAAACCAACAAATAACAAGCGACCGTAGAGCTGTTGAAAAAGAGGAGATTGCTTCGTCGCTCCGCTCCTCGCAACGACAAAAAGTGCGTTTTCATGTCATTGCGAGCGATTCAAAGAATCCGGCGGCAATCTCAAAACAGAACTTTGGGACTTTTTCAAAAGCCCCGCTGTTACTCAATTATGAAAGGCGTCTTATGAGAATCGCAGTGACATCAACCGGAGAAAGCCTGATTTCTGAGGTCGATCCACGATTTGGAAGGGCGGCCTTCTTCATTGTTTGCGACACGGATACGATGGATTTTGTCGCCATTGAAAATGAGAATGTCGCCGGTGGTGCGGCGGGCATCGGCTCAGCCAAGCGCGTTATAGACGAGGGTGTCGAAGCGGTGCTCACGGGCAACTGCGGTCCGAATGCCCAGCGCACATTGCACGCGGCCGGCGTCAAACTCTACATCGGCGTGACGGGGACCGTCGCCGAGGCCGTGGAGCACTTCAAGAGCGGCACGCTGACGATCGCAGAGGGCCCGAACGTCCCATCTCATTTCGGTATGGACAAGTGACATGCTGGACAACTTCGTTGTGGCTATCGCCAGCGGCAAAGGTGGGACGGGCAAGACGACGGTGGCCACGAATCTCGCCTCGGCGGCCTGTGATTCGGGACACAAGGTTCAGTACCTCGATTGCGATGTTGAGGAGCCGAACGGCCATATTTTCTTGAGGCCGCAGATCGCCGCCAGCCGACAGGTGACGATCGACGTGCCGCAGGTCGATACGGAAAAATGCACGGCCTGCGGTCAATGCGGGCAAATCTGTCAGTACGGCGCCATCGTCTGCATCAAAGACAATGTGTTGACGTTTGAGCAGCTTTGCCACGCCTGCGGCGGCTGTTTCCGCGTGTGCCCCGATGACGCGATAACACCGAAACCGCTGGAGATTGGTACCCTTGCGTGTGGCAAAGCCGGCGCAATCGAATTCGTGAGCGGCCAATTGAACATAGGGCATGTACGAACACCGACTCTCATAAAGGAAGTCAAAAGACATATACACCCAGAGTGCCTGGCGATCATTGATGTTCCGCCGGGAACGTCGTGTCCGGTCGTCGAGGCGCTCAAAGATACAGATTTCGTCTTGCTTGTTACCGAACCAACGCCGTTCGGCCTGAACGATTTGAAATTGGCTGTGGAGCTGGTACGTGAATTGAGTCTTCCTTTCGCCGTTGTCATCAACCGCTATGATGTCGGCAATGAAAAAGTGGAAGAGTACTGCGAAGCCGAGGGCATACGGGTCGCTGCAAGACTACCCGACGATCGACGCATCGCCGAACTATACTCGTCGGGCAAGATGATCGTACGGGAGTTGCCGGAGTATAGGAATTGTTTTGTTGATCTGGTTGGCGCTATGGAAGCTCACAGATGAAAGAGGTCGTGGTCATTAGCGGTAAAGGTGGAACGGGTAAGACGAGTATCGTTGCGTCGTTCGCGGCTCTCGCGAAGAACGCCGTTCTGGCCGATTGTGATGTTGATGCGGCGGATTTGCATCTCATTTTGAACCCCGATGTGAAGCGAACCACCGATTTCAGCGGCGGCAAATTAGCTTCCATCATGACGGACAAGTGCATCGGTTGCGGCCGATGTGAGGACGTCTGCCATTTCGATGCGGCGACATTTGACGGACCCGGCAACGACGTCGTCGAAAAGACCTATACGATTGATCCTATCTCATGCGAGGGATGCGGCGTCTGCGTTCACTTTTGTCCTGTCGATGCGATTGAGTTCAAGGAGGCCGTCAATGGCCAGTGGTTTGTGTCGGAGACGAGGTTCGGGCCCATGGTTCACGCCCGGCTTGGTATCGCCCAGGAAAATAGCGGCAAGCTGGTCAGTCTCATACGGAAGGAGGCCAAACGGATCGCCACCGAGCAGAACAGCGACCTGATCATCGTGGATGGCTCGCCGGGCCTCGGGTGTCCGGTGATTGCCTCGATCACCGGGGCGGACCGGGTGCTGGTCGTCACCGAGCCGACCCTCTCGGGCCGGCACGATCTCGATCGGGTCATCGAGCTCACAAAGCATTTCAATATTCCCACAGCAATCTGTATCAACAAATGGGATATCAATCCGAGCATCGCAGCCGAAATCAGGGACGCAGCACATTCGCGGAATCTGCAAATCGCCGGTGAAATTGCCTACGACCCGGCGGTGACAAAGGCCCAGATTGCGGCCAAGAGCGGCGTCGAATACTCGAACGGCCGCCTCAAGGGCCAGATCGTATCCCTATGGGAGTCAGTATTAGGCGTCTTTTAGGGAAACGACGGATATGAAAGGAGCAACAAATGGAGAATGTGAAGCACACGTTTCTTGTTTTGAGCGGTAAAGGCGGTGTCGGCAAGAGCAGCATTGCCGTGAACCTGGCGGTCTGGCTGTCGATGCAGGGCAAGAATGTCGGACTGCTGGATATTGATATTCATGGGCCGAGCATCCCGAAGCTGCTGAACCTCGAACGGATGAAGGTGCAGGCCGTGGGTGACAAGATCATGCCCGCCGTCTACAGTGACACACTTAAGGTCATGAGCGTCGGATTCCTGCTGCGCAATGACACGGACGCCTTGATATGGCGCGGTCCCATGAAGCATAACGTTATCAAACAGTTTGTAACAGACGTCTGCTGGGGCGATTTGGACTATCTCATCACGGATTGCCCGCCCGGGACGGGGGATGAGCCCTTGTCCATCGCTCAGCTCCTTGGAAAAATCGACGGGGCCGTCATTATCACGACGCCGCAGCAAGTCGCCGTTGTCGATGTGAAAAAGTGTATCACGTTCTGCAGGCAATTGGATCTGCCAGTCCTCGGTGTGATCGAGAATATGAGCGGCATTGTCTGCCCGCACTGCAATCAGCGAATAGACGTCTTCGCTGGCAACGGCGGCCAGGAGATGGCCCGAGACTTCGGCGTGCCGTTCTTAGGCAAGATCCCGATGGATCCCGCATTGGCCCACGCCTGTGACCTGGGCGCGCCGTTCGTCGATACCGCCCCTCGGAATCCGACGGCTGAGGCTATGTGCTTAGCGTTCCAGCCGGTACTTGAACTGGACGGGCAATTTGTCGAAACCTCGGTTAGACCTGCCCTGGAAAAAGAAAACTACATGAATCAAAAGGAGAAAAAAGACACAATGAAAATCGCCATTCCAACAACAAACGGAAAACTGTCGGCCCACTTTGGTCATTGTGAAGAATTCGCTTTGGTGGACGTCAACGAACAGACAAAAGAAATCGCTAACGTAACAAAATTACAGCCCCCGGCTCGCGAGCCGGGCGTACTACCGAAATGGCTCAGCGAGCAGAAAGCCGATGTGATTATCGCCGGCGGCATGGGGCAACGCGCCCGGCAACTTTTTGCCCAAAACAATATTAAAGTCATCGTCGGCGCCTCCACCGAAGATCCCGACCAATTGGTCAAAGCTTATCTTGATAACGCACTCGAAATTGGAGATAATGTCTGCGATCACTGATTCAGTGAAAATAGTTGTCTGTTTTGCACCAATTGGTTGAGAAGTTCCGCCGGAATACCGCCTGCTGCCGAACTTCACATAGTGGGAACTTTGAAAACGAGGAACGAAAGCACGACATCCGAACGGATTACACCGCACACGAACAAACGTTTAAGAAAGTGATGCCGGTGTTCATATGAGAGGACGTGCTATCAGCTCCTCAGTGGCGTGCGGCCGGATGGAACTCATTGAGAAAAGAAAACAAGGCCTGGAAGAATGGCAGAAAACATTGATGAACTTGTCAAGAGCCTTCAGGAAGCCATATTGGCAGGCTACTCGCAGACGTTCAAAGACGAGCTTTTCAATGCCAAGAATATCGGCACAATAGAGAGCCCGGACAGCCACGTTCGTATCACGGGTGTCTGCGGGGATACGATCGAGATGTTTTTGAGCATCAAGGATGGGAGAATACATGATGTCAAGTTCATAACTGATGGCTGCGGATCCACCGTCGCATGCGCCAATTACGTTGCGAGGACGGTAACGGGAAAATCTATCCAACAGGCGCTTGGGCTAGAACCGGACGATGTGGACCGGTACTTCGAAGGCTTGCCGGAGGAAAGCAAGCACTGCGCGGAGCTGGCTGTTATGGCCCTTCGAGCTCTGTTAGAGGAGTATCGCAGTAGACCGAAGACGGACAACCGTACCGATGCTGGTGCTTGAAAAGAAACCGCTAAAGAAACGCTTGATATGCCGAGACCGAGACATTGCAGACGCGTGGCGCAATTGCCACAAACCAATTACTACAAACCGAGAGGAATCCCTCTTTCGGTTTTGGAGGAGGTTACGCTGACCGTCGATGAATTTGAGGCCATCCGCCTGACCGATCTTGAGGGGCTCTATCAGGCCGACGCTGCGGAGAAGATGAGCATTTCCCGCCAGACGCTCGGCAGGATCCTCGAATCGGCTCACAGAAAGATCGCCGACGCCCTGGTCAATGGAAAAGCGCTGCTCATCAAAGGCGGTCCCATTGAAATCATCGCCGCTCCTGTCGAGAGCGTCCCGCCCTCGAATCGTGGGCAAGATGCCCGCGGCACGGCCGGACCTCACCGCTTTGGCCCCGGTCCCGCCGGCCCAAAACAAGGCCGCGGACGATGCCGAAGGCGAGGCGGAGGAGGACAACGTTGATTTAGCCCACGGTACAATAGCTAAAACCTGAACCGGTCCGCTCGATCCACCTGTGCTCTCCGGCCCAATCCAACGTGGCTGGATATAATTCCGCGATTATCCAACCGCTCCTAAGAGTCATATACGACCGCAACAGCTTTCTGCCGAATCGCTCGAACAATACAGAGGTTCTGGAGTCGGCTATCTTCTTGGCCATTTTGTCGGCTCAATTCGCTCATCCTCGGCTCGGCTCTACGCCGTCAAAGACGACGCCAGTTACCGGTGCGACCAACGCTAAGCACACGTCATGGGCCGTCCTTCGCCTCCTCTTGCTCCAACTCCAGAATGCTTCTTGTCATAGCCTCGACTTGCCGGGCCTGTGGTATCCAATTGTATATGTCACTCGTGCTGCCTGCAAACCGCCATGCCCCCTCAACGAAGCAAAACGAGAACGCTTGGTCTATTTCCTTGTCAGGCGAGGCACTCGTATAGACGGCGCATACGTCGGACTCTTTCGGCGATCCGCTGTACACCGGAATTCTACAGACGGTCGACACCTGAACAAAATCTAACATCTTCGTTCGTACTTGCGGTGACGACAGTTTCTTGAACTGCTGCCGCTTGACAAGGGGCAGTATCTGTTCGAGAGCATTTGGGTCTTTGTGGCAATAGGCCGAAATGAGAGTCAAGAAAGCATGGGGCGGCGTGGACTGGTCGCTGAACGCTTGCCCCCGCAGTATTTCCCATTTCGTCTTCTCAAAATACTCGATGGCTTGCGCTTCTCCGGGGCTTATCTCTGCGCCCAGCAAGGAGGCCTTCTTCTCTTGCTGCTTCTGCCGCCACGTCACCAGATAGCCCTTCCACTGCTCCAACTCTTCGGCCGGTACGTGCGGCAGATCAATAATGAAATCCTTCAACGTATTGAAGAACAGCTTCGGCTCGTCTTCAAAGGCGCTGTGGCCCGAATCCGCGAAGACAACGAGTTTGGCCTTGGGATGGTTTCCGTGGAATCTCGCCGGTTTGCCCGTGTTCCACGACATGTCCCACTTCCCTTCCAGGATGAGTGTTGGAATGGGGCATCGAATGAAGGCACCTTCAAGGTCCACTTCTGCGGCGGACTCACTCATTGTCGAGTTGAAGTTGCTGTCATGGACCCACTCATAGCGGATCATCTGCGCCATCCGCTCGCGGCTGGGTTTGTAGTAGGACTGGCGCTTCCAATCCCCATTCAGGAGGTTGTTGTACACCATCTGGGCCGTGGAGAGGCCGGGGGTGGTTCGGATCTCGGCGATCTTCTCCCGTTCCCGCTGCGAGATGAAATCGCGCGCCCTCGAGGGCAAGGATTGGCCGTGGAGCCCCGTCGAGGCACACACCAACACCAGGCCCTTGAGGTTCTCGGGGTATTTGATGGCGTAACACTGAGCCGGGATGCCGCCATAAGAGTGGCCGAGCACGACCCATTGGTCGATATCCAGTGCCTGCCGGAGCCGCTCCAGGTCATCCACGGACTGGTCCACTGTATATCCGTCGCCCGGCTTGTAGTCAGAGAGCCCGCATCCACGTTGGTCGTAGTAAATGACCCGAGCGAACGCAGCGGCCCGCGAGAAATGCGGATGAAAGTGGTGGTGCGTCGCACCGGGCCCACCGTGGACGAGAACGAGTGGCGTGCCCTCTCCCTCCTGTTCGCAGTAGAGCGTGCAGCCCCCGATGTCCACCCTGTCCCGTTGGATGTCCAGCTCGTCGCATAAGCGGGGCGCTGAAGGGATCGTCCAGACAATGCCCTCCTCAATGTGGACGATCCGATCCATGGCCCTTTCCCTTTTCTTACGTCGCTGTTCGTCCCGTTCTTGGTCACGCTCCTGTCCATGGAAATCACGCGCTCCGCAGAGCAGGCAAAGGAGGATCATGACAACGGCTACTTTGTACCACAGTGTGAACTTAGATGGCCTCTTCATGATTCATACTCCGCCAGGACTGCTCGCGCCCGACAGTGACCACGGGTCGCATCGCGGTTTTGTCTGATCTTCGACCGTATAGTGCTTCCGCAAGAAAGCCGTTATCTCAATCCAGTGCTCGCGTGCAGAACCGACGCTGTGATCCGTGTCATAGGCCACATGCTTGAAGGCATGCGGGAACTCGGCCTGCTTGAGTCGCTTGATGATCGTCTCACACATGTCTGTTGAAGGCCATATCTGGTCTTTCCTTCCAGAAAGCAGGAGCACCGCTCCATTTGTCTTTTCAACGGGTATTCTAGCGGCCTCCCCCGCTTCTCCTGCGTTTGCCAGCGCCTCTTGGTACACGTCGCGGAATCCGCCGCTCTTTATTGCCCTGAACAGAGTGGCGTTGAACACGTAGGGTACGAACGGCAGGTCTTTGCCTTTGTGTGACCAAGACGAGCTCATATGAAACCGGGGAGCAATGCCTTGAAAGACGTGGCTCGCCGGAAGAATTCCGACGACACATCTGACGTCGGAATCACGGCTTGCCAGCAACAATCCCAGCTCGCCACCTTTTGAACCGCCGACAACAGCAATTCCGCCTTGAACGACCTTCGGGTTCTCGGCCAACCATGCTTTGCCCTTGTCGAAGAACTCCAGTGGCACACTGATCAGCTCGTCTGGTAAGCCTTCTGCCTTGAAATAGGCGACCGCGAGCACACAATATCCTGAACAGACAAGCGGGTGGATCCGCCGTTTGGCGGTGACAAGCCCTCCTTGTGATCCACTCAGCAGGACAACCGGCTGCCAGGGTCCATCCCCCTTCGCCGGATAGTAAAACCGAGCGGTGAGCCCCTCGCCCCGGACGGACTCCTGCTTCGGCGGCAGCAGATCCGTTCGCCACCACGCTGGTTCTTCCCGCCGGGCCCCAACCGCGCACTCTGCGAGCAGTGAGACCAGCACAGCGATAATCAGTACCGCCAATGACAATAACCATACCTTTGACCTGCTCATCGTTTTGTCCCTTCATTGATTTGCATTGTTCGTTCCGCGTTGCTTTGTTGTCGTTTGTGGTGATCCATTTCTGTTTTGAATTCGGAAGGCGACCATACAAAAAAGCGTTTCAAAATTGTTTTTTTCATCTTACTTTTCTTTCCGCTATTGCCTGCAATCAATCGTTATTTTTTGTGCCCTGGATGATTTGCTGCAATGCCGTGGTGTGTTCAGTAAACGCATCCCGGCCTTTTCCCGTAGCGAAGATAAAAGTCTGCGGCTTGCGGGCGACGAACGTCTTCTCAATCTCAATGTAACCTGCCTGTTCGAGCTTATTGAGATGCGCACCGAGATTACCGTCGGTCAGTTTCAGCAGCTTGCGCAGGGTGGTGAAGTTGACGCGCTCACGCTGATCCAGGCTCACGAGCGACGACATTATTTGCAGCCGAACCGTCTGATGAATGATATTATCAAGCTGCGCCATTTCTCACCTCCATCGCACGCGTATATACAAACCGGCACCCAAAAGAGACCCGCCTCCCATCATCGCCATCCAGAGGCAATAACAGGAGGTCAGAAGATAGAAACCCACCAACGTCACGCCCGTCATGACAAGCCCCAGGACGATCATGAAGGTGCTCTTGAACCAGAGGCCCATCACCACACAGGCAAACATCCCAGCCGTGCTGATAAACGCGTTGCACTGCATGCCGCTAAAGGGAGCCAAGAGAAACAACCAGATTATGACGTAGACATACAAGAGAATCCACAATGCAGCGATGCGCCAGCCGAGGCGTTCCGAAGGATCCTCTCGAAAAGGTGGTTTGGAATGAAAGAGCTGGTAGAAAATTATAGCGGACACCGCAATTCCTACGACATTCATCGCTGTGAAAATGTGTTGACCGTGTTCGATGTATAAATGGGTTGCTATAAACGCGATGATCCAAAGAGTCCCCCAGAGAATCATCATGGGACTCGCATAGGTCGAGATTGCGGCCCTTTGGGTTTGAATCCTTGCGTCCCGGATTGTTGATAGCGACGCTCGGGCGTCGTCCTGCGATACATTCATAGCACAATCTCCTGAGGCACGTCATTACTTCTATTTGTAGTACAGAGTACTCTATATTACAGAGCACATTCAGTCAAGTCTTTTTCCCTTATTTCTTCCAAAAATTTCACCGAAAGCCGGTTTTCGTTCAGAAAATGAGGTTTTCAGAGCGGGAAAATCTTACCTCTTCCGAAAGAAACGGAAACTTGAGGACAAGAACGACGGGAGAACGGAGACTTCTGCTGGCATCCCATTGATTCTCGCCGGCGGTCATCGGCCTTTCGGCCCGTCGTAGTCGTAGTGAAAATAGTCTATGTCGACATAGCCTGCGATAATATTGTCGTTCCAACAATAGAAGCCGAGGCGGTCGCCGCACCAGTTGCCGAACTTGATCGTGAATTCCGGGCCAAAGCGCCTGAACGACTCTCCGTCGGTGCTGTAGGCAAAGCGGGCCTGATCGCCCCAGGAGCCCGTGTTCGCACCAACCGCCACGCCACGACCGAATCCAAGGAGCAGGGACAAAGCTAATCCCAACTGACGATGCTGAACGTTCAGATTTCGCCTTTCTGCCATAATCCCATACTCCGCCCTGATGACTATTTCGAGTTCACTTCGACTCGGTCGAGAATACTAGTTGGCTCGATACAATCGCACCACGAACGTCGCTGACCGTAAGAAAGCAGATGGTCGCTTCATCCGGCGGCGCGGGCGCGACAATCCGCTTGCCTTCAACGCGTGCCGGCACGGTCTCCCAGTTGAGTTTATTGATCGGCGCGGCCCCTGTCGTATAGTGCAGATTCGCGGAGGCGAGGGCCGTCTTGCTCTCGACCTTGGCGCGGACCTGGCCGTTGGTTATCTTCGGGCTCCTGACCGTCGCCAGTGGAACACCATCCTTCGCGTACTGATCCACAAAAAGCCCGATTTCCTTCGGCGCCCATCCCTGCTCGTGACTATGCGGCATATTGACGGTGATTCGAAAGTTGCGTTCGCTTTTGACAAGTCCGTAGGTCTTCGAATAACTGTCGAGCGGATAGGCGAAATCATTCGTACCGTTGACGAAGAACACCGGCATCACCGCCGATCCGACGTACCTGGAGGGGTCCCACAGCCGGACCCATCTATCCTTCTGCTGCGGCGTCATCTTCGCAAATTGATTCAGCCATACACTGTTTTCATGCAGAAACCCGCAGCCGTACACAGGCACCGCCGCCTTGAAGCGATTGTCAAGCCCGGCGACAATGCAGGTCAGGTATCCGCCCCAACTGATTCCGGTTATCGCCGTGCGAGTGGCGTCCACCTCTTCGAAGCTACGGATGAGAGAATGGGCCAGGATCACGTTTGCCACGGCGTGATAGGTCCATTGGTCCTCGGCGGGTCCATCAATCGCGCCGAATTTCTCCTGATCGCTTTGGCCGGGGCCGCCATCCGCGAGCCGTTCCCGGCCCGGGCCGCAGCCGGCAAGGTCCATCGCTATAGCGGCGTAGCCTCGCCGAGCCCAGAGCTCCGCCCACTCTTTGAAAGCCGTGCCGCCGCCCCCATGGACCAGCACAACGGCAGGAAACATCTTGCCTTCCAGCCCCCGGGTATTCAACGTCGCAGGGCTGGCATAGTAGGCAAATACGCGCGTCTGTTTACCTTTGTAACGTTCCCCCGCATAGTAGAGTGACCATACCGGGCTCTCACGATTGGACCATTCGTACTCCGGAGGCTCACTCAATGCGGCCAGGTCCCACGGCATTGTCGCTGGTAGTGACTTCGCCGGGCGAATGATGTTGCTCTGTCCGCATAGCCCTTTGCAGCCCGTGCTGGCTGATAGGAATAGCAATACACACAGAAACCATATCGCTCGTACATTTCGAAAGATCACATCCAATACTCCTCGAAGAATTTTCGATATACCGCTATTTCAGAACTCCATGTTTGCGGCAGATTTCCAAGGTCTTCTCGATAGGCAGTGCCTCGCAAAGGTGATTGTCTCTGCCACGGATAGCCGTTGCTTTGAAAAGTGAGTTGTATACGGCCTCTTCCGTCGCTTCCACAACGGCCCTGAAGAGCGTGGTCATTTCGCTGTTGGACAATACCTCGCCGGAGCCTCTTTTCTTCTCGGCTCCCAGCCTAAGAGCCTCGGCGGTCGAAAAGGCAATAACGTAATCGCCGCTGGAATTGCTCATCACTGAGCCGGTCCGTGCCAGGCCAAGCACCGCTCGTTTGGCCAGTCGCTTGAGGTTGCGCGACAGAAGCGGAGCATCCGTGGCGACTACGATCATGCAAGAGCCGTCCTCACGAGCGTGGTCTTCTTGCGTTGCTAATTCCCTGCCCACAGGGGCGCCGTCGATGGTCAGGATTCCTCCGAAATTGGTTTGAACCAACACGCCGACCATGTACCCGCTCTGTGATTCGGGCAGCTTCCTGGAGGATGTGCCGATGCCGCCTTTGAAGCCAAAGCATCTTGTCCCGGTTCCCGCTCCGACCGACCCTTCCGCGACCGGTCCGGCGGCAGCTTTCTCGATTGCCTCTTGGACATGATGCTGGCGCACCGGCCGGCTTCTGATATCGTTCAACCAACCATCGTTCGTCTCACCGACAATGGGATTGATAGACCGCACGTTTTCGTTGCCCGGCAGATTCAGCATGTATTCGATGACCCCATCGGCAACGATCCCCACATTCAGCGTGTTGGTCAGCAGGATGGGTGTCTCGATATTTCCCAACTCCTCCACTTGCGTGTATCCCATCAGCTTGCCGAAGCCATTGCCCAAATAAATCGCCGCCGGGACCTTCTCGGCAAAAAGATTTCCCGAATGTGGGAGGATAGCCGTCACGCCAGTTCTGATATCCGTCCCCTCGATGAGCGTCACGTGACCGACCTTGACTCCCTCGACATCGGTAATGGCATTGAGCTTGCCCGGCGGCAGTACTCCCGGCGCTATCCCTGCTTCCCTGGCCCTCGGCCTGACGTTATCATGCTCGACGCCCCACGCACCGGCGCCGCATACCACCATCAGAACAGCGCAAAAATATGCTTTCATCTTTGTGGCCATCTCCATCGTCTCCTGTTGACTTTTTCAATGAAGAACACCTGTCGCGCGCTGTATAATATCAGAATGATGCCGCAGTGACTACTTCATCTGCGAAATGCACGATCCAGGCAGTCTGGAGGTATCAACGAATATGTTCAATCGTTTGTGTGGGAAATCTTGTATGAAAGCTTGTTATCGCCTTATTGTTTTCATCGTCACGGTTGCCAACTTGGTCCCGGGCCTTACCTTCGCCGGCGAGTCAGTCACTCGTGACGAGGCCGCACTGGCGCTACGGAAGGCGATTGGCTTTTTCCACTCTGAAGTGTCATGCAACGGCGGGTATCTTTGGCGGTACAGTGGGGATTTGACCCTGTGTGAAGGAGAGGGCAAGGCAACTGAGACGATGATCTGGGTCCAACCGCCGGGGACGCCCACCGTCGGCCAGGCGTACCTCGATGCTTATGAAGCGACCGGCGACGCTTATTATCTCAATGCCGCCCGTGACGCGGCGTACGCCCTGGTCCGGGGCCAGCTTCGATCCGGCGGATGGTACTACCACATCGAGTTCGACCCGGAGAAGAGCCTGTCGTACGGTTATCGTGACAGTCCGCAGCGCCGGCACCAGAGGCAGAAGACCACGCTCGACGACGACACCACCCAGTCGGCCGTTCGATTCTTGATGCACCTCGACAGGGTCCTTCAATTCAAGGATGCCAAAATTCACGAAGCGGTGACATACGGGCTGCGTAGCATGTGCGCGGCCCAGTATCCCAACGGCGGTTGGTACCAGTGGTGGGATCGCTACCCAAGCCCTCCGAGGGCGGAAGATTTCCCGGTATTCAGAGCCTCCTACCCCGAGTCGTGGTCCCGGGAATGGATGAACGACTGGACCGGCTGCTACTTTATCAATGACAACCTCGTAGCGAATATGATTGCCACGATGCTCGATGCGTACGAGACATACGAGGACCGAAGATATCTGACCTCGGCCCTGAAGGCGGGGGATTTCCTCTTGCTGGCCCAGATGCCGGACCCGCAACCGGCGTGGGCGCAGCAATACGACAAAAACATGCACCCCGTTTGGGACCGCAAGTTCGAGCCGCCCGCGATTACCGGCCTGGAGTCCCAGGGCATCATGGAGGCATTGATGTTACTGTACCGCAAAAGCGGCCAGAAAAGGCATCTGGAACCGATCCCCCGGGCGATTACGTACCTTCGCCAATCGCAACTACCCGGCGGAAGACTGGCCCGTTTCTACGAACTGAAGACCAACCGCCCGCTCTACTTCACAAGGGATTACAAACTCACCTACAGCAGCAACGACGTACCGACACACTATTCGTTTATTGTCAGCTCAAGATTGGATGCCATTGAGAAGCAATACCGTGACCTGCTCAAGACCGAGAGAAGAACGAAGACCGGCTCGCGAACGCCGGCTCTCACGGCTCAGGTACGACGAGTGATCGACAGCATGGACCCGCGCGGCGCGTGGGTTACGCAAGGTCCCTTAAGAGCTCACAAAGTCGAGCCAGAGTCCGGCGTCATCGAGTCCCAAACGTTTGTGAGCAACGTCAGAACGCTATGCCGGTTCCTTGCCGCCGGTAGATAATATTCAGAAACAGCACCTGTGCAGTGGGTCGGATCAGGGCTCTGGCGAGCTATATCGCAGCCCAAGCTCGTTCAGCAGAAAAGCATGGTAGTGGACACTCGCCTCGATCCGTTCACTGAGCGGCGTCGCCAGGCCGTGGCCGGTTTTGGAGCTGGTCCGCAGCAGAATGGGCCGGCCGGAGGACGTGGCCGCCTGAAGGCGAGCCGTCATCTTGCGAGAGTGCATCGGATCGACGCGCGGATCGTTAGCGCCGGTGAGGGACAATACGGATGGATACGCCGCACCCTTTTCGACATGATGGTAGGGCGAATAGGCGTAAAGGGCGCGAAACTGTTCGGGGTTCTTAACCGTGCCGAACTCAGGGATATTGAACTGCCCATTCGGCGCAAGTTCCACTCGTAACATGTCGTAAATCCCAACAGAAGAAACGACGGCCCGACACAATTCCGGATGTTGCGTGATCATGGCGCCCATCAACAGTCCGCCGTTGCTGCCGCCCATGATGGCCAATTTCTCGGGCGAAGTATAGCCTGCATCAATCATGTACTGCATGACAGCGGCAAAGTCATCGAAAACGTTCTGCTTTTCGGTGAGCATGCCGTCTTTGTGCCATTGCTCGCCAAACTCGCCGCCGCCCCGCAGATTGGCTTGTGCATAAACGCCTCCAAGGTCAATCCACAAGCGGCGCAACGCACTAAAACGAGGCTCGATACTGATCCCATACCCACCATAGCCGGTAAGCAACACCGGATGAGAGCCATCCAAAGCAACTTCCTTACGTCGGATGATATTGATGGGCACTCGGGTCCCATCTTTCGAAGTGGCATATTCCCGTACGACCCGGCAGTCCGAAAAATCTACCGGCGAGCGGGTAACAAGAGCCGTCTTCCTGGTGATCCCATGATCCTCCTCGAACAGGTACCAGGCTGAGGGCTCGAGATACGACGAGTTCTGATACAGAACATTGTCACCTTCGACGGCGACGATCTCTCCCACGTTGGAAACAGGCAGTGTCTCAGGTCCCGTTTGCCTGTTTCCTTCATAGTCAAAGACACGAATCTCCGAAGGACCGCCGAGTTGATAGGTCACATAGAGACAGGTTGACGTAACCACGATAGGCGGGTGACCGTAGAAATCAGATACGATCGTCTCTTTGTCTTCAGGAACAATGACCTCGGCTTCTTCCAGAGCAAAATCAGGGGCTGACAGCTTCATGATTTTGCCCCGAGGGGCGTCGGCACGGGATATGAGAAACAACGTATCCTCCGCACCGAATGTCGCCTGGACGACCTGGTCGTCGTAGTCGGTGATCCGTTTCCACTGCCCGGTTGGCGTACGCACATAAAGGGCAAAACGACCGCTGTCGCCGTACTGGGTGGTCGCGAGGAACCGGCCGGAACGCATATCCGTCTCCAAAGTGATCTCTACAATGCGTGGAAAGTCC
>Ga0209427_10003573_pt1 | contig 18190 bp, 14 predicted proteins | sample DeeMarSWOR136_30_FD_187465 | JGI IMG/M metagenome (GOLD analysis project Ga0209427, IMG submission 187465) | Marine sediment microbial communities from White Oak River estuary, North Carolina - WOR-1-36_30 (SPAdes) (version 2) | ecosystem: Environmental > Aquatic > Marine > Intertidal zone >...
TATAGCGGCAAACATGAATGTCGTCATGCAGTTTTTGCTCTGTGCTTTGATATCAGCTCCGGCATCCAGCAGCGAGGATATGACTTCTGGGTTCTGATTGACAAAGGCGGCTCACATGAGCGGTTTCAATCCGTCGTTGTCCGGTGTTTCGATGTGGGTACCAGATTCCAGGAGAGTAGAGACAATCCCGAGGTTCTGGAATCAACAGCATTGATCATGGATTTCCCTGTCTGTTGAATAACAGTATCTATATCCTCTCCTATTTCACTTCAACCATTTCAATGCAGCCCAGCACCGGGCAAACCTGCTGACACAGTGAGCAACCTGTGCATTTTTCTCTATTGATAAGGGGGAACTGGTTTTCACCGAATGTAATAGCTTGATACCCAGCGTCGCGACAGGAAACATAGCAGTATTTACACTTAATACAGGTTTCTTTATTTATTTTTGAAATCCTTTTTGTAGTCCTGTTCAGCTTACTATGATTGGTTATTTTTTTAGCGGATATTCCAACAAATTCATTAATAGTTCTAAACCTATGCTCCTCCATGAAATCTAGTAATCCAGCAGTTAGTTTGTTAATAATACCGTAACCGTGAAACATCACTGCGGTACAGAGCTGCACCGTTCCGGCACCGAGCAACATATATTCGGCTGCGTCTTTCCAATTTTCTATCCCGCCTACCCCTGAGATGGGTACATCGATAGCATTGTAAAGACTGCTTACTGCTTTTAGACCGATGGGTTTAATGGCTGGTCCGGAGTAGCCACCCGGAGTTGTAAGGTTGCCGACATCGGGAAGGGGGTTTAAGGATTTCAAATCAACTCCCATAACGATACTGACTGTATTTATGGCAGCAATCGCATTGGCTCCTTCCTGTATTGACGCCAAGGCAGGCAGAATTATATCGGTGATATTTGGGGTCAACTTGGGCATTATTGGAATTGAACAGCTCTTCCTGACCCAGCCAGTTATGGTTTTGCACATTTCGGGATCCTGACCCACGACGCATCCCATACCCTTCTCTGGCAATCCATGAGGACATGAGAAATTCAGCTCGAGCATTTTCGTACCGGCACGCTCGCAGGATTTAGCCAAAGACTGCCAGCTGTCTTTATCAAATCCACTTGCCATTATACTGGCGATCATCATATGGTTAGGGTATTCCCTGCTGATTGATTCAATCTCCTCCAACCAGACATCCAGCTTTCTTTCGGTCGCGAGTTCGATATTTTCCAGACCGTACAGTTTGCCGGTACCGCCGTATCTTCCGGGAAAGGATAAGCTATAAAGACGAGGTGTAACATTCGATACTCTATCTTTATCCATCGCGAGTGTTTTGGTAACGGCACCTCCCCATCCAGCTTTGAAAGCCTGCTTTATCATATCGCCTGTTGCGGTTGGAGGTGCAGATGCAAGGATAAAGGGATTGGGCATTTCGATCCCACAGAAGTTTGTTTTTAACATTTCTTTATGTGCTTCGGGTTCTGCCATTTTACAAACTCCCGAAAACCTCGTCGATGATAACAACCGCATCATCAACATCAGTCTTACTTATATTCAATGGCGGTGTAACGCGCAGGACATTCTTAAAAAGGCCGCCTTTGCCGATAAGTAATCGCTTCTGCTTTGTCATTTCAAAAATCTTCAATACTGTTTCAGGGTCAGGCTTCTTGTTATCCTTGACAATTTCAATACCAATCATAAGTCCCTTTCCACGTATATCACCAATACATGGATATTTTTTTTGAAGCTTATGAAGTTCGTCGAAGAAATAATTACCCACCTCAGCGACGTGTTTGACTAAGTTTTCATTCTCCACAACCTCAATTGTTGCCAAAGCCGCCGAACATGAAACCGGATTTCCACCGAACGTTGAAATCGAAAGTCCTGTCATTGAATTGGCAACCTCCTCGATGGCGATGGTGCCGCCTATAGGGAAACCGTTGGCAAACCCCTTCGCAAAGGTCATTATGTCCGGCTCTACCCCCCAGTGCTCGATACCGAACAATGTGCTTCCAGTTCGCCCGAAGCCGGTCTGAACTTCATCGACGATAAACAATCCCCCATATCTATGAACTATCTCCACCGCTTTTTTGAAATACTCCGGAGGAGGGGTGATGAATCCACCAACTCCTTGTATAGGTTCTGCGAGAAAACAGGCCACCTTCCCCGAAGTTGTTGTCAGTATCAACTCTTCGATATCAGCAGCGCAGGCAACTTCACAATCGGGATATCGAAGATGCAGTGGACATCGATAACAATATGGACTCAGTGCGTGCCTTATGCCGGGAATGGAGGCACCCGGCTGACGCCAAGTGCTGTGTCCGGTCAAACTCATTGTCAGCGATGAGCGTCCGCTGTAGGCGTGACGAAGAGCGATTACCTCTTCGCAACCGGTGTATTTTTTCGCCATCATCACCGCTGTTTCATTAGCCTCTGTGCCAGAATTGGTGAAGAAACTTTTTTTCAAAGCTCCCGGCGTAATCTGCGCCATCTTTTCAGCTAACTCAACCATCGGGATTGTTTGATACAAGGTAGATACATGTTGAAGGTTGTCTATTTGTTTCTTAGCACGTCTATTTACCTCAGGATGCGAATGTCCCAGCAACGTGGTTAATATTCCGCAAAAAAAATCGTGATACCGGTTCCCATCGGCATCATAGACATATTTACCCTCACCATGGGTCAGTACTAAAGGTTCTTGATAGTAATTCGCGACGCAAGGCAGAAGGTATTCATTATGCTTTTTACGTATCTCAGTAGAACGTATATTTTCGTTTTTCATAGGCACCTCATATCAGGGGATGAGAATCTTGGGACCTCATCGTATATTAATTAGGGCAACAACTTAGTCATATCCCCATATGCTTCCGGACGGCGGTCTCGGTAAAACTGCCAGATGTTGCGCACCTCTCTGATTTGGTCGAAGTCCAATTCTGCGGTTACAAGCTCATCGGAATCCCTCCCTGCCTGTGCGATAATCTGACCACGTGGATCGCAAAAATAGCTTTTGCCGTAGAACTCACCGATATTCCAGGGAGCTTCGGTACCAACCCGGTTTATTGCACCGACAAAATAACCGTTTGCAACAGCATGCGCCGGCTGTTCCAATTCCCAGAGGTATTCCGATAAACCTGCTACCGTTGCCGATGGATTAAACAGTATCTCGGCACCGTTCAGCCCTAAAAGACGGGCACCCTCAGGAAAATGTCTATCATAACAGATATAAACCCCCACATCGGCATACTGGGTTTTAAAGACAGGGTAATCCAAGTTGCCAGGTTTGAAATAGAATTTCTCCCAGAAACCGGGATGGACATGCGGCACGTGATTCTTGCGATATTTGCCCAGGTAACTGCCATCGTTGTCAATAACAGCCGCAGTATTGTAATAAACGCCGGGCATCTCCTCCTCGTAGATGGGCGCAATTATTGCCATTCCATGTTTTGTTGCGATCTCCATCACCAGCATAGTCGTATAACCTTCAGGAACTTTTTCTGCAAGCGCATACCATTTCGGGTCCTGTTCGGCGCAGAAGTATGGCCCAAAAAATAGCTCCTGCATACAGAGAATTTTCACGCCAGCTTCACCAGCCTTGTTAATTAAGGTTAGATGCTTCTCGATACAGGCATCTCGTACCTTGCTGACTGGGGTGTCAGCTTTAAAAGGAGGCATGTGGCATTGAATCAATCCACATAAAACTTTTCGTGGCATCCTAATCTCCCGTTAATTGCTCCATAGAATTTAGAACATCCAGTTAATGGCATCCAGAGTTTGCCCTTTCACTCTCATGGGACAAAATTATGGCTACGCTACACCAGATTCATAGCAGAATGCATTGGAAGGCTAAAACCATCGTGAAATGACAATCCGTTTGTCGGTGAAAAATTCAACTCCATCGCGTCCATAAGCCTTCAAGTCACCAAAAAAGGATTTTTTCGCGCCCCCGAACATAAAAAATGCCATCGGAGCCGCTATACCGATATTTATCCCCAGCATTGAAATGCCCACTTCATATTTGAACTTTCTGGCAGCGGCGCCCGATTGCGTAAAAATCGATGAAGCGTTTCCATATTGATTATTGTTTATTAAGGAGAGCGCCTCCTCTAAATCCTGCACACGGATAATTCCCAGAACGGGTCCGAATATTTCTTCTTTCGCGATGGTCATATTTGGTGAAACTTCGTCGAAAATTGTAGGGCCGACATAATAGCCATCGGGATACTCCTCAACAACGGTTGTGCGACCATCGAGGAGCAACGTTGCACCTTCTTCGATCCCCTGCTCGATATACCGGAGTACCCGTTGTTTGTGTTTTTCTGAGATGACCGGACCCATGTCTACTGACTCATCTAATCCATTGCCGACTTTTAATTTTTTGGTCGCTTGGATGAGTGGATCTTTAAGAGCTTTATAACCATTCCCGACAGTTAAAAGTACACTCGTTGCAAGACATCTCTCTCCTGCACATCCAAATGCTGAGTTGATCAATGCCGGTACGGTTTTGGATATGTCTGCATCGGGCATTATAATTGCGAAATTCTTAGCGCCACCCAGGGCTTGAACTCTTTTCCCGGTTTCACCACAGCGTTTATATATGTGTTTTGCTACCGCTGATGATCCAACAAATGAAACCCCTGCAATATCGGGATGTTCAAGCATCGCTTCTGCACATTCGGCGTCCCCGTTGACAAGATTTATCACTCCCGGAGGAAAACCGGCTTCATCTAACAGCTCAAATATCCTGACCTGGCAGAGCGGAGTTTGCTCAGATGGTTTTACTATAAATGTGTTTCCACAGGTAACGGCTGTTGGGAAAAACCACAGTGGCACCATTGCCGGGAAGTTAAACGGGGTGATACATCCAAACACCCCTAAGGGCTGCCGTACCGCAACACAGTCTATCCCTTCGGCGATATCTTCGAGATTGTAACCCTGCATCGCAGTGGGTATCCCACAGGCTGTTTCAACATTCTGTATCCCACGTCTCACCGATCCTCGCGCTTCAGAGAGGGTTTTCCCATTTTCGATGGTAAGAATCCTCGAAAGATCCTCGAAATTTTCCTCAAGCAAGCTTTTTAATTTGAAGAAATATCCCGCCCTGATAATCGGCGGCGTTCTTCGCCATTCTGAGAAGGCTTCCTTTGCCACAGCTACAGCCTCATTCAATTCTCCCTTGATAGAGAGGGGCATTTTGGATATTACCTCTCCGGTAGCGGGATTGGTTACATCGAGAACCCTGTCTGAAGATGAGGTTTTCCATTTCCCCTTTACATAATTCTGAACGAGCTTCGTTATTTTATTTGAGTTCAACTAGACCTCCATGTATTTTTGACTTAATATTATGTTCTTAATAAATTTTAAATTATAACTCTTGAATACAAAATCCACAATTAGAATGTAGTGGGTTTGTAACAATACCTGCTGGTATTTTTATATTTGTACGGGATATGTATTGCATTATGGTACTAGTCTGAATGATAGATTGTTTTATAATTCGAGAATTGCCTCCGTAATCGAAACAAGCTGCGAAAAACCTCACAAGGAGCCTTATCAGGCACTTTCATCAGAAAAAAAGCATACTGAACAACAAAAAATTATTGCATTAAAAATTGTGCATAAAATATGTGAAATGTAACGAGGAAGCTTGGGTTCTTTCTCATATCTGCCTTATTAATGGTTTTTAAAAGTAGGACAAGGGAGAGATTCTGCAGGAGAAAAAACGAAAAATTTTTAACACAACTACCTATATCTGTACTCATCTCGTATCACGATGTTCTATTTTATTGACAAAAAGTTAATTCTTAGATAAGATGTGTGAGCAGAGGGAGAATAAAATTAGGGTGTGGAAGGAGGTCATTCGTTTCGTAAGCTTCTTGATATGCTTCGTGTTCTGTCCTCGCATCATGATTCCTTTTCATCAGTTCTGTGAATAATTAACTGTTCTGTCATCAAGTGTGTTACGACCCCAGGGTTGTATCCTCCTTCCGGAAACGTGGTAGTTGGTACGTAAAAATATCTCCGCTTACATTGCCGAGAACATTCGTGAAAGGTACAAGGAGGAAACTATGCGAAAGAAATTACGGAAAGTAATTATTCCTGTTGGGATCGTCCTGTTGCTCATTATAATCATGGGTGGGTTCTGGCTGTGGTATTCCAGACGGGCTCATCCAAGGGTCAGTGGAACGATCAGGGTAGATGGACTCACCGCTCCGGTTGAGATATACAGAGATAAAAACGGGATCCCTCACATTTATGCACAGACAGACGAAGACCTTTTTTTCGGCCAGGGTTTTATACATGCTCAGGATCGCTTCTGGCAGATGGAATTCTGGCGACGCATCGGTTCTGGACGGCTTGCTGAGTTGTTCGGGGAGGAAGTGCTTGGTACAGATATCTACCTGAGAACTATGGGCTTTGCTCGTTTAGCCGAGCAAGAATATGCCAAGTTGGACGATGAGAGCAGGCGAATACTTGATGCGTATGCAGCGGGTGTAAACGCGTATATTTTGAACCGCAAAGCATCAAAGCTTGGTCTTGAGTTTTCCCTATTAAAACTGAAGGGTGTTGAGTTTGAAATTGAGCCCTGGACGCCGGTCAATTCGCTCACCTGGATAAAAGTGATGTCACAGGATCAGGGTTCTAACATGGAGGATGAGCTTGCGTATATTGATCGGATTCGTACTGTGGGGATAAGTATGGCTGCTGATTTCTTAGCGCCCTATCGAGAGGAGGAGATGCCTTATATCGTCTCTGATGATGAGCTTATTGTTACTAGCAGTGGGCCAAAGACATCTGGGTTTGTTTCATTGACCGAAGAACAGGTATTGGCACTTCAAAACGTTGATACCGGATTAGTAGGAGGGTTCGATCCAGTACAGGGGCTCGTGTTTGGCAGGCACATGAGTATCGGGTCGAATAACTGGGTCATCTCAGGTGCACTGACATCGACAAAAATGCCACTGCTTGCAAATGACGTGCATCTTGGTATACAGATGCCTTCAATCTGGTATGAGAATAGTCTTCACTGCACAGGGGTTGAAAGCACAGACTGCACTTTGAATCTGCGTGGTTTTTCTTTTCCCGGATTACCAGGTGTGATCATTGGCCACAATGAACATATCGCGTGGGGTGTTACAAACCTTTATCCCGATGTACAGGATCTCTACATCGAGCGTATCAATCCTGAAAATCCGAATCAGTATGAAGTAAATGGAAAATGGGTGGATATGGAGATCATCCATGAGAAGATCACCATACATGATGAGGATGAGCCCTATGGTCTGCTTATACGATCGACACGGCACGGACCGATTGTGACCGATCACGGGTTCATGCTCGACTACAGCAGTTTTGGTATTACCCCCCAAAAAGTCTTCCCTGAAAATCTCGAGTTCACTGCATTGTCATTGCGTTGGACCGGACTTCAACCGTGCAGAACGTTTAAAGCAATCATTATGTTGGACCGCGCCCATAACTTTGATGAGTTTCGGGAAGCTCTGCGGTATTGGGAAGACCCGTCAATGAATTTCGTATATGCGGATGTTGACGGTAATATTGCATATCAGGCACCGGGTCTGATTCCGATTCGTAAAAGCGGTGAAGGTTTTATCCCTGCACCAGGCTGGACGGATGATTTCGAATGGGTTGGCTACATCCCGTTTGATGAATTACCATCTGTCTATAATCCTGCGAAAGGGTATATCGTTACTGCCAATAATCCTGTAGTCAGCCGTACCTATCCGTATCTGATTGCAACTGAGTTCAGCCAGGGGTATCGTGCACGGCGTATCGTCGATATGATTAAAGAAGATTCTGACGGTATCTCTATCGATGATATGAAAAGTATGCAAGGAGATGATTTAAACCTCTCTGCACTCGAAGTGTTGCCGTACATTAAAAATATTAACTTTGACGATCTGGAGCTGGAAACTGCGAAGGACTTCCTTTCAGGGTGGGATGGCAGAATGGATATGAATAGTCCGCAGGCTGCGCTGTATGGATATTTCTGGCAGAAACTGATCGAAAAGACCTTCAAAGACCAGCTGATTGAAAAAACATGGCCACCCCAGGGATCCCGTCTGCTGAGCTTGATCTACAAGCTGCTGCAGGACCCGGAAAACGCATGGTGGAATGACGTGACCACACTTGAGGTCATTGAGACACGTGACGACATACTCAAGAGCGCGTTTGAAAAGGCTTATAAAGCCGGGACTGAGGAACTTAGTGATGAACTGGAAGACTGGCGATGGGGGGATATTCATATAGCCATTTTCCGCAATATGACCTTTGGCAAATCCGGTATTGCACCTATTGAGGTTCTTTTCAATCGAGGGCCGGTAGCTGTAAGCGGCGGTATTTATCAGGTGAACCGAACCGACTGGAAGATTGACGAACCATTTCAAGCGGAATCAATTACGTCCATGCGGCAGATTATTGACCTTGGTAATTTTTCAAATTCGTTGATGATGCACACCACGGGCCAGAGCGGGCACCCAACTCACCGACATTATGACAACTTCATCGAACTTTGGCGAAACATTCAATATCACCTGGCGTTCTGGGAAAGAAGCGAAGTTGAAGAGAATTCGAAAAAAAGACTGATATTGAAACCAGAAAAGTAAAAAAAGAAGAATCTGTTTATGAAAGTTCTGTCTATGATGCAACTTGGGGAGCAGGGCAGGGCTTGAACTATCTAGGTGGCGATGAAGCGGGGGATGTGTTATTCACGCTCGTATGATTCGAACCGATCAATGAGCTGCATATTTTGTAAATATCAATGCGAGATTGTCTTTTGAGATTGAGACTATGTTTTTTCATTCACTTATTCCTAAATGACCAAATTGGGAAAAAATCGGTCAGTTTACAGATTGAGATCTCCCAAAGGCAGAACACGGTGCAGGCGACGTAAAATACCCCGCACCCTTCCTCCGACCTCAATCAGGTCATGCTCGTCCGGCCGCTCGCGAATATCCCCGAATCGACCCTCGGTGTTGTAGGATTCATCGGCTTCTGGGAAAACCCCGACGACTGCGATGTGATCCACGACGCGGATACCCTCGTGTTCAAAGTACTGGCCGATGTGTTTCAGCATGGGCACCGCCTCGTTGTAGCCGGTATGCCCTCCGCCGTATGTACAGAAAGGAACAGCCGCCACGCCGGGTATTTCCGGTGCCGAAGCTAAAAGTTCGACTCCCTTCCGTCTCCTGTTTTTATGTAAGAAAGTGAGAACCAGCTTGGGCGCTAAGTTCTCATAGACAGGGGCTCCGAGAAAGATCAGATTGTAGTCGAGGTATTCGACCTCTAGCTCTTTGTGAATGCGATCTATTGACACCTTCATTCCAGCCTTCTGTAAAGTATCGTGAATACGTCGCGCCACTTTTTCCGTATTTCCATTCTTGGTCCAAAACAAAACGAGTGCTTTTCCTTCAGGCATCTTTCACTCCTTCGTTCCAATAAAGTTTGAGTCCTCCAACGCTTTTCGGTACTACAATAGTCTATTTCCCTTATTTTTCATTCACATGATATTTGAAAAATAACATTGCATCAAGAATAAATTTATAGTAGTGGTTTTCGGAAAAGGTTACTGGTATACCTCAAATTTATTATTGTTTTAAAAAATAAGAAGCAGGTGCTCTCTTTACATATTTAATAATGCGCACATTACCAATCGCTCAACCTACCAATATAGCATAATGCCAACTTCTGGTGCCCAATCGGTTGCTTTGGATGTAATTCCGAATGCATTGTTAAGTTTCACAACCACAGTATCTGTGATAATGTGCCACTGCGCTTCGGTGATTAGTTCAACCTCATCCTGCGATCCCTCAACTCCCAAATAGGCGCGCCAGTGAGGTGAAAGCCGTTTCACATATTCGACAGCATATTCCCCCAATTCAACTTTCGATTCTTCCGTAGCGTATTCAATCGCAGCGCGAAGGGCAAACGTTCCCACATGAAATCCCTTGGTTATTCCGGTTCCGAGCTTGAGTTCCCACTCCTGCGTACCGATCAGTACTTTATCTTTCTGAAGGGGAAAGACGATTTCGAAGTAGCTAAATATTTCAGGACGTCGGCTGTTTTCTTTCAGCCAACGCCATCGGAGTTGACTCTCCACGTCTCCCAAACCTGATTCTTCGATCTTGTCGGGAACGCTTGAAGGGTCGTCGGGCGATTTTCTAAGGGTTGCTGTAATAATGGCTGCCTCTAGCTCAACAGCCAGCCATTCAGTCAGTCCATAGCCAATAAAGATGAGACCTTCTGCAGCACGGTATTTTCCTCGAAAATCCTGCTCAAGCCCATAACCCAACTCGGCGGGTTTATACTCCATATTGTTATCGAGATAATACTCAAAGTACAGATACGTTATCAGTTCGTGATGACCAATATACGTACCAAACATAGATGATGGAATCCCTACACCACGATCTTGCAGATAATAGGGTTGTGTATCCTGCGCCATCGCGGACGCTGCGATGCTGATTAAGAAAATAAACAGCACTGAAAATAAAAGATTGAATGCCTTCATAATTTCATCTCCTTTTATTTTTAATTAGAAATAATGGAACTACTTCTATCATTGACCTCCTTTCATGATGATCTGGACCTGAGGAGTGAAAGACCTACATTGCTCTTATACGTATACTGCTGATCAGCATATAAAATAAAACATGTAGTTAACCGGAGAATGACCGGAAGATTATTTTTTGGTAATGTTGTTAAGGGCTTCTTTTATGGGTAAACTTAAAGGTAGGTATGTGGTAAAAGTGCTTCCTTTACCAGGAGTGCTTTTTACACTCACTGTTCCATGGTGAGCTTTTACAATTGCCAGAACCAGGCTGAGTCCCAGGCCATTTCCCGATGTGGTACGGCTTCTATCTCCCCGGTAGAACCGATCAAAGATGTGGGGAATATCTTCTTCTATTATACCTATACCAGAATCAAGAATAGATACCTTCGCATATTTTTCATTCTGATCTACCTTGATAACAATTTTGCCACCATGGGGGGTATATTTGATTGCATTATCAAGGAGATTTGCAATTACTCTTTGTATCCGTTTGGCATCACCGAATAATAATATGGGGTTCGATGGGATATCAACTTTGATTGAAATATTCTTATCCTCTGTGACAGGGGTAAAGAGTTCATAGGCATCATTAACAATTTTTATTAAATCAATAGGGGTGTTTGAATATTCGGTAACTCCTTGATCCATTTCAGCAATTTCCAACATGGTATTAATCATCACTATTAAACGGTCACACTCTTCAATAACAATCCCTGCCATTTCTCTGAATTCATCTATGTTCTGGTTTCCACTAATCGTAGTTTCAACGATTCCGCGTATTCTTGTTAAAGGACTACGTAAGTCATGGGCAATATTATTGGTTACATCTTTCAATTCTTTCATTAGCAATTCAATTTTTGCCACCATATCATTGAAAGCCTTTACCATATTCTGAATCTCTATTCCTTCATTTCCCAGTGGAACGCGAAAAGAAAAATTACCTTTACCTATAGCAATTGCTGCTTTGGTTACCCGGACTACCCCCGACATTGCTCTCCGGGTTATAAGCCAACCCAAAATGCTTCCGATCGTTATTATCACTGCAATAGTGATTAGAAAGATATCTCGATAACTTTTAATTAATTCTTCATCATCCTTAAGAGAAAAACCGATTTGAATAATATTTCCATCGCTGGTTTTTTTTGAAATAACACGGACCTTATGCCTTGTCTTGGGAATAATGTGTGTCTTTAATCTGATTTCTCCAATTGAGATGTCTTCAAGATCTTTTAATTTGAAATCAAATCCCTTCCATGGGCTAAGATTAGAAGAAGCCAGTACGTCCAGATTGGAACCAAGGAATAGAAAGAATACGTTATTCGCACCCTCCTCTTCTGCTTCCTGACTATAGTAGGTTTGTAGTATATTAATGTTTCCAGTCTGGTACTGTTGTTCGATATCAATTGCATTCTCGAGCAATTCTTCATCCACTCTTTTTATGAGCTTTGAGGATATTACAAGAGAGAGTAAGATAAAAATTGTTAATAGTAACGAAGTTAGTAATACTATATACCATAAAGTGATTCGAAAAGTTACCGTACGAAAGATGTTATTTTCTTTCTTCAAGTACATAACCGACTCCTCGAACAGTATGAATCAATTTCCTATCGAATGAACGATCTATCTTATCCCGCAAACGACAAATTCTTGCCTCAATGACATTCGTTTGGGGATCAAAGTTGTAATCCCAGACATTTTCCATGATCATTGTTTTTGAAACAACCCTCCCATTGTTCCGTAAAAGATATTCAAGTAGTGCAAACTCCCGTGGTTGAAGTTCAATTTCGGTTTTAGCACGAATGATTTTACGCCTTATAAGATCCATACTTAAATCACCAACAGTCAAACTAGTAGATTCAGCTATAGAATTAGCCCTCCGAATTAAAGCATAAATTCGTGCTAATAACTCAGAAAATGAGAAAGGTTTAATCATGTAGTCGTCACAACCAGTTTGAAGACCTTTTATGCGATCATCGACTGAGCTTTTTGCACTGAGAATAATAACAGGGGTCATCACCTTTCTTTTTCGGAGCTTTTCAATTAGTGACAGACCATCAAGTTCGGGCAGCATGATATCAACTACCATCGCATCAAAGGGTTTATTTAGCGCGCGATACAGGGCTTGTTCTCCATCAGAGACATGGTCTATTATAAACCCAGCTTGCTTAAAGCCCTTCATAATAAATGATGCGGTTCTCTTATCATCCTCAACGAGAAGTATTTTCATAGAGATTCCCTTTTTTAATATTTTTAAATTAATTTTACATAGGTTTTCCTATAAATGAATGAAAAAAAGACATAAGTGTCAATAGGGAAGGCTCTGAAAACGCAAAAGGTATTTGACACTACCCCTCAATTTAAGTATCTACGCTTGGTAGGTTTTGTGTATTATTAATTATGTTCTTGCAACAAGTTCGCTACAACCAGGTGCATCTTCTTCATTATCTGCGAATTCTATTAAATAGTCTGGGAATGTTCCGCCTGCATCACGTAAAGCTAAATTATATAATTCATTTACAACATCAATACTGTCTTCAGCAACATTCTTGCCAAATGGATCTCTGCTCTTAAGGTCATACAAAAATACCCCTTTTCCATTTACTCTACTATTAAACCACCAATTATCAGTAATCACTGTTATTGCGGAGCCCCAACCAACGGTTACATAGTCTCTAAATTTTTCTTTATTATCAAGTAATGTTTTAAAAAATGATCTTCCATGCATTTCGCTATTTTCTGGTTTTGGATTGTGTCGCATTTCATTCATACCTATGTACAAGGGTCTTTCATCATAATCTATTTTCTTGATACCAATAATATCTAAGATTGTAGCGGTTATATCAGTATGCTGTACTAGTATATTACTATATTTACCTCGTCCCAGTTCATCATCAGGATGTCTTAAAAAAATGGGTATATTGAACGATTCAGGTGATGAGGGGTAACCTCTCTTTCCCATATAATTATTGTCTCCAATTGCATGGCCGTGATCTGTTGTTACTACTATCAATGTATTATCTATCATGTTTAAATTAACAACAGCTTCATATATAAATACCCAAACCATTTATCACACATTGTTACAAGACCGCTATAATTTGCCTGAGTACTTTTTATCAATTCAGGTGATACATCTGAAACATCTCGGTACAAAGATAAGACCTGCTGAGGGTACGACTCATCACAATATATATCTCTATAATATTTAGGAACAAACCAAGGTTCATGTGGTGACCAGGATTCAATTAAAAGAAACTTCTTTTCTTTATCAACATTATGCTCAAGCCACCTTACAGCCTCTCTCATTACATTAGCAACAAAATAATCTTCTTCTTTATCTCTGCCGTACATGTTCATCAAACATCTAGTAAAAAACCTTACATATGTTTCAGTTTGTAACTCTTTTGGTAGCCAATAGTCTATTTCATCTTTCTTAGGAAGAGGACCACTTTTATAGTTATCAGCTTCATATCCCCTTATCCAAATCCATTCATTAAAGCCTCTGTGAAAATTCTTAGAAGATTTAAACATATTTAGTCACTTTTTTGACTCTTCTACTATATATCCGAATACCACATTTAAAACCGTCTGGATAGAAATTCAATGTGCGTGGAATAAATACTAATAAAGAGGCTATACGGCAGTATTCATAACTTATGACCAACTACCCGGAACAGGTCATTACGACAAGAATAAAGTTAATGCGACGTTCCCAGAGCGTTTCCGAAAAAAGGTACAGGCATACCTCACCCCGTGGTGTTTCTTCTCTCTTTGATGTGTGTGTAAGTTACCATATAGCAGTAAATGAGGATCAGGAGGCTTTTGCTGATACAAACTCCATCTCAATGTTTGCATCATTATTCTATGCTCTTTCGTGTGCAGGTGCGGGATTGTAGCCAAATTTTACACTATTCCCATTTTTGTTGGCTTTCCCCTTCATTCTTCTGGAGTAAAGCCTATAGTATAGCAATCTGAAGGATTGCCGAGATGAATGTGCTTGGGCAGGACATGCAATGTAAGTTCTGCTATAAAATCTGCCGCCTTAAAAAGGATCGATACTGACCAATTATGTGGGATATTTTTTAGGCGATGTGTTTGAGGAAATAAAAAAAATGCGCAAACTCATCCAGGGGCTAAAAGAAGCAGTGTATAAACAAACTGACGTGAAATAATTACTTGAGAAATACCATACACCTTGAAACTGAGATTACTCTATCATTTTCTTGACAAAAAATAATCCTGAAGTACCATGATAAGGAAGAAAGGAGAAATCCATTTTAATTTCAATATTTTGTTCTTCACAGGGAGAAAGTATTATAAGGGAGGTGATGAAATAATAAAAGGTACCAATTATTCGTACATTTTCAATGTCACGTAGAATTACAGCACTTTACAATTAAAAGTAAAAAATTAGGGATCATCTCCAAATGTGCTGTTAAGAAACATATATAAATAATGGATATTGCTATCTTTACTGGATATGATGTTCCACCACGAAACCTTATCCAGGAGGAGATAAACAATGTCCAAAATTCAGTTTATTGTATTTTTTCGTTTTTGTCGAGTAGAGGTTATGGACCAATACTTTGATACATCTAAAAATACTGTACATGTACAGCTCAAACCAGATGAACGGTTTACACCTATTTGTTCCAAGTGTAAACAAAAAGCACCCGATATTCACTCTTCTCACAAGAGATCGGTCAGTGATCTGAGCATTCTTGGAGCGGAGACCGTCATTTCCATCATTTACCGGAGAGTACGCTGTACACAGTGCGGTGCCATTGTTGAAGCACTGCCTCTTATTGATCCCTATAAGAGAGTCACCAGACGGCCTGCCTGCTACATTCTCCAATTGTGCCAGTATATGACCAATAAAGAAGTTGCGCAGCACCGTGAATATTTTTCGTTGATAATCAAAGATGCCTTTTTAAACAGCACTTGATTTGGAGAAGAACTAAAATTTAAAGGAGGAGAAAAATGAGAAGATTTATATTGATAACCCTTGTTGTCTTTATGTGCTTTGGCACGGGATGTTTTTACGCGCTGGCTCGTGGGGGTAAAGAAGAAGAAGGTGTGGTAAAGATCACATTTTTAAGCCATACCTACGAGCCATGGAACAACAAGCTTCAAGAACAGGCTAATGCGTTCATGGAATTAAATCCAAATGTGGAAATCGAATACTCGTATGTTATGCACGCGGATTTATATTCAAAGCTGATATCTTCACTTGAAGCAGAGACCGCCGCAAATGTTATAGGAGTTTTTGGGCCCTGGATGCCCAAGTTAGTCAATGGAGGTTTTTTAGCAGAAGCACCTTCAGATGTTGCTCAGGACATTAAGAATAACTATGCAGATTTTGGGATCGATGCTGTAACATATAACAATAAGATATATGGTCACATACAGCATGTGGGTATGGTGGCTCCCGTAGTAAATCCTGACCTTTTCGAGGATTTAGGTGAAGAAGTTCCTGATACTTGGAGTGGTTTTGTGAAACTCGCCGATAAATACTCCCATATTGAAGATATGGTTATTACGGCGCTAGAACCTGCTGGTGACAGCCTCGTTCTTCAATGGGCGACAGTACTCAGTTCTTTTGGTGGAGAAATGTTAACGAAGGATCTGAAAAAAGCTGCCTTCAATTCTCCGGAAGGGCTTTCAGCAACAAGGGCATATGTAAAGCTAGCAAACCCAGCGTTTATTGGGACCGATGAAGTTTCTGCGTTCATCCTTGGAAAGGCAGGGCTCGTGCTTGATGGGCCATGGGCGAGAACTTTTTACGAAGATTCAACGGTATTGAAGCGTTTTTATACAACAATACCACCCAAGGAGAAATTCAGAAGGATTGCTTCATATGTGTGGCTTTGGGTGGTGAATGCAGATGCCTCTGATGCACAGATACGAGTATCCTGGGACTTCGCTCAATTTCTTTCGAACGATGAAAATTATCTCGATATGGCCAAAACAATTGGCTTCGTGCCTTTCAGGAGATCAAACATAAAAGATCTGTCAGATGATCAGTGGGTAAAAGGTTTCGCTGATTCAACTGAATACGCCTTTATCTACTATGAAAGAATAGAAAATTGGGAAGAGGTTGAGACAGTGCTCCGCAGAGAGCTTGAGCGGGCAATAGCAGAGGAAATTACTCCGAAAGAAGCTCTTGCCAATGCTGAAGTAAACATGAATAAGCTGTTGAAATGATATTCTATGGGTGTAAAGCTATGCCTTAGCGCTTGCAGGACTGCTAAGGCATAGCATTTTTTTTTAACATCGTATTTGAGTCTCAATAATGCTTGCAATCATAAGAGATCGTAAACGACGATTTGTCTATGCGGGATTAATTCCAATCCTTCTGTTGTTTTCTCTCATTTATGTTTATCCTATTTTTTCGGCTTTTTTCGTCAGTTTGCACGATTGGGAATTACTTTCAAAAACACACAACTTCTTAGCTTTTAAGAACTATTTGAAAGTTTTTCAGGACGCTGTATTCAAGAGGAGTTTTTACAATACTCTCTATTTCACGTTCGTCTATTTATTTTTTACTCTTGTGATCGGATTGTCACTAGCCCTCTTCCTAAATTCACTCGTAAAACCGTTTCAAACCATACTCGAAGTAATACTTTTCCTCCCTGTTGTAACTATCACCGTTGCAGGTGCACTTGTCTGGAAATGGATGTATAATCCATCTTTTGGAGTAATAAATTACTTGCTCGGTATCCTGGGAATGGGACCATTTAAGTTTCTAGCGTCACCAAAAATAGTCATTCCATCTATCATCATAATGGCATTATGGAAATGGATTGGGATAAATGTGATCATATTTTTAGCAGGATTGCAATCAATTCCAGAAGAGTTTTATGAAGCTGCAAGAATAGATGGTGCAAGCGCACAGTTTCTTTTTTGGCGTATTACTTTGCCGCTTCTCAAGCCAACCTTGGAATACATTTTTGTTACAAACATCCTCGCCGCAATGCAGGTATTTACTGAGATATTCATGTTAACATATGGGGGCCCGGGTATATCAAGTAGAGTGGTAGCATTTCATATCTATGAAACTGGTTTCAGGTTTCTAAAAATAGGAGAGGCATCGGCTGTTGCTTTTATACTTTTTGCATTCATTTTAATAGTAACTGCCTTTCAATTTAGGATATTTAAAAGAGAAGAACTGTATTAAAAACTTTAAAGAGTTGAAATATACATGAGATATAAAGTATTAGGTAAAAAATTTATTAAAACAATTATTTATATCATAATTGCAGTAATCTTTTTAATACCTTTTTGGTGGATGGTTGTCACATCCCTCAAACCTCCGCAGGAAATACTTCTCTATCCTCCAACCCTTTATCCTCGAGATGTGACCATAAAAAACTATTTTGATATTTTTAAGAAGGTTCAACTCATAACCTTCTTTAAAAACAGTATAATTACAGCATTCGGGGTGACAACAGTTGCTGTTTTTTCGTGCACATTGGGTGGTTACATCTTTGCAAAGTTTTCTTTTCGGCGTAATAATTTTTTTCTTGGGATTATCTTTTATTGGCAAGGCTTCTCCTTCCCGTGAAGAATTAGAAGAGATAAGAAATGCTGATGATGAAAGTAAGAAAATCTTTACA
>Ga0209427_10003574_pt1 | contig 18186 bp, 17 predicted proteins | sample DeeMarSWOR136_30_FD_187465 | JGI IMG/M metagenome (GOLD analysis project Ga0209427, IMG submission 187465) | Marine sediment microbial communities from White Oak River estuary, North Carolina - WOR-1-36_30 (SPAdes) (version 2) | ecosystem: Environmental > Aquatic > Marine > Intertidal zone >...
TAACGCTCATAGACGGTACCTATTATATCTGCTACACGGCCTATGGGCCTTTCGGTGTCCGCGTGGGTATTGGTTCTACCTCTGATTTTGTCACATTTGAGCGAATAAGCCTTGCCACTGAGGTGGACAATAAGGATGCGGTCCTCTTTCCCGAGAGGATAAAAGGTGAATATGCGATAATCAATCGTCCTGGAGGAACGGGCGGAAAGAAGGGTTCTTTGTGGATATCCTACTCTCCAGACCTCATCTACTGGGGAAAATCCGCTGTGCTGATGGAGCCCGAGCCCGGGTGGGGGTCCCACAAGCTCGGTATCTCAACCCCTCCGATTAAAACAGAGAAGGGCTGGCTTTCCCTCTACCACGGTGTGAGGACGACAGCGGGGGGGAACCTCTACCGTATCGGAGCAATGCTGATGGACCTGGAAGACCCTGCAAAGGTCACTGGCTACACCACCCACTTCATCTTCGGCCCCAGTGCAGTGTACGAACGCACCGGTGATGTACCCAACGTGGTGTTTCCCTGCGGTATCATACAGGAAGGCGACAGAATAAAGATGTACTACGGCGCTGCAGACACCTGCATCGCCCTCGCAGAAGCAGACCTCTCAGATATACTGCGCCTCTGTGATAATTCGAAAGAACGCTGAGCATAAATAGACTCTCATCATGATGCAGCAACGCACAGTGAAAACAAACGTCTTTCTTAAAAGAATGCAGAGGTAAAGGTATCTTTTACACTCTATTATAATATAAGAGAACGATATGCTCTATCACGTGAAACACACCTATACAGTAAACCGGGTCGAGCCCTTATAACTGTACTGCTCTGAGAATGCAATCACGAGCTGGACGATGAGACCTGCGATCGGGATTATAATACTCAGAACAATCAACCCTGTGCTCACCGAGAAGGCAACATAGAACTTCACCATCCAGATAATGATGAGAACGATGTTCACCAGTGGGATTAGAAGCAGGAGTATGTTCCAACCGCTCTTATCGATTAGATGCAAAACGATAATGAACTGAACGAAAGGAACGAAGGCGACCCATGCATTCCTGATGTTTACCTTTTTCGCGATCTGATAAAAAGCGATTGCCTGGATCACATAAAAAACAACACCAACCCAAAATCCGCCCCATGACGGAGCACCGGAGTATGCACACCAATCTGACATCATGTGTTTGGCCTCCAATGAAGAATTTTAAAGAACTCGACTCTTACAAATTATTAAGAATTCGTGAAAAATAAAGGGATTTTATCATTAAATTATGTTTATTCATACAATCTTTACAGGGTATTAATTGTCTCTTAACCAAAAGGATTATTAATCATTATAGAGGAGGAGAATATTTAAATGATAGGTGAGTGGCTTCTCTGTGATTTTCACATCCACACCACGTACAGTGATAGAAAACTCTCCCTGCGGGACGTTGTCGATACCTACGGTGGGAACGATTTCGACGTAATCAGCATCACGGATCACGTGCTGGACATGAAAACAGTTGAAAAACTTGAGAAGATGAATAAAGCGGTCAGGTCTCTTAGGAGGGAGGATTTCGAGGAGTACCTTCACACCCTTTGGGAAAAGGCCCGGCGGGCCTGGGAGCGACATGACAGCCCCGCTCCCCTCTTTGATGCTTGGGAGGTCGCAAATAGGGACGACCTTTATAACGTGTTAGAACTTTGATTTTTAATATATTTCCTAACTGGCATCCTCATGATGTAGCCTGATCCGTATTCAATCCTGAAACGTATTTTAATAACGACCTGGAATGAGCTGCGCGCGTTTCGTTCCCTAAATAACCATCGATTCTCACGCTATTACTCTAATTTCCCGACATAAGGTAAATGATTGGTATTACAAAAATAGAGAGGTGAAAAATACAGGCAATATTACTGTGGAATCGTCTCCAATAATCGTTGATCGACATGTATCCGGTATGCAGGATTTACACGTTACTTTGGAGTCTCTCAGTATCAACCTATTCATAATTTGACCATTATCATCTTTTCTCCTAATATAATAATAGAGGATTACATTGCTTATTCTGAGGACCATGTAAAGGCATAGAGGCTATTTTCTGGTTTTAAAGCTGGATTTTACTGCAGCTGGCCTCGACTGCGGTGGGCTCGTATTCCTCGCTGCCTGGGATCGCACCCTGGCATCAGAAACGTCTCCTCATTCAGACGCCCGTTCAGGAAGGCTTTGAGCACGTCTTCGACACGGCCGCAGGCATACGGAATTACCTGAATACCTGAACAGATCAGTGCCATCTCCATTGGGCTTGAGATCGCTCCACAGATCAGAACCTGTGCACCGAGCCGACTGAGCGTATTTGCTTTTTCAAAAGGATCGTCTGCAGCAAGGGGTACCACCTCGCGATTCCTTTCCCCACAACCCTCAACATCGAACAGTATAACTGTGCCCGCCACGTCAAACACCGGAGAAACACGACCCTGCCATTGAGGAATGACGATCTTCATATAGACTATTTAGCAAGATATGTGCCATAGGAATTATTCGTTTACTTTAGCTTCTAATTTATTGTTAATAAGAGAATTGTACAAAATTACTGCGCAGGGTGTGATTTCGTTTTTGCATCTTGCATTAGTATGTGCTATATTAAACTTGCAGATTGCATGGATATGGAGGTAATAAGTGGTCAGCAGAAGTACCTTTCAGAGTGGAAGAGATAGTGTCATCCTGGATTCGATAAATGAAGGGGTCTTCACGGTAGACCTCAATTGGCATATTACCGCATTCAACCGGGCTGCAGAATGGATCACAGGAGTGAGCCGTAAGGAAGCGACGGGGCGTCCGTGCTCGGAGGTCTTTCGGGCCGACATATGTGAAAAAGCCTGTGCATTGAGGCGCACGCTTTCCAGCGGAAAGTCCGTAGTCAATGCGACTGCATACATCGTCAACCATCTCGGGCAACGGGTACCGGTTCGCCTGTCAACCGCTCTTTTGAAAAACGACGATGGGCAGGTCATCGGCGGTGTGGAGACTTTCCAGGACCTCAGCCAGGTCGAGCAGCTTCAGAAAGAGCTGCAGGCGCGGTACACCTTCGAGGACATCGTCGGCCGAAGCCCTGCCATGCGGAAGCTTTTCGAGCTTCTGCCACAGATCGCTGAAAGCTCCAGTACCGTGCTGATCGAGGGAGCAAGTGGGACCGGCAAAGAGCTTTTCGCGCGCGCGATCCATAACCTATCTCCCCGCAAACTGAATCGATTCGTTGTAGTCAATTGCGCCGCGTTGCCCGATACGCTTCTGGAGAGCGAGCTTTTCGGCCACAAGGCCGGAGCCTTTACTGATGCACGACGCGACAAGCCAGGACGGTTCGCCCTGGCGGACGGAGGTACAATTTTCCTCGATGAGATCGGAGATATCTCTCCGGCAATGCAGGTTCGGCTTCTGCGGGTGCTCCAGGAACGAGTCATTGAGCCCCTGGGCTCGGTGGAACCGCTGAAGGTGGACGTGCGTGTGGTGGCGGCCACCAACAAGGATCTGGGCATCCTGGTGCGCGAAGCCAAGTTTCGCGAGGATTTGTACTATCGCATCCGTGTCGTTCAGCTCAGAATCCCCAGCCTGCGACAGCGGCGGGAGGATATCCCGCTGCTGGTGGATCACCTGGTGGCCAAATTTACACGGATCAAGGGGAAGAACATCGCCGGTGTTTCTGGTGAGGTCATGGCCCGGCTGATAGAATACGATTACCCCGGTAACATTCGGGAGCTCGAAAACATCATCGAACAGGCGTTCGTCCTCTGCCGGGGCAGTCTGATCGAGCTGCACCATCTGCCTACGGAGCTCCGCCCATTCAGCGTGACAGGAGGAGGGCAATTTCATCCAGCCTCCCTTCAGGCGATGGAGAAACATCTGATCTCGGATGCACTGCAACGGTATCATGGAAACCGTGGAAAAGCCGCCCGTGAATTGGGAATCGATCCCAGCACCCTGTACCGCAAGATAAAAGCACTTGAAATAGAGGTTCCTGACTCCGACGGCCGCGGTCGTAGACGTTAGTTGTAATCGATTCAGTTTCGAGAGTGGCACTGCTTGTTGCGTTGGTTTTCGTTCTGCATCTGTCTTCTTCGTAAATGTTTTTAACGAACAATATCATTGGAGCAGGGTAAACGTGTGCGACCAGAACTGACAGAGCCATTGCATTATGCACTATTATATATTGAAACAAAATTGCATATTGCATAAAAAAAAGATTCGTATCGAACGGTTTGGAAAAATACTTTTTTGGCAGCAAAGCTCAAGCAGGCGCAGGGAATACATGCCGATACAGTGCTCTCCGATGGCCATTGCATATAATGATTCAGCTTAAAGAATGTAATTTTCTCTGAACCACCCTCAAGCTCGAGTGCATCACCGCGAGGGCAGGAGATTCGGCATCGAAATCCGGGTATCCGACAGCCGGTCACATTGGATAATCTCTCATTCTGCAAGAATACATCTCATGCTCATCATTGGAAAATACCATTCTAAAACACATACCTTCATTGTAATTATTTGAAAATAAGAGAATTAAATCATATACATCGACAAATGCACTCCAAATATTTAAATGGCATAATTCTTGCTGAATCTTGTAAGGAGTGTGTACTGAATTGGCTGTGTGAAAAATTTACACTGGTGTTGACACACTTCAGGGAGGGATGTCGATGATTGCATTTGGTCCTGTGCCATCAAGACGCCTGGGGCGAAGCCTGGGGATCAACAATATCCCACATAAAAATTGTACGTACTCCTGTGTGTACTGCCAGGTCGGCCGCACTAGGAGCTTTCAGGTTGAGCGCAGGAACTTCTACGCTCCTGAAATGGTCCTGAAAGAGGTGCAGGAAAAGGTAACCAAGACCCGGGAATTTGGAGAGACCATTGACTATCTCACCTTTGTTCCCGATGGGGAGCCCACGCTGGATCTGTATCTTGACCGGACCATCGAATTGTTGAGACCTCTGGGAATTAGGATCGCCGTGATCACCAACGGCTCCCTCATCTGGCGCCAGGATGTTAGAAAAGCCCTGATGGAAACCGATTGGGTTTCTTTCAAGGTTGATTCCACAATCGAGTCGGTCTGGAGAAAAACTAATAGGCCGCACAAGAGCCTACAGCTTGGCGCCATCCTGGACGGTATTCTCGAATTCAGGAACAACTATTCGGGAACTCTTTCAACGGAAACGATGTTTGTTCGTAATACCAATGACGGGGAAGAGAACCTGACTTCGATCTCCGATTTCCTGGGCCGCCTCAATCCAGAGATCTCCTACCTGTCCATTCCCATCAGACCGCCTGCTGAAAAATGGGTTCGTCCTCCAGGTGAAGAGGTCATAGCCAGGACCTGCCAGATCGTTGGCCAGAGGGTAGATCACGTGGAGTACCTCATTGGATACGAGGGGAACGCCTTCGCCTTTACGGGTAATCCCGAACAGGACCTGCTGAGCATCATGGCCGTACATCCCATGCGGGAGGATGCGGTGGCAAAGCTCCTGCAGAAAGCGAGTGCTGACTGGGCTGTGGTTAAAGGGCTCGTCGATAAGGGCCTGCTGATCAATACGGAATACAAGGGACAGACATTCTATATGCGAAAATTTTTCAGGGGAGACAAGCTCACCAGTCAATAATGGAGATCAGAATGATGAAATCCTGGGTAAAAAATGAAAGAGGTAATCTCAAGAAGAGGAAAGGAGAGTGGAAATGAAGGTATCTGATGTGGTGATCATTGGTGGGAGCGCTGCCGGACTGACGGCAGCAATTACGGCACGAAGACAGTACCCGGACAAGCGCATCTTGCTCATTCGAAAAGAAAAGCTCGTCCCTATTCCCTGCGGCATTCCCTATATCTTCGGCACGGTGGGGAGCCCGGAAAAAAACCTGATCCCAGACACGCCCCTACAGAAGCACAACGTGGATATCCTGCTGGATGAGGTAACCGAAATAAGTAGGGAAAAAAAGACGCTCATCACCCGTTCAGGAAACGGGATTGAGTATAAAAAACTCATTTTAGCCACCGGGTCCCTACCCATGATGCCACCCATTCCCGGCTTCGACAAGGAGAATGTCTTCCCCGTCTACAAGGACGTGGAGCATCTCACCCACATGCAGGGGATGATGAAAGGCTCATCCAGAATCGTCGTGATCGGAGGAGGCTTTATCGGGGTAGAGGTATCCGACGAAATCAACAAGTTGGGAACACACCATGTCACAATTTGCGAGCTGCTACCTCACTGTTTACAGTTGGCTTTTGACCAGGAGTTTTGCAGTGAAGCAGAAACGCTTGTCCAGGAGCGGGGAGTGACTATTCTCGCAGACCGGAAGGTGGTTGCCATCGAAGGGAACCACAGGGCAGAAGGTGTGAAGCTGGCAGATGGCACTACTCTGGACACGGACATGGTGATCGTAGGAATCGGTACAGTGCCAAATGTTGAGCTTGCGAAAGACGCCGGCCTCCGTCTTGGCCCAACGGGTTCCATCTGGGTTGACCGTACGATGCGCACCAGCGATGAGCATGTTTTCGCCTGCGGCGACTGCGCAGAGAAGTTTTCTTTCTTCGGCGGTAAGCCTTCGAAGTTAAAGCTTGCTTCCATCGCCTGCTCCGAAGCCAGGATTGCCGGAGCCAATCTGTTTGGTATTCATAGGGAAAGCGTGGGGACTATCGGCGTATTCTCCACAGCCATAGGAGACCGGGCCTTTGCAGTTGCCGGGCTTACCGGGGAGCTGGCCACCAGACAGGGGTACGAGGTCATCACAGGGGTGGCAGAAGGTGTTAACCGTCACCCCGGGAGCATGCCCGGTGTATCCAATCAGAAGGTGAAACTGATCTTTGAAAAACGGACCAGAGTTCTGATCGGTACACAGATGATGGGAGACCGCGCTGTCGGCGAGCTGATCAATGTGGCAAGCGCCTGCATTCAGCATAAAATGACCATCGACGATATTGCTTGCTTTCAGATGGGAACTCATCCGGCCCTGACCGCATCGCCGGTGGTGTACCAGTTTGTCAACGCGGCAGAGGCAGCGCTGCTGTCAATGGCATGAACAGGAAACGGGAGGCACAAAATGAATAAAATTTTGGTGATTGATGACGATAAAGACTTCCAGACGTCAACACGGATCGTGCTGGAAAAGAACGACTTCGAGGTGGCATCCGCTTATGACTCTGATGAGGGAATTCGAAAAGTACAGTCTGAAAAGCCGGACCTGATCATTCTGGACGTCATCATGTCCAAGGGATATGAAGGGTTCGATGTGGCGAGGCAAATCAGGGAAGAGCTGAAGATGAGGGAGCTTCCCATAATCCTCCTTACCGCAGTTCACGAGGTCAAGAAGGTGCCTTACCGCTTTGCGCCCCATGAACAATGGCTTCCTGTGGATTACTTCTTTGATAAACCTATTGAGCCGCAGGTCCTGGTGAGTAAGATCAGGGAGCTGCTCAACATCAGCTCTTGAGGTGAAGAGCAGGTATGTCGCGTACATTTGGGAAAGGTTCTCCGAGACAAGAAGGGTGGAGAGAAAAGCTGTCGAATGGCCTGAAAAACAAATCCTTTCTACACCTGTTTTTGTACGGACTCCCCGTGTCTTCTTTCTATCACGTGAAAACCTTTCTAAAGAGCAGGAATTGGAAAACCTTAAAAAGCAGGTACACTTCATCAGAGAACGGCTTGAGTTCATCCAAAAGCGCACGCGGGAGTTTATCCAGAAGACTACATCAAAACACAGTCGGAATAATTACTCTAGTAGTAGGGGAGGAGAGGGTCACAGGTTCAGCGTGGACAAGGACATCCTCGAGTGGTTTCAGAGAGAAGGGTTATATTTCATACAGAAGAGGAGTGCTTTCCCATACTTTCTGCAGTAACCTGTTCGATGCCGTTCTCCTCTCCTATGAAGATCATGGCGGTTATTACCGCTCTTTTCACGCAAAATTATAGGAGAGAACAGAGAGCTTTTTCAATTCAAAGTCAGACCCACTTCTTGAAGTTTTTAATGGTAAGGAGGCTCTCCGTGGATTTGATTTCTCCAACGGTGGAGAGCTGCTCCGTGAGGAAACCGATGAGATTATGCGGTTCGATGAAGAGCTCTACAATAAGGTCAAACCTACCGGTGATCATGGAGACAGATTTCACGTGGGGGAGCTCTGAAACACGTTGCGCGATCTCCTTCCAGTTCCTGGTCATCACCAGTGTCACCAGGATATAGATCAGCTGCCTTCCGGAGCCTTCGTCGGGATTCAAAAGCCCCTTGATCCGTAAAAAATTATTTTCGGTAAGCTTTCTTATCCTGTTTCGAACGGTGCCTTCGGAGATGGTAAGCTTTGCTGCGATCTCGTTATTTGGAATTCTCCCGTTTTCCGCGAGAATCTCAACGATTCTCAGGTCTATCCTGTCGATTTTCATCTTTTTGCCCCTATTTCAGCCATTCACTGATGAGGTTTTTCTCCTTTACGAGCTTGTAACGGATAAACTCATTCAGACAGGTCATTGCCCTCTCCGCAGTAAGGAAGGTTGGCACGCCGCCTGCGTCCATCACCTGGCCGAACTTGTTGTAGGCTGCATCTGCTCCTGATACCACGTTTGCGGATACGACCACAGGCTTTCTGTGCCTGTGCACCGTCTGCACGATCCGGGCAGCGACATTCTCCTTGTAGCGGTCGATTTCTTCGTCAGTGGTGTGGATCAGCTGGGCCTGCGGAACGATGGAGATGCAGAGTGCATCCACGTTCTGTGAACCGAGGAAAATATCGATGCACTGCTCGAACAGCTCGTCGGATGCCATGGCGGTGAGGTCGAGGAGAGGGTCCACGTTCACGAAAGGCGGGATTATTTTCTCAAGCCTTTGGGCAGTTTCACTGTCCAGCTCGGCGAGCACCAAGTCTCCCATGTTGTCTGCAGCATAGGTTTTTTCATACCCCGCATTGGCGATCACGGCCACCTTGTTTCCCCGTACCTGGAAATCGTGCAGGAGTGCAAAAGTCTTGATAAAATCGCCATGGTCGATCATGCTGTCGGCGACGATGAGGCCCGCTTGCTTCATCGCCGCTTTTGCGATCTCATACTCCCCCGCGATGCTTGCGGTATGGGAAGATGCGGCTTTCATCCCTGCCTCGGTCCTCCCTGCCTTATACACGATGATCGGCTTGTTCCTGCTCGCCGTCACATTGAAAAACTTTCTCCCCGCTCCCCGCTTGAACCCTTCTATATAGAGGGCAATAACGTCCACCATGGGATCGTCTTCGAAATATTGCACCAGGTCTGAGGGGTCCACATCCAGCTGGTTCCCGTAGCTCACCACCACTTTGGGTGAAATTGCGTTCCTGAGATTATAAATCTCTGTTATCCCAAGCCCCCCACTCTGGCTCAGTATGGCAACGTTTTTTTCTCTTTCCATGCTAATCCTGAACTTTTTCTCTGGAATGAAGAAGGTATTGATGCCTCTGTTCGCTCCCTCCGGTACGTACACTATCCCGAGGCAGTTTGGTCCCATGACCCGCATCGCGTTCTTACAGGCGATATCGAGGATCTTTTCCTCGATCTCTCTATTTTTTTTCACCTCACTGAACCCGCCGGGAATGAGTATGATCGCTTTTACCCTCCCCTCTGCACACTCCTCCACCACAGGGATGGTTGATTCCGCTGGAACGGCGATGATGGCAAGATCAACAGGTTCCTCAATTTCGAGCAGCGACTTGTAGAGCGTGAAGTTTTTCCCATCGATGCTGACCGACCCCCCCTGTATGTTGACACAGTAGACATCTTCCCTCCCGAGATCGAGCAGATTCTTGACAATTATATTACCGGACTTGCCGCTGTCGGTTCTGCTGATTCCTACGACTGCGATTCCCCTTGGTTCAAAGAAGGGTTCCATGCTTTCTTTCGGCTTGACCTCAAGGGGAATAACATAGGGGGCTCGTCTTTGAAAGGTAGCAAACCCATCGATTGCGATAAAATTCCCGTCATGATCGAACACAAAAGGGTTAATCTCGAACTCGTTCAGCACAAAAGAACTCGAACCGGGGAAAAAATTCGAAAAGGCCATGGCGAGCGTACTGAACTTTACTTCTGTATCGATGATCTTTGAGATGTAATCTGTTTTTCCCTCCTCCAAGTACTTTTTCTGGATATGGGTCGACCCCTGTAATGCCGCCGCCCACTCATAGTTAATTGGAGCGAGGATAAGGTTTGGCGCACTGAAGTTCTGGGCAAAGTGCTCTGCGTCTGTTCCGCCCTTACTGAAGGAGATCACGGGACCGAATGCCTCGCTCTCCCTGAATCCAAGGAGTATCTCATTTCCCAGATCCTTTGAGTAATCCACGTAATCCACGATGAGAATCCCCTCAATCTGCTGTCCCCTCCCTTCAAATTGGGATTGCATCTGTTCGACGGAGTAGCGGACGAATCCCAGATCTTTGTAGATGACCTTTACTCCTCCTGACTTCTGTTTGTGGGTAATAGACCTGGAAACAGCTTTCAGCACGATCCTGTCGCTCCCGAAGAGGGAGAGTATATTCCGGGTGATGTCCTTCTGGTCTCTCACCAGTACATAGGGGGGAGTCCTTATCCCCATGGAGACGAGAATCTCATACACTTCTTGCTCGAACAACTGGGTCCGCCCCTCCTGTGATGCAGTTTCGAAAACCGTATCGACCATCCGAACCCAGGAAGCGTCCTGATATTCATTCATGACCGTCATTATAACCATTTTTATCAATAATGGCAATTATTTTAAACATACTCTTTTTGCTCCATTTCTTTTCGCAGCACCGCCAGCACTGCCAGGGCAAGGGAAAGCATCTCCCTCTCGCCTGGAATGATTTCAACCTGCGTAAGGTGCTGCACGCGTTTCCTGATCATTCGGGTGAACAGGGTATCCATGGCCATTCCTCCTGTCAGAATGATCCGGTCGACCTGTCCATTGAGGGTCGCTCCATGCTTGCAGATCTCCTGACTCACTTTATATACGAGAGCCTCGTAAATGAGCCGTGCCTGATTATCGCCCCTATCCTTTGCTTCCTTCAGCTCCTTGAAATTGTTGGATCCACGATGTGCAACGAGTCCTCCTCTTTCTGTAACCTTTCTGAAGATCTCCTCCCTGTCGTATTTCCCACTGAAGCAGAGTTCTACAAGCTGTCCTGCAGGCAGGCTTCCTGCCCTTTCCGGTGAAAACGGTCCGTCCCCATCCAGTGCATTGTTTACATCCACAACCCTTCCCCTCCTGTGGGCACCCACGGAGATTCCACCCCCCATATGCGCCACGATGAAGTTGCAATCCTCGTAGGGCTTTCCAAGCATTCGGGCAACCTCTCGGGCTGCAGACTTTTGATTGAGTGCGTGGAAGATGCTCTTCCTCCTGATTTCGGGAAACCCTGTCAACCTGGCCATCTCTTCCATCTCGTCCACCACAACAGGGTCGGCTATAAATGCTGGACAACCCACCTTTTCGGAGACAGCCCACGCAAGAAGCGCTCCGAGATTACTTGCATGCTCGCCAAACCGTGCCGAAACAAGATCTTCCCGCATACGCCGGTTTACACTGTACACACCGCTTTCAATCGGTTTGAGTAATCCTCCCCTCGCTGCCACCGCATCAAATATGTGCACATCGATTTCTTTCTGCCCAAGGAATCGATCTATAAAGTGGCTCCGGAAATCCGCTTGTTCGGCAACACTTCTGAACCCTTTCAGATCTTCCATGCTGTGGGACCAGGTTTGGTGAAGGACTTCCCGGTCATTTCTGAAAAGTGAGAGTTTGGTGGAAGTTGATCCAGGATTTATTACCAGTATATGGAAGGTACGCTCCTCACTCATATAAAAGCCCTGATGGTCCGCGCAAAACCCTCCATTGAGCGCTCAATCACCCCATCGTTCACGCAGAAGGCGATACGAAAGTACCCAGGAGCTCCAAATCCGCGCCCTGGAACAGTAAGTATGAGCTCCTCCTGAAGGGCTTCGACGAACTTCAGGTCGTCGCCTCCCGGGGCCTTTGGCAGGAGGTAGAATGTACCCTTCGGTTTTATGAATTGATACCCTCTCTTTTCGAGCCCGCTGCACAGCAGGTCACGCTTTCTCCTGTAGACCTCGGCATCCACGCTCTTTCCCTGTAGGTGATATATGACCCGCTGCATCAGTGCAGGAGCATTGACGAACCCGAGTATCCTGTTGCAGAGTATCATTCCATTGATGATGTCCTCGGCATCATCGGCATCGGGATGCACCGCAACCCAGCCGATACGTTCTCCCGGGATAGACAGGTCCTTGGAATAGGAGTTGACGACAATGCTGTTTCTGTAGTGCCCACACACAGAGGGTACGACATACCCATCATATACGATCTTACGGTATGGTTCGTCACTGACCAGGTAGATGCTCCTTCCCATTTCGCTGCTCTTTTTCGTGAGCATCTCTCCGAGGGCAGCGATGGTCGATTCGGGATAGATCATGCCCGACGGATTATTCGGTGAGTTGATGATGACCGCCGTTGTTGTCGGTGTGATGTGAGCGGCAATCTCATCAATATCGAGATCGAAGTTATTCTTCCCCTCAACCGGCTCAAGGGTCCCCCCGTGATTGTCAACGTAGAAGGCGTATTCCATGAAGAAGGGCTTGCTTACCAGCATCCTGTCACCGTGATTGAGAAGCGTCTTGAGAACTACATTCATACCGCCCCCAGCACCGCAGGTCAAAACAACATGGTTCCCAGTAAGTGGGACCTTCTGCTCACTGGACACATACTCTGCCACCTTCTTCCTTACCTCCGGATATCCGGCGTTTGGCATGTAGGAGTGTTTTGCTGGAATTTCATCACGGATTATTCTCACAACGGTTTCCACGAACTCTGGCGGAGGGTCCATGTTGGGATTTCCCAGGCTGAAATCGCAGACCCGATCCTGACCGTACTGCTCCTTCAACGTGTTTCCCGCATCGAACATCCTCCTTATCCAGGATGCGCGACCCATCATCTCCTTTATCTTGAATGCGATAGCCATACCCATCCCCTTATATTCACCAGATGACTTCTCCTGAGAATATAAAAATCAATTTTGATGATAGAATCAATATTTTTTCCCAGCAAGGAATGCCCTCCAGTTCCCCTCTACGGAACCTTCCGGGACTTCCTCTACAATGGCCCTCTTCCAGGATTCCGCGTGTATATCGACATTGCAGGAGAGCACACCAAGGAGCGCAACATTGAAGAACTTGCTGTTCTCAATCTCGCCTCGTAGCCGCTCTGGATCGATGAACATGAGACGTGTGCACTTTCTCCTGAGCTCTTCGCGTACACCTTCGGGGTACACCTCGACCCCTGCAGGATTGATCCTGGTAAGCAGGCTAATCACAAGGCTCGCAGCATTTGCATAACGCAGCCACCTGAGAGTTTCCATCTCTTCGAGTGAGAATAGGATGTCCGCCTCTCCTTCAGAGATCATAGGGGAGTGTACCTTTTCGCCAAACCTGATATGACTGAACACAGAGCCACCCCTCTGGCTCATGCCGTGAATCTCGCTCTTTTTCGCGTCGTACCCCGCGTACATGGCTGCCCGGGTGAGTATGTCACTTGCGAGGATGATCCCCTGTCCTCCGACCCCGACCATGAGTATGTTATATACCGATTTTTTCACTGTTCGCCTTCTCCTTTCTCTGGCGCCGTCTTCGCAAAATCACGCACAGTCCCTGTACCACGAGCAGGGAGAGTGTGTTTTGAGCGATCAGCTCAGTGATTGCTTTCTCGATCTCCTTTGGTTTATAGGCATCCACAATCCTGACGTTTTCCCTCTCGATTCCGACCGCCTCACCGAGCTTCACATAATCCAGACTCACCGCTGGCTGGCCGTTTATCCTTTCACCGCTGAGTGGATTCGGCTGCATGCCGGTCATCGCGGTTGTGCCGTTGTCCAGTACGATGATGAGGGAGTTCCTCCCGTTATAGGCTGCGTTTAAAAGACCGGGGAGCCCGGCATGGGTAAAGGTGGAATCTCCAAGCACCGCGATCGGCTTTTTCACCCCCTCGGCGATCTCGATGCCCGTGGCGATCTCGACGCCCGTGGCAATCTCGATTCCCGTGGCAATCTCGATGCCCTGCGCGATCGTGATACTCGCCCCCATGTCGACACAGGTATCGATAGAAGTGAACGGAGGAAGCGCACCCAGGGTGTAGCAGCCTATGTCACCGGTGACCGTGTGCCCGAGCTTCGAAAGGGTCTGGAATACCGTCCTGTGTGGACACCCCGGACAGAGCTGTGGGGGACGGGGCGGCAGCGGAAAATCGCTCATCATCCTTCCTTGAGACTGTACTGCACCCAGCGGGCGTCTAATACGATCGGGGCTCAGCTCTCCTGTGATTGGAAAATAGCGCTTCCCCTCCACGGTGAGGCCCATTGCTTTTATTCTGAACTCAAGAAAGGGATCAAGCTCTTCCACCACGTACACTTTCTCTACCTTCTGAAAAAACTCCCCAATAACTTTTTCCGGAAGGGGGTATACCATACCGAGCTTGAGTACCGAAGCCTCAGGAAAGGCTTCCCGAACATAGGTGTAGCACACCCCCGCAGTTACAAACCCAAGCACTCTGTCCCTGAGCTCCACTCTGTTGATGTCAAGTTCATCTGCATCCTGTGTAACCCGCTCCATCCGTCTCTCCACTTCCACATGTCTCATCCTGGCATAGGAGGGGATCATGACGTACTTCTGTATATTGCGTTGAAAATTCCCCACAGCCTCTCTTCCACGGTACGCCTTACCTGGAATCACCACACTCTTTGAGTGGGAGATCCTGGTGGTAGACCTGAGAAGCACCGGAGTATCGTACCGCTCACTGAGATCGAACGCGAGCCTCGTGAAATCCTTCACCTCCTGGGAGTCTGAAGGTTCGAGCATAGGGACCTTTGCGGCAGCGGCATAGTTTCTGTTGTCCTGCTCGTTCTGTGAGGAATGCATGTCAGGATCATCGGCCGACACGATGACAAGCCCCGCCTTCACACCGATGTAGGAGGCGGTGAAAAGCGGATCTGCAGCAACATTCAAACCCACGTGCTTCATGGTCACGAGGCTCCGAACACCGGAAAGCGCTGCGCCGATAGCCACCTCGAGGGCGACCTTCTCGTTTACCGACCATTCTGTATAAACACCCGGATAGCGGGTGAGGTTTTCGAGGATCTCTGTGGAAGGGGTGCCCGGATAGCCGGTCCCCACCTTCACCCCCGCTTCGAATGCCCCAAGGGCGACCGCTTCATTGCCTGACAAGAGCAGCTTCTCCATCTCACTCTCCTTTGCTTCAGAAATCGTGCAATGTGTCCTGTACAGTACTAATTCTTTCCACTGATGTCAATCATTTGTAAAAGACCGCCTAGTCAATGCAATTTGTTCTTAAAATATTTCACAGTGTTATATCAGTGTTGAGAAGGGCGCTCCGTTTATTATCGGGAAACACATTCAGTTCGAGAGTATTACAGGGAGAAGAGCCAAAATGGAATTAATAATTTTCATAGAGTATAGTTTGATCAATTACTACAACGGGATACACAGCAGTTCAAGAGTATTTTCTCAATTCTCAAAATACTTATATTTCATTTAACTCTTTATCACAACTCCGGATTCCTTTGATAACATTATCGATCACGATCGTGGATTTCTACTATTGACTTTAGCGAAGCATTGGAATTGTGTTCGGCTCCACCTTTCGATTAGGGTGCACTGAAGGATTCCAGTCAAATTATCATAGGGTTTATTCCTACGGTTTCCCTTTACCCAACTTTCAAATCCTTTTTTACCATTTTAGATTGGTATCTTCCAATATCCAGATAACTACAAAACAAATTATACTTATTCGATTAATATTTCCAAATTAATGGGCAATAATCTGTGTTACTGCGTTCCAAAATGGCTTATTAAGAAGATATTATTATTTTTTGCTAATTTATGCTATAATATCCACTCATTTGGTTATTCTCCCTTGTTAAGAATAACATAAAAACAAGGAGGCAAATTATGAAAATCAAAACAATTGTATTTCTGATTCTATTTATACCATGCGCTGTAGTTTTAATCGGAGAGAGCAAAAAAAAGAGATCACTGTCGACGAAGTCTTAAAATTATTCTGTCATACTTGGATCAATCCAGATTATTCTCGTGATATGGGACGAAAAATTGTTGTACATCCAGATGGTACAATGTCTCTTTATGGCCTCGTTGAGCTGTCTTCAGATACTCCACATAGGAAGGAACGGTATACCATCGATGAGGCGTGGACTGATAAAGATGGGAATATTTGGTTTAAAACAACATCCAAAATGCCGGATGGAACTACATATCAACTAAATAAAATAAATAAATCTGGTATTGTTTGGGAATATCACTGGGCTTTTATTGATAGTGATTTACCTGATGGAATAAATCCAGATGCACCAAAGTATAGAATTCGACACCGTAAGACTGAATAGTATTATTATTTGTTTGAAAAATAAGCATAGAAATTTAGTATTCAGTGCTATCGAGCTCCAAAATGGCTTCTATTATAAAACGACAGTAAAGACAGGAGTTGTCGTTTCATAGCGCTCGATTTGCGACACTATGCGATGCGGCGCAATATGATTAATGTCAAGAAGCTGTTTTTTTAGGATAGATCAGATGGAGAAGGTTTGGTATTTCAGATTATTCTTTGTACATATTGCATGTTTCCTCGTTAGTTGGCTCCTTTTTGTGCTCATAAAGGCAAAGAGGATGCGAGGTCCGGGACCGAGTAAAAAATTGATGGTGGTTTACTGGCTGGCTTTAATTACAGGTTGGGTATTAATGTGGTTTATCATTTATAGAATTAATGTAGCTTTCTGGATTGGGCTTGTCATCATTATTTTCGGAGTATTCATTTACGCTCTCGGATATCTTGCTATGAGTGAACACCCGGAAAGAGAGCAGGTTGTTGTTGACTGGGGTATCTATAAGTTCTCAAGACATTCTCATGTGCTTGCAGGTAACATTTGCCTTTTTGGTGTCGTTGTTATGGGATGGAGCCCGGACTCAATTATTTATATCATTCTGTGTGTTTACTTTGTCTTGAATATAATCTTGATGCACTTCGGAGTGTTGAGTGAAGAAAAAATAAATAGGGAAAGATTAGGGCAGGAGTATATAGATTATATGAAGAGAGTTCCTCGATATTTCTTTGGGAGAAAATAGTTGAGTGTAGTTACTCCTTATATTTTCGTTCTAATATTCCATTACCAGCTTACCCTTAAGCGGTCGTGTATGGATACCGCACTCTCCACCGCATTTGCTTGTACCGATCCACCTGCCAGCACGCTCATTTTCGTCAGTTGATATCTTTGTGCATGGCGCACACCCCAGAGATCTATAGCCCTCAGCATAGAGCTGATTTACCTTCACACCGTTTAGTGCCAGGAACTGCCAGACTTCCCTTTCCTTCCATATGAGGATCGGATTCAATTTTATTAAACCTTTATCCCGTTCCTCTACTTCTTTGTAATCGGTTCTCGTTCTCCCTTCCGTGCATCTCAGACCGGTTACCCAGCAGGTGACATTCATCTCTTCAATTGCCCATCTGGTCGGTAATACCTTCAGGATATAACAACAGCGATCAGGATCATAATCGTATAGTCTCTCAGGTATCTCTTCATCATTCCTGAAGATCTTCAGTTCCGGATACTGCTCTACTACTTCCTGCATGAACCGCACTGTCTCTGCAGGTTTAAATCGTGTTGTAACAATAAATCCCTTGATTTTCGGGCTTACCATCTTTGCTAGGGCCCAGACGCACACAGAATCCTTTCCCAGACTGTTTGCTACTACAAGACCGTCCCCGTATCTATCATACGCCTTCTCTATGAGAGCTAGAGACCTCTCTACCTTCTGTTTGTAGTTGAGGTCTTCAACCAGCTCTTTTAAATTATCATTGTTTTCTAGTAATCCCATTTTTTTCTCCACCATTGCAGAAGATGTATATGAAAAAATATTAGTACCAGTTGTGAAAATAGGAAAATAAATATGTCTAATATGAAAATGGTTTTTATTACTATTTCTTATAAAATTGCCTTTCTAGTTCTCTCTATATGATGAATACTGATACAGGACAGGAAAACTGAAAGCTAAATTATGATTGAGGAAATGCGTAAGATGTGAATACCTGACCAGCCAACCGTCACACCGCGGGATCCGGGGTCCCAGTA
>Ga0209427_10003577_pt1 | contig 18179 bp, 16 predicted proteins | sample DeeMarSWOR136_30_FD_187465 | JGI IMG/M metagenome (GOLD analysis project Ga0209427, IMG submission 187465) | Marine sediment microbial communities from White Oak River estuary, North Carolina - WOR-1-36_30 (SPAdes) (version 2) | ecosystem: Environmental > Aquatic > Marine > Intertidal zone >...
GGGATGCTCAGGACGATAGACCGTAAACACCAACCCATCAAACCCTTCTAATTCCAAATCAACATGGACGATATGCGAAATACCAGCCTCACGATATAACACCTTCCTGCTGTCTTTGGTAACCGGCGTATAGCGCCACGCATCCGCATAATCTCTTCGCTCCTTCGATTCTGCCATTGTCCACACCGGCGCACGATCAGGTTCGAGAGAGGTTCCACGCTGCAGCACGACACCAGCATTGTAACCCACTCTGCCCGCCACCAGCGCACTCACCACCTCATTACTATACTCGGTCGGATCCCATGTCGTATCTCTCACCGCAATAAACTCGTAACCATCACCCGGCTCAAGCGGAAAATCCGGCGTCGTCGGATGATTACCATACCAACCAAGCACCGGATGATAAATCCAACTGTAATACGACTGCGATCCCTCATCGAGCATAGTGATTTTGCTCACTGGATCACCAGCCGAACTCAACTCATGGGTAATATCACTCACCACACTGTAGGCTGCATTGTAAGGAATCGCAACCCAGTTCCGATCACTCGTCGCACCCGGATTCTCATTCAAGGTAATCACTCCAGCCGGCTCATTACAACCAACAAAAATCACCGTATCATCAACAGCCGCAATCATCTCATACGCCTGACCCGCAACAATCGGAAAATTCGGCGTTACCGGATGATTCCCATACCACCCAAGCACCGGATGATAAATCCAACTGTAGTAATCCTGCGTCTCCGGAGCAAGCATGGTTACCTTAGTTATCGGATTACCACTAGGACTCAAGTCTATCGTAATATCCGCTACACTATCATACTCACTCATACACGGCAGAGCCACCCAGTTACGATCACTGGTCGCACCCGGATTCTCATTGAGAAACTTATGAAATACATACCCCATGTTCGACTTCTCACTCGCCTGCCCCATACCATCAATCGCCTTCATAAGATAATAGTGACTCTCGGTAGAATCTAAGACACCCGCATCAGTATATACTGTATCTGGATGCACCACAGCACCAATTGAATCTGACGCATCAAGAACAAAATCTGGCGAGGTATTACGATACACAACATAACAATCCATCGTCTCAGGATTACCCAATGTATCAGTAGCTACAGTATTCCAGGTTAGCTCCGCATTACTGCCTGACTTCTCAGCCTGCGCAATATGCGGCGCAGAAGGAGGAACAGTATCAGGAATGACCATGCCAAAGAATTCCATAATCGATGTCAATAACATCGCACGAGTCGATGGCGGGGTACTATCATTCAATAGTCCTAATTCAAATGACGTACCTACCGTACGATAGGTCAAGGAATCATTCGCAACACCGCAGTTGTACGCATTATCTCCATCATGAAAGATCACGAAACCATTACCCGTAGGATTAATCCGGTCCATCCAATTGTTCTCACCACCATAGGTGAAATTCATCCCATCGGTAAAGGCACCACTCTCACCAACCACCGGGCCCATATCACCAGTACCATCAGAGACAATATTAATACCGAAGAGCGGACCGAAATTGTACCCACCATACCACCAGTCACACCAGACATCACCACCTTCCAGATACATCCTGCCACCGTTATTGAGATAATTGACGAGCGCACTCGCCTCAGCGCTTGCAGAACCAATCATATATTTATTCGGGTTTACACCGACACAGACAAAGATCGCTCCGTACTGGTCAAGGTCTGAAATGGGCAATGCTATGGAATAATCACCTGTAAAACCTAAGGCTGACAGAATGCTATCTGTTTTTTGCCCAGGCGATGGTGTTGGGTCAGGATTCCAGATAAGGTAATCATAGGAACCAACCATCAGACTAAATTCAAACGTATCAACATAAGCTCCCTCTGTAGCAATGAGAATAAAGTCAGCGGTATGTAGTTGAGGTGTACTCGAACTGGCAGTTACAACATAACTATCTCCAGTATTCTCTTGAGTACTATCGATGAGCAAAGAGCCAAAATATCCTGAATTGTCAGATATGGTTATGTAGGGGTCTGAAGACTCGATGGTTGTGGATAAATCTGTGAAATCATGCCCGCCGAGATTCTTTATGGTTGCAGTTAAATCTGCAGTTTCTCCACGGTCTAGGCGACCATTATCATTAGTAGTCGAATCATAGACCGTAGTCTTGATAAGGGTGACCTTAGGGTCTGTCCCTTCATAATTCAGGGCAATGTCGTCTGCGAGGACCCTCGCAATACAATGCCCACTTCAACACCCGTTTGTGGTATCATAGAGCGCAACCTCGATCTTCGCAACATCTGCAGGATTTACTCCGGGAAGAGAATCCAACTCATCATTTATGTTAAATGAGTAGGTGTACCAATTATTCGGATCCGGAGCTAATCTCATGTGGAAGGTAGAAGAATTCGTATAGGGACAGTGTGGTGTGTTATAACAAATCCGGGTCTGACCAAGCAGACCACCATTTACATTACGGTATGCCAAGACAATGGATGCGGTCGCCCAATAAGATGCAGTCGAAGTGTATTCATAGGCATAGAGCTTCGCGTCGACAGAGAATTCTAAGTCAGTTGTCCAAATATCGACGGTCTGAGATAATCTGGCATATGCGTAATCATACTTTTTCACCCTCACTTCATAATCAAGGTCAGGATGAAAACCAGTGGCGCGGTCGATAGTGTCAAGATACGTCGGGTAATAGGCCGTCTGTGTCCAGGCAGTGTCAAGTGTCTGCTCAAAGTCTCCATTCGTCAGCAATGGACCAGCACTGCTGATTCCTATAACAAGGAATGGAACCATATATTTAAACATAAGACCCCCTGTCTCATTTGACTTGTGAGATCGCATTAACTACCTATGTATAATGAGGTACATAGGAAAAGAGTAAACATCTCGATTGTGACAGAGAAACACAGAGATGCCAAGGGCACAACAGACCATCTGGCTGCACCCTCGTTATTAGTCCCATAACGAGAAATAATCCCACATATCTAACCACTGCTCCTCCTCGAATCACCTCTTAGCGAGTTTAGCGGTATCTATATCTATATCTATATATATATATTACAATAAATACGTCAAATGTCAAGGTGTGAAAAACAGCCTTCCGCTGTATTGAGCGTGAATTTTTGCCTCCTTCGATATCACTAGACTTAAGTGTAAATCCCATGTCTTGACATTTCCCATATTTCTCTTATACTTAAGTGTGGGATTACACTTAAGTGTATCGATATTGTTAGATTTAAGTCTTAAAGATTGATGCTCTCAATTGAAGGAGGACGAGTGAAATACATTCTTTGTGTCATATTAGTGCTGACGCCACCGGCCTTTGCTCGGTTCAACCGCACCTCAGGGTTGATTGACATTCCAACCGCCAGGATACTACCGCATCTTGGCTATCGCATCGGGACCGATCTCAGTTTTAAGCTCGAAAACGGCCCTTGGGATGAGGTCTTTGAGGAGAATATGATCAAGGCCTCGCTCGGCCTCGGTGACATCATAGAGGTCTACTTTGATGTCTATACGATTCCCTGGCCTGGTTCCTTTACTGTAGCCACCGGTTTTTGCCATAATTTTTACAACGGCAAGAAACTAGATCTGGCTTGGGGCATTCACTCCATTTCCTATGCCGCTGATATATCTGAGATCGCTCATGGAGAGAATACTGGCTGGCACGACGATACTCTATACCATGGAGGAGATTACGAGAAACCATTTGAAGCCGGTTCAGGCTTCTTAGTTTCAACATATTCTTTAGACGATAATATCAATGTCACCCTTGGTTTGGGACGTGGTAGATATGTAGGTTATGGTGACATATCAAGATACTTCAATTCTAATTTCTATCACGACAAAGGTGGCGACTGGGGAATCGGATTGTTTGCGGGAGTGGAATTAAAAGCTAATAAGCGCTTATCTTTTATTATCGAAGGCGATGGCCGCGATGTTAATGTAGGCTGCGTTTATCGACGCTTACCATGGGAATTCGGGCTCGCCTTAACCAAGTGTGAGTTCTTTGCAGACTGGGATGAATTTCGACCGAGAGTGGCTCTGTCAGTGGCCTACGTCAAAGCAAAAAAGCGACCCGGTCCAGGTATCATTGCCGGAACGGTCTTCGATACTCAGAGTAATCCCTTGATTGCCGAAGTCGGAATATCGTATGTGGACATTCCAAAAATGATAACTGAGCCAGAACTTGGTTCCTACAAGTTTACTAAAATGAAACCACGTGTCTATGAAGTCTATGCCTCGGCGCCAGGCTACACATCTGAAAAAAAGAAGGTTGAGGTTCTACCCGAAAAAACTATTTTCTGTGATTTTGTTCTGAAAAAGATAATGGGTGATATTGTTGGCAAAGTAATTGACGGAATTACCGAAGAGCCACTACAGGCAGAGGTAACGATCGTTGAAACCAACAGTGCAACAGAATCTGATGCTGATGGCACGTTTGAATTCCTGGAACTTGAACCGGGTGACTACACAGTTCAAGCTACTGCTCCGGATTATGATACTGCTTCCCAGGCAGCAACTGTGGTTAGTGAAGAGACGACTGAGGTGTTATTAAGACTTGTGAAACCAGTTATGGTTATTTCACTCACGGGGATTAAATTTGACTTTGACAAGGCAACCCTAAGACCAGAGTCATACCCGATACTCGATGAGGTGGCAGAAATTCTAAAGAGAAATCCTGATATGATTGTCGAAGTACAGGGACACTGCTGTGCTATGGGATCCGATGCATACAATCTACAACTCTCAGATCGCCGCGCCAACTCAGTATTTACTTACCTAACCACTGAACACATGATAGCTCCTTCAAGGCTGATTCCCCGTGGTTACGGAGAACGCACGCCGATCGCAACTAATGCCACACGAGAAGGCAGAAAACAAAATCGACGGGGCGATTTTGTTATTATAAAATAATCACTCATGTCAATCCCGTTGTAAGCATGAGGGGTCGGCTAAAAAGCCGGCCCTTCCTTATGTAAATCTTACCGAGAGAAGTAATGATATATTTTCCCAGCAAATCTGTTTGACATTTATTGTCATTGCTGTATACTTATATCTATGATCGGCGAGAAAAAAAGGTGTGTTTGGGTAGGAAGAGATCCATTGATGATAAGATACCATGATGACGAATGGGGTACGTCAGTCCATAACGACAGAAAACTGTTCGAGTTTCTTATCCTCGAGGGTGCTCAAGCTGGTCTCAGCTGGTCAACTGTTTTGAAGAAAAGGAAAAACTATCGTAGAGCATTTGATAACTTTGAACCTAAAAAAATTGCTGGATATACAAAAAAAGATATAAAGCGACTGCTCGGTGATGCAGGTATTATACGGAATCGTTTGAAGATTGCTGCAACCATAAATAATGCTAGACAATTTCTGAAAGTCCAGAAAGAATTCGGTTCCTTTGATAAGTACATCTGGCAATTCGTTAACTACAAAACAATAATAAACAAATACAAAACACTTTCAAAAATGCCTGCCAAAACGAGAGAATCTGATGCTATGAGCAAAGATCTAAAAAGACGAGGTTTCAAATTTATCGGCTCTACAATCTGTTATGCCTTTATGCAGGCGGTAGGCATGGTAAACGACCACACAACTGATTGCTTCCGATATGACGAAATAAACAGAAAGGCACAGTGATAAAGATATAGTGAAATCCATGGTATAAGGGTAACAGATATGGAACAGATTCAAGTAGTATATTATGGTACGATTGGTGTATTGAAGCTTAACCGAAAAATCACCAATGCAATAAATCTAACGTTTGTCAATGCGCTTACCGGAAAGCTGAAAGAAATACGGAAAAATTCAGACGTGGATGGTGTCGTGATCACGAGCTCTAATGACAAATTCTTTTCAATTGGTTTTGATATTCCAGGGCTAATTGATCTATCAAAAGAGGACTTTAGAAATTTTTATCACTCCTTTAATCAACTCTGCTTAGATATGTACACATTTCCCAAACCCATGATAGCAGCGATCACAGGACATGCAGTAGCCGGAGGTTGTATCCTCGCCCTCTGTTGTGACTACCGATTCATTGCGGAAGGCAATAAGTTGATGGGTCTTAATGAGATTAAACTCGGCGTTCCGATTCCATATCCTGCCGACCGCATCCTACGTGAATTAGTTGGATATCGAAATGCTCGAGATATAGTAGATAGCGGTGAATTTTTTCCTCCTGAAAAATTAATGGAGATGGGTGTGGTCGATGAAGTATTACCCCTGGAACAGGTATTACCAATGTCGATCAAGAAGGCGAAATTATTAGGTACAATACTTCGTCAGGGATTTGAACAGATCAAACAGAACCGGACTGAAAAGGTTGAAGCCCAAATCCGACATGACCTAGTTGAAAAAGAGAACATCTTCGTAGAGCGTTGGTATTCTCAAGACGCTCGTCAACGATTAAAAGAAGCAATCAAAAAATTCTAGATTTCAATGAAAGCATATGATGTTATTATCTTTGATCTCGACGGAACACTTACCGACCCAAAGGTTGGAATCACAAAATCCATTCAATACGCCCTAACAAAATTCGAAATAAAGGAAAATAATACCGATAAACTCGCACAATTTATCGGACCACCACTATTAGAGTCTTTTAAAAAATATTATTCACTCAATGATCCACGTGCACGTCAGGCAGTTGACTTTTACCGAGAGTATTTTTCAGATAAAGGCATGTTTGAAAATAAAGTCTATCCGGACATTCCAAGATTATTGATTCATCTTCACAAAAATAATAAGAAACTTATTCTCGCAACCTCAAAGCCTACTATATATTCAACAAGGATTCTGAAATATTTTGATCTTTACCAGTATTTTTCTCTAGTGGTCGGAAGTAATCTTGATTTGACCAGAACGTCAAAAAGAGAGATTATCCACGATATACTACTAGAATTAACTGATTATCAGAAAAGTCAAATGGTTATGGTTGGTGATCGAGACGAAGATATAATTGGTGCTCATGATAATGGGATTGACTCAATTGCCGTCACCTATGGATATGGGTCTATCGAAGAATTAAAAAAGGTTAATCCCACGTATGTTGTCCATTCAGTTGAAGGGTTGACATCATTGATTACTGCGACTCCAAGAGAAAATTGGGGCACATGAGCAACAGAGAACTGGTATATCAAATCTTTTGTGCTACTTGACAGCATTGAAGATGTATATGAACGATTATTACAGGGATAAACTTTCTGCCCAGCGCCTAAAGCGGGCTTACGAAATCGCACCTCCACGTATCCAGCAATATCTGAAAGCTGAAATGGACTATGTACTACACAAAATCAGCACTGCAGATATTGTTCTAGAACTGGGCTGCGGTTATGGGAGGATAATCCCACAGATCGCCAGAAAAGTCGGATGGGTTATCGGTATCGACACCTCGTATGCCAGCTTGTTCCTTGGACAGGAAATGCTCGGTGATATTTCAAACTGCCTCCTCTTACAGATGAACGCGATTCACCTTGCCTTCCGTAATCATGTTTTCGATAGTGTCATCTGCATTCAGAATGGAATCTCAGCGTTTCATGTCAAGCACCGCGATCTAATCCGAGAGAGTATTCGAGTGACAAAATCCGGCGGAACCGTTCTCTTTTCAACCTACTCTGATAAATTATGGGAAGACCGTCTTGAGTGGTTTCATTTGCAGTCAGAGAACGGTCTCCTGGGTGAGATTGATCTAGAAAAAACTCGCGACGGTGTGATCGTCTGCAAAGATGGCTTCACAGCAACAACAGTACGGCCAGATCAATTCCAGTCCTTAACTCAACAGTTTGATCTTGATACACGAATCGTGGAGGTGGACGAATCAAGTCTTTTCTGTGAGATTACCGTTCACTAATCCTGTAAAGCTGATCCCCTCTTGATTGCACCCTTCGGCTATTGAATTTGCTCATTAGACCTTGACAAGTTTTAGTTTTCAACTAAAATCTCTCGCTCCCACAAGGAGGTATAAGATGGGCAAGACGGAAATGTGGATCTGCACAATATGTGAATATGTGTACGATCCATTCGTTGGAGACATTGACAATGGAATTGAGGCCGGGACTTCATTTGAGGATTTACCTGACTACTGGACATGCCCGAGTTGTGGTCTGGATAAAGACATCTTTATCCCTTTTGTTGAACATGCCGAGTTTGACGTAATGGATAACTAGAATTCAATATTTAGCATAGACTCGATATGAAGGTCGCAATAATCTATAATAAAGATCTGAGCGCAGTAATCAATATCTTTGGTTTGAAAAACAGGGAGGTATACAATCCCAAGACCGTACATTTGGTAGCTGAGGCTCTCGAAAAAGGAGGGCACAATGTCCAGATCATCGATGGTAACATGCACGTCATCGAAAGGTTGCAGGAATTTATGCCCATGGTTATTGAGGGTGAACGTATGGGTATGGTATTCAACATGGCGTACGGCATTCAGGGTGAGAGCAGGTATACACACCTTCCTGCGCTGTTGGAGATGCTCGGTGTTCCTTATGTGGGTTCAGGCCCTGCAGGGCATGCCCTCGCTCTCGATAAGGTCACTACAAAAATATTTCTTCAAAAATATGGTCTACCAACACCTCAATACTGGGTCTTCTCGACAGGCGACGAAGATATGAGTGAGGTAGAATTTCCAGCTATCGTGAAACCAAAAATGGAGGCGGTTTCCTTTGGTCTTAAGATCGCCAACAACGAAAGGGATTTAAAGGAAGGGGTAGAACATATCATTGATGAATTCAAACAGCAGGCATTGGTAGAGCAGTTTATTCGAGGTAGAGAATTCTGCGTTGGATTACTGGGTAATGGTGACCCTGAGGCTTTCCCAGTGCTGGAAGTTGACCTAGGGAAAGACCCAAATGCTATCCAAACAGAGTTTGACAAACGAAAAAGTCCTCGAAATAAGATATGCCCTGCAAAGATTTCAAAAGAGATTGCAGACAGCATGCTCAAGCTCAGCAAAGATGCCTTTAGGTATTTAGGCTTGAAGGACTTTGCTCGGGTTGACATCCGCATGGATACACACAACAACATCTATCTCTTGGAAGTAAATTCAATGGCAAGCCTCGGATTAACCGGTACTTATGTCTATGCAGCACGTATTGCTGGATACGATCATGATCGATTGGTGAACAAAATGCTTGAGGTTGCGGCAGTAAGGTACTTTGCCAAGGACCTGGGTATGCAAGAAGAAAGAACTCGAGCCAAAAAAGCGAAATTACCTCTTTCTGCCCGCATGCGTGGCTTTTTACGGACCCATCAAGATAGAACAGAAGAGCTGCTTTCAAAAATGGTAAGCATCAACTCCTATGTGCGAAATGTTGAAGGCGTCAACGCATTGGGCAGAATGATTCGAAGAAATCTGAATCCCTTGGTTTTCAAATGTCAGATAATTCCTCAAGTAGAAGTTGGTAATATTTTCTTATTGAGCAATACCGTCAAGGACGACTACGATGTCCTTCTTATCAGCCACCTCGATAACTCAACACCATTCACTAAACACATCAACTATCGCGCAACACCACACAAACTCTATGGTACAGGAATTTGGAGTAACAAAGGAGGTCTGGCAATAATGACTGCCGCACTTCAGGTCCTTCGATTTGTACGTCTCTTACAAAAATTGAAGATCGGGATATTATTGACTCCTGATAATATACTACAAGGAAGAATTTCGAAGGACTATATAGCTGAGGTTTCACGTAAGGCTCAACATGTTATTGGACTGAGTGGAGCATCATCCACAGGGGCGGTTGTAACATCGCGGTCTGGCGCTGCGGTGTATGAATGCCAGATGAACCTTGAAAATGCAGATCATGCTGAAGATATTGCGGCAGCTAATGCCTGTTTTAATGTATTACTAACATCTCTCGTGAAGCTCTCCAGCAAGACAGGTAGTGTGCTTGTTACGTTAAGAGACGTCAGTATCAAATCAAGTATTGGAAGCTTATATACTCATGGTGAAGCCGCATTGAGTGTGCGATTCAATGATACAAAGCAGGGGAATACTATAAATAAGAAAATACGCGAACTGGTAAGAAAAACTATGTGCGGCAAGACTCGCTTCCAGATTAGTGGAAGTATGCGCCGACCACCTATGACACGTACCAAACACACGGAAATGCTGTACAATCTTGTCAAACAGATTTGTAGCGAACTCGATATTAGCGTCCTTGAGGAACACAGGTGGACTTCATCTGATATCTGTTTTGTAGACGATAATAGACATAAAATAGATGGCATGGGACCTGTTGGTGATGTAACTCATAATGAGGAAGAGTATATTTTGCGTCACAGTCTTACCGATAGAGCACTTGTGTTAGCACAAATGCTTAACAGACTAAAAAAAGAAACCCATTAAATGGATTTTAGAAAGAGCGAAACGAAATTCCATTCAACAAAAGATAGAAAATGTGCTGAAGCAAAAAATGGTATGGTAGCGACTGCATTCCCTGATGCAACACAAGCCGGCGTGAAGATGCTCGCAATGGGCGGTAATGCCGTGGATGCGGCATGTGCTGCTGCACTCTCATTAAGTGTATGTGAGCCACAAGCCAGCGGTCTGGGAGGACAGACCATGGTGATTATCCACACAGATTCAAAGGTCTTGGCAATCGACGGTTCATCCAGAGCACCCTCACTTGCACATGTCAGTGCCCTGAATAAAGAAGACCGCTCTTGTGGCTATCGTGCAACAACAGTGCCAAGCACGCTTGCTACTCTATGGTACGTGAATAAGCACTATGGTAGGCTGCCATGGAAAGATCTTGTCGATCCGGCAATACGTCTCGCAAAAAATGGTTACAAAATTACGCGACTACAGCATCAGCTACAGAAACAGGAACTAGAAAATTTTGATAAGGTGCTTTCTCAATCTGGCAAGAAATATTTTCTGAAGAATGGAAAACCCTACACTCCTGGTGATACATTCTATCAACCCGACCTTGCTAAGCTTTTGAAGATCATTGCCGAAACAGGGGTGGAAGAATTCTATCTCGGTGATGTTGCTAAGCAAATTGATACTGATATGCGAGAGAACGACGGCTTCCTCCGATACGATGACCTTGCCCTGATTCCGTGGCCTATTGTCCGTCATCCCTTGAAGCGAAAGTTTAGAGGACTGATCGTTTACAGCATGCCTCCACCATGCGCAGGACGAACGCTGCTGTTTACATTACTGATGATGAATACGATACGACCTCAGGACCTACACAAAGATGCAACAAATCGTTCACTTTTCTTAGTGGAAGTTTTCAGAAAGGCACTCCTTGAGCGTTCTGACAGACCATTTGATCCAAATTTTTATCCTCAGGTTGAAGATAAAAACATGCTCAACAGAAAATTTGTGTATCACTGCGTACACGATATAACCCGTGCGACTCACCTTCACATGCCTATGCGTGAAACTGAAGACGAATATCTTGAAGAAACAACCCATGTGTCGGTAATAGATAAAAACAGCATGGCAGTGAGTTTGACTCAGTCTATCGAAAGGACTTATGGCAGTAAAGCAGCAGCAGCGGGATTAGGATTTCTGTACAATAACTATATGATGGACTTTGAATACAAACAGGTAGCCCATCCTTTTTATTTGAGGCCTAATGCAGTTCCATGGGCTACTGTGGCACCCACACTCATTTTCAATGACAAAGAAATCTGGATGGCTGTTGGGAGTCCTGGGAGTGAACGTATCTTTTCCAGCATTACACAATTTCTTCTACATGCTATCGATGAACACAAGCCAATCAGTGAAGCAATGAGAGCACCGCGTCTGCACTGCTCACTCGGTGGTCGAGTGAGCATCGAGGCAGGGCGTTTTTCTCAAGAGTTGTTAGATACACTCAGACAAAAGGGATATAGAATTGACCAGAGAGAACCGTATTCCTTCTACTTAGGCGCGATACACGCAGTTCTTAGAAAACATGACGGTTCAGGTTTTCAAGGAATAGCTGAAGTCAGAAGAGACGGAACTGCAGCCGGTATTTAATTAACATAAAGTATCCTACCTTAATTTCCTTACCACCATTCGGAAATTGCATTCCATCTGAAGCGCAAAATATCACCAGCATAAATAGACTACCCGTTATATTCTCTTTGATACTTATTGTTTATGGGAATGGCAGTTTTTCTATCGTTTCTTTGTGTTCACCCCACCCCTCTTCGAGGGGCAGGATGAACCGCAAGTTTCTGAGAAAAAAATCTGTCTAAATAAGCAAGGAATGTCCTCTCTACACCAAGGATCTCTTAGGTCAAGGCGGCAAGAGAAATACATACTTGAAATAGATGAATTATTATGTTTTATTTAAGTAGGAACTAAGAGATGGATTGACGATATGAGAGAGAGCAGCACAATCGAAGACCCGGATGCAGGACTCATTCAATTGATTACAGAAGGACATGAGAATGCATTTGAACAGTTGGTCAAGAAATACCAGCATTCTGTATTCAATACAATCTATCGCTCAATTGGAAATTATGACGATGTTGAAGATGTCGCCCAGGAAGTTTTCATAAAGGTCTGGCGACATGCAAAGAGTTTCAAAGGAAAATCAAAATTCTCAACCTGGCTCTATAGAATAGTGGTAAACCAATGCCTCAACTACAGGAGAAAACATAAACAAAGACAGGTATCGTTAGATGAGATGTCGGAGAAAGAGAAGATCCCCGAATCGCTCATCATCGAGGTCGACCATGAACAACGAAGAAAGGCAGAAATCGTGAGAAAAGCATTGAACGAACTCCCAGAACGACAGAGGATTGCCCTTGTTTTATCCAAATACGAAGGTAGGACATACAAAGAAATAGCCGAGATGATGAAGGTTTCTGTACCATCAGTCGAATCCCTTATTTTTCGAGCTAAAGCTTCCATCAAAGAGAAATTACTTCAACTTAGAAGAAATGGGAAGATATAACCCAACCCCTCTTCTACAGGGGGGTGACCCCATTAGAAATAGTATGTTAAAGAAAGGATGAATCCAATACTTGATAAATACTGATTCGCATCTATTTATGAAGAAATGCAAAACACAGAGGGAATTTCTAACGGGGTGAACCGCAAGTTTATTGGAAAATATGTTGTCAAAATATATAGGAGAAACAAATGAAGTGCTCGCGGATAAAGAGAAAACTTCCAGCTTTCCTCGATGGCGAAACATCTGAAGCAGAAACCAAGTTCATTTCAGAACATCTGAAGTCGTGTAAACGTTGTCAGAAGGAATTAGAAGAACTGTCTCAAGTATCAGATGTTCTCGATATAATGGATGAAGTAAAGGTTTCACCATTTTTCATCACACGCTTAAAACAGAGGATCGCTGATCAAAAATCAAGGAGCGTTGTTCGCATGCCATTTGTGGAATGGATCAAACACGCTACTCTCCCGACATTCGCCACAGCACTTGTATTTTTGGCTTTCTTGATCGGTAGCAATCTCGGAAAAGCGATCTACCAAGAACAAGCAGAAAGCATTGCGAAATCAGACACTGAAATTGTCGATGTGTTGGACTTCAACACACTCGATGAATTCCCAGAAGGTTCCTTGGGCTGGGCATATAGTAATCTTCTGATAGGAGGAGAATAATGAGCAGAAAATTATTAATTATTGCCTTGATCATCTCAGTTGCCATAAACCTGGCAGCGGTGTTTACTATTGGTTTTTATTGGCGGGAGGTACGCAGTCACAAAAGAGATATTCGACCACGGTGGACAGAAAGAGTTCATGATTGGCATGAGAGCCCTCTTAGACGTGAGTTGAATTTGACTGAGGAACAGCTAGAGGTCTTAAACAGATACCAGCAAGAGATGAGGCAAAAAATGCTTCCTTATAGACAAGAGCTGTTTACCAAAAGAAAAGAACTCATGGAGTTATTAAAGGAGACCGAACCTAATAAAGAAAGGGCAGATTCACTCTTCAGAGAAATTGTTTCTCTGCAGATGGAGCTTGAGGCTCATATCTTTGATAATCTATGGTACCTAAGGTCTATGCTCACACCAGAACAAAGAGAAAGATTAGAAACGCTCTTTCATGAGCTGTTTGAGAAACGCAGGCCACCTGAACCGCCTCCACATCACACGCCATCACCACATGGGCAGAGACCTTAAAATTACGTACATATGATAAGATACAAAAGGTCTAAGAATCTTTTGAAGTCTTATACCTTCAAATAATGAAAGGAGCAATCATGAAGATGCTTATGTCCAAACACATCATGCTGTTCATAGCAGCATCGCTTATATTAACAGGTAGCGCTTTTGCGCAGCAACCAAAAATGGAATCAGGTGATATGGGAATGCAACGCATGCATGGCAAAGAACATGCCGAACACATGCCCATGATTCCAGACATGACAGAAAAACAAAAAGAACAGATCAAAGAATTACGCATCGAACATTTGAAGGCTATGTTGCCACTCAAAAATCAGCTCATGGAAAAGAGAGCTCGATTAAATACATTATCGACAAGCGAGAATGCAAACATGAAAGAGATTAACAACATGATCGAAGAAATCGGCGCGATCAAAACCAGAATGATGAAAGAACGAGCAGCTCATCGTCAAGAAGTCCGCACATTGCTCACTGCAGAACAACGTTTGATGTTTGACATGCATCCTATGCCCCATAAATCTCACCCACACGGAAGATAAAGTGTCCCTTTCACTCCCTCCTCCTCAACTCCCGCTGCAGCGGGAGTTGCTTCTTTTATGTGAAAGGAGAAGGTTGTGATGAAAGTTAATTACTTTTTTTTATATATTTTACGTTACTTGCTTTTATCTTCAATACAGAATGTGCAGAACAAATTGAACTGAGCAGCAAATAGCGGGATTCTGAGATCTTTATTGATGGTATTGATAATGAATGGGGCAGTGCAACAATGTATGCTGCAAAGGCAAAGGTTTCACTTACTCTGATCAATGATAACCACAATATGTACATCCGCCTCCATTCACGAGACCGCCAGGTGCACGCACACGTTCTCGGAATGGGTTTCACAGTATGGTTTGATCCAGACGGCAGCAAGAACAAGACATTCGGTATTCACTTTCCGATTGGAATGCAAGATATGAAGGGTATGCCTATGATGGCAAGAGGCAGGGCAGGCGATCAAGGAGAGCGACTTCAGAAGATGCTTGAGGAATCAACAGATGAGTTAGAAATCCTTGCGTCGAGTGAGGAAGAAATCTATAGAACGTCACTGACTGAGGCCAAAACACATGGGATCGATGTGAAGATGGGCTTTTCAAAAGGGAATCTTATTTATGAGATCAAAGTTCCCCTTATCCAAGACGAAGAACATTTATGCGCCATTGGTATTAATACCACCGAGGCTGATGCAGGTACTGTGATCGGTATCGGATTTGAAACACCTGAACTACACATGGAAGAAATGAGAAAGAAGATGGAAGAAGGAGGAATTGGGATACCTGGCGAAGGACAACCACCCGATGGTGGTAGAATGTCAGGGGGTATGCGTGGTGGCGGACCGCCAGGTGGCAGAGGGAAACCTGAGCGCCTCAATTTGTGGACAAAGGTACAATTGGCTTCAAAACCATCAGTTCAAGAATAAATACTTTACATACAAACAGAGAAACTCTCTGTCTCAGTAGGAATCTGGGTTCATGCCGTACCTTTCTAATGATAAAGCTTAAAGTAATGCTGATTAACGCCGTTAAGGCTCACAATGAGTTGAATCCACAAGACTACTTTACTCTGTTCTTAAATTGTATATAATTGGTCAATGCAGAAAGGAGGTTTGTAATGGCAAAAGAAAAAAAGAAACTCACGACCAATTTTGGTAGACCCGTCGATGATGACCAGAACAGCAAGACCGCAGGCATTCCTGGGCCTACCATAATGGAAGATATTCATCTTGTCGAGAAGCTTGCTCACTTCAACCGTGAACGCATCCCTGAGCGCGTTGTGCATGCCAAGGGTGCTGGAGCAGGGGGGTATTTCGAAGTCACACACGATGTTACCAAATACACCAGGGCGAAGTTCTTGTCAGAAGTTGGCAAGCGTACTGAAGTTTTTCTTCGTTTCTCCACGGTCGGTGGAGAAAAAGGCTCAGCTGATGCTGCTCGCGACCCGCGTGGTTTTGCAGTGAAATTCTATACAGAAGAAGGTAACTACGACTTGGTTGGCAATAATACTCCTGTTTTCTTTATCCGGGATCCAATAAAATTCCCTGACTTTATTCATACACAGAAGCGGAATCCTGCAACCAATGCCAAAGATCCGGACATGTTTTGGGATTTTCTATCGCTCACACCCGAATCGATCCATCAGGTTACCATTCTCTTCTCAGATCGCGGAACACCCAAAAACCATCGTCATATGAACGGCTATGGTGGTCACGCCTTCAAGTGGTATAATGGCAAAGGTGAATACGTCTGGGTAAAGGTCCACCTCAAGACAGTACAAGGTATCAAAAACCTGACACGGCAAGAGGCGACACGCCTGGCCGGCGAGAACCCTGACCATGCCACCGACGACCTATTCCAGGCAATTGAACGCGGCGAATACCCGGCTTGGGATGTGCAGATACAGGTTATGACGCCAGCGCAGGCAAGGGATTATAAATTCAATCCATTTGACATGACCAAGGTCTTGCCGCATGGCGATTTTCCTGTAATGCCGATTGGCCGTCTTGTCCTTAATCGAAATCCAAAAAATTATTTTGCTGAGGTGGAGCAGGCAGCTTTTTGTCCTGGTAACTTTGTCCCTGGCATCGGTCCCTCACCTGATAAGATGCTTCAAGCGCGAATCTTATTCTACCATGACGCCCACCGTTACCGCCTCGGACCGAACTATCATTTAATACCGGTGAATTCTCCAAAAGGTGTGAAGGCAAATACATATCAGCGCGACGGGACCATGAGGGTCGACGAAAATGGAGGTGCAGGCCCGAACTATTATCCAAACAGTTTTGGCGGTCCAGAACCGCAGCCAGACGTTGCAGAGCCAGGCATCGAGGTCTCAGGCAAGACTGGTCGTCAACCGCACATCCACCCGAACGATGACTTTGTGCAGACCGGGGCTCTGTATCGCAAAGTAATGACTGACATGGATCGAGAACATCTCATCGGTAACATCGTTGATCATCTCGGAAAGGCCCAGAAGCGAATACAGCTGCGCCAGACTGCGCTCTTTTACAAAGCTGACCCAGAGTATGGAACCCGTGTTGCCCAAGGCATGAAGCTTGAGGTAAAAGAAGTTGAACGTCTGTCGAAAATGTCGCATGAGGATCGAGCAAAGGCTACTGAATAGAAACTATCTATAAGCCATTCGCTGTATAATAGCTCAATAATACATTGAAGAGGTGGGCCAAGAATGAAAATGGAAGTTGAATATCTGCAATTTATGTGGCCAATGAGACATTTCTTGATAACATGCGGCGACATTGACGGAAAACCAAATATTATTGCTGTCAGTTTTTGCATGCCTGTGTCAAAAGTACCGCCTCTCATTGCTTGTGCTGTCGGCAGTAAGACTTACTCGTGTGAATTAATTCAAAATACTAGAGAGTTTATTGTAAATGTTCCTTCGAAGCAGTTAAAGCAGGAAATATATTATTGTGGTTACCACTCAGGGTATCAAGTGGACAAATTCAAAGAAACCGGTTTAACACCACAACGAGCACGCAGAGTCAAAGCTCCCATTATTGACGAATGTGTGGCTCATATGGAATGTAAACTCAGACAGGAAATGGAAACAGGAGGTAAGATTCTGTTTATTGGCGAAGTGGTAGATGCATATGCAGATGAGGCTATTGTGAAGGGCGAGCGGAAGATCGAATATGCACAAGGTGACTTTCCTCGGAAAGTGTACGCTACAAGATTCACATAATCTTGTCTGTGATTCATAAATATCTTTATTATCGTATACACAAACGAGACGACACACCTGTCTTTGTTCAAGGTGGGAAGGTCGTAGCGGATTTTTCATTGACCGCCCTTTTACTATCTAACCTACCTTATCTCACCAAAATCAATTTTTCAGTCTCTTTATGATCACTTGTCTCGAATCTTAAGAAATAAACACCGCCACTCAGTTTCCTGTTGGAACTATCAGTTCCGTCCCAGGAAACTGCAGTAGGTAGTATGGAGTAGGTAGTAGGCAGTAAAAAATCTTTAACTAAACGACCGGCTACGTCGTAGATTTGCAGGGTAACATTCTGTCGCTCA